>Ga0066709_100004360_pt1 | contig 11262 bp, 12 predicted proteins | sample GraSoiAngelo_158_FD_79665 | JGI IMG/M metagenome (GOLD analysis project Ga0066709, IMG submission 79665) | Grasslands soil microbial communities from the Angelo Coastal Reserve, California, USA - 14_1009_16_30cm | ecosystem: Environmental > Terrestrial > Soil > Grasslands | place: USA... | reverse complement strand
GATGGCGCCACGCACGTCGGCAATGATTGCGGCCGAGGCGGACAGCGCCGCCAGCAATAGAAGCAGCAGCACGTAACGTTTCACAGGGACTCCTTTCCGTTTCACATGGGTTTACATCGAGGATAACAGGTAGCCGCCGTCGATTACGAGCGTTTGGCCGGTCAGGTACGAAGAGCGGTCGCTCGCCAGCAACAAAGCCGCTTCAGCGATCTCGGCGGGTTGGCCCAGGTGCTTGATCGCTTGCGCGTCAAGTTGTTTCGATCGACGCTCTTCGTCCCTCCAGTAGTACTCGCTCAGCGCGGTTTGGATCAGCCCGGGCGCGATCGCGTTCACGCGCACACCCTTCGGGCCAAGCTCGACGGCATAGGACTTCGTCATCATGATCAGGGCCGCCTTGGTCATGCTGTAGAGCAGGCTGTGGAACTGCGGCCGCAGCCCGGCGATCGAAGCGATGTTGATGATCGACCCCGAGCCGCGCTGGCACATCCCCGGCGCTACCAGCTTCACCAGACGGAACGCGCTCTTTAGGTTGATCTCCACCATCTTGTCGAATTGGCCTTCGTCCATTTCCAGGCACGGCCCTTGCGCGATGTTGGTGGCGGCATTGTTCACCAGGATATCGATGCAGCCAAATTCGCGAGTTACCGCTTCAACCAGCGCCGCAATCTCTTCCGCTTTGCCGACATGGCACGCCACTGGCCTTGCTGCGGGTCCGATCTCGCTAGCAACCTCGTTAAGCGTCTCCTGTTTGCGGCCGCAGATGACCACCTGGGCGCCTTCGCGCACGAACGCTTCAGCGATGGAACGTCCGATCCCGCGGCTTGCTCCGGTCACGATGGCAACTTTGTCTTTGAGAATGCTCATAGGCTCAAGATTTCCTTGTGGGTTCTTGATGAAACGCCCGATGACAGCGGCGGCAGCGCCGGGTCATCCGCTGACGCTCTTACCGAGAAGACACGACGCAAGCCACCGAATATAGCGCGCATTCCGCTCGCGCGTTTCCTCTACCACCGCCTGGGACAGACGATCGAGCTTATCTTTGAAAAACTCGCCATCGGTATCGCGCGAACCAACCACATTGCCGAGCCAAAATACGAGAAACAGGTTGCCATCGACGCGTCCTCGATTCGAATCGCCCAAGTACCGGGTCTCGTATTGGGAGGCCAGCCCGCTCTCTTCTCCAAACGCGCCCGCTGCTGCGAACGCCAGCGCGCGATCCACCATGCGGTCGTACAGCGCCCTCTCGGCCGATTTTTGGGGCTGTTCGGAAAGCACGTCGAACAACTGGAGCTGCAGCTCGCCGGAGATCTTGTAATTAAATCGCCCGCCGGTCGCTCGGCCGATCTCGGCGAGCACCACGTCCTGTTTCCCGCTGCCGGAGTGGATGCTGAGCGTGCCGTCAAACTCGCGCGCGACCTCGGCCAGCCCATTCACTCGCGCCCCGAGTTCGGCGAGGGGGCTGCCGCCGAACTCCGCCTCCACACGAGCCGGCAGCTCCGGCCACATCTTGTGGTGAACGTATGCCTCGAGCTGCGGCATTGTTTCCGGATACGCCTGGCGTTTCTTGAATCCGAGATTAGGCGGCACCAGTTGCGCTTGCCGTCCTCGCGCCTTGAGCCAGTGCATGTAGAAGCGCAATTCGTCCGGGGTGGTCAGGGTTTCGGCTTCGTCCAGCGACGGCTCGAAATCGAAGTGTTTCCACGACGCTTGCCAGGCTTTGACCTTCGCGATGTAATCGTAAAGTTCTTCGTTGAGCTTCAGGCTTCGTCCGAACTTCACCGCGAGCCGGCGCAGCGTCAAGCGGTCGAACTGAGGGAACTCCGCCTCCAGCCACCGCTGTTCGTCGCGCGAAAAAACCTGCTCAAAGCGATCGTTCACTTCGGCGTCGCTCCACGGCTGGGGATGCCGCAGGTCGGCGCGAATTTCAAAGAGCCGCGAAGTATCGGTGGTGAACTTCGTATAGCCCGCCGCGGCTTCGATCGCTTGCTTGGCCGCGTCCACTGAGCGCGCGATTTCGTCCTCGGTGCTGCCGGTTACGATGAAGTGGTCGGCTTCGGCGTTATACCCTTCACGCCAGCCGGCACGGATCGCGGCCCACAAGCCCGCGTGATAGAGGTGCTCAATCGAGACGCGCGTGTGACCCGGAGCGGTGGGGTTTTCGCCGTCGCGCTGGGCGAGCGCTTCCGAGGTCGTCATCTCGCGCGAGGCCGAGAGCTGCACCGTGGATGCGAGGTTCACGCCAGTCGATTTGAAAATGCTGCGGAAGCCCTGGAACACCGCGGGGAGGCTGATCTCGGGGTGCCGGTTCCCGGCTGCGATCGCCGCCTGCGCTCCTTGAGGCCGCGGCAGAAACGAGCGGTCCACTTTCTCGGCGAAAGTGCGCAGATTTGCGTGATGCATGGCGTCGAACGGAATTGCATCGATCACAATCTCGCGTCCGCCGCCGGGGCGCATGCGGCCGATCGGCGTCGCATCGGGGAACAAGCTGCCTGCTGGCGACGAGGCGGGCGTGATCCGAAGCAGCAACGACCGCGTCATCTTCTCAGACGGCGTGTCCACAACGATGTAATACGCCGAAGGGTGAATCGGATCCTGCGCCAGCGAACCTGGAAGAGGTGTGAAAGTCTTGAGCCTGAGCCCGGGCACGCGCTCCGCAAAATGGTTGCGCAGATCGTCTGTGAGCTGTTTTCCCCCCGCCTGCTGGTAGACCAGGTCAGCCAGGCTTGCCGCCTCATTCGCCTTGAGTGGCAGGTCGAGAGGAATCGAGCTCATAGCGGAAGGGCCTTTAAGTAGCTCCGGAACTCCTCGCCCAGGTCGTAGCGCTTCAGCGCGAATTCCACCGTCGCCCTCAAGAACCCCAGTTTGTCGCCCGCATCATAACGCGTACCCTCGAAACGATAACCGTAGATCGGACGGCTCCTCAGCACGTGTTTCAAACCGTCGGTCAGTTGAAGTTCCCCGCCGCTTCCCGGCTCGATCGACTCGAGCGACTCGAAGATCTCCGGCGTCAGCACGTACCGGCCGATGATGGCCAGGTTCGACGGCGCTTCGTTGGCCTTGGGTTTCTCCACCATGTTCCGGATACGGTAAAGCCGATCGCGCCCGCCGTTGTGGCCTACCCGCTCGGCGTCCACAACGCCATAGGCGGAGATGTTTTCCTTGGGCACCTCCAGCAGAGCCACCACCGACGCCCCATAGAATTCGTAAACGTCAAGCAACTGGCGCAGGCAAGGCGTGTCGGAGTCGATCACGTCGTCGGAAAGGATTACGGCGAACGGCTCGGCGCCCACCAATTCCCGCGCGCGAAGGACGGCGTGACCGAGGCCCAGCGCCTCCTTCTGCCGTACGTACGCCACGTTAATCATGTCCGAGACGGCGCGCACGGTTGCGAGGAGATCTTTCTTGTTGCGTGATTCGAGCAATTGCTCCAGCTCGAAACTTACGTCAAAGTGGTCCTCGATCGCGCTCTTGCCGCGCCCGGTGACGATAATGATGTTCTGCACACCGGAGTGCATCGCTTCTTCGACGCCGTATTGAATCAGTGGCTTATCGACCAGCGGAAGCATCTCCTTGGGTTGCGCTTTCGTGGCCGGAAGAAACCGCGTACCGAGACCGGCAGCGGGGAACACCGCCTTTCGGACTTTGGTGATCATGGTTGTATTAATTCTAGATGAGGGAGGCCGCTCGCTTCATGTTAGTAACGTTATACGTAAGTTAGCGGACTGTTTCCACACTTCTTCATTTTATAGAACGGGCAGAATCGGCTCATGATAGACGATCATCTACGCTGCGAGCTTGAGGCCATGAGACGCGAAGATCTGAAGGTGCGGGGTGAGCTCGTAGCGGCCGGCGAGCTGGGTGGCAGCTATGTTCCGCGGATGGAGGCAGTACATCGCAGAAACGCGGCGCGTCTTCGCGAGCTCATTGCACTGCACGGCTGGCCTGCCGAGGACATCGCCGGCAAGGATGGAGCCGAAGCAGCGTGGCTGATCGTCCAGCACGCGATCGGTGAACCGGAGTTTCAGCGGGAGGCCTTGCAATTGTTACGTGCTTGCGCAGCCAGCGGGCGCGCACCGGCTTGGCATGCCGCGTACCTCGAAGACCGGATCGCGATGTACGAAGGCCGGCCGCAGCGTTATGGTACGCAGTGGTTGGACGATCCCGTGGACGGCCGCCTCCGGCCGTGGGATCTTGAGGACCCTCAGCGTGTGAACGAACTTCGTGCGGGCGTTGGGCTCGAGCCGATGCGGCCAATTCCAGATCGGGGCTCCGAGTTGCCCGCGGAAAAACGGCAGCAAATCGAAGAAAACCATCGCTGGTGGCAGCAGTGGTTAGCCGGCGCGGGATGGCGCAGAAGGTAGCTCAGCCCATGCGCCCGCACGAGCGGTAAAGGGCCATCATGAGCTTCATGTCCTTCAGGCCCTCTTCACCGTTCGTCTTTGGTTCTTTGTTCTCAAAGATGCACTCGGCCAAGTGATCCGCCTCGGGCGGAAACTGGGACGGGTCGCGGTTCGGGTTGGGCTCATCGATCAGCGGTTCACCTTGAATGCGAGCGGTCAAATGCTGCCCTTCATAGCCAAAAGCGGGTTCGACGTGTAGCATTCCCTTCGACCCATGCACTCGATAAAAACCGGGCATGTTCGCGCCATACGTGGTATTGCAGCTGGCCACGACTCCCGACGGAAACTTCATTGTCCACGAAAGATTCTCCTCCACTTCATTGAAACGGCCGTCGTGATCGATCACCGACGAATAGCCGTTTAGCTCGGCCGGCTCTGCACCAGTGAGGTAGCGGCAGGCATTCAGGGAATAGATGCCGACATCCATCAGCGGACCTCCGCCGCCCATTTTCCCGTTCAGCCGCCATTCCCCCGGTCTGATATTAAAACCGTTGGCGCTCTCGATCGCCTCGACCTTACCCAGCTTACCGTCGCGGATCAACTGCACCGCGCGAAGATTCGTTGGCTCGTACTGGCAGCGATAGGCAATCATCAGTTTCTTATTCGCCTTACGGCAGGCGTCGACCATGGCCTGCGAGTCGGCCACCGTGGTAGCCATCGGTTTTTCGCACAGCACGTGCTTGCCGGCTTTTGCCGCGCGGATGCTGTACTCGGCGTGCATATTATTCGGCAACGCGATATAGACGGCATCGATCTCTTTGTTTTCGGCAATCGCGTCGTAATTGTCGTAGCTGTAAATGCTCTTGGCAGGTACGTTGTATTCGGCGGCCATCTTTTCGGCCTTGTCGCGATGGCCGCTCACCAGGGCGGTAACCCGCGAATACTTTGACGCCTTCAATCCCGGCATGAAGTGCTGCATGGAGATGCGGCCCAAGCCGACGATGCCGTAGCCGATCGTCCTTCCCTGCGGCCGCGCTGACGGCGAGAGTTGCGAAAATACCGCTGCGGCAGTGATTCGGCCCAGCTCGCGGCGGCTGATGTTCATGGAAGTCATTGAAAGGTCCTCCGTGTTCGCATATCGAAATGCGCACCCGGCGCGAGCAGGAAATAGCGTTTCCCGTCCGGGGCCGGCTTATGATGCGGGTCGTAAATGGCCACTTTGCTCTCGCCAATCACCTCGAACCGGTCGCCTTGCACGACAATCGCCGTGCTCTCGTCGACGCCGATTCCGAGCAACTCGGGATGCTTGTCGATCACTTGCAGAAGATCGTTCTCACGGTGGCGCGTCAGCAAGTGCTGATCGACCGCCACGCCGCGCAGGAATCCGAGGCCTTCCTCGTAGCCCGGCGCCATCATGATCTCGTTGCCTTGCCGCGCGCCGCGCACGAGGTACGAGCCCTGGATAGTCGCGCCCGCCGAACTGCCCCCGATCACTCCACCGCGCTCCAGCAAGGCGTTCAACTCCTGCTGCGTGCGAGTGTTCAGATAAGAGTCCACAAGCCGCCACTGCCGGCCCCCGCTGAACCATACCGCGCGCGCCCTCTCGAGAGGCTTGACGAACTCCTCCGAATCGGCCACCGCGCGATCCTTCGTGTGGAGCACCGTGACATCCTTGCATCCGGCCTTGACAAGAAAGGAGCTTTCCGGCCCGTCGGGTTTGTCGCTGCCGTCAGCGGTCGGGATGATGACGAAAGCGCTATCGCGTCCGCCCGCGAGCTCAATGAATCGCTCCACAATCTGAGTGCCGAGCTTGCCTCCGCCAACGATCACCAGCGAGCCTCGCGGCGGTCCGACCACCGTCGTGGTGTCCGCGGCCTGCAGTAGAACAGCCAGCGCAACCAGCAGCGGGACTCTGCTAATTTTCACCACCGGTAACTTTCACCACCGGTATCATTATGACGCGAATAGGATCGCGTCTAACATCCGATCCCGGCTAGCGGTCAGGGACGTTGGGGAGGTTCGCCAATCAAGCCCTGCTCGTTGAGGACGACGATATCGACCCGGCGATTCAGCGCCCGGCCCTGCTCGGTCTCATTCGAAGCGACCGGCGCGTTGTCCGCGTACCCGACGATCGCCATGCGCTCCCGCGGCACTCCGAACCGTTCCGAGAGCAGTTCCAGCAGAGCGATGCTGCGCGCCGCCGAAAGTTGCCAGTTGCTCCGAAAGCGAGGTGTGTTGATCGGAACCGAGTCGGTGTGCCCTTCCAGGCGCACCGGATTCGGAATCTTGAGTATGGCTCCCGCGACGCTTTCGACGCCGGCGTACGCTTCCGGAGAGATCACATCTTCACCTGAAGGGAACAGCGCCGCCTGCTTGAAACTGACCACCAACCCGCGCGGCTCCATGCTGAGCTGAATCCGGCCGGCCGCGATCTCCGCCTTGAGCTCCTCCGAGAGCACTTTGAGCGAGGGCAAGAGCTCAGCGAGCTTTTGCTCTTTTTTTTCTTCAGCGGCTTTGTGCGCGCCCCCGGGGCCGCGCAGCATGGCGTTGCCCTGACCTTTGTCCGAAATCGTGCCGCCGAGCACCGCCGCCAAAACCGCGCTCATTTTTTGGCCCTCCAGCGCCTTCTTCACCGACTCGGATACCTGCTGGGCCTTGCCCTTGTCGGTTTGAGAGGTGGCAAACATCACGACAAAGAACGCGAAGAGCAGGGTGATGAAGTCGGAATAGGAGACCAGCCAGCGCTCGTGGTTCGCGTGCTCGGGATCTTTTTTCTTTCGCGCCATGCGCATTTACGTGCCTAACGCCTTGGCGCCCTTCACAGTTTTCTGTTCCTTGGCCTCTCTTACTTCTTTGGCCGGCGCCGCGCGGGCGAAGGCCTCCAGCTTGGCGCGGATCAGCTTCGGGTTGAGCCCTTCGACAATCCCGGAGATGCCTTCGAGGATCAGTTCCTTGCGCTGCGTTTCGGCGTGTGCGCGCGCCTTGATTTTGCTTGCGGCCGGCAAAAAGAACAGGTTCGCGACGCCCACACCGTAAACCGTGGCTACGAACGCGACGGCGATGCCGTGACCCAACTCATCGATATTGGCCAGGTTTTTCATCACCTGGATCAGGCCCATAACGGCTCCGATGATGCCGACTGTTGGCGCGTAGCCCCCCGCGCTCTCAAAAACCTTCGCCTCGGCTTCAGCGTGCTGCTCTTCAAGATCGATTTCGAGTTCGAGCATCCTGCGGATTTCCTGCAAATCCGTCCCGTCCACAGCCAGGTTCAACGCTTTGTTCAGGAACGGATCCTCGATCAACATCGCCTCCTGCTCGAGCGACACGAGGCCGTTCTTGCGTGCCTTGGTCGCATAGCCGATCACTTCCGTAATCAGCCCGTCGAGTTGAAGCGTGGAGTCGAAAAAGATGCTCGCCATGCGCTTCATGGCCGCGATCAGGGTGGTGAGAGGAGTGGAGACCATGACCGCGCCGGCTGTTCCACCCAGCACGATCATCGCGGCGGTAAACTGCGGGACGTCCCTGATTTTGACGCCCTCAACCAACAATCCGCCGAGCAAGCCCCCGAGGGCGACCACCATCCCGCCCAGCGTCGCAAGGTCCGGCTTACTTCGGCCCTTCCTGGCGCGGTTTTTCGTTTCTTCAGGTTTGGTCGCCTCAGCCATGATCCGTTAAGACAAACCGCGAGCGATCTCGCGGCGAAATTCGATCACCTTCAGAATCACCTCGCCCGGAGTTTCGAGTACGACGAACTTCTGCCCGTTCATGAGGCTGATCACCGTGTCCGGAGTTGCCTCGATGTGCTCGATCTGATCCGAGTTCAACACCAGTGGAATGTGGTTGATTCGCGTCAGATGGATCATGGCGCACCCATACTATGTGCTTATCGTCCAGGTGTTACTGAATTTGAGGAGAACGCCGGTCATGGCCGGCGTGGACGGGCCCTACTTGAGCATGTCGACGATTTCGCGCAATTCTTTACGGACAGTCTCGAGCAAAGGGGAAGCAGCCCCGAAGAGATCGCGCTGCGCTTTAGCCGGCTTCTCTGATTTTGCCGCGTGCGCAGGCTCCATTTTGCCACGCGCCTCCAAGTACTTTCGCGCGCCCTCGATGGTAAATCGCTGATCGTAGAGCAGGCGCTTGATCTCGAGCACCAGTTCCACATCCTTGCGCCTGTAGAGCCGGTGGCCCGTTCCCGACTTCTTCGGGCCAAGCCCCGAAAACTCTGTTTCCCAGAAGCGCAGAACGTATGGCTTGATACCGGCCAGACGTGCCACTTCTCCGATCCGGAAGTAAAGTTTATCTGGGATTTCTTGCTGCGCCTGGACGGCGGCGTTTTCTGGAACGCTCATGAGAGTACCCTTATCATAATGTCCCCGCTCGTAGGAATCCATCCCGTCCGGGAAGCCCTGCGGGCCGGCAGCCCGCTCGACCGGGTTCTCATGGTCAAAGGAGCCGCGGGGCCGCGTCTTCAGGAATTGCTCGATCTGTGCCGGGAGCGTGACATACCGGTTCGTTTCGAATCTCGCGAGCAGCTGGACCGGGCGTCGGGGGGCGCGCCGCACCAGGGTGTGGTCGCGTACGGCGCCGCCGGAAAGTATGCGTCGCTCGCGGACACGGCGGGCACGCGCGGCATGCACGTGGTCCTTGACGGCATCGAGGACCCGCACAATCTGGGCGCGATTATCCGCTCGGCGCACGCCGCCGGAGCCGCCGCTGTCGTGGTTCCGGAGCGCCGCGCGGCCGGGCTGACGGAAACGGTCGGGCGCGCCGCCGCCGGCGCGTTGGCGTATATTCCGGTGGTCCGCGTCGTGAACGTCAGCCGGGCGCTCGAAGACCTGAAGAAGCACGGCTACTGGATTTACGGGGTTGACGAACGCGGCAAACATCTGTACGATCAGGTCGCGTTTACCGAACCTGTCGCATTCGTGCTTGGCGGCGAAGGCCGCGGATTGCACGAGCACGTAGCGAAGCACTGCGATTTCCGGTTGCGGATTCCCATGGCGGGCGGCGTTGCGTCCTTGAACGTCAGCGTCGCGGCGGGCATCGTGCTTTTCGAGTGGCGCCGGCGAACGCAGGCCTCCTGAAGGATTCCTTCCGTTATCGAACGATTCATGCACGCCGATTACTTTACTCGCGCCGTGACTTTCTCGGTGTCGACGGCGCCTCCGGCGCCCGTTGCCACCACGGTATAAGTGGTCGACGCGGCTGGCTGATGCCACACGCAACCCAGGTCCGGACCGTGCGGGTTGATCCAGAAGCCGGGACGAATCGTCACTGACACGGCGTTCTTCGCCTTGTAGCACACTGTCACCCGCTCGCCGCGCTTCACCTCGAGCGTATTGATCGAGACCTCAATAATTTTCACCTGCGGCGGCCCCGGCTTAACGGTGAGTGACTGCGAGACGCGGTCGTGTTCTCGTTCCGCCGTGAGCGTGTATGTAACTGGTCTCGCCGGCACAATTTCCAGACAACGGCTCATCGCGGGCCACACTCGATCGACGGGCGGATCCAGCCGCACCGATGAGGCGTTCTCAACGCCGTAGCAGAGCATCGCCTTCTCGCCCGCCGGAGGCTGGGCCGGCCAGACGTAGAATTGCGTGATGCGCACGATGCCGGGCTGTGGAGGCGCTGCGCCGGCTGAAGATTGTGGCGCATTGCGCGAGCAGCCGGCTGAAGCTAACAGCGTCACAACGAGGATTATTCGCAAAGCCACTGGTCTATTGTTATATACTCACGAAAGTTGTATGCGGGATCTGCGACTCGGCGACGTGATTGACGATTTTTGCATCAAGTGCCGCCGGCTGACGAACCACTCGATTGTTTCGCTGCTGAACGGAGCCGCGGCCAAAGTCCGTTGCCGCACCTGTTACAACGATCACGATTATCGAAACGAGCAGCCGCCGCCATCCAAGAAAGAGCTCAAACAAAAGGAGTTATTTAACGCGGTGCTCTCGGGAATGGCGCCTGCCGCGGCCACCGCCGAAGCGGATCCGCCCTCCGACAAGAAAGCCAAGAAGAAGACGAAATAGGACCTCGCTATCCTTTTCGCAGCTCTTTTTGAATCTCTTCGATCACGGCTTCCCGTTCCTCATTCGAGAGATCCTTCTGCAATCGCCGTAATGCCACCCCGACGACGTCGCGATGGTGCAACCGCGAGCCGAGCCCTTCCGATTCGCTCAGCTTGAGCCAAAGCTCGTGCAGCAGATCGACGTCCTCCGGCCACAGCCGCGGCGGGTGCGGGCCGAGGTTCACATAGGTCGACGGGCGGTCCGAGCTGATCACTTCGAGCGAAAACGAGTGCCGCGGTTCAGGCAGCCTCTCCCAAGCAAGACCGATGCGGTGCGCCAGCTCATCGGATTCCATGCGCGCGCTGACGCCCGTCACCAGTCGCGAAGCGCGCAGGCTATTGGCCGCCTGCGCGATGGCATCGAACGGATTCACGGCCGGCACCACCAGCAACTCCACAGGCTTGCCCGCCTTCTCCGCCACTTCCACAACATGGCTGAATAGCTCCTTCTCGTAGTCGCTGAAGATCTGGGCTTCCGAAAGATCGTATTCACCCGCTCCCGTCGAGATCGGGCGCACCGTCATCACTACGATGTCGTGGCGCCGCAGATTGGTCTTTTCGAGCACGCGCTTCAGATGCTCCATCCGATGGTAGTCGCGCACGGCCACCAGCACGCATCCGGGGCGGGCGTGGATCGTCGCCCCATCCACCTGCGCCTGGTGATCGAGGTTAAACTGCTCCAATCCTTTCTTTTCGACCTGCACGCGGCGTAGGTTGATTTTCTCGGAAAGCGTAAAGACCAGGAACAAGACGATGGTGAACGCGACACCATACTTGGTCGCAATCTGTTTCGTAAACAGGTTCGCGATCGCCACGGCCCCCAGCACGAGCGTGGTGGCCGCGAGGCCGATG
>Ga0066709_100004359_pt1 | contig 11263 bp, 16 predicted proteins | sample GraSoiAngelo_158_FD_79665 | JGI IMG/M metagenome (GOLD analysis project Ga0066709, IMG submission 79665) | Grasslands soil microbial communities from the Angelo Coastal Reserve, California, USA - 14_1009_16_30cm | ecosystem: Environmental > Terrestrial > Soil > Grasslands | place: USA... | reverse complement strand
TCCAGTCGACGCGGTGCAGGCGAACGGGAATGACCGACGTGCGGGGTCCCGAACCGAATCCCCGCGCCTCCATCGATTCCGCCAGCTGAATCGAGCCCTCGACGCTCGTCAGCACGACCGGGACAACGATCTCGGACCACGACCTCGGACCGCGGGGCCGCCAACCGCGGAGTCGCTGCGCCTCGGTGACCTGGACGAAGGAAGCGGCTACCGAGGGCACGAGGTTGAGCGACGCCGCGATGGCGGCCCCGGTTCGCGAGAGGGCCGCCGGAAGGGCGTCCATGACCTCGTGAGAGGCGAGCAGCAGCGAGAAAGGGGCGGCGGCGATGATCGCCGCTCCGACGGTGAGGCCCCCTGTGGCACCAAAGGCCAGCGCCTCCAGCGTGTACGGACCGCCCACCGCGGGGATCTGGTCAGGGAGCCGAAACAGGACGGTGGCGCCGAGATGCGCCGACACGAAATTGAGGAGGACCGCGAAAAGCGCGATCAGCGTGACACCGGCCAGCACGCCGCGGACCCGGCGCAGCCCAACGCCGGCGGTGAGCGCGGCGAGCGCCGCCGCGAGCACAGTCGCCTTGTAGACCGGGTTGGTCGTCGACAGCACGATGAAGATGCAGGTGGCGGACCAGGCCGCCACCGCGCGTGCGTTCAATTCGTCAGCTTTGCTTGGGCAGCGGAGGTGGCGCAGGTGACGGGTCGGTCTGTTGAACGTAGTGCCAGCCGAGCGCCTCCTTGTCGTGCAGCTTGACGTCCGTGTATCCATTGGTGGCGCTCGCCCAAGTACCCCCCGCATCTACGAAAAGTGCCCAATAGGGCTTGTTCTGAGGAAAACATTCGCTGTACTGGGCTGGCTCGTTGTCGACCTGGCAGACCGCCTTGCCGAAGCTGAACGTCTGCGCCTGGTACTCGATGCCCGACTGGTCCATCAGCGCCTGGCCGCCGATGGTGTCCCCATCGAAACCGACGCACTTCTGCAGCGACGTACCTGACATGTGCTCCACGACGACGTAGGCGTGGTGCGGAGCGCCGGCGTTGGCGCATGAGCTCGTGGGGCTCGGCGGTGCCGAGCCGCCGCACGCGGCGAATGCGAGAGCCAGAGTCGCGCTGGCCCAAATCTGGTGCTTGCGCACGATCGTTCCTCCAGGCGGTCTGCCTTTACCCGCACGCGCCGCTGAAAGCCGACCGCCAGGGAGCTTCCGTGCCGTTGCGCGCGGACGGGTCGCCGGGTTGGGCGTTCAGGTCTCCTGGCTTGCGGATCGCCGCCCCCGCCCGCCTTCCCGAGGCTTGTCACCTCAGTGGCGTTTGTCGGACGGAGGCTCCCCGCTCACAGTTGCGCGACAGCTCCGGTTTCGCACCGGATTCCCTTGGTGCCTTGAACGAATCTTAGCCGGTTGGGTGGGGGTGCCTGACCGCCCTCAGCTGCTGGTAGTCCTCATGCCTGGTGACCGGCATGGCGAAATCAAAACGATCGGCTGTCAGCGACAGCTCGAGGTCACTGGGCGGAAATCCCGGCCATTCGCCGCTGAGGACGCGGGCGAAGCGCTCGGTGTCGCGCAGCGGTTGGAGCAGGCGATCGAGGTCGGGCCGTTCTCGGCGCAGAAGGCCATGCAGGTAGGTGGCGCACGCGTGGTCCGCCGGATGGTCTGCAGAGGCGACCAAGGTCAGCACTTCTGGATGGGTCGACAAGCACGCATCCACCGTCGCGCGAGCCACGACGAGGCTCGCGGCATACAGGTCGTCGGCATTCTCGGCGGCGGCCATGACGGTCGTGCCCGCGCTCGAGCGCTGGATGAGGATGCGATCTTTCAGATCGGCGGCCCGGATCTGTGTCGGTGAGTTGCTGATGGGAACGTCAGGCACGGGAAGTGCGTCCTCTTCGGCCGAAAGCAGCGAGCCCGGCGTCGCCGCGTGGAGCGCATGAGCCTCTGACATCGTCGGCACCAGCCGGCACTCTCGCGCTCCGCCGGCGAGCGCGTAGGCGCTCACCGTGAAGGACCGGAGCACGTCTATCACCACCACTGTTCCGCGGGCCTGGCGGGCACCCTCTATGCCGGTGACGTGGACGATCTCCACGCTACCGATCGTGCGGCATCGCGGCCGTGCGCATGATATTCGGCAATAGTGTCGGGACAGAGCCCGGAAGGATCGCGCCGCGCGTTCGGCTTCGAGCAGATCGCCGACTGCGGCTCAATGCGCGTCGTCGGCCTGCGTTTGGAGGCAGGCCAGAACGTTCCTGAGCACCGCAACGCCATTCCTGTGGCGCTGATCGTCACGGAGGGACATCTGCATTTCGACGATGGCACCAATCAGGGCGAAGTCGCGGCGGGCGAGATGCTGCTGATCAACCCTGGGGAGCGGCATACCTATCGTGCCGATGTCGAGACAACCGCTTACCTGGTGTTCGCCGGTCTGCCTGGGGTGCGAAGCCGTACCTGGAGCCTGCGCACGCGCTAGCGCGCATGTCAGGGCGCGTTCCAAACGGCGAGCACGCGACCGTGATCGTCGTCGCGAAGGATGCTGAGCGTGGCGACGTCGAGATAGAGCGCCACGGCCGCCGCGATGTCGAGCTTCATCCAGGCGATCGCAACGGCTCGAAGGAAGTGGCCGTGCGAGAAAGCAAGGACCCGGCCGTCGACCGTGGCCGCGAGCGCGGCGAAGTCCAAAGCCCTGTTATAGATCTGCTCGGGCGTCTCACCGCCAGGACTTCCATCCTTGTAGAGCTCCCAATCCGGTCGCGACTCGTGGATCTCTTTCGTGGTCTTGCCTTCGTAGTCGCCGTAATCGACCTCGCGAAGCAATGTAGTCAGCTGGGGTTTGGAGAAGCCGGCAATCTCAGCAGTGCGCCGGGCGCGCTGAAGCGGACTCGAGTAGACAGCGTCGAAATGGATCTTGCCCAGGCGGTCCCCCAGGTGCGCGGCCTCGTGCTCACCGTGCGCGGTCAGCGGCAGATCGGTGCTCCCTGTGTGGCGGCCGCTAAGGCTCCATTCGGTCTCGCCGTGGCGGACCAGGTAGACCTCGGGGCTCAGGCGGGCTTGCCCATCATCTCCGGCCTGCCCGAGCGCAGAGATCGACTCGCGCTTTCGATGACCGCCCCGGCTCGGACGCGCTGACCGGGACGGACGCACACCAGACCGACGGTGGCGTGGCCACCCTGCAGCTTGAGCGCTTCGTTGACCGCGGACAGGACGCGGTTGGCTGCATGGGCGGTGCCGGCGACGTCGGTGTCTGGGAGTATGGCCAACAGCTGCGGCGGGGTGCGGCCAAGGACACCGGGAGTGTCCACGTCGCGCACAGTGCCGGCCAGGGCCGCGGCCATTGTCTTGAGTGCCTCGTCCGGCGCGCCCGAACCATCGCCTTCCACCAGGAGGACGCCCAGGTTTCGCTGGTAGCGGTGGGCACGCGCGAGCTCGTCCTCCAGGACGGGGCGCACGAAACGATCGTTGAACAGTCCGGTCGTCCGGTCGACGATATGGAGGGGCTCAGCCTGCGGGTCGTCCGCTCGCACGCCGCACGACGGGCAAAAGACCGCGGCGTGAGGCAGGGGATTCCCGCAAGCCAGGCATGTCTGAGCTTCCGGCCGGCGGCGCAGGAAGTCGCCAATCGGCATCGCGCTAAAGCCTATCAGCCACGTGCAGCGGGGTTGGGAGGGGACAGCATCATCAGAAATGCGGCCTTGACAAGGTCGCTTGCGCAACCTGCGCGCTTAAGCGAATGTTCGCCGAAGGTCCGACGGCGAGGGAGCCCACGGGAGGAAGGAGGGCTCTCGGCGACTGGCGGGTCGTCAGCCCGCGACGGCGGCGGCGGTTGTCAGCCAGCTCTCTGCCCAATCGGCGACGGCAGCCAGCACTGGTTCCAGCGCCCGCCCGCGAGATGTGAGCCGGTAGCTCACACGCACGGGAGGACCTGGGTCCACGAGTCGCTCCACAAGTCCTTCGGTCTCGAGCTCTCGAAGCCGCTCTGTGAGGACGCGGTCGCTGATGCCGGGAATGCCGGCGAGAAGTTGATTGAATCGAGCAGGCGCTGGAATCAAGGCTTTCACGACCGCCCCGGTCCATCGCTTCCCTATCAGCTCGATGGCGCGCTGAAAGGGCGCGCTGTAGTCGAGGCCCCCACCGACCATGGGGAGAGATTCTATGCGCTATCGGTGGTCTCGGAAACCATCGTTTCTTTTATTTCTTCGATTTTGTCGACCGGACACTTGAACCCCGCTGCTCTCGCGGCGGTGCCGGGCGCGTTGGCATGTCGCAAGAGCAGCGAGTTATGCACAGCCCAGGTCATCATCGAGGCCTCATACCACATCAACATCAGCGCGCTTGAACCGAATGTCGACGATCCTGGCCACGATGAAGTTGCTATGTCCAAGGCGTGATGCGTGAATCTCACGCAAGCAAACGCATCGCGGACATATGCAATCGCGGGGTCCACGAATTCGCAGCGCGCTAGACTCCCGATGTGAGCCTTGCTGTCGACGTCATGCACCTCGTGGTGATCGCAGCCGGCGTCGGCATGGGGGCATGGGCGCTTGTCGCGCTTCGACGTCGCTTGCCGCGCGGGCGGTTCATTGTCTTCGCCGCCGGTTCGATAGGCGCGGTCTTCGGGTGCGCCGCCCTCGCGGGCGAGGTTGGCCTCATGGCGCCGGAAAGCTGGTTCGCGGTCGTGATGGGCGGCATGGTCGCGACTGCCGCCATCGCAATCCGCGCCGGCCGGTCCAAGCCTCGCACGGCTTAGTCGTCAGGTCCAGAGGGGCGGCGTGGAAGTAGCCGACCGCATAGTGGTGGTGACGGGCGGAGCCCGCGGCATCGGGCGAGCACTGGCCCGCAGGTTCGCCTCAGCGGGCGCGGAGATCGTCGTTGTTGCCGACATGGACGGAGACGGAGCATGGTCGGTGGCGCGCGAAATCGGAGGCATGGCGATCCGATGTGATGTGTCGCGTGAAGCAGAGGTGGCTCAACTGGTCGAGAAGGTGCAGATCGCAAAGGGACGCATTGACATCTTTTGCTCCAACGCAGGCATCGGAGTCGGTGGCGGGCCGGAGGCACGCGACGCGGATTGGCAGCGCATCTGGGATGTGAACGTCATGGCGCACGTCTATGTCGCACGCCACGTGCTGCCCGGAATGCTTGCTCGGAAGGAGGGCTACCTCGTGGGCACGGTCTCCGCGGCAGGCCTCCTGAACCACATGTTCGCTGCCCCGTACGGGGTGACCAAGGCCGCAGCCCTTTCATTCTTCGAGTGGCTGGCGATCGCGCACGGCGACGAGGGCATCAGGGTTTCCTGCCTCTGCCCCCAGGGAGTGAAGACGGACATGCTTGCCGCAGAGCGGCGCCACGGCCTCGACTTTCTTACCGCGACCGCCCTCGAGCCGGAGCAGGTTGCGGATATCGTGCTGCAGGGCATCCGCGACGAGAAGTTCCTCATCCTCCCCCACCCTGAGGTGGCCGAGTACTTCAGTCGAAAGGCGAACGACTATGACCGGTGGCTCAAGGGGATGCGGCGTCTGCGGGCGAACATAGAAGCCGCCCCCAACTGACGTGCGATGGCTCGCGCTGGCGATGGGCGCAATCCTGGTGACCATCGCATTCTTGGCGGGAGCACGCGTAGCTGACACACGCGACGGCCTGGTCTTCGAGGTGATCGCGCTACTGGCGGGTCTCGCCGGCGTCAGCTTGCTCATGTACGGGTGGGTTGCGGCCACACTGCAAGCCCACGCGGTCAACCCCCCGCCGCCTATCCGCAAGCCTCCTGTGCAGGTCCGTTCGGCAAACGAGCTGCTCATCGGCGTAGGCGGCGTATTCGTCGCGGCGGTGCTGGTCGTCGGGATCGGTCTGAGCGCCGGCCCCGAGTGGGCTCTGCTGGGCCTGGTGCTGCTGATGCCAATGGTCATCGGCAGCGCATATCTATGTTTGCGTTTCTTCCGCGCGCCAAAACGCGATTGGAGAATCGACCTCGAGAGATTGACTCACCGCTGAGTCAGGAGCGTCTTTCCATGTTCCTGATCAAGAGCCCGACGCCAAGTGCAACCAGGGCTGCCGGCCACAGGACGGACCAGTCGACGAACCCTGTGTTGGCAGCCAGGAACGCGATGCCGATCACGATGAGGATCGCGCCGAAGATGAAGGATGCGTTTCGCGTAACGGGTTGAGCTGGAGATGACGCCGGCGGGGCAGGCTCGCCCGCGGCGGACGCCTTGCCCGGCGCGGACGGAGGCGCAGTGGCGGTCGCCGCGGCGGTTGATGAGGTAGCCGTGGACACGCCGCCGAATTGGTTTCGCAGGTCGGTCCACGCCCGCTTCATGTCGCTGCCCATCGATTCAAAGACGTTTTGGCCCGGAGGACGGTAGCCGGCACGCTCGGGCATGAGGATCCACAGCACGACGTAGAGCAAGACTCCGATTCCTTGCAGAAAGGCGAGCACGACGAACGCCAGGCGCACCCAAAGGGCCTCGACGTGGAACCCTTCGGCCAGGCCCGAGCAGACGCCACCCAAGATCCGGTCGCTTCCCCTGTAGAAGGTCGGGTTGCCAGTTGGAGGCTGCATTCGTGCTCCATTACTACCAGACCGTGCGGGCAGAGCGCCGGCCTGGCTTATTTCGCGGTCTGAGCCAGGATCTCGCCCACCAGGTAAAGCGAGCCGCAGACCAAGACGTTGCCATCCGGTCCGGCCAGCTCCTTGGCGCGTTCGAGGGCGGCCCGGGCAGGGGTCCGCGCTTCGCCACCGGGGCCGTAGATGCCCGCCAGCTGCTCGGCCGAGATCGCATGCCCCGCGGCACTCCCGGGCTCGGTGAAGACCGCCGCGTCGGGATCCACTGTCCGCAGCGCAGCGAGCAGCTGGACGGGATCTCGCTCGCTCAACATTGCGAAAACCGCAACCAGGCGCTCCTTTCCGATAAGTCGCCGCAGGGCGGCTCCCGACTTGGTCATGGCGGCAGGATTGTGCCCGCCGTCGAGGATGACGCGAGGTCTCATAGCGATCTGCTGCAGCCTTCCGGGCCAGACCGTCGAGGCCAGACCGTGCCGCACCGCGCCGGCGGTGGCATCGCCCAGAGCCGCGGCAGCCGCGACGGCCAGGGCTGCATTGGCCGGCTGGTAGTCGCCGACCAGGGGCAGGCTCAGGTCTTTGAATTCGAAGTCGGGGCCTGCAACGTTAATCGTGTGTCCGTCCCAACCTTTCGATCTCGACTCGAGCCGGATTTCGCTGCCCAGGCGCCAGATGACCGACGCCGCCCTCCTGGCATGAGCCTCGACTATCTCGAGGGCGACTCCTTCGCAGCCCGTGATCACGTGGTTGCCCGGCTTGATGATCGCCGCTTTCTCGTGAGCGATCTCTTCGATCGTGTCACCGAGATACTTCTGGTGGTCGTAATCGACGTTGGTGATGATCGCCACCCCGAGGTCGAGGGCGTTGGTGGCATCGAGCCTGCCGCCGAGGCCGACCTCGCAAACAAGCCGATCGATGCGCGGTGCGAGGTGTGCGAGCGCCATGCCGGTCAGCATCTCGAACTCGGTAGCCTGGCCGACCTCGCCCGAGATCGCATCGAGAACGGGTTTCAGCTCCTCGAGGGTGCGCACGAAGTCTCGTTCGCTGATCGGAACCCCATTGAGCTGAATCCGCTCGGTGTATGAGACCAGGTGCGGTTTCGGCATGAAACCGACGTTCCTTCCCGCCGCTTGCAAAATGGAGGCGAGGCAGGCCGCGGTCGAGCCTTTGCCATTCGTGCCGGCGATCAGCGCACCTCGCAACCCACGCTCTGGGTTGCCGAGGTGGTCGAGAATCGCACGCGTCCGCTCCGTACCCAGCTTCATGCCGAAGCGTCCGAGCCTGGAGATGTAAGCGAGTGACTCGTCGTACGTCACGCCGCTGATTGTCGGGTGCGGGCGCTATTGCCTAATTGGCGTCCCACCGGCGCTCCACGCCACCTCCCCACTTTGTCGGATGGGCCCGGTCCGGCTATGCGCCGGACCTGCGAACTTCGGCTTCGAAGGTGTTCTTGATCAGCATCGCCCTTGTCATCGGACCCACGCCGCCCGGGTTGGGTGTCAGCCATCCCGCCACCTCGGCGACGCCGGGGCCAAGGTCGCCGACCTGTTTGCCACCCACCCAGTTGGTGCTGACGTCGATCACGGCTGCGCCCGGCTTCACCATGTCCTTCGATATGAGCTCCGGCTTGCCGGCGGCCGCAACCAGGATGTCCGCTTGCCTCGCGTGACCGGCAAGGTCCGTGGTGCGCGTGTGACAAAGCGTCACCGTTGCGTTCCGCTTCAGCAGAAGGAGGGCGGTGGGCTTTCCAACCAGGTTGCTCCGGCCGACGACCACCGCGTTCGCGCCCTCGATCGGAATCCCCGAATGTTCGAGGAGGACGACGATTCCGGCCGGAGTGCACGGCTCGACCCCTCCGGGCAGGCCCAAAGCGATCAGGCCTGCATTCAACGGATGCGCGCCGTCCACATCCTTGATCGGATCGAGCGCGGCGATCACGCGCGTCATATCTATATGCGCCGGCGGCGGTTGCTGGATCAGGATGCCGCTTACCGTCACGTCCCGGTTGAGCTGTTCGACCAATTCGAGCAGCTGGTCGGTGGTTGCAGTGCTGCGCAGTCGGTGGTCGTCCGAGTCGATGCCGACCGCTTTTGCGTTCTTCTGTTTCATGCGGTCGTACTGCGCCGAGGCGGGATCGTCGCCCACGACGACCGTCGCCAGCTTGGGTCGCGAGCCGCCATGCGCCACACGCGCCGCGACGCGGGAGGCGATGTCCGCATAGATGTGCTGGGCGACGGCCTTGCCGTCGAGGATTCGAGCGGTCACGCGGCTAATTGTCGCGACTCGGGAGGCCGCGACCTCAGCTGAGCCCCAGCTCCCTCCTGGCGGTTTCGGCCACCAACCGTATGACTTGCGCAACATCCTGCCCGGATTCGCGGGCGATCCGCCGGCAGTCTTCGTACTCGGGGGCGACATCGATGGCCTTGCCGCCGAGCTCCTTGACCTTGACGTGCGCAGCCCCCAGCGACGTTTGAACCTCGACGATCCTTCTCTGCGCCAGGACCCGCTTCACGGGAGTCAGGCGCACTCCGAGTGTCGTGCTGTGGCGCAGGAGATGATCAGTCAGGCCGGCGACGAGCTCGGGCGCCGACATCACGCTCAGCAGATGGCCGGCACGACCCTTCTTCATCAAGGCCGGGGTCACGCTCACATCGAGCGCTCCGGCCGACATCAGGTCTTCGCACAGAGCGGCGAGCAGGTTCGGCGCCATGTCGTCGAGATTCGTCTCGATGACAGTCACCCCTGTCTGGGTTCGCACCTCCTCGCCGATCCAGACCGCCAGCGCGTTGCCTGGCGTTTCGCGTGCTCCGATGCCATAGCCGATCGCTCTCAGCGCCAACGCCGGGCGCTCGAACCTGGCGACGGCGGCGAGGATGGCCGCGCCGGTGGGCGTCACCAGCTCGCGCCCGCCCTCCGCCCCTTCGAAGATGGCGCCGGTGCCTTCGAGCACACGGACACTGGCGGGCGCCGGCAGCGGCATCGCCTCCTTACGCCCGCGCGGCGCCGGCAGCGGCGAGGCATACACCTGGCCGACATCCAGGTCCTGGAGCAGCCAGAACGCACCCACGAGGTCGACCAGGGTGTCCGCGCCGCCGAGCTCGTGCAGGTGGAGCGCCTGCTCTGACACCTGATGGATTCGCGCTTCAGCCTGGCCCAGGCGGTTGATGGCGTCGAGCGCGGGACGTTTGACGCCCACCGGCAGGTCGGCGTCCTCTACTACGCCGCGCAATGACGGGACGGTGCGCTCGGTGCGTTCATGCGTCTCGACCAGGACTCGCGTGCCCCCAATGTGTCCTCGCGCCTCGCGCCGCACCTCGACCTTCACCTCGCTTCCGAGTCGCAGCGCTTCGACAGCGGCGTCGATGACAGCTGGATCTGCGCCGGCATCGACGAGGGCTCCCAGGGTCATGTCGCCCGAGATGCCTGCGAAGCAATCGAAGTACGCGATGGTCATCGGCGCGTCCGGCTGATTTTCACTGAAGCCGCGTCGATCGGTCTCATGCTCTCCGGCCTCTTGGCGATGCGAACCGACACCGCACCGACCCGCTTCAAGTCCAGCACACGTTCGGCGATCCGGTGAGCGAGCGTTTCGATCAGCTCCACGGACTCGCCCTCGATGACATCCTTGGCGATCGCGTACACGAGCCGGTAGTCGATGGTGTCCTCGACCTGGTCGCTCCGTCCAGCCGGTAAGAGGTCGTAGTCCAGCTTCACATCGACTTTGAACTCCTGGGCGTGCTCTCGCTCGACTGGACGCACGCCGTGGCGCCCGCTGAACACCATTCCCTCGAGTGCGATTCGATCCATTTCGCAATTGTCTCCCAGGGCGGTCCTCGCATCGCCCCAGATGGTCGCCAAATAGACTGACGCCATGACCCAGCTAGGACGGTCCCTGCTTCAGTGACGCGTGGCAGAGTGAGCGTGCGACCGTGCGCCGAGGCGGACCTCGAGGCGCTAAACGACATCTACAACGAGTACGTGAAGGAAACGCACTTCACTTTCGACCTCGAGCCAGTGGCGATCGAGGCACGCCGCGAGTGGTTCTCGCACTACGGGCGGACCGGGCGGCACCGGCTGCTGGTCGCCGTCTCGAACGGAAGCGTGATCGGCTTCGCATGCAGCAGCCGGTTCCGGCCGAAGCCGGCTTATGAGACGTCGGTGGAGACGACCATCTATCTGACGGCGGATGCAGTCGGGCGCGGGACCGGCTCCAAGCTCTACACCGAGCTGTTCAAGAGCCTTGAGGGAGAGGACGTTCATCGCGCGTATGCCGGGATCGCACTGCCGAACCCCGCCTCGGTTGCGCTGCATGAGCGATTCGGGTTCAAGAGAGTCGCTCACTTCACCGAGCAGGGGCGCAAGTTCGGCCGCTACTGGGACGTCGCCTGGTTCGAGAAGCCGATCGATGGCGAGGTTGGCGTCGATTAACAAGGGCTCCGTTCGTCGTTGAAGTGAATGGAATCGACGTGACACACAAGGAGTTGTGAGTTAGGTATGCCTGAAACGCGCACCAACCCATGGCTGGTCCTGGTCGTGCTGGTCACCGGCTTTTTCATGATCATGCTGGACACCACGATCGTGAACGTGGCAATCCCGGCCATGAGCGCTGGGCTGAGCACGACACTCGATCAGATCCTGTGGGTCCTGAACGCATACATCCTCGTCTACGCCGTCCTACTGATCACCGCCGGGCGGCTCGGTGACCTGTACGGTCAGCGCACGCTGT
>Ga0066709_100004357_pt1 | contig 11264 bp, 10 predicted proteins | sample GraSoiAngelo_158_FD_79665 | JGI IMG/M metagenome (GOLD analysis project Ga0066709, IMG submission 79665) | Grasslands soil microbial communities from the Angelo Coastal Reserve, California, USA - 14_1009_16_30cm | ecosystem: Environmental > Terrestrial > Soil > Grasslands | place: USA... | reverse complement strand
GAATGCGAAACGTGTAAGGACACACGGACGCTTTTGGAAGCGGGCGCGGGGCTATCCGATAAAATCAAGCGCGAAGTTCACGCTTTCGTAGCGGAGACTGAAGCGGCCCGGGAGCACAGCATCGACCGCATTCCCGCCTGCGTCATGACGGGGGGCGGTGGTAAGCGCCAAGTCCCGTATTTCGGAATGCCGTCCGGCTACGAATTTTCGGTTCTGGTTGGAAGTCTTTTGGATGTGTCTCTAGGAAAGACGGACTTGTCGGAATCGTCTGTCGAAACGCTTCGGACGCTGGACAAGGATCTTCATATCCAGGTCTTCGTCACGCCTACCTGACCCTATTGCCCGCCTGTGGCCAGGTTGGCTCACAAGATGGCGATAGAAAATGAACACGTGACAGCCGACGTGATTGAGGTGAATGAATTTCCACATCTCGCGCAACGATATGCAATTCGAGGTGTGCCGAAGACCGTCATCAACGAGAGCGTCGAGTTCGTTGGAAGTGTCCCAGAACGCGACTTCCTTGCCCACATCCAGCGCGCCGCTTCACCATCCGGCAGCTCAAGCGAGCTGTAGCGGCGGTCTATGTATTTCGCACCGCGAAGCGGTGCCACTAGGAACATATGAAATCCGACATTGACAAGTACATCAGATCGGCCCAGCCCGAATTCGAAGCGAAACTGCGCGAGTGGGTGGAAATTCCCACCATCAGCGCCGAGCCAGAACATAAGCCCGACATCGAACGCGGGGCAGAAGTGGCGGTTCAGTATCTGCGGTCGCTCGGCGCGGGAGCGGAAGCCGTACCGACGCCGGGCAACCCCGTGGTTATTGGAAAATTTGTTACCGGCGGCGATCGGCCAACAGTCACCATTTACAACCATCTGGACGTGCAGCCTGCGAACGAGCCGCAATGGCAGCGCCCGCCCTTCATCTTTCACAAGGAGGCAGACCGTTATATCGGGCGCGGCTCGACTGATGACAAGGGGCCAGCGCTGACGGCCTTGTTTGGGGCGCGCTACGCGTTAGAGCAAGGCATACCCGTCAACATTCAATTCATTTGGGAGCTCGAAGAGGAAATCGGCAGCCCGAATTTCGAGCACTTCCTGAAAGGTAGGGCGAAAGACTTCGCGACGGATTCGGTAGCCGTATCGGACACGATTTGGATTGCCCGTGGAAAGCCGGCTGTGGCCTACGGACTGCGCGGGCTTGCGCCCGTGCGACTGGTTCTCGAAACCGGCACTAAAGACGTCCATTCCGGCGTGACAGGTGGGGCCGCGCGGAATCCAATCACAGAGCTATGCCAACTGATCGCCGAATGCTACGACGCGCGGAAAGGAGTTGTCCGCATTCCCGGCTTCTACGAGGACGTCGAAAAATTATCGAAAGCGGAAATGGATAATTTCCTTGCCTCAGGTTTCACCGTGAAAGAGTTCAAGCGCGCGCACGAATTGAAAAAGATGCGAGAGGGCGATCCGGCGGACATCGCGAGCCGTTTATGGGCGCGGCCTACGTTTGAAGTCCACGGCATTGTTGGTGGCTACACGGGACCCGGAGTGAAAACCGCCATTCCTTACCGCGCCGAGGCGAAAATCAGCATGCGCCTTGTACCCAAGCAAAAACCGGACAAGGTGTTGAAGCTGGTTCGAAACTTCATCAAAGAGAAAAATCCGGACGTGCAGTTCATTCCGGAATCTTATCTAAGCCCGTACTTGGGACCTCGCACCGGGCCTTACGCAGATGCGGCACGCGATGCAATGCGCACGGCCTTCGGTAAAGAACCGGCGTTTGTTCGAGAGGGCGGCTCCATCGGGGCTGTCGTCACGATGGAAAAATATCTGAAGGCTCCGATTGTTTTCCTCGGCTTGAGCCTCCCCGAGCATGGCTACCATGCGCCGAATGAGAATTTCGATTGGGAACAGGCTTCAGGCGGTATGAAAATGTTCGCGCGGTATTTCGAAACCTTAGCCCGCCTTCCGTTCTAATCGTCTTGCAGTCAATTGTTCGATTCGGCGCTCGAGCTCACGCGCTTCAACGGGTTTAGTGAGGTGGGCCGTGAATCCGAACGCAAGCGCCTGTTGGACGTCGCTGTACATGCTTGCTCCCGTCAATGCTATAGCCGGCACAGAGCCGAGACCTGGCGTTTTTCGAATACGCTTGATGAAGTCGAAACCATCCATGCCGGGCATCCCCAGGTCTGAGACAATCACGTCGGGCGCCCTACGCTGAGCTGCGACAAGAGCTGCATCACCATTGGCTGCAGCCTCAACTTCGTATCCCAGCGACTCCAGTTCGATCTGCAGAACATAGAGGAGATCAACAGAGTCTTCCACCAACAGCACTCGCGTCATGGCCAAGGACGGTGCAATTGCGCTACCGGTGGCAGTCCTTGACCACGGCTTCATGCGGGATTCGGGAATTTTGCCCTGACGCCGGTTGGAATTCCGCTGGAGGCGCTAACCTCGATTTCAATAAATCGTTGATTCTGCATTTCAAACTGATTGGTAGACCTCGTGCAAACAAACTGCGGACAAATTTCGGAGTATGAAATGGAAGGATCACCTGTCCGCAGTCAGCAAAAGCTTCCGATCCTACAACTGAATAGTTCCCATAACCTGCAAAGTTTCCAGGGCGAGATCGTACGGCTACTCGGATCGGAATTCAAACATACTGAGATTTTGTTTGGCCTCGTGGATTCCCATTCGAAGACGTTGCAATTGCCGGTATGGATCAAATCTCATTTAGAACGTCGGCCGGCCTTGCAAAAAAGATTAGAGCAAGGGGAAATGGTCGGCATCAGCCCGGCAGGGGAGCATCCGATGCCGCGGCCTGCCGCTGCGGTCCGCTCCAGCGTTGTCCTGATTCCAGTGATCAGCGAAGGCATACTCAATGCCGCAATTGGTTTGGTTTCGCCACTCGATGGGCCACAACTTTCGTCAGAGGACATCGAGGCTGCGCGTCAGCTTGCCTACGACGCGGCACCAATTCTGGCTCGATTGCAAGAGATCGAGAGGTTGCGACAACAGAACCAAGAACTCCTGACAAAAGCGGAGCGGGCCTACCGTGACGAGCAAGAGCGCGCAACGCTCGTCGAGGAAAAGAATACGCTCGATGCGATCCTTCAAATGCGCTCGCATCAGCAGGTCAATATCGCCCACGAGTTGCGTACGCCACTGGCTGCAATCCGCGGATACACTCGCATGATCCTCGATGGCCGAGGCGGTCAAATCAACGATACGCAAAGGGACTACCTGCGAATCGTCACTGACAATACGAACCGGCTGATCGCGCTCATCGGCTGGATGAGCTATATCGCTGGACTGAGCGCGGAACATTTGAAACCGACCGCGTTCGATTTTCGCGACATATGGACGGAGTGTGCCAACCAAAATGAGGACAAATTGGCCGAAAAACCGTTGAAGCTGGTCCAGCAGATCGCCGGAGAGCCATTTGCAATCATCGGCGACCGCGAAAAGCTCGCCTACGTGCTGAATGAGCTGGTCACCGTCGCAGCGACATTGGCGGAGGCCGGAGCAACGATCAGTGTCGAGTTGTCACACGGCAGGGAAAGGGAATTGAGCTTTAAGCTGTCAGAAAAGGGCGCATCAATTCCGGCAGACGTGCTCAGCAAAATCTTTGATCGGCCGTTTAATACAATTACAAAACCACCGGCGCACACGGAGTCAAGCGCCATCAACCTTTCCGGTGTGTACGATGTGATCGGAATGCACGGAGGACGTCTCTTTGTGAATAGTACTGCCGGACAGGGCACGACATTCCTGTTCACATTGCCAGCCATTATGGCCGGCGAGGAAAACAGCCATGAGCAAGCGGTTAATTCTAGTCGTAGACGACGATAAAAATACACGAGACTACCTCGCAAGCTTCCTGAGCGCATCCGGCTACGGTGTCGAATGCGTGGGAACTGGCGATGAGGCGATCGAGCGCCTCGCTTCCGGCAATTCTCCTTCAATGATCTTGCTGGATGTCATGCTGCCCGGGAAAGACGGTATCGAAGTGCTGGCGAACGTGAAGACCATGCACCCGAAAATCCCCATCATCATCCTGTCCGGAATAGGCCAGATCAAGACGGTAGTCGAAGCGATGAAAATGGGCGCCTCCGACTACCTTACAAAGCCCTTTGAGGAAGAAGCCCTCGAGCTGGCGATTGAAAATGCGCTCGAAAAAGAACGGCTGAAGGAAGAAGTCAAAACACTGAAGCAGCAATTGGCGTACGTGGAACAAGGAAACATTCTCACGTCGAATCCTCAGATGCTGCGGATCATCGATATTTCGCGCCACGTTGCAGGAACCGACGTACCTGTTTTGATTCTGGGCGAATCGGGTGTCGGTAAAGAAGTCATTGCCAGTTTCATTCACGAACAATCGAATCGATCCGAGGGCCCGTTCGTGAAAGTCAACTGCGCAGCCTTACCTCACGAATTGCTCGAATCGGAGCTGTTTGGTTATGAGCGGGGAGCATTCACAGGCGCGATCCGCGACAAGATCGGCAAATTTGAACAGGCGGATAAGGGCACGCTGCTACTCGATGAGATCGGCGAGATGAGTTCGCACCTGCAAGCTAAATTGCTCCACGTCCTGCAAGACGGCGAGTTCAGTCGGCTCGGCGGAAAAAGGCCTGTAAAGGTCAATGTGCGGGTGCTCGCAGCCACGAACAAGAAATTGAAAGAAGCGGTCCTTAAAGGTGAATTCCGCAATGACCTCTATTTTCGGCTGAATGTCATTAAGCTGGAAGTTCCGCCCCTGCGGGAACGCCGGGAAGATATTCCGCTCCTATGTAATCACTTCCTCGAGAAGTATCGCGAACGTTACCAGAGTCCCGTTCAACAAATGCCGAAAGACCTCGTGGAAGTGTTCCTGCGCTACGACTGGCCGGGCAACGTTCGGCAGCTGGAGAACATCGTGAAGCGGTATCTCATCCTTCCTGACGCGGACGTCATGAGCGAATTGCGCAGCGGGTCGCCCGAACCTGTGACGCAGCCTGTCGAAACAGCGAACCTGTCGTTGAAAGAAGTCGCAGGCCACGCTGCTGAAATCGCAGAGAAGGAAGTTGTTCTCCACATGCTCGAGGAAACCGGGTGGAATCGGAAAGAATCAGCAAGACGACTGAAGATCTCCTATAAAGCGCTTCGAAACAAATTGAAGAAGTGGCAACTCGTCCGAGAACGTCCGACTGAAGCCGTTCGAACGCTGGTTAAGAGCGCGTGAACGAATTTCAGGACGGAGGAAAAACTCAAGAAGCTGCTTGGTAAATCTAAACGGCTCAGGAGTTTTTCCTCCGTCCTGAAATTCCGCTACGGTTTGACGATATCCCAGTAATCAAGGATTCGTCGCGCATCATAATCAGCGAGGAATGGCATGATCGGTTTGATCAACGAAGTCGAGCGGTGTCCGCTCATGTTCAACGGATGCCGACGACCGTTTCCGAAATACGATCGGATGAAGATGGCATCGTCCGCCAGCGGCAGTGATCGCACGTTCGCCACAAATCGCGACCAGCCCGGAGTGCCGAAGAGGTAAAACTCTACGTTCGAGGTATAAAAGCTGGAAACGTGCAGCCCATTGGCTTTGAGGAATGCGCCGACAGCCGTGAATGCGTGCGGCCCGGTGAAGTCGCCGACAATTGGAATGAGCCGATTCTCGCCTTCAAACTTCTTCAGTTGCTGAAATAATTCCTCCGAAGAAAGATAACTCTGGTGCCTGCCTTGCCGGTCGGTTTCCAGAACCATTTCCTGCAACGTGGGGTAATTCAACGCATTATTGCGGCCGATCGACGAGAACCGAAGATCAAGACCATCTTCCCAGAACGCGCGATAAACGTAATCAATCTTCTTGAGATCGGACAACGACAGTTTCAGATGGTACCTGTCGACGAGCAGGCGCTTCACGGCCGCCAGATTTTTCTGAAAAAGGCTTTCACTTGTTCCAGAACCGTCGACAGCTCGGAGGAGCTGCTCTAGGGACGAATCGGGTTTCGCGCGCGGGACCTCTCGGGAAACCAGGAGGGACAAGTATTCCAGCCGGTTGGATGCCATCGCGAATAGAGCCTTGTACCACAAATGCTCGAGCATGTTCTGCCGCCGGATGTCCGTGATAACCGCGAGGATCGGTCTCGTATGAACGATGTATGAAAAGTTTTGATCCGGTCCAACCCCGAGATAGATACCAGCAGGCGTGACCTGCTTTTGTAATTGATCGATCACATGTAGATACGATGTTTCGTTGGAAATGAAATTGTCCGAATCAAAGTAGCCCTCTTCTTCCGACCACTGGTCAACATATCGCGCGAATTGCTCGATCGAGATCTCGAGATTCGTGGCAGCGCGGGGCTGCTCGTGACTCCACGGTATGCTGGCTGCCGCGAAAACCAGGACCAGTGTGACTCCCAGGCCGAAGATGGAACTTCTTCTGCTCAACTTGAAAATGCGCGACATGCTCGTCCAACGTTGCGAATCACTATACCTCCGGAAAACGAATTTCGAAATTCACATTTGGAGATTACAATATGCCAGTGACCTCCCGGGTACCCTTTGTGAGCGTACGACCTTTCCAAATTCGACCAGCCGCTCCAGAAGACATGGACCAGTTGTGTGAACTCGCCACTGACCTTCTCACCAACATTCGCGCAGAGGGAACAGCCGAAGATGCCCGGCGGGTATTTCAGCACATCATGAACTTTGCGGATCGCGGCTTGGTGGTCGTTGCCGAAACCAATAAGCGAACGCTATGCGGCTACGCATATGCTTCATACGAATGGCGTGCTGAATTTGGCGGAGAGACGATGGATATTATCGCTCTTTTCGTATCTCCACAATGGAGAGGCAAGGGCGTCGGCAGCGCTCTCATCGCCGCGCTCATCGAAAATGCGAAGCAACGTGACATCCGTCGCATCAGCGCCGAAGTTCACCCCGGCAATGCAGCCATCGAACGCATTCTGGAAGCCACCGGCTTCGATCCCGAGCGCCGCACGCTGTGGGGATATAGGATTTAAAATTTCAAATGGACCATGGACCATTTGAAATTCTAAAACCGCAGTCGTCGGACACACGCACCGCAATCATACTTGCGCATGGAGCGGGCCAAGGAATGCACTCGCCTTTCATGAACTACTTCCATACCGAGCTCGCGAACCATGGCTTTTTGTCTGTGAAGTTCGATTTTGACTACATGCATGCGAAGCGCCGCGTACCGGATCCGCAGCCTAAGCTACAGGCGCAGTACCGAAGCGTGGTGGAGACCGTCATGACAGAGTACAAGCCGGAGAGGCTAATTATCGGCGGCAAATCGATGGGCGGTCGTGTCGCATCGTACATTGCGGGTGAGATGCGCGGCGTTAGTGGTCTTGTATTTCTTGGGTATCCCCTGCACCCGCCGGGGAAAACGGATCAACTCCGGGATGAGCATCTCTACACGCTGAATCTCCCGATGCTATTTATCAGCGGCACAAAAGATCCATTTGCGGAGCGTGATCTGCTGGAAAAAGTCGTGGCGAAAATCGGCACAAAGGCGACTTTGGTGTGGGTCGAAGGCGGGGATCATTCCTTGAAGCGCGGGCGAAATGATCAGGCGTCGCTATCAATGGCGGTGGATGCTATCCATAACTGGTCCGCGAGCAGTCTTAAGTGATGGCGCGAGGCATCGTCCAGCCCTGAGTTGTCGACGTATTCGAGGGGTATGCAAAAAACGCGTACTCCTGGCTAATTTCCTAGCACCGCTCCGCGGTGCGAGGTGTCCAAACTCGCGTAGCGGCGACGGAGCGTAGCCACGGCTCACGCGGCTCAACCGGATTTTCTCAATCGCATTTGTTCTCTAATTCTGGACAACTGCGCTAGGAGCGAACCCGAACCCCTTGCCGCGACGCCGGCACATACATCCGCGAGGCGTATTCCTTCAGCATGCGGCTGGCGGAAAAGCGCGGCACAATCGAGCGAATGGATTCCTTCACCATTTGAATCCAGCCGTGGGGCAGCCCATTCTGATCGCGCTCGTAATAGAGCGGAACGATTTGTTGTTCGAGAAGTGTGTACAGCGATTCGGCGTCTGCTGCGTCATCGTAATGAACTTCGAGGTCTTCGGGAGGGTCGCCGATGGCCCAGCCATTGTTGCCATTATAGCCTTCGTACCACCAGCCATCCAGCACGCTTACATTCAGAATGCCGTTCATTGCAGCCTTCTGGCCGCTGGTACCGCACGCTTCCAGCGGTGGCCGCGGGTTGTTCAGCCACACGTCGACGCCCTGAGTAAAGAAATGCGCCGAATGCATTTCGTAATTCTCGACAAAAGCTACATGGCCGGCCAGACCATTGTCGGCGGCCAGCGAATAGATCTGATGGATGAGGTGTTTTCCGTGCTCGTCCGCAGGATGCGCCTTGCCGGCAAAGACGACCTGCACCGGCCGCCATTGATCGAGCATCATTGTCTTGATGCGGTTCAGGTCATGGAAAATCAAAGCCGCGCGCTTGTAGCCGGTGAAGCGCCGCGCAAATCCAATCGTGAGCGCTTCCGGATCGAGCAGCGTGCCCATGGCAATGACCTGACGCGGATCGACGCGGTCGCGGGACCACCGCTCACGCGCGCGCTCTCGAGCAAAGGTCAGAAACTTTCGCTTCAGCTGCAAATGCACATTCCAGATTTCTTCATCAGGGATGTCCATGACGCGATTCCAGAACGAAATATCATCGTGCCGATCCACCCATTCGGGGCCGAGATATCGGTCAAATAACTGGCTAAATTCCTGGGCGATCCACGTCGGCGCATGAACACCATTGGTGACCGATGTGATCGGAATCTTGTCTTCAGGCAAATCCGGCCATACGACCTGCCACATGCGCCGGGTGACTCGTCCATGTAAATGGCTCACGGCGTTTCGCCAATTGGTCATCCGCAACGCGAGAACCGTCATGTTGAATGAATCACCGAAGCGGCCAAGCTCGATAAACTCCTGCTTGGTGATGCCCAGTTCATCCCAATAGCCGGCAAAATATCTTTCCATCACGTGCAGCGGAAATGCGTCGTGCCCAGCCGGAACCGGTGTATGCGTTGTGAACATGCTCGTGGCCCGGACTTGTTCGGCCGCTTCCTCAAACTTCTGTCCTTGTTGAACCAGTTCGCGCGTGCGCTCGAGCAGCATAAAGGCAGTATGGCCTTCATTCGCGTGAAACACCGTCGGCTGAATGCCCAACGCGCGCAGCACCCGCACACCACCAACTCCGAGCACAATCTCCTGGCGAATCCGATGCTCTTTGTCGCCGCCATAGAGCCGCGCGGACAGCTCGCGATCGACATGCTGGTTCTCGTCAACGTCGGTGTCCATCAGGTAGAGAGGCACGGAACCGACATTGACCCGCCAGACAACGACAAAGACGTTCACGCTGCCGACTTTCAATTCGACCAGAAATCGCTCACCGCGATCGCCACTGGCCGACTCGATCGGAGCTTCGTTGCGGTTCAGCAATTCATACACGTCTTCCTGCCAGCCGTCCGCCTGAATCAGCTGGTGGAAATAACCCTGCGGATAAACAAAGCCGACGCCGATCAATGGAATCCCAAGGTCGCTGGATTCTTTGATATGGTCGCCTGCCAGAATCCCGAGCCCGCCGGAATAAATGGGCAGCGATGTGTGAATGCCGAATTCAGCAGAGAAGTACGCCATGGGCTGCCTGGCCAGCTCCGGAAACTCACGCGCGAACCATTTGTCGGGGCGGCGCGTCGCCCGATCGAAGGCCTTCACGGTCAGATCGTATTCACGCAGAAAATCGGGATCACGCGAAGCCGCAATCAGCCGTGCGGGATCGATCGTCTGCAAAAGTTTTACCGGATTGTGCTGTGTATTCTTCCAGACGTCGGGGTCCAGACGTTTGAACAGGAGCCGCGCGCGATAATCCCAACTCCATCTCAAATTAAAAGCGAGTTCTTCCAGACGCTCAATGCGGTCCGGAATTTGCGGAAAACGTCTTGTTTGCATCTGGTGTTTGAAGCTGAACCATCAATCATAGGCGCCGGGCCTTAGCCGGCGCCGACGATTTACCGCGTTAGACAGCGCTCAAAGCTTTGGATGAAGTAATCGACCTCCTCATCCGTCACGTGTCCCACGTGACCAACGCGGAAGATCGTGTCCTTTACTTTTCCTAAGCCACCGGCAATTTGTATCCCAAAATCATTTTCGAGCCGGCGCCGCAGCGCGACTATATCGAAACCTTTCGGTGGGATTACACCCGTAATTCCGTTTCCAGGCTTCAACGCATAGATTTCCATCCCCGAGCCCCGCACAAGATCACGTATCCGCTGGGCGACTTGCGCGCGCCGGGAGAAAATCTTATCGATGCCTTGCGTCTGGATGAAATCCAAAGATCCATCCAATTCGAACAATAAGGATAAAGCAGGAGTGAACGCGACCGTCCCTTTCAACTTCTTCCAGTCAAAATAAAACCGCGGGCTCTCAGATTGTTCTGTCTTTTCCCATGCACGAGCGCCAATCGCGACAACGCCAAGGCCCGGAGAAACCATCAAACCTTTTTGTGAGCCGGCAACGACCGCATCAATATTCCAGTCATCCATCCGCATCGGCGATACCGCAAGCCCGGAAACAGCGTCAGCGACGAAGAGTTTGTTCTGCGATCGGATGAGCCTTCCGATCTCGGCCATATCGTTTAACACACCTGTCGAGCTCTCACTCCATGTGTGAAAGATCACCCGAGCGTTCGGCCATTGCTTCAATCCGGCGTCAGCTTCGGCCAGGGTTGCACCACGGCGCCAGTCCACATCAACCGTATGGACCGTCAGTCCGTACGCCTTTCCGATATCACCCCAGCGGGCAGAGAACGTGCCACCGACGATGATAATGATTACGTCGCCGGGCGACGTCAGGTTGACGACAGCAGATTCCATCGCGCCCGTGCCAGATGAGGCGAGAAAAATGACATCGCCTTGTGTGCCAAAAAGCGGCTTGCAACCCACTTCGAGCTTGGATAGAAGCTCGAGCATTTGCGGGGAACGGTGGTTGAACAGGGGACGGTCTCCAGCATGCCGTACCACATCGGGCACCTGCATCGGGCCTGGTAAGAATAACAGTGGTTTTCTCATGAAAGCTTGTAAAGTCCCGTTCAAAGCAAAATAGGATGATAACAGCTATGACGGCGGTTTCGACCGTATATGTGTCCCTGGATCTTTGCTGGACTCCTGTGCCGCTGCTTCTCCTATATTGGCCGCCGCTACAGTTGGCAAACTCGCCATCTCCCGCGTAGTATGGG
>Ga0066709_100004356_pt1 | contig 11265 bp, 11 predicted proteins | sample GraSoiAngelo_158_FD_79665 | JGI IMG/M metagenome (GOLD analysis project Ga0066709, IMG submission 79665) | Grasslands soil microbial communities from the Angelo Coastal Reserve, California, USA - 14_1009_16_30cm | ecosystem: Environmental > Terrestrial > Soil > Grasslands | place: USA... | reverse complement strand
CGTAGATCGAGACGTTGTTCTGAATCTTGACGTTGTTCCCGATCCGGGTGCCCGGCATGACCACGACGTTCTGTCCCAGGTTGCAGCGCTCGCCGATGACGGCGCCCGGCATCACGTGGCAGAAATGCCAGATCTTCGTACCGCGCCCGACCGTCGCGCCTTCGTCGACGTAGCTCGATTCGTGGACGAAATACTCCGCCATCTACACTCCGATCACCTTGACCTCGAGCTCCAGCTCGACCCCCGTCTTCTTGGCGACGGTCTTGCGCACGTGCTCGATAACCTTCAGCACGTCGCTCGCCGTCGCGTTCCCCGTGTTGACGATGTAGTTCGCGTGCATGGTGGACACCTGGGCGCCGCCGACCGTGTAGCCCTTCAGGCCACACTCGTCGATGAGGGCTCCCGCCGTGCGGGTGCCACCCGGGTTCTTGAAGACCGAGCCGCAGTTGGGCTGGTCGAACGGCGTTCCGGCCTTTCGCCACCGCAGCAGCTTGTCCTGAATTTCCTTCAGCTTCGCGGGCGGCTCTTCGATCAGCGCGAGCTTCGCCTCGAGGACGATCACGTTGCCAAGGTTCGAAGAGCGGTACTTGAAGGAAATCTGCTTGCGCGCGATCTGGCGCACGCGGCCCTTCGCATCCATCACCGTCACCTCGGTGAGCACCTCGGCGAACTCCGCGCCATGTGCGCCGGCGTTCATGTACACGCCGCCGCCCACGGTGCCGGGAATGCCCCGAAACCGCTCGACGCCGGCGAACCCGGCCTCCGCGGTACGGCGCGCCAGGATCGGTGTCGCCACACCGGCGCCGACGATCGCGGTGGCGCCTTTCATCTCGAAGCGGTCGAGGCCCTTGCCGATGCGGATCACCACGCCGGGAAATCCACCATCCTTCACGAGCACGTTCGAGCCGAGCCCGATGGCCAGCCAGGGCAGGCCGCGGTCCTGGGCGAGCTGAAGCGCCTTGGCGACGTCGTCCGCATCGGCAGGCGTGACGAGGAAGCGCGCCGGGCCCCCGATCCGGTACGTGGTAGACGCCGCGAGCGGCTCGTTCTCGAGCATGCGCCCGCGGAACTTGAGCTTCGGGGCGGGCGGAGCGGACGGCGCAGGGCGTGCGGGCCCCTTGCCCGAGCTCGCCGGCTTGGTCGACGCCTTGGCTACGCCCGGCCGGCCGGCGTGCGGCTTGGCGCCGCCGCCGCCTTTGCGACTCCCGGCGTCCGGCTTTGGACGGTTGTCCTTTCGTGCCATTCTTGGAGACTCCTCACGCTGCCGGTTCGGCTGCGCAAAGCGATGATCGCGTCGCAGGCGGCGCTCGCGGCCGACATCGTCGTCGTGTACGGGACGCGGTGCATCAGCGCCGCGCGCCGGATCGCGTAGTCGTCCGCCTGCGTGAACTTCCCGAGGGGCGTGTTAATCAGGAGCTGCACGTCGCCCGACACGATCAGGTCGATCGCGTTCGGCCGCCCTTCGTGTACTTTCGCCACCCGCTCCGCCGGAACACCGCGCGCCCGCAGGTACCGCGCGGTGCCGTCGGTGGCCGTGATCCGGAACCCCATCTCGTGAAACCGCCGCACGATCGGCAGCACGGTCGGCTTATCCGAGTCGTTGACCGTGACGAAGATCGCGCCGGCGAGCGGCAAGCTGCCGTCCGCGGCGATCTGCGCCTTCGCGAACGCCATCCCGAAGCTGTCGGCCAGCCCCATCACTTCGCCCGTCGAGCGCATCTCCGGGCCCAGGATGGTATCGACCCCAGGCAGCTTCGTGAAGGGGAAGACGGCCTCCTTGACCGCCACCCCGGGGAGCGGAAGGTCATCGGGAATGCCCATTTCGTCCAGGGTGTGCCCGGCGATCACTGCCGCCGCGAGCTTGGCCAGGGAGACCCCGGTGGCCTTGCTCACGAAGGGGACCGTCCGGGATCCCCGTGGATTCACCTCGAGCACGTAGACCACGCCATCCTTGATGGCATACTGGACATTGATCAGACCCACGACGCCGAGCGCCTCGGCGAACGCCTTGGTGTGACGCCGCATTTCCTCGACCTGCCGATCGCCGATCAGGTAGGGGGGCAAGACGCAGGCCGAGTCTCCCGAATGGACCCCGGCGTCCTCGATGTGCTGCATCACGCCCGCCACCACGCAACGTTGCCCGTCGGCCAGGGCGTCGACGTCCCCCTCGAAGGCGTCCTCCAGGAAGCGATCGATGAGCACGGGATGCTCCGGAGCGACACGGGCGGCTCTCTCGAAGTAATCCCGCAGGGAGCCTTCGTCGTAGACGATCTCCATCGCCCGGCCACCGAGCACGTATGACGGCCGGACCAGCACCGGGAAGCCGATCCGCTCCGCGACCTTCACGGCCTCGTCAACGGAGCGCGCGGTCCCGTTCGCCGGCTGCGTGACCCCGAGGCTGTCGGCCAGCGCTTCGAAGCGGCTGCGGTCCTCCGCCACGTCGATCGAGTCCGGTGGCGTGCCGAGGATCGGGACGCCGGCGGCCTCGAGCGGCTTGGTCAGACGCAGCGGGGTCTGCCCGCCGAGCTGGACCACGACCCCCTTGGGTTGCTCCCACCGCACGATCTCGAGCACGTCCTCGAGGGTGAGGGCTTCGAAGTACAGCTTGTCGGAGATGTCGAAATCGGTCGACACGGTCTCGGGGTTCGAGTTGACCATCACCGTCTTGAAGCCGAGCTCACGGAAGGCCAATCCGGCGCGCACGCAGCAGTAATCGAACTCCACGCCCTGCCCGATGCGGTTCGGTCCGCTCCCGAGGATCACGATCCCTTGCGCGCCGAACGGCTCCGATTCGTTCTCGGTGTCGTACGAGCTGTAGAGGTAGGGCGTCGCGGACGGGAACTCCCCGGCGCACGTGTCCACCGTCTTGTAGGCGGGGTGGATACCGAGGCGCCAGCGGGTCTCACGGACCGCTGCTTCGGACAGGTTCCGCAGCGCACCGAGCTGCGTGTCCGAAAACCCCATCCGCTTCATGCGGCGCCATTCGGGGGCTCCGACCTCCTCCGGCGAGATCCCGGCGAACCAGCGTTCGGCATCGAGCAACTCCTGCAACTGGAACAGGAACCAGGGGTCGATGCCCGATGCCCGGGAGATGTCCTCGATCGAGACGCCGGCGAGCAGGGCGCGCTTGACCTGGAACACGCGCTCCGGCGTGGGCGTCCGCAGCGCGACGCGGAGGTCCTCCGGGCTGTCGCTCGTGAGCCGATCGTCCGCCAGCGACGCTCCCACCACCCAGCCCGGCCGCCCGATCTCGAGCGCCCGCAGTCCCTTCTGGAACGCCTCCTTGAACGTGCGCCCGATCGCCATGGCTTCGCCCACGGACTTCATCTGCGTGGTGAGGCGGTAGTCGGCCGTCGGAAACTTCTCGAACGCGAACCGCGGCACCTTCACCACGACGTAGTCGAGCACCGGCTCGAACGACGCCGGCGTGGTCCGGGTGATGTCGTTCGGCAGCTCGTCGAGCGTGTAGCCGACGGCGAGTTTGGTGCCGATCCGCGCGATCGGGAAGCCGGTCGCCTTCGACGCGAGCGCCGAGGAACGCGATACGCGCGGGTTCATCTCGATCACGAGCATCTCGCCGTCGGCGGGATTGACCGCGAACTGGATGTTGCAGCCGCCGGCCTCGACGCCGATCTCGCGGATGATGGCGATCGCCGCGTCGCGCATACGCTGGTACTCGCGGTCGCTCAACGTCATCGCCGGGGCGACGGTGATCGAGTCCCCGGTGTGCACGCCCATCGGATCCAGGTTCTCGATCGAGCACACGATCACCACGTTGTCTCGGCCGTCGCGCATCACCTCGAGCTCGAACTCTTTCCACCCGAGCACGCTCCGCTCAATGAGCGTCGTGTGCACCGGCGACAGCTCGAGCGCCCGCGCCACCATCTCCTCGAGCTCGGCGCGGTGGTAGGCCACGCCTCCCCCCGTGCCGCCCAGGGTAAACGATGGGCGGATGATCGCCGGGAAACCGCTCTCGGCCGCCGCCGCGACGCCGTCCCCAACCGAGCTAACCGTGCGGCCCGCCGGCGTCGCCAGTCCGATGCGCCGCATCGCGGCGCTGAACTCGGCCCGGTCCTCGGCCATCTGGATCGCGCGGGCGTTGGCGCCGATGAGCTCCACGTCGAAGCGCTCGAGCGTGCCGTCACGCACCAGCGCCATCGCCACGTTGAGCGCCGTCTGCCCGCCCATGGTCGGCAACAGAGCGTCGGGGCGCTCCCGTTCGATCACCTTGCGGACCCACTCGGGCGTGACCGGCTCGATGTAGGTGCGGTCCGCCAGCTCCGGGTCCGTCATGATCGTCGCGGGATTCGAATTGACGAGCACGACGAAGTAGCCCTCTTCCTTGAGGGCCTTGACGGCCTGCGTGCCCGAATAATCGAACTCCGCGGCCTGGCCGATGACGATCGGCCCGGAGCCGAGGAGCAGGATGCGCCGGAGATCAGTCCGTTTGGGCATCGACTACTTCCCGTAACGTGTCGTCGAGCGAATAGCGGGGTCCCCACCCCGTCGCCGCCCGCAGCTTCGCCGCATCCCCCACCAGGTGCAAGATGTCGCCCCCACGGACCAGCTCCGGGTCCGCTTCGGGAATCGGGTGGGCGCCGATCAAATCGGCCAGCTGGAAGAACAGCTGCTCGAGCGAAACGGCGTGCCCCGATGCCACGTTGTAGACCTCACCCGGCACGCCTTTGACCAGCAACCGGGCGTACGCGTCCACCACGTCGCGCACGTGCAGGAATTCTCGCACCGGCTCGAGATTGCCGACCTTGACCACGGGGGCCGCCACCCGCTTCGCGAACCGCAAGCGCTCGGCGAACGCCGGCACGACGAAGCGCGTGTCCTGGCCCGGTCCCGTGTGCGCGAAGGGGCGGGCCACGATGGCGCGGAGCCCGGTGCGCCGCCACACCTCGAGCGCGGCGAGCTCGGCGCCGGCTTTGCTGGCCGCGTAGGCTGAGCACGGCGCGACGGGATCCGTTTCGCGGCGCGGCCGCGACTCCGTCGAGGCGCCGTAGACTTCGCTCGTCGACACGATCAGCACGACCGGATCGGCGCGGCCCGCCCGCTTCGCCTCGCCGAGCACCTGCACCACCCGGGCGGTCCCCGCGGCGTTGACATTCCAGGCATAACCCGGGTCGCGCGTGGCCTCGGTGCCCGACGACACGGCGGCAAGGTGGACGACCGCGTCATACGGCAGGCCCACGACGTTCAGGACCGACTCCGTGTCCCCCAGCTCGAGCGGCAGCCACCGCACGGCCGCCCGCTCGTCGGGCGAGAGATCGGCGGCGGGCGCAACCGGCGCCGGGCTCTGACCCGGCCGCACGGCACCATATACATCGCGGCCGTCCGTGAGCAGGCGCCGGACGAGCCAGCGGCCTACGAAGCCGTCGGCACCCGTCACCAGCACCCTCACGACTGCCGCTCCACGTCGGCATCCACCATCATGCGCACGAGTTGGGCGAAGCTTGTGGTCGGCGTCCAGCCGAGCTCCCGAACCGCCTTGCTGGGATCGGCTTGGAGCGCGTCCACCTCCGCGGGGCGCACCAAGCGCGGATCCACCTTCACGTAGCGCTTCCAGTCGAGTCCCACGTGCGAGAACGCCAGCTCGCATAATTCCCGAACGGTGTGTGTCTCGCCCGTTCCGACGACGTAGTCGGTGGGCTCCGGGCGCTGCAGCATGCGCCACATGGCATCCACGTAGTCGCCGGCAAAGCCCCAGTCGCGCCGAGCCTCCAGGTTGCCGAGCGCGAGCTCCCGCGCCCGCCCCTTCACGATACGTGCCACGCCGTCCGTCACTTTGCGAGTGACGAACTCGAGCCCGCGGCGCGGCGACTCGTGATTGAACAGGATGCCGCTCACGGCGTAAAGTTCGTAGGACTCGCGGTAGTTGACCGTGATCAGGTGCCCGTAGACCTTCGCGACCCCGTAGGGCGACCGCGGGTAGAACGGCGTCGTCTCGCGCTGGGGCGTCTCCCGCACCTTGCCGAACATCTCGGACGAGCTCGCCTGATAGAAGCGCGCCGTCGGATGCGCGAGCCGCACTGCCTCCAGCAGCCGCGTGACGCCCAGCGCCGTGAATTCGCCCGTCAGCACCGGCTGCGTCCACGACGTGGGCACGAAACTCTGCGCCGCCAGGTTGTAGATCTCGTCGGGTTTCGCGTCGCGCACGACGGCCGTCAGGGAGTGCTGGTCCAGCAGGTCCGCGGGCACGATCTCGACGCGGTCGAGGAGATGTCCGATTCGCTCGTACGAATCGTGCGACGTGCGACGGACGACGCCCACGACCTGATAGCCCTTCGCGAGTAACAGCTCCGCGAGGTACGAGCCATCCTGCCCGGTGATGCCGGTGATCAGCGCGATGCGCCGGGGTTGCCGCTCCTCCCTTGCTGGTTTAGCTTTAGGCCGCTTTTTCGAGGCGCTCATTTCTCCAGTCGGGCAGGCCCATGGCGCGAGTGTGTGAGATCTGTGGCAAAGGCCCCATCGTGGGTCACAGCATCAGCCACGCGAACAATAAGACGAATCGCCGCTGGTATCCGAACCTCCAGCGCGTGCGCGCCCTGGTGAACGGCACGCCGCGGCGCCTCCGGGTCTGCACCCGCTGCCTCAAGTCGAACCGCGTCACGAAGGCCGCCTAACGAAAAGGGGGACCCAGGGTCCCCCTTGCCGCACGGCCCCCCGCCTCCGGGTTCCGCCTTCCCGTCGGGTCACGCCCCCAGCAGTTCGATTCGAGCCACCTCCGCGCCGTCGCCGGCGCGATGGCCCAGCTTGATGATCCGGGTGTAGCCGCCGGGGCGTGACGCGAACCGCGGCCCGAGATCCTTGAAGAGCTTGCCGGTCACGGTGCGGTCCTTCAGACGCCGCTCGACCAGCCGACGGGCGTGGAGATCGCCCCGCCGTGCCAGCGTAATGAGCCGCTCGGCGTAGGGGCGCAACTCCTTGGCCTTCGCCTCGGTCGTCACGATCCTGTCGTGCCGGAAGAGACTCGTGGCGAGGTTCGCGAGCAGCGCCTTCTTGTGGCTCGCCGTGCGCGAGAGCTGCCGTCCCTTGGCGCGATGGCGCATTACTCCAGGTCCTCTCCCGTCGCCTGCGCCAGGGGCGCCGTGCCCGGATCCACCACCTTCAGCTCGTCCGGCGTCTCTTCGAACTTCATCCCGAAGTTGAGCCCCTCGCGCCGCAGAAGGTCGGCGATCTCCCCGAGCGCCTTCTCGCCGACGTTCTTGACCTTCAGCAGGTCTTCCTCGCGATACTGCACCAGGTCGCCCAGCGTCCGGATGTTGGAGTTCTTGAGCGAGTTGACCGAGCGGACCGACAGGCCCACGTCGTCGATCGAGCGCGCCAGCACCTCGCGCAGACGGCTCGTCGCGGCTCCGCCGTTCCCCGCCGGCTGCGCCGAGACCATCGGCACCTTCCCGAAGTCGACGAAGAACCGGAAGTGCTCCTGCGCGAGCGCCGCGGCGTACGCGACGGCGTCCTCGGGCGAAATCGTCCCGTTGGTCTCGACGGTGAGGGTGAGCCGATCGTAATCCGTGCGCTGCCCCACGCGTGTCTCGGCGACGGTGAAGTTGGCGCGGCGCACCGGATTGTAGATCGAGTCCACACGCACCACGTCCACCGGCATTGTTCGGTCGACCGGATGTTGTTCCGCCTCGACGTATCCGCGACCCTTGTTCACATACAGCTCGCCGCCGATCTCGCGGTCGTCCTGCACCGTGAACAACAGCTGATCGGGATTCACGATCGTCACGGCGCTGTGCGCCTCGATGTCGCGCGCGAACACGGGTCCGGCCTTGTCGTGCTTGATGTGCAGGACGGCCTCGTCCACGTCGGGCACCAGCACCAACGTCAGCTGCTTCAAGCGCTGGATGATCTGGTGCACGTCCTCGACCACACCGGGGATCGTTTGATGCTCGTGGACGACGCCATCCAGGCGGAACGCCCACACCGCCGCCCCCCGCAGGGACGAGAGCAGCATGCGCCGCAACGAATTCCCGAGGGTGTAGCCATAGCCCCGCTCGAGCGGCTGAAGCCGAAACTCGGCGGCATTCGGGTTGTCTTCCCGCTTGGTCATCTCGACCAGGTGGGGGCGGACCAGCCCGGTCAAATCAAGGGTCGTCATGATCACTTGGAATAGAGCTCGACGATTAACTGTTCTTGGGCGGCGATCGGGATGGCGTCGCGGGTGGGCCGCTGCGTCATCCGGCCGAGCGCCTTGTCGGTATCGACCTGGATCCACGACACGGGTTGCTGCCGGCCGAACTGCTCGAGCGCATGCTTCACCAGCACGAACTCGCGGCTCGCGTCGGCGATCTTCACCTCGGCCCCGGGCCCCACGCGGTACGATGGGACGTCCACCGTCCGGCCGTTCACCTGCACATGACGATGGCGCACCAGCTGGCGGGCCTGCCGGCGCGATACGGCGAACCCCATCCGGTAGACCAGGTTGTCGAGGCGGCTCTCGAGGGCCACGAGTAACGCCTCACCGGTCACGCCGGGTTCCTTGAGCACGCGATTGAAGATGTTGCGGAACTGCCGCTCCGAGAGTCCGTAGATCCGCTTGACCTTCTGTTTCTCCCGCAGCTGCCGCTGGTAGTCAGACGCCTTGCGGCGCCGCCCCGATGATTGGCCATGCTGGCCGGGCGCATAGGGGCGCCGCTCCACCGCGCACTTCTCGGTCAGACAGCGGGTGCCCTTGAGGAACAGCTTGGTCCCCTCGCGCCGGCACAACTTGCACGCCGGTCCCGTGTAGCGGGCCATCGCTCAGACCCGCCGTTTCTTGGGCGGCCGGCACCCATTGTGCGGAATCGGCGTCACGTCGCGGATCGAGCGGATCTGCAGGCCTGCGGTGGCGAGCGCCTGGATCGCGGATTCGCGCCCCGAGCCGGGGCCCTGCACGCGTACGTGCACGCGCCGGACGCCCAGGTTCATCGCTTCGCGAGCCGCTTGCTCCGCCGCCACGGTGGCGGCAAACGGGGTCGACTTCTTCGAGCCCTGGAACCCGGCCTTGCCCGAGGATCCCCAGGTGAGGGTGTTCCCCTGCATGTCCGTGATCGTGATGAGCGTGTTGTTGAACGTCGCCGTGATGTGGGCGATGCCTTCCGCCTCGACCACCTTCTTGGCGCGCTTCGCGCCTGCTGTCGCTTTCGCCTGTGCCATTTACTTCTTCAGGAGGGGCTTTTTCTTGCCCGCGATGGCGCGCCGGGGCCCCTTTTTGGTGCGCGCATTCGTGTGGGTGCGCTGGCCGCGCACCGGCAAATTCTTGCGGTGACGCGTTCCGCGATACGTCCCGATGTCCATCAGTCGCTTGATGTTCATCGCGACCTCCGTGCGGAGCGCGCCCTCGACCTTGTAATCCCGCTCGATCACCTGCCGCAGCCGCGCGACTTCGGCATCCCGGAGGTCCCGAACGCGCGCGTCCGCGTTGACTCCGGTCTCCGCGAGGATCTTGCTCGCGTTCCGCGGACCGATGCCGTAGATGTACGGAAGGGCGTACAGGATTTTCTTGTCGCGCGGCAGGTCGACGCCCGCAATGCGTGCCATGACGCTCTACCCCTGCCGCTGCTTGTGCTTGGGACTGCGCTTGCAAATGACGCGAATGACCCCTCGCCGCTTGATCACCTTGCAGTGCTCACAGATCGGTTTGACGCTGGTGCGAACCTTCAAACGCCACGCTCCGGGAAAAAAATCCAATTAAGTCTTGAACTATAGACGGGCCCGTAAGTTCACGCAAGGGGCGCAATTACGGGGCACTTCGTACCTCGTCCAGCACCCACGCGTCGCTCGGTTTTCGAAATCCCAGGAAGATGGTTTCGCGCCGCTCGTCAGTGGTGCCCGCGACCACGTAGCGTCGATCGAGCTCGGCGTACCCGCGTCCCGGCTCGACCTCGCGGACCGCGCGGACGGACAACGTACGCTCGACGCCGGCGCGGAGGTGCCGCCGCAACAGCTCGACGGCCTGCGCGCGACCCACGGGGGCCGAGGGGTCCGCGCCCGGAATCTGAAGGACGAGACTAGCACATTGCCCGACAACCGCTTGCGCGTCGTGGGCAAGCCACGCCTGGCGCACGCGCTCGGCGGCGTCGGGAAGCGATCCCTGACCCCGGGCGCGTCCGGCGAGCAAGAGACCGAGCGCCAGCACCGCCATTACACGGCCCATCACAGCGTCTCCATCAACCGCTGGTACACCCCCCGCGGGTCTGCGGCCCGGGTGATGGGGCGACCCACCACGAGATGTGTCGCGCCCCACCCCGCGGCCTCCGCCGCGCTGATGGTGCGAGTCTGATCGTCGTCCGCGTCGCCGATCCCGCGGACGCCGGGCACGACGATCCACGCATCGGGCCCGAGCGCTTGGCGCAGCAGGGCCAGCTCGCGACCCGACGCGACGACGCCGCGCAGCCCCGCCGCCGCGGCCAGTCGGGCCAGGCGCTCCGCCTCGACCCCCAGGTCGGGCACGCCGCGCCCCACTACGCGCTCGAAGTCGCCGGCGTCGTGCGACGTGAGGACCGTGACGCCGACCAGCGCCATGTCGCCGGCGCCCCGCGCCGCCGCGGCCAGCACCGCCGGCCCCGCCAAGGCATGGACGGTGGCCATCGCGACTCCGTGAGCGCGTGCGGCCTCGACCGCACCTGCCACCACGCTTGGAATGTCGTGCCACTTGAGGTCGAGGAATACGCGGATGCCGCGCGCGTTGAACTCGCGGATCAAGGCGGGGCCCCCGCCCTCGCGCACGTACAGCACCGGCCCGATCTTCGCCCAACGCAGTCCGGGGAGCCGGGCCGCGAGATCCAGCGCCTCGCGCCCGCTCGGCAGATCGAACGCGACGACGAGCTCAGCCACGCACGAGCTCCCGCGCCACGCGCTCAGGAACTCTCGGATCGGCGAGCGCCGCGGTGCCGATCGCCACGAGCGACGCGCCCGCCGCGAGATACTCGCGCGCGTCCGCTGCGGTGCGGATCCCCCCGACACCGATCACCGGGATCGCGACCGCCGCCCTGACCTTGCGCGTCGCCAGGACACCGATCGCCAGGAGCGCCGGACCGCTTACGCCTCCCGCACCGTTGCCCAGGCGCCGGTCGAGCGTGCCGGGGACGGTGTTCACCAGGGTGATCGCGTCCGCACCCTCCCGGTGCGCGACCTCCGCCATCGCGGCGATGTCGGGCAATACCGGGGAGAGTTTCACCGCGATCGGCCTGGTCGCAACGGCACGGCAGTGGCGCACCAGATCGCGGAGGCTGTCCGGCGTCGCCCCGAACTCGAGCCCTCCGGCGCTGGTGT
>Ga0066709_100004353_pt1 | contig 11267 bp, 10 predicted proteins | sample GraSoiAngelo_158_FD_79665 | JGI IMG/M metagenome (GOLD analysis project Ga0066709, IMG submission 79665) | Grasslands soil microbial communities from the Angelo Coastal Reserve, California, USA - 14_1009_16_30cm | ecosystem: Environmental > Terrestrial > Soil > Grasslands | place: USA... | reverse complement strand
CCGACACCGAGCTCGCGCTGCTCAAGCCGCAGGTCCCCGACTGGGACCTCGTGGAACGCGACGGGATCAAACGGCTGCGCCGCGTGTTTCCGTTCCGGGACTTCGCCGAGGCGCTCGCCTTCACGGACGCAGTCGGGGAGATCGCGGAAGACGAGGGTCATCACCCCGCGCTGCTCACCGAATGGGGGCAGGTGACCGTGACCTGGTGGACGCACAAGATCAAGGGTCTGCACCGCAACGACTTCATCATGGCGGCGAAGACCGACGAGCTATCTCGGGCGTCGCGCTAGGCGTCCAGCTGCAGCGTGCGCAGACCGCGCAGGTCGACCCATGCTCGCGTCCCGGATGTGACGATCTTCATCAGCAGCGCCTCGCAGCTGGGACAGCGCAACGCGATTCCCGCCCCACGGTAGAGCTGCACACGCCCGACCTCACCGGCCGCACCGCAGTGGTCACACGTCCCGACCGCAGTGGTCATCTCCACTGCGAAGATCTCCTGCAGGACCCCTGCGGCTGCATTCCCGTCCAGCATCAGTTCGCTCATCTCATCCTCCTGTCGGTCCGAAGCGCTCCGTCTTGACTCGTAACGGCTCGTGGCCGAGCTCGACGAGTGCGCCGGCAACCGCCTCGACGAACGGTGTCGGTCCGCAGACGAAGGCAACCGCCAGCTCGGCCGGCGCAGGCGCCACCTCGGCGAGGAGGTCGCGGTCGACGCGGCGGTCATAGCCCTGCCAGCCTGCCGGTTGCGTACGCGTGAGCGTGTAGATGACGTCGAGGCCGTCGTCTTGTCCCAGCTGCTCCAGCTCGTCGCGGTAGATCACGTCCTCCCAGGCGCGCGCCGAATAGAGCAATCGGGTCGGGATCGTGCTTCCATCCGCGCTCCGCTGCCGCGCCATCGCCATCAGCGGCACGACGCCTGAGCCTCCGCCCACGAGCAGCACGCTGCCCTGGGCGCTCGGGTCCCAGACGAAGTAGCCGCCGACCGGACCGCGCAACTCGATCGCGTCACCCAGCCGCAGCTCCTCGGTGAGATAGGGGGAGACCTCGCCGTCGTCGAGACGCTCCACCGTCAGCTCGAGCCTCGCGTTGTCCGACGCAGAGGCGATCGAGTAGCTGCGCTGCGCCTGGTACCCGTCCTCTGCGGTCAGGCGCACGTCGACGTGCTGGCCCGCTCGGTGGCCCGGCCAGCCGGGGACGTCGAAGGCGATCGTCTTCGTCCGGCTCGTCTCCGAACGCACCTCGACCACCTCGGCGACGCGCCAGCTCAGTCGCCCCAGTACCGCTGTTCCAGCCACGGATCCCCGTAGATGTGGTAGCCGTTCGACTCCCAGAAGCCGGGCTCGTCGCTGGCGGCGAGGCGCAACCCTCGTACCCACTTGGCGCTCTTCCAGAAATAGAGATGGGGGACGAGCAGCCGCGCAGGTCCACCGTGCTCCGGCTCGAGCGGCTCGTCGTCGTAGGCGAACGCGATCCACGCCTTCCCTCCGGTCAGGTCCTCGAGCGGGAGATTCGTCGTGTAGCCACCGTCGCAGAAGGCGACGGCATATTCGGCCGAGGTTTCGATCCTCTCGAGGAGCGTGTCGACCGATACGCCTTCCCAGACCGTGTCCAGCTTCGACCACTTGGTCACGCAGTGGATGTCGACGGTCACCGACTCACTCGGGAGCGCGCGGAACTCCTCCCACGTCCAGCGGTGCAGCGTGTCGACCTCACCGGTGATGGTGAAGTCCCATTGGTCGAGAGGCATGTGCGGGGTCGGTCCAGCCGACAGAACCGGGAAGTCGTCGGTCACGTACTGGCCCGGCGGCACACGGTCGCGCGGAGCATCGTCGCGGCGCCGTCCCCTGAATCCTCGCGAGATGATTGGCGGCATCTGGTCCTCCTTCGCTGAGTCCTGTGCAGACTCGCCGATCGACGGCGGCGTTACAAGGAGAGCCTGCGCTCGGCGACCCGCCGCGCGATCTCCGCCGAGACGACGACCACGAGCGAGATGACCATCACGACCACGGCCACGGCGATCACCTGGGGCAACTGGCTGGGAAAACGCAGGGCGCTGTACAGGTAGACCGGGAACGTGATGCGCGTGCCGACGACGAATGACGCGAGGGCGTACTCGTCGAACGAGGTCGTGAAAGCGATCAGGAAGGCGGAGACGACGGCAGGAAGGATCAGCGGCAGAACGACCAGGCGAAACGTCTCAAGCGGGCTCGCCCCGAGATCGGCGGCAGCCTCCTCGAGCCCGACGTCGATCTGGTCGAGCCGGGGAACGAGCACGAGGATCGTGTACGGAAGGCTGATGACGATGTGTCCGATCGCGATCGTGAGGATGGATCGCGGTATCCCGACAGCGTGGAAGAAGAGCAGCAGCGAGATGCCGAACACGACGTAGGGGATCACCAGGGGGCTCAGCAGCAGCGCCGAGACGGCGGCCTTGGCCGGGAAGCGCTTGCGGGCAAGTGCAATTGAGGCCAACACCCCGAGGAGCACGGCCCCGACGCTGGAGAGGGCCGCGACGAGAGCGCTTGTCTCGAGCGCCGCTCTGAGGTCCGCATTCGTAATGAACTGGTGGTACCAGTGCAGAGTGAAGCCGCTGAGCGGGAAAGTCGGCACCTCAGAGTTGTTGAACGAGAAGATCAGGAGAACCGCGATCGGCGCGTAGAGGAACAGAACGAGCAGCCCGAAGAACACACGCATTGCTCGCTTTCCGTTCTGCGAGAGAGCGACGTCCATCAGCTTGCAGTCACCTGCCGCACCTGGAGAAACCGGGCAAACGTTGCGGTGAGCGCAGCCACAACGATGAGGAGGAACAGCGCGAGCACTGAGCCCGTCTCCCAGTCCGGAAAACCCGTCTGAAACAGGTCCGAGATCTGGTTTCCGTACATGTAGCCCGACGTTCCACCGACGAGGGACGGCGTCACGAACTCGCCGACGGTGGGGATGAACACGAAGAGGAAGCCGGCGATGACCCCGGGCAGGCTGAGCGGCAGCGTTACGCGCAGGAACGCCTGCCAGCGGCTCGCCCCGAGGTCGCAGGCCGCCTCGAGCAGGCGACGGTCGAGGCTCTCGAGCGAGACGAAGATCGGGAGCGCGACGAACGGAACCCAGACATAGGTCAGCACGAGCACGACCGCGAACCGGCTGTAGAGCAGCTGGGAGATCGGGTGATCGCGTGACCTCACCCCGACCCACGCGAGGAACGAGTTCAGAACACCCTCGTTTCCGAGGATCACCTTCCAGGCGAGTACGCGCAGCAGGTAGCTCGTGAGAAACGGAGCGATGAGGACAAGCAGGAGCACGTACTTGCGCTTCGTGCCGGACAGTGCCAGGTAGTACGCAACCGGGTAGGCGAGAGCGACGACGACCGTCGACACGATCAACGACATCTTCACGGACTTCCAGAACAGCCCGAGGTAGACGGAGCTGTGCAGGAAGGCGCGCCAGGCGTCCAGGGTGAAGCCGTGCTTGCCCGGAAAGAGCGAGTAGACGTCGAAGCTGTAGAGGGCCACGATCGCGATCGGTACGACGAAGAAGACGACGAGCCATGCCACCGGCAGACCAAGAAGTCCCGGCGCCGCCAGGTTGAGCCGCATTCGCCGACGGCGCGACAGGCTGACCGCCGGCACTCCGGCTTCGCCCTCGATTGCCATGTCGCCGCTAGAACAGCCCGGTCAGGCCGCCTTCACTTGCTCCCACATCCTGGCGTAGAGCGCCCGCCGCGGGATGTCGCGATCGAGGTACGCGTTCGGTAGGGCAACTGCTTGCGGGTTGCTCAGCTGCAGCACGCGGAGCAGATCGCTCGAGGACGGTCGCGCCCGGGTGTTCGCATGGCCGTAGCCGTAGTTGTCCTCCAGCCACTTCGCCGATTTCGTGGAGCTCCACGCATCGACGTACGCATGCGCGAGCTTGGGACGCGGCGAGCCCTTGAGCAGCATGAACATGCCAACCCACGCGAGGGGCTTCTCCTTCGGGCGCATGTAGACCACCCTCAGCCCCTTCTTCTTCATCTGCACCCAGTCGTTGGGCCATGCGTACGCGATCCAGACCTCGCCCGACCCGAACGCCTCCCACAGGTTCGTCTCTGACGACCAGATCACGCGCACGAGATGCTTTTTCGACTTGAGTAGGTTCTGTGATTGCTTGAGCTGTGCGTCGGTCTGGTTCCAGCAGTTCTTGAAGCCCAGGTACAAGCCGGCGATCTGGATCATGGTGATGTCGTCGTACCACGCGATCTTGCCCTTGTACCGCTCGTCGAAGAGGAGGCTGAAGGACTTTGCCTTCGGCTTCACCTTGTCGCTGCGGTAGAGGATCGCGTCGAGACCCCAGTCCTCTGGGATCCCGTACTGCTTGCCGTTGTACTGGCCTGCCTTGACCATGAACGGGTTCAAGTATTTGAAGTTCGAGATGAGCTTCGGGTCCCACGGCTGGACGAGCCCGCTGGTTGCGAAGTACTTCGTCCAGCCGACATACGGCCGGAAGATGTCCGGCTTGAGACCCGCATGGATCTTCGCCAGCGCGTCCGCCTCGTTGGTCATGTAGGTGAACTGCGGCTTGTTCTTCGGATACTTCTTCACGTACGCGGCGAACATCGCCTGGCCGCCGTCGTTTCCGTAGCCCGCCCAGTCGAGCACCTGAAGGCGCCCGCTCTCTGCGGCGAAGTGTGCACGCGCCGCATCGGCAATTCCGGTTCGTCCTGCGAGCAACCCAGCGCCGCCGGTGGCGGCGGCCAACTTCAGTAGATCTTCGCGGCTGAGCCTCCGCTCGAGCACGTCTCGGTCCTCTTGCATGCTGTCCTCTCCTTTTCCCCCGTCCCGGTCCTAGTAGCTGGGCGGACTGATGATCCAGATCACCTCCGCTCGTGCTTCTCCCACGTTCGTAACCCGGTGTGGCGTCGAACTGCGGTAGTCGATGCTGTCGCCGCTCTCGAGCTCGTGGACTTCGCCGCCGAGCTCGAGCTGGACAGTTCCCGTCAAGACGATGAGGAGTTCCTCCGAGTCCCCGTGCGCGTACGGTTCCGCTCCCGTCGATCCACCCTCGTCGAGCTCGCCGACGAACGCCTCGAGGTGATGCAACGGCCGCGGTGTGAGCAGCCGCTTCGTGCCGAGGATCCCGAACCCGAGCGACGGTCGGTCGGCGCGTCGAAGCACCTGCGGCTCCGGGGGCCCGCTCGAGTCGAAGAGGTCGGCGACGCTCACACCGAGCGCGCCGGCGATCCGCCGGAGCGACGCGACGCTCGCGCTTGCACGGCCTCGCTCGACCTGGCTCAGAAAGCTTTCGCTGACCCCGGCGCGCTCGGCGACCGTCCGGAGCGTCGCGCGCCGGAACCGGCGGATGTCCCGCAAGCGCTCGCCGACATCGACTTCGGCTCTAGTCTCGGGCGCGCTGGACGGGATCAGATCTCCTTAGACCCCGTCGAAGGAAAACTGAAGCGACCCTACGGCGTCGATGAAGCCGTGTCAACGCCGTACAGTATGGGAGTGAGACCTCTACGGCTATTCAGACGTGGCAAGCGCGGCCCCGTACGAGTTGTGTCGCAATTCGTTCGCCGAATCGGGCGAGCAGTGACAGGCGTTGCGAGAATCGCCACGTCGATCGTCGGGCGCTCGCGCTAGACGTGTGACGTCAGGCTGACGCCGGAGGCGCCGACAACGTCCTGCGCGTCTCGCCCGGTGTCACCGACGGACTGAGCGGGGCGCGGCGAGTGCGCCGAGAATCCACCCGGCCACCAGCAGCTGTACGTCTGCAGGGAACCGACCCGATCGATGCCAGCCGCGGCCGCCGTGGAAGAGCTTGCGGCCTCCTGGGCGCAAGAACGGAAGAACGTGCTCCAGATCGGGTGCGGAGCTTGCCCCGGCGCCGAGCGTCGCCGGATCCAACGGGCCGCGGCGGATGGCGAGGAGCGCGAGGGCTGCCAGACCGCTGCAAATCTCGAAGCGCCGCGAGCGGATGTCCTGGTGCGGTAGACGGTCACCCGCCAGGTGGAGGATCGGCCCCAACAAGAGCGCCGCAAGCCGGGACCGGGCGGTCGCACCGGCCGCGGCACCAGTGGCCACGTGGAGTACGACGATCACGACTAGGCCGCGGCCCGATCCACCGTCGCGATTCTCGATGCGGCGTACAGCACCGGCGTAGCGGTCACTCGAAGCGATTGGGCGGCGATCGGGAGCGCGAGCTCATGAAGCGGGGTCCAGCGCAGCCCGTATTCCTCGCGGAGTCTCGGCGGCAGCAGCCCGGCAGTCGCAAGCCGGTGTGCCGGCACCATGACTCGCATCGGCGCGGGCAAGTCGGCCTTGATGATCACCTCCGCGACCTGCTTCGCGGGCTCGGTCACGGAGAGCGTCGGACCGGCGAACTCTGCGGTCAAGTAGTCGTGGAAACCTGCGAGCGAGGCAGGGAGCACCCACGCCGGCACGCCGAACAACTCGGCCACGATCGACATCTCGCGGTAGTAACGCTCCCGATCCTCGGGCGAGAGACGGTGCACGAATCGCTCGTAGACCTCGAGTGATGCGTGAACGAGGGTCGCGTGCACCCAGAGCATCAGCTGGGGATCGGAAGCGGAGTAGCGTGTCCCCGCCGGGAAACAGCCGAGCTCGACCTTCGTCGCCCCCGCGACCCGCGCATGCACGGCGCGCACGAGCTCGCCCGCCCGCTCCGCCTCGGCCTTCGAGCCGAAGGCCATCAGATAGAGCGCGCGCAGCGTGCGGACCAACCGTCGCCACAGGTCTCGGCGATAGTCCGAGTGCTCCACGACTCCCGTCGCAACAAGGGGATGTGCCATTTGCAGCAGCACCGCGGGCCCACCGCCGAGAAACGGGGTCACCGGTGAGTTCCCGACTCGCCGAATCACACTGTCGGGAGAGAAATAGCCGTCGCGGCTGGCGAGTCGCTGAGCGTGCGTTCGGGCAGCGGACGCCACAGCCGACGAATGCCCTCATCCGGCGATGCCGAACCGCGCCAAGGAGCGGAGGTCAGCCGCGCAGGTGAAAGAACGCCGAGTAGATCTCCCGTGCCGCCGACGCGGCGGCTTCGGCGCCGAAGCCGCCGTGCTCGATCAGGACGACGACGACAACTCGCGGATGCGACGCGGGCGCCCACGACGCGTACCAGGAATGGTCACTGCCGGTCGGCGTCTGCGCTGTTCCCGTCTTGCCGGCAACAGGGATCGGAAACGAGCCGAAGATCGCGGCCGAGGTCCCGGAGTGTGCTCCGTCGTACAGGCCTCGGCGGATCGCACCTGCGTCCACGAGACGCAGATGTGCCCGCGGGGCGAACCGAAGCCGCCGCAGTATCCGTCCCGAGGGTCGAACGACCGCGCGGGCGACGTGCGGCCGGACGACTGTGCCGCCGTTCGCGAGCGCGGAGTACGCGACGGCGAGCTGCAACGGCGTGACCGCAAGGTATCCCTGGCCGATCGCCAGGTTGACTGAGTAGCCCTCGTACCAGATCTTCTGCGCCGGGTCGTGGAACGTCCGCCGCAGCCAGCCCGGCGTCGGCACGACGCCGCCGTATTCGCCTGGAATGTCCACGCCGGTCGGATGTCCGAGGCCGAGCCGCATCGCCCAGCGCTGCATATCGAGCGCGCCGGTCGAGACTTGTCGCGCATACAGCATCGTCCCGAGCCGGTAGAACCAGGTGTCGCACGAGATCGCAAGCGCCTGGTCGAGGTTTAGGTTGGCATTGATTCCCGCCTCGACGTTGTGGAAAACAACATTGCCCACGGTCAGCGAGCCCGTGCACGGGATGATCGACGACGGCGTGATCAGTCCATCCGCGAGTGCGGCTTCCGCGACGATCGGCTTGAACGCCGATCCGGTCGGATAGAGGCCCTGCGTCGCGCGGTTCAGCAGCGGCGTCCCCGGGTCGGTCCGCGCGAACAGATGCGTGCGGTAGCTCTGGTCCCGCGCGGCGGCGGCCTGGTCGAAGTTCGGATAGCTGGCGAGCGCATAGATCGAACCGTCCCAAGGATTCATCACGATCGCCGCGCCGGCGTTGGCGTCGGCGTGGCCGGCCCGGTGCGCGAGCGCGATTCCGTCCCGGATCGCACGCCCCGCGACACGCTGCAGCGAGGTGTCGATCGTCAACTCGAGAGAGTGCGGCGTGTGATGGAACGGCAGCGAGCGCAACGGCCCGACGATGTTTCCGCTTGCATCGACCGGAACGTGCGCGGTGGCAAGGCCTTCATCGAGGATGCGGTCGTACGTCGCCTCAACGCCCGACTGTCCGACGATTTGCCCGGCCTGCGTTCCACGGTAGCGCCGCTGATGCAGCTCCTTGGGATTCACCTCGCCGAGGAGCCCGAGGAACTCGCTGCCGAGCGGACCGTTCGGATACGACCGCTGCGGGACTCCGACCAGGCTGAAAGGACGGAATCGGCTCGCGTGCTCCTCCAGGTAGAAGGCAAGATCTCGCGGCGCCTTCGAGATCACCACCGCGGGCGCGAACGGCGCACGCCGGACTGCCATCCGGATACGCGCGGTCAGCTCACTCGTCGGCAGGCGCGCGAGCCTGGCGAGTCGTCGCAACTCGGTTCGGCCCGCAACGGTAGGACGCCAGCGGCCGTGCGCCCCGGTCGTCCCGAGCGCCGCTGGGTGCGCGGTGACGGCGAGCTCCCCTTCGTCACCGGCGAATACCCGGCCCGACCGGTCGAGAATGGTGCCCCGGGGCCTCGGCAGGTGGACGACTCGGAACGCTTGCGCCTGTGTCGCCCGCGCGAACCGCGACCCCTGGATGACCTGGAGCGACCAGAGGCGCAGGAACAGGACCGCAAACACCATGAGCGCGGCGGCCCCGATCGCACCGATGCGCACGTAGAACCCGGCGCTGCCGAAGAAGCCGTGCTCGACCGTGGAGATGGGCTCGACGAGCCGACGTCGCGGGAGGCTAGGGGTCGCCAAACTCGGCCCCTCCCGCCGAAGCGACGAGGACGACTGGCCAAGACCGCAGAAGTTCAGGCTCGCCCGTCATCTGAGCCGAACACCGGTGTTGCTCCTCCGCACGACGAGCGACCTTTCTCCCTGTCGGGAGAAGCGTAGCTCCGTTCCACCCCCGCCTGAGGGCAGATTCGGTTGCTTACCTGCTAATTGCCTCCGCCAAGGCGCGCCGTGCCAGCACCGTTGCGAGGTAGCGTCGATAATCCGCGCTCCCGCTGGTGTCGCTTGGGGGATCGCTCTCGGCCGCGACCGCTTCCGCCACCGTGCCGATGTCGTCGGCCGTTCGTAGGCCCTCCTCGGCGGTGCGGGCGCGCACCGGTGTCGCGCCCATGTTCGTAAGTGCGATCGCCGCATCCTGGATCGTCCCGTTCGAGCGCCGGACGACCGCCGCCACGCCGACCGTCGCCCAGTCCTGCGCGCGCCGCGTGAACTTCAGGTACGACCAGCCCCTCGGCCCGAGCTTTGGCACCCGGATCTCCGTCAACACGTCCTGCGGCCCGAGCGCCGTCTCGAATACCCCGCGGAAGAAATCGCCCGCCGGCAGCGCCCGCTCGCCGTCCGGCCCCCGCAGGAGGAGTTCGGCGTCGAGAGCGACGAGCACCGCCGGTAGGTCGGAGGCCGGATCGGCGTGCGCGAGCGAGCCGCCGATCGTCCCGCGGTGGCGCACTTGCGGGTCACCGATCAGCCCGGCGGCGTGTGAGACGAGCGGGCAGTGCTCCTGCAGCAGCGGGTCGTGGTTCAGGTCGTGGTGCCGTGTGAGCGCGCCGATCGCCAGCTGCTCGCCTGCGTCGCGGACGTAGCGCAGCGAGCTCAACCTGCCGAGGTCGACGAGCACAGCCGGACGGGCGAAGCGAAGCCGCATTAGCGGGATCAGCGAGTGGCCGCCCGCGAGCAGCTTCGTGTCGTCGCGTTCGCCGAGCAGCTCGACGGCGTGCTCGACGGAATCCGCGACCTCGTAGTCGAACGGTGCGGGAATCATCGTCTCGCCTCCTCGATTGCTCGCCATACTCGCTCGGGCGAGGCCGGCATCTCCAGGTCGGTGATCCCGTAGGGTGAGAGGGCGTCGACGACGGCGTTGATCACGGCCGCGGTCGACGCGATCGTGCCCGTCTCTCCCACGCCCTTGACGCCGAGTGGATTCGTTGGGCTGGGCGTCTCGGTGCGGCCGAGCTCGTAGAGCGGCAGCTCGGCCGCGGAGGGGATCAGATAGTTGACCATCGAGCCGGTCAGGAGGTTTCCGTCCTCGTCGTACACCGCCTCCTCGAAGAGCGCCTGTGCGATGCCCTGCGCGACCCCACCGTGGATCTGGCCGTCGACGACCCGCGGGTTGATCACCTTGCCGACGTCGTCGACCGCGATGTAACGCACGAGATCGACCGCACCGGTCTCGGTGTCGACCTCGACGACCGCGATATGCGTGCCGGCGGGCCAACTGAAGTTCGGCGGGTCGTAGACGTACGTCGCCTCGAGCCCGGGCTCCATCCCGTCGGGGAGGTCGTGCGCCGTCCACGCCTGCAGCGCGAGCTCCTTCGTCGTCACCGAACCGCCGTTCGCCCTGAACGTGCCGCCCTCGAACTCGAGCTCGTCCGCGTCGACTCCGAGCTGATGGGCCGCGATGCGGCGCGCCTTCTCGAGGATGCGCTCCGCAGCTTCGTAGGCGGCCATCCCGCCCACGGTGAGGCTGCGGCTGCCGTAGGTGTCCATCCCGAGCGGCGCGACGGCGGTGTCGCCGTGCAGCACCTCGATCTCCTCGTAGCCGACGCCGAGCCGGTCGGCGACGATCTGGGACACCGTCGTCTCGTGGCTCTGGCCGTGCGGCGAGGTGCCAATCAGCACCTGCACGGTTCCCGTCGGCAGGAAGCGGATCGTGGCTGCATCCCAGCCGCCCGCGCTGTAACGGATGGCGCCGAGGATGCGCGACGGAGCGAGCCCGCACATCTCGAGGTAGGTCGAGAAGCCGATCCCCAGCTCCTTCGTGGCCGCGCGGGCGCGGCGCTCGGCCTGCTGCCGACGCAACCCGTCGTAGTCGAGCAGCTCGAGCGCCGCGTCGAGGTGGGCCTGGTAGTCGCCGGAGTCGATCGTCAGACCGGACGCGATCGTCGCCGGGAACTCGCGGATGAAGTTGAGCTTGCGAAGCTCGACTGGATCCTTCCCGAGCTCGCGGGCGAGCGTATCGACCGCGCGCTCGATCGCGTAGGTCGCCTCCGGTCGGCCGGCGCCGCGGTACGCGTCCGTCGGCGTCGTGTTCGTGAAGACGCCCGTGCACTCGAAGTCGTAGGCGGCGATGTCGTACGAGCCGCCGTAGAGCCACGCTCCGAGCAGCGGTGTGCCGGCCGT
>Ga0066709_100004352_pt1 | contig 11272 bp, 10 predicted proteins | sample GraSoiAngelo_158_FD_79665 | JGI IMG/M metagenome (GOLD analysis project Ga0066709, IMG submission 79665) | Grasslands soil microbial communities from the Angelo Coastal Reserve, California, USA - 14_1009_16_30cm | ecosystem: Environmental > Terrestrial > Soil > Grasslands | place: USA... | reverse complement strand
GGCTTAGCAGGCTACTGAAACACTCTCGTTTTGTGCTTTGCACATATACATAAACGAGATATAACCCTCCTGAGTGATCCTCAGGAGGATAAGAGAATGCATGGTGATGATTGTCAGGACGACGGACTCTTCAGCTACATCTCCCTGGAGCAGCGGGTGCCGCCGGGGCATCCCTTGCGGCGCTTGCGGGCGCTGGATCCGGTGCTGCGGGCGTTGTCGGCGCGTTTTAACGAGATGTACGCTCGGGTCGGCCGTCCCTCGATTGCCCCGGAAAAGCTGCTGCGGGCGCTGCTGCTGCAGGGTCTCTATAGCATCCGCAGCGACCGGCTGTTGCTGGAGCAGCTGGATTACAACCTGCTGTTCCGCTGGTTTGTGGGCCTGAGCCTGGATGATCCGATGTGGGACGCCACGGTTTATTCCAAGAACCGGGAGAGGCTGCTGGCGGGTGACATCGCGCAGGCCTTCTTCGAGCAGGTGGTGGAACTGGCGCGGCAGCACCAACTGCTTTCCGACGAGCACTTCACCGTAGATGGCACCTTGATTGAAGCCTGGGCGGAGCAGAAGAGTTTCAAGCCCAAAGCGCGCGCCGAGCCGCCGCCCGAAGGCAAAGGCGGTAATCCCAGCGTCAGTTTTCGCGGCCAGAGGCGGAGCAATGCCACGCATCAATCGACGACTAACCCGGAGGCACGCTTGTTCAAGAAGGCCCAGAGCCAGGAGGCGAAGCTGAGCTATCTGGGGCATCTGCTGGCGGAGAACCGCAATGGCCTGGCGGTGAACACGCGCGTGACTCTGGCCACGGGCACGGCGGAACGGGAAGCGGCGCTGGCCATGGCGGAAGAAATTCCTGGCGTGCATCGCGTCACACTGGGTGCGGACAAGAATTACGACACCCGGGATTTCGTACGCGAGGTCCGCTGGCGGCGGGTCACTCCGCAGGTGGCCCGGAACAACACGCATCGCGCCAGCGCCATTGATCAACGCACCACGCGGTACCCGGGTTACGCCATCAGCCAGCAGAAGCGCAAGCGAGTGGAAGAGATCTTCGGCTGGATGAAAACCATCGGCTTGATGCGCAAGGTTCGCCACCGCGGTCGTGAGCCCGTGGAATGGATGTTCACCTGGACGGCCGCGATTTACAATCTGCTGAGGATGCGAAACCTGCTGGGAGCAACGACATGAAGCGCGCAGAAAGAACTCCGAGCGGCCGGGCGCACCTCTCCAAAAGGCAGAGGGATAACCATGCTCCCGTTCCAGAAGCGAGTTGAAAACGTGCTTCTGCCAATTGCCGTTCCTTTTTTCTGATCATTTTTCAGCGGCCTGTTAGAGAGTTTCGGCCACGCACGGCAGGACGATGGCGCGCACATTAGAACACTGGCCGTGCACAAGAGAGGCGCGAAGGCTTTGGGTCGTGAATAGGAACAACAGAGATGTGCGGACACAGAGCTGCGCGCGATGGGGCTCGATGAATTGAAGGCCAATTTCTCCTTCCTGGCTGGAACCTGTTTTCCCTATCCAAACGGCACGGCAGTGTTCGACCGCATACCCACTCGTCTGGTGCGGATGATCGCGACCACTTGCCCCCTCAGGTTCGTGTTGATCCGAATCCGCATGCCATCCGTCGAGAAGTCAACCGCGTCGGCCTTATATCCGACGCTGCATCCTTCAGCTTCTGCGACGAGCGTGATCTGCATTCTGAGTGGTATCCGTTTGATTCGGCGGGCGTCTGGATGAGGCGTCGCGTTCATACTGACACGAACAGTTGGAGGCGATAATTCAACCTTGCCGCTCGATTAGGCCATTCTCAGGCGACACAGGATGCCCGGTTAGAACAACCCAGCCCGCGCCTCGGGAAGGTCCAGCCTTGTCTCGCGCAAGACTGAATTCGTCTGATATCGCCTTAGGAGAGGGCACTGCCTTATGCCTAGAAATAACCCACGTGGTTAGTTGTTTCTCCGAGCGGGCAGGGTCAGAATTGTATTCGGGTAGCGGATGCAGGAAGGTTAGGGCGGCCTGTGTTCACGACTGCTGGATGGAGAATGCAACCTCACAAAGGGCGCTTAGGTAATCAAGGCGACATAATTCACTGCGAGTCGCGCAGCACCTCAGGCGCGGGCAGTCTGCCTGACAACGTTTCCTCCTCCTTCCCGCGCGCCTCTCTTTGGAGCCGAGCTGCTTCGGCGAGTTCTTTTTCCGCCTCGCCGCGGCGGCCGGTTTTGAGGTACACCTGCCCGAGCTGGTAGTGTAGGTTTGCGCTGTCCGGCTGGAGCTTGACTGCCTTCTGCAAATACGGAACGGCGGCGGCAGGCTTTCCCTTCTGGACATATGCTTTCCCTATTCCCGCCAACGATTGAGCCATTTTCGCGTTCAGGGCCAGGGCTTTTTGAAAGAGCTCGATGGCATGCCCAGAGTCGCCCTCGTCGAGGTAAATCGTCCCGCGATTTTCGTAGCTCCACGGTGCGCGCGGCATGAGCCTGATCTCCTCATCAAACTCCCTGGCGGCCTCTTGCATTTTCCCCCGACGTTGATAAATGACTCCGAGGTTGTAATGCCCGTAGGGGAGTTTCGGGTCGAGTGCGACGGCGTGCTCCAGCTCGGATTGCGCCTTCTCATTCAGGAAGAGATCGAGGTATGCGTTGCCCAGCAGGAGGTGCATGTGGGCTGTGTCCCCTCCCACGCGGACAAGCTGCTCGAAAGTTTGCGCTGAATCGTCATCGCGTTTTAGCTTACCGTAACAAATCCCCAGCACAAACAGGTAATCCAGATTGGCCCGCTCTTGGCTTGCCAGCGGCTCAAGCGCCCGGGCCGCGAGCGAATAGTCGTTCAACATAAAATAGCTCATACCGAGCAGGTAACGTGCCTGGGCATCGGCGGCGTGTGCAACCAGCACCCGTTCAAAGGCGGGAATGGCTTGGGGAAATTCACTCTTATGGTAATAGACCAAGCCCAGGTTCAAGTCTATGCACAGGACTTCAGGCGCCAGCTTCTTGGCCTGATTGAAGGCCGCGACGGCCGGATCCCACCGTTGCTGCCGCATGTAAGCTACGCCCAGGTCTATGTACGCGGCGGCAGAACCCGGATCGAGTTTTAAGACTTCCCGAAAGCCCCGTTCGGCCTGAGCATAATCACCAGCGATAAGCGCCCGCTTCGCCTTTTCAAAAATGGCTCGCGGACCGGGCGGCTGCTGACCGCCAGGTGCAGCCGACGCGAGGAGAACGAGAATCGTGTATGAGCGGCATGGGAGATTCATGAGGACCTGCAGGATTCCAAATATGATCCAACTCTACGATTGTCCTAGGCCTCTCGCCTGGCAAGCGCGGTGCGTGGGTGGATGGCTAGCTTCCGGGTCGCGGCCCAGCCAGCGACTGCCGCCAGCGCGATTGCCCCGGTGACGGTCATCATGGGGATTGTGAAGCCGCCGATGGATTCGGTTACGTCACCCACCGCCCACATGGCCAGGGCGCCTACGAGGGAGCCAAACCCGCTCAGCGTACCAGCCGCAGTCGAGACGTGGGTGCTGGAGACTTCCTGGGCCATGGTTAAGTACATCGAGGTCCATGTCCCGAGACCCAAGTTGACTCCCACTAAAGCTGCCACTGCGGACCACGGCCTCGCAATGAACGGAACTATGGCACATAGGCTGACAAGGATCGTCGCCGTCATAAAGATGATGCGGCGGGCAGTTTCCACGGAAAAATACCGGGTCAGCCAAAGCGTGCACGCGCCGCCACCTATGTTGCCAACGTCGAGGGAAAGATAGATCAGCGTCAGCATCTCTCCAAGCTGGACGCCGGGGACGAGACCGCGAGCCTGCACAAAATAGGTGGGCAACCAGTTCACAGTAAAATAGAAGCAGGGGTTCACGGTGACGGCGACAACAAGAACCCACCAGAACTGCCGGCTATGAATGAACTCTCGGTAAATACTCAAGAGTGACCCGCGGGCTTCTGACCGCGCTCCCACCCAGACTTGAGCGAGGTTACGGCCTCGCGTCACGTATAGCCAAATGGGAGCCCAGAGAAAACCCAAGAAGCCTATGCTGAAAAATGCCGACCGCCACCCAAATCGCCCGAGAAGCGCAAAAATCGCGGCAGGCGCGAGCACAGCGCCTAAAGCAGCACCACTCTCGAAGATCCCGCTTCCCAGCGTCCGCTCCTCAGGGGGAAGCGTGCGCGCGATGGTCCGCAAGCCTGCTGGCCAGTTGGGCGCCTCCGTCACTCCCAGGAAAAAGCGGAAGACCATCAAACTGATGAAACCGGTGGCGACTCCCGTCAGCCCTGAAACAAGAGACCAGGCGAGCACGGCAATGGCAAAACACCATCGCAAGTTGAATCGGTCGAGCACGGGCCCGACGGCGAACTGAAGGAGCGTGTAGGAATAATAGAAAATCGCAAATAGCCACCCTAGGTGTGCGTTGTCGATGCGCATCTCGCGCTGCAGGGTTGGGGCGAGGATACTCAAGGCTTGGCGATCCAGGTAGTTCAGGATCGTTGCCAATGCCAATATGACAATGAGGGTTAGCTTCGTTCGGAAACTGAGTTTCATCGCCGTGCTAGTCTTCTTTCACAGAACGTTGGCTTGTCCTTCCACAAAGCCGATGCTGATTACTCAGCCCGGAGCGCAACCAAAGTTTCTCGTATCTGCTGGAGAGTATGTTCGAGATCGTCGGCAGTATGAGCGAACGAAATCGAGCACTGCTTGGTCGCCAGAGGAAAAAAGTAAATACCCCGTTCGACGAGTTCCAGGCGCATCTTTACATCCAAGGCAAAGTCGTGATGGCCGGCGAGATCATGCCAGTCCTGCGGGCAATGATCCATAAAGTAAAGGCAAAAAGCCGAACCTTGCCTGGCCAGAACTGCTTTGATACCGAGCTCCGACAGCATCGCTTGGAGCCCCTGCTGCATCCTGGCACCTAGTTGTTCAACGTGCCGATACACCTCTCCATCGTTAGTCAGTAAACGCTGGATCGTGGCAATCGCCGCAGCCGTGGGGATGGGGTGAGCATTGTATGTGCCTGCCAGCAGCACCCGTTTGGAGGCGTCCGGGTGCACGAACCAATCCATGAGTTCCCGTTTGCCTCCCAAAGCGGCAATCGGGAAGCCATTCGCGAGCGCTTTACCATAGGTGACCAGATCCGGCGCCACGTGCGCAAGCATCGCATAGCCGCCAATGCTGTGCCGAAACCCTGTTTTGATTTCATCAAAAATCAAAATGAAGCCGTATTTGTCTGCCAGCTTTCTCAAGCCTTCCAAGTAGCCCGGCAGCGGCTCAATGATCCCGATGTTTTGCAGGATAGGCTCGGTGATCAGCGCGGCGATCGGGTGTTTTTGGCAAACGTATTGGACCGATTCGAGATCATTGAAGTTGATTGGATGCACGATTTTCTGGTGAGCCCGTGGCACACCCGCGCTGATCGGTTCGTAGCGATATTCGCCGGGAGAAACCCGGGGTCCGAGCCGCTCTAAAGGGGTCATCAGATTGCACGAGACGTCGTTGTGCCAGCCATTATAGCTGCCCTGCATCACGATGATGTCATCGCGTCCGGTAATGGCTCGGGCCAAACGGATGGCCTGGCACGTGGCCTCGCTTCCGGAGTTGAGCAATTGAACGCTTTCCACCCAGGGAATGTTTTGGCAGATCAGTTCCGCCAATCGGCCTTCCAAAACCGTGGCACCGGAACCGTAAAGGCTGACGTTGTCCTGAAGGGTCCGCATCACTGCTTCCGTGACGTACGGATCGTTGTGGCCCAAAAAAATGGGCGCGAACGCACCGTGATAATCGATATACCGATTGCCATCCGCATCCCACAAGTAGGCTCCTGCCCCCCGAACGAACGAGATTTCAGGAAGGATCCACCGGTTGACGGATACTACACCGCCGCTGATGAATTTCCGGTTGTTTGCAAAGATTTCGGCGGATTTTCCATATCTGTTCACGCTGTTGGCCTCCCTGACTTTAGCAGCTATTCAGTTCCAAGCCGCGCTTTGTACGCGGTGGGATGCATTCAAGACCCCGACGTCCTGCCCACGATCGGCAAGACAAACCGAATCGCCTCCTTGGACGTAGGGCGTAGGAAATCTAAATCGCAGCCGTCATCCGTCCACCGACGGCGAAGGCCCTCTTCATCGTGGCGCTTAAACCACTCGTCGCTACGAAGCCCTCCGAGGCTCATGAAGTCTCCTCTTCGACAATTCCCTGTCTGCCACAGCGCTCAGCCGCGCCCCAGGTAAGCTTGCTTCACCGGGAGCACGATGGCCTCTAACATGTTGACGTGTGGCGGCAGGGTCGCCATCACCGTCGCTGCTTCGGCAATTTCAGTGACTTCCATCATGGGCTCGCTGGAATATCCCGGAATCCCCGTAATTGCTCCCACTTCCTCGGCCGCCTGCTCCACGCGAACGTTGCCGGGATGCAAGCAGCAGGCGGAAATCCCAAACTCTCGCCCTTCGAGGGCGGTCACAAGCGTGAGGCCCCAAATCCCGAATTTACTCGTCGCATAGGGCGCGGAGTTAAAGCGCGGCCGCTGCGCGGAGATGCTCCCGATGTTAAGGATTCGCCCGCCACCCTGTTTCTTCATGATGCGCAGCGCGGAACGCGTGCAGAGGAACGGTCCTCGCAAATTCGTTGCAATCACCTTTTCCCATACTTCCAGAGACAGTTCGTCTAAGGGTCCGCCGTCGGTGGCTCCGGCATTGTTCACGAGAAGGTCGAGCCGACCAAAATGCTCCATGGTTCTCTCGAACAACGCATTGACCTGAGATTCAACGGTGACGTCCGTGGGGATGGGAACGACGGTGTTGCCTGACGCGCGCAATTCATCAGCCGCGCGGTTGAGGCGTTCCGCGCCTCTGGCCGCAATTACGACCTGTGCGCCTTCGGAACACAAGGCGCGCGCGATTCCTTTTCCAATGCCGCTTCCCCCGCCCGTTACGATTGCCACCTTCCCGTCTAGTTTACCCATCCGATGCTCCTGTCAAGGGTTTTCGGGAGAACAGCGCACAGCTGTATTAATCAAGGCATGCGAGCGGACGCCGAATTCACCAGGCGGCTCTCGGATCAGAAAATTGCAATGGGGTTGAAGAGCGACGCGGTCCCGCCGGGAATCCGCAGCGGACTGGCAACGACCATGAACTCCCAGAGGTGCTCTGCTTCGCAAGCCTTGACCAATTCTTCGAGCTGAAGGCTGTCGGCGCATGCCATTCCCATAGCCGCGATCTGCAGCGCATGGATGGGGTAGGCGACTCCTTCCACGTTGCTCGGCACAGTCTCCCCGTCGCCGTCCGGAAAAAATGCGGCCACTTGGCGTTCGTGGAGCAGCATCATCGCATTGACATGCAGACCGGCCTGGCCATCGCCGCTATAACCGTTATTCCAGGCGCCCAACTCCAGCCGCCGCCGGTGATGCCCGGTACGGAACAAGAAGATATCTCCGGGCCCCAATCGTACTCCCTCGGCGCGCTCGGCCTCCTCGAGTTCCTCTAAGGTTACAGCTTCCCCTGGCTCCAACCACTTGACGCCGCGGAAGCGGGGGATATCCAGCAATACACCGCGCCCGACGATCGCATTTGCATACGCCGTGATGTCCATCACTGTCGCGCCTCCCGAGGTGACGGTCCCCGGTGGTTTGCCATTGTATAATTTCCCTTTATAAGCGACGTGGCAGAGCGCATCGACATGCGTCCGACAGTCGCCGTGGAGTTCGGTCCCCAGGAAATCTCCGGCAAATTGCGGCTCGCCCTCAGCAGGATGAAGGTCGTGCATTTTCACCATGTAGTGGGTCGAAGGGCGTGGGTTATCGGGGCCAGCAACGGTATTGATGGGCAGGGCCAGCGAAATGGTACGGCCGGACCGCACCAGCGCGGCACTCGCGCTCACGTGCTTCTGCGTAATGTAATTCAGGGTCCCTCGATCGTCGTCCGGACCCCAGCGTCCCCAGTTGCAGACTCTTTGGAAAAGCTGCTCGAACTCTTGTGCGGAGACGAAAGGCGGCGCTGCTTTGTTTTGACTCATGAATTCTCAATGTTCAATGTGTAAGACCTTCTCGACCTCGCCATGTCTAATCCCATACATGTGAGAGTGAAAGTTGAGAGTTGGGTCGAGGTAGCGGACCCAAATTTCGAGTTTGTCCCCAACCTCCACATCGACCGATGAATCCAAAACTTCGATTACAGTGTGCTCGACGTGCATGGCTTTCACGCGCAAACGTGGAATCCCTTTCACCGACGGCAATCCATTCTCGCCGCTCATCGCCCTGGCGCCGGCGTCAACCACGATTCTTTCTCCGGAGGTTTTGCTAACCACGGTCGCCAGGACGGTCAGAGCAGGTCTGAATTCCGGCGCAAAGGGTACATACCAACTATCCATCACCAAGTAAGAACCCGCTTGGATTTCGCTGACGCCAGGAAATGTTCCTGCAATGGAATAGTCACTGGTGCCGCCACAACTGACGACCTCGACGCGGATGCCCTCGCTTTCGATCATCGTCTTTGTGTCCACCAATTCCTTAAGGGCAGCGTGCACCACGCGCTCCTTCTCAGGCCCGGCAGCAAGCGGGATATGACCCTCGTATCCCATCAGGCCGCGAAACTTCAAACCTTTCTCCAACACCAGGCGGGTCAGGGAAAGCGCGGCTTCCCCAGGGCGAATCCCGCAACGCCCCAGCCGCACATCTAAATCGACTATGACGTTCATGTCGTGGGCGCTCTCACCTGCCATCCTGGCTATATCGGAGACAGTCTTGGGGTTGTCCACCGCCACCATCACAGGGGCTCGGTGCGCGAGTTCTACAAACTGCTCGATCATGCATTTCCCGGCAATCTCATTAGCGATCAGGATGTTGTCGATTCCCCGCCGGACGAGCGCTTCCGCATGCTCGAGCCGTGCGCAGGAGATTCCGACGGATCCCACTTCTAATTGTTTCGCGGCGAGAAAAAGGCTTTGATGCGCTTTGAAATGCGGACGTAGCTTGGTTGGCCGGCCGCGAAAAAAGCAGGCCATTCGGTGCAGGTTGCTTTCAACGCACTCCAGGTCCAGCAGCAAAGCCGGGGTCCGGAGGTCGCTCGCCTTCGTCCCCGCCACGACAGAAGGCTCGTCCATCGCCTTAACCGTAGTCATAGCCGATACGCCAGGGCGCGCTTCCGAGTGTTTTGACACAGGCCTCCTCTGCCCATCCGCCGTGTCCAGAGTTTGCTTCCCTCACGAACACGACCCACCTCACCTGACACTTTCCGTTAAACTTGAGAGCCATTCTACTGTTAGAACACTTTTTTTTGTTGAAACCCTACCCTCGGGAATGGCTGCTTGCCTGCTGCCTTCCGAGAAGGGTACTGTTGTGTCAAAAAGAGATTCGTTCCTGATAGATCGATTCTGATGCGAAGGTGAACATTTTACCGAAGGAGAAGGAAGATGCGGCTAAAGGATAGAGTTGCCATTGTAACTGGGGGCGGAGCAGGGATCGGAGAAGCTATCGCGTGGCGCTACGCGCAAGAAGGGGCGCGCGTGGTGGTGGCGGAGGTTACCCCCGAGAGGGGACGGTCTTCTGTGAACGCCATTGAGAAGGCTGGTGGCGAGGCTGTATTTGTTCCGACGGATGTTTCTCGCGAAGAGCAGGTCCAGGAAATGGTGGAAACAACGCTGCGGCGGTTCGGCCGTATTGACATACTTGTGAATAACGCGGCTATTCTCATAACTCACGGAGAGACCCGGGCGCATGAACTTTCGAATGAAGTATGGAACCGCACCATCAACACCAACCTGCGAGGCTACTGGCTGTGCGCGAAGTACGCCATTCCTTCCATGCTATCCCAGGGGGCGGGAGTAATCATCTTCGTAGCGTCACGGACGGGAATACGCGGGTTCACGCGTCTGGCTGCTTATAGCGCCAGCAAGGGAGGCGTGTTGGCGCTGATGCGCTCGGTGGCCGCCGATTACGCCCGCGATGGAATTCGTGTGAATGCCATCGTCCCCGGTACGATGAATACCCCGATGAACGCCGAAGAATTCGCCGACCCTGAAGCGCGCATGAAGTATATCCCCAGGATTCCTGCCGGACGGCTTGGGGTGGGGAGTGACATCGCGGGAATGGCCACCTTCCTGGCTAGTGAAGAGGCGAGCTTTTGCATCGGCGGCGTGTACTTCGTCGATGGTGGCGCTGACCTTGGCTAGAACCAGTCGCAAAGCACCTCGGCGCTCATTGGAAACAACTTGCTTAGCCGCCCAAAGCGTACGTCTTTTAACCGGCACTAGACATAGCGCGAAGAGCAGAGACGACTTGCGTCCGAAGTTTCTCTTCGCCTCTGACTTCAGCGCACGGGAGAATCATATGAAATCAACGGTTTCTCGACTTCCCCGATTACTCCAATTGCCCCGCATAGGGCCTTCCTCGCGTCGGGATGCACCCAACCGGTTGAGCGGGCACCCGCGCACGGGGTGGTTGAGCGCGGGATGTCTTGCAGTCAGGATTCTTGTCCCATTTCTCCTCTTACTTGGCGTCGCCTTCGGCGGTGGCAGTTCTCTTAACCCGGTGCGTGCCCGAACCGCCACCGGCCCCCTGCGCGTGAATCGCGCGAACCCCCGTTACTTCACGGACGGCACCGGAAAGGCTATTTACCTCACCGGCTCACATGCCTGGGCGAACTTGCAGGACCGTGGCGCCCTGAACCCACCGGGTGTGTCTTTTGACTACAAGGCTTATATGGACTGGATGGTTTCTCATAACTTCAACTTCATGCGGTTGTGGACTGCGGAACTGCCGGATGCCGGTCCCGGTCCTGACTTTTCGGAGGGGAATTTTGTGGGGCTCCCATGGAAGTGGTTGCGAACTGGCCCGGGTTATGCAACGGACGGGGGTCTGAAGTTCGATCTCACCAAGCTCGACCAAAGTTATTTTGACCACATCAAATCGAGGGTTAATACCGCTGGCCAACGCGGCATCTATGTGTCCGTCATGCTCTTCAACGGTTTCGAGTGGCAGTTTGATACCAATCCTAAGGACGGAGATCCGTTTCTGGACTCTAACAACATCAATGCTATCAATTGCCCGGGAACATGCCCTTCCGACAGTTCTCAGATGTCGGACGAGGTGTGGAATATTGAGCAGGCTTATATTCGAAAAGTTGCCGAGACGGTGAACGATCTCGACAACGTGCTCTACGAAGTGTCGAACGAGGCTGGCAGTCCTTATTCGGACTCATGGCAGGCCAAGGTTATCGAACTCGTCAAGCAGTACGAGGCGACCAAGCCCAAGCAGCATCCTGTGGGCATGACCTTTCAATGG
>Ga0066709_100004351_pt1 | contig 11272 bp, 11 predicted proteins | sample GraSoiAngelo_158_FD_79665 | JGI IMG/M metagenome (GOLD analysis project Ga0066709, IMG submission 79665) | Grasslands soil microbial communities from the Angelo Coastal Reserve, California, USA - 14_1009_16_30cm | ecosystem: Environmental > Terrestrial > Soil > Grasslands | place: USA... | reverse complement strand
CGCGGCCATCTCGGTGTTCGTGCCGCCGCACAACGCGCTGTCCAGGCGAGGGCTCGCGGCCGTCGGCAAAGCGGGATTGAACATTCTCGGATCGTTTCTTTCGTTTCGGCCGTCGATGCGTCCCTGGGATCGCCGGACGCTCGCGAACTGGTGGCGCGTCCGGAGGTTCCGCCGCGCGACCGGCCGGATGAAATCCGATCGCTTCGTCTATCCGTACGTTCTGCGGTACGCACGACACGCGGAGTTCGGGTGCCACAGCCTGATTCCGGGCACGACGCTCGAAGAATTGACGGCAGGGTTCGACGAAGCGAGGCGGGTTGGCGGCGATTTCTGCCTGGCCACGCACTACTGGGAAGTCGACGATCCGATGAAGCAGGTGTTGCTGCGCGTTCTCGATCACGCATCGCGTTTCGCTGACGTGCGATTCGTGGCGGCGGAGGAGCTGTTTGCATGAGCTCCAAGGTCCGCCTGAAGGTGTCGGCGCTCTACGACGCGGCCTATGCGAAGCGATATCGAGCACACGACGACGAGTTTCTCGCCAGCCAGCCCTGCCGCGAGCTCGCCGACTGGTTGCGGCACATCTGCGCGATGTTTGAACCGCCAATTGACGCCCTCGATCTCGGGTGTGGCACGGGCCGGTACTTCTGGGCGCTCAGCGGCGTACGGGATCTGGTCGGCATCGATGCCTCGCCCGCGATGTTGGCGGAAGCAGGGCGGCCTTACAACGGCGACCGCATCACCGCGGCGTCAATCACGTTCGTCGAGGCCGATCTCTTCGGCCATGATTTCGGCCCAGCGCGTTTCGATTTGATCTACTCGATCGGCGTGCTTGCCGAACACGCGCCGTTCGACGAAGGCATCGTCCGCCGCGCGGTCCGATGGCTGAAGCCCAGAGGACGCTTCGCGTTCACCACCGTGCATCCCGACTCGCCGTCGATTCCGGTCACGATCGGCCGGCGGCTCGGCCGGTCGCTGGCGCCCGTGGCGCCGGCGCCGGTTCGCGAGCGAATCCGCGCGCGCCTGCTCGCGGGCGGTCTGTACGCGGACGAACCGCGCATTCGCATGCTGCTCGAGCCGGCCTTCGAGATCGAGTCGCTCCAACGATTCCACTCCGAGGCGCATCTGCACTGCTTGTGTGTCGCGCGAAAGAACCCCCTGTGAGCGTCTCCAGCAACCGGCGAGTCGCCGTCATCGGCGGGTTCGGGTTCATCGGCCTCGCCCTCACGCAGCATCTCCGGCGGCTCGGCGCGCACGTCACCGTGGTGACTCGATCGCTCGACGCGCATCGCGATGCGATCGCCGGCTGCGAGGCGCACGGCGTCGGCGTTGTCGAAGGCGATCTGCGCGACAGCGCCGCGATGGCCGCCGTGGTGAGCGCCCACGACGTCCTGTTCAATCTCGCGGGCCAGTCGGGCGCGGTGCGCAGCATGGAAGATCCGTGGACCGACCTGGACGTGAATCTGCGCGGCAACCTCGTGCTGCTCGAGGCGATGCGAGCATCGAACCGGGCGCCCAAGATCGTGTTCGTCGGATCGCGGCTGGAATACGGCCGCGTCGGCGACGCGCCGGTGAATGAAGAGCATCCCCTCGACCCGCTGTGCCTGCACGCGGTGCACAAGCTGACCGCGGAGAAATACCTCCGTCTGTACGAGCAGTTGTTCGGTCTCCGATTCGCCGTCGCGCGCGTGACGAACCCCTACGGGCCCGGGCAGCCGCGGACTCGAACGGCTTACGGTGTGGTCAACCGAATGATCCACCTGGCGGTCACCGACGACACCGTGCCTGTCTACGGCGACGGACGCCAGCGGCGCGATTACATCTATATAGATGATGTCGCGGCAGCCCTCGCCAGACTGGGGGAATCGGCCGTCAGCGACGGACGGACGTACAACGTGGGAACCGGCGTCGGCACACGGCTTGTTGACATGGCGCGGCGGATCACCGAGCTCGCCGGCAGCGGCCGCGTCGAGCTCGTCGACTGGCCGCCACTGGCCGAGCAGGTCGAAACGGGCGATTTCGTGGCGGACATTTCGCGCATCCGACGGGAGCTCGGATGGCAGCCGGCCGTGTCGCTCGACGAAGGGCTGCAGCGCACCCTGGCGTTCTATCGCGCGCATGTCGCCTCATGACTGCGGGGCGCATACGGGTCGTCTATCTTGCGCACGCCTTTCAGGTGGGCGGCGCCGAGGAAATGGTCCTCAATCTCGTGCGGCACCTGCCGGAGCGATTTGAGCCGCACGTGTGCTGCATCCATGAGGCGGGACCGATCGGCGACGAGATCGCGCGCACCGGTACGCCCATCACCGTGCTGGGCCTGAATCCGGGACTGCGGCGTCCGTGGGACGTGGCGCGGATTCGGCGGTACCTGGGTGAGACGCGGCCCCAGATCGTGCATACGTTTCTGCTGACGGCGAGCCTGTACGGACGTCTCGCGGCCATTCTCGCGCGCGTGCCGATTCTGATCGGCACCGAGGTGAACATCTACGAGAACAAGCGCGGCCGCCACGCGATGGCGGAGCGGCTCCTGATGGCGGGCACGGACCGTGTCGTGGTCTCGGCCCAATCCGTGCGGGACTTCTACATCCGGCAGGTCCATGCGGATCCGGCAAAGGTCGAGGTGATCTACAACGCGGTCGACTGGTCGACGCTGCACACCACGATGACGCGCGAGAGCCTGCGTGCATCGCTTGGGATCGCGTCCGACGCGCCGGTCGCCGGCATCATCGCGCGCCTGACGGCGCAGAAGGCTCATCGCCATCTCTTCGATGCGCTCGCGGCGACACCGGCGCTCGCGGATGTGCAGCTGCTGGTCGTCGGCGACGGCGACCTGCGAGACGATCTTCGCGTGCGCGTAGAGGCGCTCCGCCTTTCATCGCGCGTGCATTTTCTCGGCGCGCGGCGCGATCTCGGGAATCTTCTCGCGGCGATGGATGTCTTCGTCCTGCCGTCGCTGTGGGAGGGCCTCCCGCTGTCGCTCGTGCTGGCGATGGGGGCGGCGGTGCCTGTCGTGGCGACGAGCGTCGCCGGCATTCCTGAAGTCGTTCACGACGGGCGGACGGGGATGCTCGTGCCGCCCGCCGATAGCCTGGCGCTCGGGCACGCGCTCTCACGTCTGTTCGGCGACGCGGGCCTGCGGCAGCGGATCGGCCGCGAGGCCCGCGCCGAGGTGCTGCCCCGATTCGGCGTCGACGGCTACGTGAGCGCCGTCACGCGCCTCTACGATCGCCTTCTGAGCAAGGACCCACCGCCGAGCGCGACACTCAGCGGACCGTCGTTGCACCTCATGCCGAGCGTAAAGCAGAAGGCACAGGGGCGAGGACAGTGCGCTGAACGCAGCGCTAAGCGGAAAGTCGTCACGACCAAAGCCGAGCGGCGTCAGCCGCGAAGGCACAGGCGCTGGGGGTGGGGCCCCAGCGCAAAGTAAAAAATGAAGCTCGGTATCGTTTACCACATGCCGTTCTGGCGTGCCGCCGACGGCTCATTGCGTGAGGTCGAGGGCTCCTTCGCGCGGTACGTCGACTCGCTCGCTCCCTATTTTGACGAGATCTCGCTGTGCGTGCCGGTGCTCGACGAACCGCGCGGAGAGGGGACCCCGGTTCGCGCCGCGAACGTCACGCTCGCGCCACTGCCGTTCTTTGACGGCCCGGCAAAGTTTTATCCAAAGCTGCCGATCGTGCTGCCGCGTCTGGCCGGTTGGGTGCGTACGATCGACGTCCTTCACTGCCGCGTGCCGACCCCGGCAGCGATCTTTGTCTTCGCGCTGGCGCGATTGTCTGCCACGCCTGCGTTCCTGCTGGTCGTGGGCGATTTGCGCGCGCTGCTGGCGACGACGCCGTATCGAGGCGTGAAGCGCGCGATGTGGCGCGTCTACGTCGAGTTCGAGGAATGGGCCGTCCAGTGGATGGCCGATGGCGCGGTGACCTTCGCCAACGGCGCCGCGCTGGCGGCCAAGCACGAGCGGGGGGGCCGCTCCCCGATCGAAACGAAGACGACGACGATCAGCGCACGCGACATCGCCAGCCGCGCCGACACGTGCCACGCACGTCCAATCCGGCTGCTCACCGTGAGCCGAATCGATCCGCGCAAAGGACTCCGCGTTCTGCCTGAGGCCCTGCGGCTGCTCGGCGCCGCAGGCATTGAGGCGACGCTCGACATCGTCGGCCCTGCGGTCGGGCGGCCAGGACAACACGAGCTGAGCGCGATTCTCGAAGACGCGACGCATCAGGGTGTTGTCGATCGCCTCTCGGTCCTCGGTCCGATGCCGTTGGAGCGCCTGATGCCGACCTACCAGCACTACGACGCGTTCGTGCTGCCGACGCTGCCGGGCGAGGGCATTCCCCGTGTGCTGCTCGAGGCGATGGCGTCGGGGTTGCCGGTGGTGACGACGCGTGTGGCCGGCATACCGAGTCTTGTGACCCACGAAGTGAACGGGCTGCTCGTGGAGGCGCCGACGGCTCCGGCGGTCGCCGAGGCGCTCGCGCGCATCGTGACGGCGGCGCCGTTGCGCCAGCGGCTGATCGCGCGCGGCTATGAGACGGCGCGCGGTCTGACGCTCGAGGTGCAGGCGGCGCGGATGATGGACGCAGTGTCGCGGCATCTGAACGTGACGCTGCGCCGGCCGGCTTCGGTGCCCGCGGCATGAGCGGCGGCTCGTGACGCGACCGAAAAAGATCTGTTTCGCCTTGCCATCGCTCGCGGGCGGCGGCGCCGAGCGTGCGGCGGTCCAGATCCTGAACGCGCTCGATGGCGATCGGTGGGACCGATGGCTGTATCTGTTCAAGCGCGAAGGCCCCTATCTTGCCAACGTCGCGAGCGCCGTGCAGATTGCCCACGCACACGACGCCTCTCGCCTTGGGCGCTGGCGCGCGCTGCGCCGCTTCGTGCGCCGGGTGCGCCCGGACGTCGTCGTGTCGTTTCTGAGTTATTTCACCGTGCTGTCCGCCGTCCGGGCGGCAGGCGTCGGCGCCCGCGTCGTCTTCAACCAGCAGACGCCGATGTCCGCGTTTTTGAGAGACCGCGACTATCACTGGCGGCGTCCGTGGAACCGTCTGGCGTTCGCCGCGGCGACACGCGTCGGGTACGCGGCCGCCGATCTGATTGTGACGACGTCACGCGGCGTCGCCGACGATCTCGTTGCATCCTTTGGCGTGCGCTCGAGTCGCGTTCGCGTGGTTCACAACCCGGTGGACGTGAAAGCCGTTGTCGCCGCCGCGCAGGAACCGATCGATCCGCAGGACGCCGCGATGTGGACGCCTCCGGTGATCGTGACGGCCGGGCGGCTCGCGGCGGCGAAGAACTACCCGCTGCTGATCGAGTCCCTCGCGCTGTTGCGGGAGCGGGTGCCGGCGCAGCTGTTCATTCTCGGGGAAGGCGACGAGGAGCCTGCGCTCCGTCAGCAGGTGGCCGCGCGCAGCCTGACCGACGTGGTGCACTTCTGCGGCTTCCAGTCGAATCCGTGGCGGTACATCGCGAGGGCCGACGTGTTCGCGCTGACGTCTCGGTACGAAGGCTTCGGCAACGTCCTCGTGGAGGCGATGGCGTGCGGCGTGCCGGTGGTTGCCACGAGTTCGCCCGGCACGCGCGAAATCGTCAGCGTGGGAGGGGATGGGCTGCTGGTCGAGCGACACGAGCCGGCGGCGGTCGCTGCAGCACTCGAGCACGTGCTGTCTGATGGCGCGCTCCGCCAACGGATGTCGGCCACTGCACGGCATGACGCGGAACGCTTCGGCGTTCCGTCGGTGGCCGCGGCGTACGAACGGGTGTTGACCGAGGTGATGGCGTGACGGACGACGCACCGTTCGGCCTCGGCTGGAAAGCCTGGGGGCTGACGATTGCTGCGGGCGTGGCGATCGGCATGGTGTACGCGCTGTCGCCCCTCACGGTCTGGTGTGCCGTCGCGATCGCCTTTGTCGTCCGGGCAGCCGTCACGCACATCGACGGCGACGAGCGGCGCTGGGTGATGACCGTGTTGATCGCGGCGGTCGCGGCCCGTGTGATCGCGGTCGCCGTGCTGTTTGCCGCGACCGATCATGCGCGCGTGCCGTTCGGCAGCTTCTTCGGCGACGAGGAGTACTTCATCAAGCGGTCGCTGTGGCTGCGAAACGTGGCGCTCGGCACTCCGATTCATGGCGCCGATTTGATCTATGCATTCGACGAGTACAGCGCGACGAGCTACCTGTACGTGCTGGCGTTCATTCAGGTCCTTGTCGGCCCCGCGCCGTATGGCGCCCATCTACTAGGGATCACGTTCTACCTGGGCGGGTGCGTCGTGTTGTTCCGCACCGTTCGCTCGACACTTGGGCGGATGCCGGCGCTTGTCGGCCTCAGCCTGCTTCTGTTTCTTCCGAGCCTGTTCGCATGGTCGATCTCCGCGCTCAAAGATCCCCTGTTCTTCCTGCTCACGGCGTCGAGCGTGGCACTGACGCTGCGAGTTGCGCGCGGCCCCGGTTGGACGACACGTCTGATCGCCCTGGCGGCCATTGTGGCGGCCGGCGTCGCGCTCGAGTCGATTCGCGTGGGTGGCGCCGCATTGAGCGCGGTCAGCATCGTGGGCGGCATCGGCATCGCCGCACTGGTGATGCGACCACGGCTGCTGCTGGCGACCGTCGTCGCAGTACCGATGGCGGCCGGCCTCGTGCTGCAGCGGCCGGCGGCGCAAGTCAAGGCCTACAGGACCGTCTTGAGCGGCGCGCAGCAGCACTGGGGTCATGCGGCGACGCTTGGCGTCGTGTATAAAGTCCTCGATCCGCGGTTTTACCACCTCGACCCGACGGGTCTGCCCGACCGGGCAGAAATCCCTGACATGCACGCAGCCGAGATGCTGCGCTTCATGGTGCGAGCCGCGGTACGGTACATCGTCGTCCCGCTGCCCTGGGAAGTGCAGTCGAAGGCGGCACTCGCGTTCCTGCCGGAGCAAACCATTTGGTTGACGCTCGTCGCGTGCGCGCCATTTGGCCTCGTCTTCGGTTTTCGTCGCGACGCCGTTGTCACAGGTCTGCTGCTCAGTCATGCGCTCGTCGCGGCGATCACGGTCGCGCTCGTGAGCGGCAACGTCGGCACGCTCGTTCGCCATCGGGGCCTGGCGCTGCCGTATCTGGTGTGGTTGAGCGCGGTCGGCGCCTGCGAGCTGCTGACGCGATGGGAAACGCCTCCTGCTCTCGAGAGGATTGAATCCGCATGACGATTGTGGACGATCGCGGCCGCGTCGCTGGCCGATTCAACCTTGTGGACGTGATGGTCGCGATCGTCATTCTCATCCTGATCCCGGTTGCGTACGGCGCGTATCTGCTGTTTCGGACACCGCAACCGAAGCTCCTCGCCGTCAATCCCATGAAGCTGTATCAGGGGAAGGGCCTGCAGGTCGAGATCAAGGGAGAGAACCTGCGGCCGTTCATGCGCGTCTCATTCAGCACGATTCAAGGCCGGACCTTCCTCATCGGCAGCACGACGTCGGCGATGGTGGATCTCCCGGACCTCGGTCCGGGCGTGTACGACGTCGAGCTGTTCGATTACATGCAGCTTGCGGATCGACTGCCGAAGGCGCTGACCATTCTGCCGCTCGCGCCGGTGCCGACGGTCGAGCTCGAGGTCGTTGGTAAGTTTACGGGGTTGTCGGCGGCTGCCATCGCTCAGATCAAGAAAGGCACGAAGTTCCCGCCGGCTGGAGAGCCGCAAGCCGAAGTCTTGAGCGTCTCGGCGCCGATACCGGCGCACCTTCGGCTGCGCGCCGGCGACGACTCTGTGGAGGTTGCCTTGGCAGGCGAAGTCGAGCTGCCGGCGACGCTCCGCGTGCGCTGTTACCCCGCCTTGAACCTGGATGGCTCGCTGCGATGTGAGGTGTCCGGACCGCAGCATCCAACGACGGTGATGCCGGACGCGGTGTTGACGCTCGCCGGCCCTCAAGGGTGGATGTCATTTCAGATTACGCGAGCACAGGCGCCGGCCGGGCGATGACGTGTCGATGACCATTCGCGTGCCCAAGTGGTGGCGTTTGGCGGAATACGCCGCCCAGCGCATAACCCGTCCGCCCGCCGACATCGAAGCCTGTGATCGCGCGTTCGAGCGGCAGCTTCGCCAGAGCGCCGTGTGTGGCGTCGCGTACGCGGGCGGAGAAGCGTTTTCCCGCGCGTGGATGCATTCGAGGACGCGTCGGATCGTCGATTCGATTCGCGCCGAGTTGTTCCGGCCCGAGCGGAGCGCCGCGGTCCGCGTCCTTGTGGTGGTGACAGCGGTCGCATGCCTGACGGCAGCGGCGCTTCACCGGTTTCGGAGTGTGATGCCGTGAGCGCGCCGATCCGCGTCCTCGCGCTCTCGCCGATCCCTGAGGAAGGCGCCGGCTGCCGCTTCCGGATCGCGCAGTTCATTCCCTCTCTCGAGGCCGCCGGATTCGACGTTACGCTGCGCTCGCTCTTTACGCCGGAGTTCTTCCGCCTCGTGTACAAGCCCGGCCACTACGTGCGGAAGGCCGTGACGTTCGCGGGCCTGTCGCTCCAGCGGCTCGACTCGCTGCGTGACGCCGCGCAGTTCGACGTCATCTTCATCTACCGCGAGATCTTTCCGATTGGTCCCGCGGTGATCGAGCGGCTGCTGACCATGCCTGGGCGCCCGCCGGTTGTGTTCGACTTCGACGACGCGATCTTTCTGCCGAGCGTGAGCGACGCGAACCGGCTCATTGCGACCCTCAAGACGCCTCACAAGGTGAACACCATCATTCGCCGCAGCGACCAGGTCATCGCGGGCAACGCGTTCCTCGCCGACTACGCGCGCCGCTTCAATACGGCCGTGACGATGATTCCGACTTGCGTCGACACGACGCGATTCGTTCCGTCGCCGGACGCCTTTGCCAACAACGGCGCGGCGCGCTCGCGCGATCTCGTCGTCGGCTGGATCGGCAGCCCGACGACGGCGTCGTACATTCGCGATCTGGAGCCGGTGCTTCGACGGGTACGCGATCGGCACGCCTTCGTGCTTCGCGTGAGCGGCGCCGGCGACCGGATGCAGATTCCCGGCCTGACCGTCGAGAACACGCCGTGGTCGCTCGATCGCGAAGTCGAGTTGTTCAATACGTGCGACGTGGGCGTCTATCCGCTCACCGACGATGAGTGGTCGAGAGGGAAGTGCGGATTCAAGGCGATCGAATTCATGGCCTGCGGCGTGCCGGTGGTCGCGGCCGCCGTGGGCGTCAACCGCGAGATCATCCAGGACGGCGTCAACGGCCTTCTCGCATCCACTGAAGACGAGTGGGTGGAGAAGATCGGGCGTCTGCTGTCGGATGCCGATCTGCGGCGCCGCGTGGCCGCCGCCGGGCGCCGCACGATCGAGGAGCGGTATTCGCTCAACGTGAACGCGCCGAAGCTGGCCGCCACGCTTCGCGACGTGGTCCAGCGTTCACGAGGTACCCCACTATGATCCTGAGGGCGCGCAACTTTGCCCTGACTGGTGCGGCGGGCTACATCGCGCCGCGTCACCTCGAGGCGATCAAGGACACCGGCAACCGGCTCGTCGCGGCCGTCGATCCGCACGACGCCGTCGGCATCCTCGATCGCTACTCGTTCGACGTGCGGTTCTTCACCGAGATCGAGCGGTTCGATCGCCATCTCGAGAAGCTGCGGCGCGGCCCGGAGGCGCAGCGCGTCGAGTACGTGAGCATCTGCTCGCCGAACTACCTGCACGACGCCCACATCCGCCTCGCGCTGAGGGTCGGCGCCGACGCCGTCTGCGAGAAGCCGCTCGTCATCAATCCGTGGAACCTCGACGCGCTGCAGGAGCTCGAACAGGAAACCGGACGCCGCGTCCATACCGTGCTCCAGCTCCGGCTGCACCCGCAGCTCAGCGCGTTGCGCGAGCGCGTCCAGAACGAGCGCCCGGCCAGGCCGCACGAGGTATGTCTCACCTACATCACCGCGCGCGGGCCGTGGTACGACACGTCGTGGAAGGGATCGGAGGAGCGGTCGGGCGGGATCGTGACCAACATCGGCATCCACTTCTTCGACCTGCTGCTTTGGCTGTTTGGCGACGTCGTCGCGTGTGAGGTGCACGTGCGCGACCAGCGGCGGATTGGCGGCTTTCTCGAGCTCGAGCGGGCGCGCGTGCGCTGGCTGCTCTCGACCGACGCGCGGGACCTGCCGTTCCCTGCCGAGCCGGGCGCGAAGACCACCTTCCGGTCGATATCTGTCGACGGCAGCGAGGTCGAGTTCAGCGACGCCTTTGGCGATTTGCACACGCGGGTCTACGAAGAGATTCTCGCGGGCCGCGGGTTCGGCATCGACGAGAGCCGTCCGTCGATCGCCTTGTCGTACCGCATCAGGCAGACGCCCGCATCCCTCAATCCGTCGCACCTTCATCCGATGCTGACCGCGCTGCCGCGCTGAGCGCCCAATGGCGGATTTCTTCGCTCACGAGTCCTCTTACGTCGACGCCGGATGCCAGATCGGCGAGGGCACGAAGATCTGGCATTTCACGCACGTGATGGCCGGTGCGCGCATCGGCCGCCTCTGTAACATCGGCCAGAATGTCGTCATCGCAGCCGACGTCGTCATCGGCGACAACGTGAAGATTCAGAACAACGTGTCGGTCTACACCGGCGTGATTCTCGAAGACGATGTGTTCTGCGGACCGTCGATGGTGTTCACCAACGTCATCAACCCGCGGAGCCACGTGTCTCGCAAGCACGAGTACCAGGCCACGCTCGTGAAGCGCGGCGCCAGCCTGGGCGCGAACGCGACCATCCTGTGCGGCCACACGATCGGCCGATCGGCCTTTATCGGCGCCGGCGCCGTTGTCACGAAGGACGTGCCCGACTACGCGCTCGTCGTCGGGAATCCCGGCCGCATCGCCGGGTGGATGTGCGACTGCGGCGTGAAGCTCGCCGCCACGCCGAAGCCGCCGGCCGACGGAGCCTGCAAGGCCTGCGGCGCGCGGTATCGACAAACCGCCGACGGCCTCGTCCGAATTGAGGGAAAATCGAGTGTTCCTTGACCGACCGACGATCGATCCGTAGTATTTACACTTCCTTTATGGAGGCGAACCTGACCATGGCCGATGATTTGGTGCTCGTCACGGGTGGTGGCGGCTTTATCGGCGGACATCTCGTCGCCGATCTGCGAAAGCTCGGCCGCCGCGTCCGCACCGTGGACATCAAGCCGTTCGATGAGTGGTATCAGCAATTTCCGGACGTGGACAACCGACGGCTCGATCTGCGCGATCGCGGCGCGTGCGCCGAGGCCGCGTCGGGCGCGCGCGAGATCTACAACCTGGCGTGCGACATGGGCGG
>Ga0066709_100004350_pt1 | contig 11273 bp, 11 predicted proteins | sample GraSoiAngelo_158_FD_79665 | JGI IMG/M metagenome (GOLD analysis project Ga0066709, IMG submission 79665) | Grasslands soil microbial communities from the Angelo Coastal Reserve, California, USA - 14_1009_16_30cm | ecosystem: Environmental > Terrestrial > Soil > Grasslands | place: USA... | reverse complement strand
TCCTGCTCAAGACCGAGGGCAAGGACGACGCGGCCGTGAAGGCGAAGGCCGAGGACGTATTGAAGCAGGCGCGCGGCGGCGCCGATTTCGCCGAGCTCGCGAAGAAGTATTCGGAGGACGAAGGCAGCGCGAAAAACGGCGGCGACCTCGATTATTTCGGCCGCGGCCGCATGGTGCCCGAATTCGACCAGACCGTGTTCGCGATGCAGCCTGGACAGATCAGCGATCTGGTCAAGACACAGTACGGCTACCACATCATCAAGCTCGTCGACAAGAAAACGGCAACGACGCGATCGCTGCAGGAAGTGCGGCAGCAGATCGTCGATCAGCTCTCGTACGAGCGCGCGCAGGCGCAGGCGGCCGACCTGGCGCAGACCATCGAGAAGCAGATCAGCAAACCCGCCGACCTCGATCGCGTCGCGAAGGCGCAGGGCATCGTCATCCAGGAGTCGGGCTTCTTCGCGCGCGACGAACCGATTCTCGGCCTCGGGCCGGCGCCGGAGGTCGCGAACAAGGTATTCGAGATGAAGCAGGGTGAAGTGTCCGGCGCGCTGCGTGCGTCGCGCGGCTTCGTGTTCGAGACGCTCGTCGCGCGGCAGGATCCCTACACTCCAAAGCTGGAGGAAGTGAAAGATCGCGTCCGCGATGTCGTCGTCAAAGAGAAAGCGCGAGATGTGAGCAAGCAGAAGGCCGCCGAGATTGCCGCGAAGCTGAAGGCCGCGCCCGATTTCGAGAAGACCGCGAAGGCCTCCGGCGTCGAGGCGAAGATGACCGAGCTGATCTCACGGGATTCGCCGATCCCCGATCTGGGCACCGCGCCCGCCGTCGAAGAACAGGCGTTCTCGATGACCGTCGGCGCGGTCAGCGACCCGATTCCCACCGACAACGGCACCGCCGTCGTCAAGGTGCTCGAGAAGAAGGAAGTCGCGCCGGACGAATGGAAGAATGCGAAGGACCGCTTCCGCGAGGACCTGCTCACCGACCGCCGCAACCGCTTCTTCAGCGCTTACATGGTGAAGGCGAAACAGCGGATGAAGATCGATGTAAACCGGGAGACGCTGCAGAAGGCGATCGGATGATGAACGTCATCTGACAAACGTGAACGGCATCAACGCCAGCGGTTCGCCGCGCCGGAACAGCGCCAGCGGGCCGCGCATCGTCCTCAGCACCTCCAGCTCCCCCCGTGACAGGTTCGCGTTCAGCCAGGCGCCGACCGTCGCCGACTCGCTCGATCCGCTGAACTGATCCGACACCAGCTCGTAAAAGCTCTTGCGCGGCGGGTAGATGACCAGCTCCACGTCGTTTTCCGAAGGAATCTTCGCGCGCTGTTTCGCGATGGCGATCGCGCGATCGAGGCCACCGAGCTCGTCGACCAGGTGGTTCTGCTTCGCCTGGCGTCCCGTCCACACGCGTCCCTGGGCCAGTGCGTCGATCTGCTCCGGCGTGCTGTGCCGCGAGTCGGCGGCCTTCTCGACGAACTGATCGTAGAAGGCCTGCAGCTGCTCCTGCAGCTTCTTCAGCTCCTCGGGATTGAACGGCCGCGCCGGCGAGTTGATTTCGGCGTTCCTGCCGATGCTCGTCGACTCGATGCGCGCGCCGAGCTTGTCGTACATCCCGCCGGTCACGATTTTCCCGCCGAAGATGCCAATCGATCCGGTGAGCGTCGACGGCTGCGCGACGATGACCTGTGCCGGCATCGCGATGTAATAGCCGCCTGACGCCGCCAGATCCGACATCGACGCCACCAGCGGACGATCCGCGCGCTCGTTCTTCGCAATCGTCAGCTCGCGCCAGATCGCGTCCGACGCCGTCGCCGATCCGCCGGGGCTGTCGATGCGAAGGACGATGGCCCGCACCGAGCTGTCGCGCCGGGCCTGACGGATGTACTCGATGAGCGTGTCCGAGCCGACGACGGCGCCGTTGAGCGGATCGAATCCGCTTCGGCCGCCGGTGATGGCGCCCGCGGCGTAAATGACCGCGATTCGGGGGCCTCGATTGAGTCCGACCGACGAGAGGCTGATCCGTGTGTAATCGTCGCTGTCGATCTGACGCCGTTGCTCGCCGGCGCGCAGTTTCTCGTCGACCTGATCCTCGTACGCCACATCGTCGATGAGTCCGGCGCGCAGCGCGTCCTCCGGCAGAAACGGACCGTCGTCGAACAGATGCTGGACGTCGGCTTCGTTCTTCTTCCGGCCGTCGGCGATGCCGCGCACGATCTGCTCGTAGAGATCGCGGTTCAGCGACTGGTCCATCTCCTTGTGCGCCGGGGTGTACCCCTTTTCAGTGAAGGTGTTGACGGCCGTCTTGTAGTCGCCGATGTGGTGGAGGTCGGGGTACGCGCCGATCTTGTCGAGCGTGCCGCGCAGGAACAGCTCGTAAGTGGCCACGCCGGTGAGGTTGAGCGGCGATGCCGGCATCAGATAGATCTTGTCCGCCGCCGTCGCGAGGTAGTACTCGCGATCGCCGCCGTATTCCAGGTACGCGTAAACCGGCTTCCCCGACTTCTTGAACTCGATCACCGCGTCGCGAATCTCCTGCACCTTGCCCCAGAACGGCGACTCGAATCCCGTCGGCTTGAGCATCACCGCGCGCACGCGCCCGTCGGCCTTCGCTTTCCGCAGGTTGTCGACGACCGACCGCACCGTCGGCGTCCTGACGCCGCGCAGGTAGCCGACGACGTCGGCCGGGGCCATCTCGCTCAGATCGCCGCCGACGCGCAGCACGAGCGTCGCGTTCGACGGCACCGCCGGCTCGCGGCCGAACATGAAGTACAGGATCGCGAAGCCGACGATCGAGATGAAGAACGCGATTCCGAGCAGCGTGAAGAGGATGGCAAAACCGCGGCGAGCCATGTGCAACCTCGTTCGAATCGCTCGGCTGAAAGCCTTGCGCTACCAGCTTCCGTAGGGCGCGCTATCACCTTCCACGATCGTAGGGCGAGCCTTTCAGGCGAGCCTCCATGGTCGTAGGGCGAGCCTTTCAGGCGAGCTCCATGGTAGGGCGAGCCTTTCAGGCGAGCCGACCCTCCGAGTATAGTCCGACCGTATGGACACGCTGATTCGCGACGTCGGCTACGCGCTGACGATGATGCGGCGCAACAAGGGATTCGCCGCGGCTGGGCTGCTGACGCTCGCGCTCGGCATCGGCGCGACCACCGCGGTGTTCTCGGTCGTGTACGGCGTCCTGCTCAGGCCGCTGCCCTATCCGAATGCCGATCGACTGGTGCGTCTGTCCGAAGAACACGCGGGCGCGGTGTCGCCGCTGCGGATGCCGATGCTCAGCAACATCACCTATCACGCGTGGAACGCGGCGCCGCGGACCATCGAGCAATTTGCCGCGTACCGCTCGACGCAGTTCACCGTGACGCGCGACGGTCAGTCGGCGCGAATCGAAGGCGCCGAGATCACGGCATCGCTCTTTCCACTGCTCGGCGAGACACCGGCGATCGGACGCTTCTTTCGCCCCGGCGAGGGTGACGACATCGAGGGCGTCGAGGCGGGCGCCGGCGTCGCCGTGCTGAGCGATCGCGGCTGGCGCGAGCGCGTCAATGCGGATCCGTCGATCGTCGGGCGCGGCATCGTGATCGACGGCAAACCGGTGACCGTCGTCGGCGTCGCGCGACCCGGGCTCGCATTTCCAACGCGCGATGCGCTGCTCTGGACGCCGCTCGTCGTGCTGCAGCCCGCGGCCAACCAGGTCGCCGGCCGGCCCGGGCGCATGAGCGTCGTCGTGGCGCTCGCGCGGTTGAAGCCCGCCGTCACGACGGCGCAGGCCGAAGCCGAAGGAATGGCGGCGGCGCGGTCGATGGCGCGGCCGATGTCCGCCAACCTGCTGTTTGGCATCGGTGGACCGCCGGTCGTTCACGTGCGCGGCATGGTCGACGAGATGACGTTGTCGGTGCGGCCCGCCCTCCTCGTGCTGGCCGCCGGCGTCGTGTGCGTGCTGCTCATCGCCTGCGCAAACGTCGCGAATCTGTTTCTGTCGCGCGGCGTTGCGCGGCAGCGCGAGCTGACCGTTCGCGCGGCGATCGGCGCGAGCCGCGCGCGGCTCGTGCGGCAGCTCCTGACCGAGAGCCTCCTGTTGTCGGCGACCGGAGGCGTGGTCGGCCTGGCGCTCGCGTGGGCGCTGGTGCGAATTGCGCCGACCGTCGCGTCGCGCGATTTTCCGAGGCTCGATGCGGCCCGCATCGACCTGCGCGCGATCGCGTGCGCCGCGGCGGCGGTCCTCGCGACCGCCATCTTATCGGGGCTCGCGCCGGCGCTTCGCGCGGCGCGCGTGGATCTGAACGATTCGCTGCACGGCGGCGACGGCGCCAGCGCGGACGGATTTCGAAGCGCGCGGGCGCAGCGCCTGCGAAGCACTCTGCTGGTGCTCGAGTCGGCGTTCGCCGTTCTGCTGCTCGTCGGCGCGATGTTGCTCGCGCGAAGCTTCACGAAGCTCACGCACATCGACGCAGGCTACACGCCGGATCGCGTGCTGGCGGTGGAGGTCTATGTGCCCGGTGGCGACGCCGACAATCAGGCGGCGCGCATGCATGCGCTCGTTGCATCGATCCTCGATCGCGTGCGCGCAGTTCCGGCCGTCGCGGCGGCCGGGGCCGGCAACATGATGCCGCTCGACGGCGGCACGCAGATCGCGGGTTTCCCGTCGCCCTGGACGGCGCCCGGCGCGACGCCCGGCAACGCGCGCGCGCTGCAGTACCTCGTTACGCCGGGCTATCAGGAAGCGCTCGGCCTGCGGCTGCGTCAGGGACGTCTCTTCACCGACGCCGACCTCTCGGGCGGAACGCGCGCGTGGGTCGTCAACGAGGAGTTCGCGCGTTTGTACCTGCCGCCGCAGCCGGTCGGCTACCGCTTCGAGCAGCGACCGCCGACAGGGCCCGAACCGACCGAGATCGTCGGCGTCGTGGCGAACGTTTTGAAGGACGGCAACGATCGCAGGCCGCAACCCGAGATTTATCGCGTCCTGCGGGACAGCGCGCGCGTCTTCAGCCGATTCGAGATGGTGATCAGAACAGACGGCGCGCCGACGTCGGTCGCGCCGTCGGTCCGCGCGGTGATTCTGAACGCTGCGCCGTCGGCGGCGGTCGAGACCGTGCCGCTGTCGCAGCGCGTCGTCGAATCGGTCGATCAGCCGCGCTTTGCCGCCACGGTACTGGCGACGTTGGCGGGCCTCGCCCTCGTGCTGGCCTCCGTCGGGTTGTACGGCGTCTTGTCGTACGGCGTGTTGCAGCGGCGACGCGAGCTCGGCGTCCGCGCCGCCCTCGGGGCCGAACGGCGCGATCTGATTCGGCTCGTCGTTCGTGAGGGGCTCGGCGTGACGCTGGTCGGCCTTGCGATCGGGTTGGCCGCGGCGGCGGCAGCGACGCGGCTGATGCAGAGCGCGCTGTTCGGCGTGACGCCGCTCGATCCGATCTCGTTCGCGGCCGCTCCGATCGTGCTCGTGTTCGTCGCGACGATCGCGTGTCTGCTGCCGGCCGCGCGCGCCGCCGCCGTCCATCCATCCGAAGCGTTGCGGTGCGAATAACAGGTACTACGCTTTAGGACTATTCGAAACCGGAGATCATCTTTGCCGATTCTTGTAGGCGGCGATCGCCTCCCGAAGAATTCTCAGCCCATCGTCGGGACCGAGCGGTTCGTCGACGACGACGTCTTTCCCTTCGAGCACCTTGTAGTCCTGGAAGAAGCGGCGCATCTCGCGGATGACGTGCTTCGGCAGCTCGCGGAAATCGCGATAATCGGCGAACGCCGGATCGCCGATCGCGACGGCGAGCAGCTTGTCGTCAATCCCCTTTTCATCGCGCATCTGCATGACGCCGATGGCGCGCACGTCGACGACCGTCAACGGCAGGACCGCCTCCTGGCCGAACACGAGCACGTCGAGCGGATCGCCGTCGTCGCAATACGTGCGCGGCACGAAGCCGTAGTTCGCCGGGTAAACGACGGCGCTGTACAGCACACGATCGAGCCGTAGCAGCCCCGACACCTTGTCGAGTTCGTACTTGTTCTTGCTCCCCATCGGAACTTCGACAATGGCGGGAAACCATTGCGCGACAGATGCCTCGTCGATCGGATAGTCGTGCCAGGGATGCATCGCGCTAGTTTATGTCTCGTTAAGTTTCTTCAGTGGCGTACGGCTTCAGCCGGACTCCCATCGCGGTGATTCGTCCAGTAATCCGGTTGAAGCCGGACGTAACAAGTGAACGTATAAGTACGCTCAAATACGCGCCCAGCGGCACACGCGTTGCACGCGCGTCGTCGCCATGATCAGTCGACGTGTGGTTTTTGCATCTCTCTTGTGCTTGTTCGCTCAAGGCGTGTTCGCGCAGCCGCCCGCGCCCAAAGAGCCGCCGCCGCTCTGGGATGTGCAGGTCGGCGCATCGTTCGTCGGCACCAGCGGCAACTCCGAGCAGACGTCCACCGGCGCCGACTTCGCCGCGCACCGCCGCGGCCTCGTCTGGAAGATCGATTCAACCGCCCAGGCCGTCCGCACCACCGATCACGACGCGAAGACCGCCGAACGCTACCTCGGCATGATCCGCGGTCAGCGCAAGCTGACCACGCTTCTCGGCCTGACGGCCGGCGAACGGCTCGAGCGCGATCGGTTCTCGGGCGTCGACGTGCGTTCGATTCTCGACGCAGGCTTGAGCTGGGCGCTCGTGCGGCGCACCGACTGGACGCTCGACGGCATCACCGGCATCGGCTGGAACCACGAGTCGCGCGCCATCGGGCTGGACATCAACGATCCTGTCGGCATTCTGCAACTGCTCAGCCGGATACCGTTCGGCGGCGCCGGCGACACGACGCAGCGCGTCACGTTCTATCCGGATTTCAAGAACTCGTCGGCGTACCGGCGGGAAGTGGAGCTCACGGCACAGGCGGCGATGAACGCGCGTCTGGCGTTGAAGCTCGCGTACCTGCTGCGCTTCTCGAACGAGCCGGTCCCGGGCTTCAAGAAGACGGACAACACCACGACAGCCTCGGTCGTGCTCCGCTGGAAGGCGACGACGCCCGCGCCGGCTCCGTAGCGATTAGATTCGCCACCGACCGGCGGAATGCTGCGCGTCGACGAACTGCGATGCGGCGCTTGCTCCACGCATGCCGATCGCGACAACGACTGGACCCATCGGCGGAGCCGGTCGCGAACGTGCACGTACGGTTCCGAGCAGGACGAACGTTCCGGTCCACGTCGCGCTGAAGCGTTCCGGCGGACGACCGTGCCACGCGCCGAAGATCGACGCGGTCGACGCGATCGCGAACCGGCACGTTCCAGTTCGCGTCGGAAAAATCACTGGCGCTTAATGCGATGGGCGCGCAGCATGTCGCCGACATGCAGCAGCGTGCGCAGTCGGGCTGAGGTCGCCAGCGCGGCGGGTCTGCGATATACTGAACGTTCCTGCGTACGAAGATCTCACCAACCTTCGCTCACGCTTCAACTGCATGTGAGCTTCGGTTGGCAAGCCCACTGCGGAAGTGGCGGAACGGCAGACGCGCTAGCCTCAGGAGCTAGTTGGAGCAATCCAGTCGGGGTTCAAATCCCCGCTTCCGCACCATCGATTCAAGCCCGTAGCGACGGGCACCGCGATGATATCTTGCGCTCGCTTGTCGCGTCGTCGATCTCGATTCCGGAGCGGTTTTGTTCGACTCTCGTTCGACTCCTTCGCGCACGCGTCTGTTCATCAGCGATTCGCGGTGAACGCAATTGTCGGACTCAGCGCGCGCACGCGCCGGATACCGGTAAATCGCTGCCGACAGTCCAGCCAGCTGCCGTGCCCTCAGCACCGTAGTCCGGCCAATCGGGTCACGGTCCAAATCCCGCTTTCGCACCAAACGATCTGAAGCCCCCGTTTTCCGCAGCTTTTTGCTGTACAAGCCGCTATTCGCTTATTTTCTGCCTATCGGGCGAGCTGGGCACCGTAGGAGTCCGCCCGTAGGTGCTGCACGTCAGCCATCTGCAATCATTCCGACGTCGGCCGCTGAGACGGTTCTGCGAGTTTTGCAAACGGTTTGGGTCGCTTCGGCGTCAGCGTCCCGTTCAGGAGGAAGGGGATCCAGACCTTCTCGCAGTGGAGGACCGTACCGAGAGCAGCATGTCCAGTGTAGGAGTAAGTCCGCTGTTCAACGAGGCCATCCGCGAGATCGGTGAATCCCGTGCAGCCCGACGATCCCGCATGCGGCAGCAACCCGGCGCAGTACACGATCCAGTCGGATGGACACGTTTCGTGGAGTACCTTGCGAACCTGCTCTTCTTCGCGCACATTCGACCAGTCGAAGTCCTTTGGAAGGACCGAACCATACAGAATTGCTCGCTCAAACCGGATGGCCGGTTGGCGCTGCAGCGTCCGCCCGAACCCGAGCGTGCCGAAGCTGTGGGCGATCACAGAAATGCGCAGCCGGTCATCGTGCGCTCGGTGGTCGTCGTACGCGCGCATGATCCTGCGGAGGACGCGGTGAGTCGATCCAGGCAGCAAGCGGTAGCCATAGTCGACGGGAATGTGACGGATGTCGGCGTCGGAGAGCGGTGCGTTCACGACTTTCTGCCACGCGCCGGTGGTCTTCAGGCCGTGCACCGTGATGACTGCCTTCCGGTACCGCGGGTTGCCCACGCGTCGTGCCGCACCGATGTAGCTCGCCGCTCGCATCGGTAGCGTCCGTTACTCGCGCCGTGGTGGTACCCGCATGGGCGGTTACCGACTGCAGTAGCCGATTCGTGGGGACAAAGAAAACCTCGACGTCCTGCACGTCGAACGCATGGCGCCCGCCGCACCGCTCGCACTCGATGTCCTCAGGAAAGTCGCTGTAACGATCGCGCTCCATGATCGTCCCGCGGCCGTTCGGGCAATTCCAAAACCACTTCTCGGCGAGCGCGTCCGCCTTCACCAGCGCGGCAAGCAGGTCGTCCAACACCGTGCGTGGCTGGATCCGCGTGATCTGCGCGACGATCTGATCGTCGATCACGCTGTCGCGATCGCGCTGAAGCAGCGACGTCATGACGCCCTCAAGTCGGTCGATGGCTGCGGCGCGGTCAATCTGGTTGGCCCGCAAAGTCTCGAAGCCTGCCAATGACATGTTCCAACTCCTCGGCCGCCACCTTCGCCGAAAAGTACACCTTCGTGTGCTCGCGCTCCTCGATTGTAGGAGCGCTGATGATCGTGAAAATCTTGTTGTCGGCGTCGTCCGGCATCCGCCAGTACACATGCAAGCTGTCGCGGCTGTACTCGTCGCCTTTCAGATGGTAGTTCGGGTGCTGCCGAATGTCTTGTCGCTGCGCGCCCGGTTCTCGCCGACTCGCGAACAACTGCCGAGCAGACACGTCGCTCGCGTAATCGACCGACATGCAGGTCTCGTCCTCGGCGTCGACTATCGCCGCAAACGCGCTCCGGGTATGTACTGGCTCGAAGTCGGTGTCGAAGTCGACAATCGCGGCTAATCGGGCCTGAAAGTCGGTCAGCGCCTCAAGAGCAAGCGCTTGGTCGTTGTGGCCCTTCAGCCGATCAAGCCGCACTTCAACCTCACCGGCCGCACGGTCGATTCTCAGAAGGTTCACAGCTCGCCGTCGACGCAGGACCGTGACGCGCACTTTGCGTGTATCTGTGTCCTCGTAGGCGGGATCGTCTCTTTCGGGCTCCCAGAAACCGCAATTCCGCGGCGCGGTCGTACGCGACGTCATCGCCGGTCAGCACGATCAGCGGGATCGCCGCGGTCTCCGGATGTTCACGCAGCCGCTGACACAATGCCAAGCCGTCCGCGTCCGGCAGCAACACGTCGACGATGATCGCGTCCGGCCGTTCGGTGATGGCGACAGCGAGTCCTGTTTCGCCACGCGACGCGGGGACGACGTCGACTTCGTCCTGCAGAATGAGCGAGTAGAGATCGAGGTGCGTCAGGTTGTCTTCGATCAACAGGACCAACGGGCGGGTTCGTCGCCGAGCCCCACTAGTGTAATCCCCGATCGGAGTTGCGGCCATCGTCGGATTATCGGCTTCGGGACGGCCTGTCGATAGATTGTGTTAAAGCTGGCATTAATGGTGCGTAAAGGTCATCGAACGGACAATTTACGGGGACCATGCGCATCAAAATCATCCAGAAGCCGACGGTGACGTGTATCGATGGGGTACGGTTTGACCGGTTTGAAAATCGGGTACCAGTACGAAGTTGGCAACCTGATTGGAGCGGTAATGCTCGCCGAAAAGTGGGCCGAACCGGTCCCATCAGATGAGCCGGTGTTGGTCGTGCCACTCGACGAACTCTCTGCGGATCGCAACAAAAGTCTGCCGCCCACTCCACCAAACTTGATCCGAGAAACGTATCCGCCGTACTACGAGAACCCACCTGCGGTCGCGTTCGACCGCCGTCGTCGCCCGCGCAATGGGCCGACATAGCGACGATTCCGCCGCGCACGTATCTTGCGTCAGGAGCAGGCATGAGGATCGAACGGCGTCAGGGTGAACGGCGCAACGGCGATCGGCGCAGCACTCCGGGAGCCGCCATAGACGTGACCCGCATCGAGCACGAAAACCTCTACGGCCAAGTGGAAGAGATTCTTCGCGTAATCCGGCGCGTCGAAAATGATTTGCGAAGCGTTGGCGAGCGTCTGGGACGCGTCGAATCGGACGTCGATCTCATGGCGCGCAGCAAGGCCGGATAGAGGCTCGTCGCCTCGGTTTCATCGCTGAAACCGATCACAATCGATCACCGCAACGCCCGCGCGCGAGGACGCCGCTCGTGCAGCCGAGCGTCAACGCGCGGACCCGCGCCGCCGGCGAACGAACCGCTTAACCGCCCTTTGGGTCCGTCGCTCGGCGACCGCCACGTATGGTCTTGCGGCGTTCCCAGCGCCGACGATCCACTTTCGGCGCCTCGGCCGGCGGTTCCTCGATCGGGATCACGTCGAGATCATCGGTGTTCACGTTCAGCTGAAGTTCGAGACGGCAAACGTGACACCGATACCGCGTACCGTGGCGTGGTGTCGCTTCGCTCTCATTGTGTTGGATCGGCGTCGCACAGACCGGGCAGCGCCAAGACATGGACCCATTCATCGTAATCGGATGTGAAGGCGAAGATCGACAGAATATCTGTAAATTTTAATAGCTCGCTGGTTGCGTCGTTCTCCACGATTGATATCGAACGCGCTGCGAACAAACTCCTTGACAGCATCCGACGGATGACGAGCTCCATCGGCGATGACCGTCGACTCAAAGTTCAGACGCGCTTCTGAGTCTGGGACCGCACGGTCCCCGCGTTCCGCTGAGCGAGTGTCCGCAGCGCCCGAAT
>Ga0066709_100004349_pt1 | contig 11273 bp, 9 predicted proteins | sample GraSoiAngelo_158_FD_79665 | JGI IMG/M metagenome (GOLD analysis project Ga0066709, IMG submission 79665) | Grasslands soil microbial communities from the Angelo Coastal Reserve, California, USA - 14_1009_16_30cm | ecosystem: Environmental > Terrestrial > Soil > Grasslands | place: USA... | reverse complement strand
TGCCCCGAAGCATGGTGTCAAATCCCGCGGTTTGCAACCTCAGGGCACCGCTTCCCTGGGCTGCAAGGCACCGCGGCGCCGCTTCCGAGCGGCGCCGGTATCTTTGGGTTTTAGAGTCTTAAACCGCGTGCAGTCAGCGGGGGCTTGCCGGCCGTATGATCACGATTTCGTCGGGCGCCGCGAAATCGAGCGTCCGCCGCACCTGCGAGTCGAGCAGATCCGGGTCGAGGTGGCCGGAGCGCATATTACTGGCCCGGCGCTCGAGCTTGGCGCGTTCGGCCGCGACATCGGCCAGCCCCGTCTTGGCGGTGCGCAGCTCCTGCGTCAGCCGCATCCAGGCCCGCAGGCCGCGATCGCCCTCGACGAGGTGGTAGGCGAAATAGCCGGTCAGCGCCAAACCCAGAACGGGAGCGACGAGAACCTTGGCGCGGCGGCGCATTTCGCGAAATACGATCACCGGCCAAGAGAATCACTTGCCGCTGTCTGCGTCAATGCCAGTAAGGCGTGTCGAACACTGAATAAAAGCGGGAACTGGCTAATAACTCGTTTGAAAATTGGTATTTTCAGCGGATTTGTTCCGCGAATCATCCTTCGGCCGCTTCACGACGCCGTCTATACGATTGATAAGATTGAAGAAGGCAGTTGAGGTCGAGGCTGTGCGACGGGAGCAGCGGCAGTAACGAGAACACTCAGTCAGCAGCGTTAAGCCACTGCAATCTAACGCCGGATCGCCGAGCGGCCGGGATAAATCGCTGACGCGCCGAGCTGTTCTTCGATCCGAATCAGCTGGTTATATTTGGCGAGTCTGTCGGAGCGCGACAGCGAGCCGGTCTTGATCTGACCGCAATTGGTCGCCACCGCGAGATCGGCGATCGTCGCATCCTCGGTCTCGCCGGATCGGTGCGAGAACACCGCGCCATAGCCGGCGCGCAACGCGATCTCGACCGCTTCCAAGGTCTCCGACAGGGTGCCGATCTGGTTGGCCTTGACGAGCAGCGCGTTGGCAATACCGCGCTCGATTCCGCTCTTGAACCGGATCGGGTTGGTCACGAAGACATCGTCGCCGACCAGCTGGATGCGGCCGCCGAGCGCCTGGGTCAGCAATGACCAACCGTCCCAATCGTCTTCCGCCATGCCGTCCTCGATCGAGACGATCGGGTAGCGGTCGACCAGATCGGTGTAGTAGGCGACGAGGCCGGCGGCATCGAGCACCTTGCCCTCGCCGTCGAGCCGGTACTTGCCGTCGCGGTAGAATTCGCTGGCCGCGGGGTCGAGCGCCAGCACGACATCCGTGCCCGGCTTGTAGCCCGCCGCCTCGATTGCCTGCATCACGAAGCCGAGCGCCGCATCGGCCGACGGCAGGTTCGGCGCGAAGCCGCCCTCGTCGCCGACATTGGTGTTGTGGCCGGCATCGTGGAGCTTCTTGCGAAGCGCGTGGAACACCTCGGAGCCGATGCGGATCGCTTCCGTCACGCTCGGCGCGCCGACCGGCATGATCATGAATTCCTGAATGTCGATCGGGTTGTCGGCGTGCACCCCGCCATTGACGATGTTCATCATCGGCACCGGCAAGGTGCGGGCAAAGACGCCGCCGACGTAGCGGTAGAGCGGCTGCTCGAGTTCGATGGCCGAAGCCTTGGCGCAGGCGAGGCTGACGCCGAGCACCGCATTGGCGCCGAGCCGCCCTTTGTTCGCGGTGCCATCGAGCTCGATCAGCGTGCGGTCGATCGCCAGCTGATCGGCAGCATCGAACCCGGACAGCGCGTCGAAGATCTCGCCGTTGACCGCGCCGACCGCCTCGCGCACGCCGCGGCCGCCGTACCGCGCGCCGCCGTCGCGCTTCTCGACCGCCTCATGCGCCCCGGTCGAGGCGCCCGAAGGGACCGCCGCCCGGCCAATTGCGCCGCTGTCGAGCGTGACCTCGACCTCGACGGTCGGATTGCCGCGGCTATCAAGGATCTCGCGGGCATGGATGTCGGCAATCGCGGTCATGGAAGTCCAATCTTCTGGCAGATCACATCGCGGTGTTCGCCCGCCGTTTGGTCAGCCGGTCCAACGCGATAAGAGTTTCGAAGAGTTCCGGCAGTACCTTCAGCGGTAGCATTGTTGTCGCCTCGGCGGTATTGGCGTTATCGGGGTCTTGGTGCGTTTCCACGAAGACAGCCGCGACGCCGGCCGCTACCGCAGCCCTGGCAAGAACGGGGGCGAATTCGCGCTCCCCTCCCGAGCGGTCGCCAAGCGCTCCCGGCTCTGCGACCGAATGGGTAGCGTCAAACACGACCGGGTAGCCGGTCTGCGCCATGATCGGCAGGGAGCGCATGTCGACCACAAGCGTGTTGTAGCCGAAGCTCGCGCCGCGCTCGCACAACAGGATCCGGTCGTTGCCGGTCGATGCTACCTTGGCGGCAGCGTTTTTCATGTCCGGCGGCGCCAGGAACTGACCTTTCTTGATATTGATCGCACAGCCGGTCCTGCCGGCAGCCAGCAGCAGATCGGTCTGGCGGCAGAGGAATGCTGGGATCTGCAGAATGTCGACGGCGGCGGCGGTCGGCGCGCATTGGCCCGGCTCGTGGATGTCAGTCAATACCGGCAGGCCGGATGTCTCGCGTACCTCGGCGAGAATCGGCAATCCCTCGTTCAAACCAATACCGCGAACCCCTTCGATCGACGATCGATTCGCCTTATCGAATGAAGTCTTATAAATCAAGTCGATGCCGAGCTTTCGTGCGATTTCGGCCAAAGCGGCGCTGGTTTCCAGCGCGTGAGAGCGCGACTCGAGGGTGTTCGGCCCGGCGATAAATACAAGCGGCAGATCGTTGCCAATCGTGATGTCGCCGACAGTGACGTGATGTGGGGTCATGTTCTCCCGAGCTCCCCTATTCCGCATTCCCGGCGAACGCCGGGATCCACTTATCCCGCTTCGCGATGGCTGAAAAGTGGGCCCCGGCTTTCGCCGGGGCTGCGGATGAATGATTACACCAAGCGCGACTGGTCGACGGCGGCTTTGATGAAAGACGTGAACAGCGGGTGTGGATCGAACGGCTTCGATTTCAGCTCGGGATGGAATTGCACGCCGATGAACCAGGGATGGTCCGGGATCTCGACGATCTCGGGCAGCAGCCCGTCCGGCGACATGCCGGAAAACCGCAGGCCCGCCTCTTCGAGGCTGTCGCGATAGGCGATGTTGACCTCGTAGCGATGGCGGTGGCGCTCGCTGATCCGATCGGCGCCGTAGATCTCGGCGACGCGACTTTCCGGGTCGAGCACTGCCTCGTAGGCGCCGAGCCGCATCGTGCCGCCGAGATCAGTGTCGGAACTGCGCTGCTCCAGCATGTTGCCGCGCATCCATTCGGTCATCAGTCCGATGACCGGATGCTCGCATTGACCGAACTCGGTCGATCCGGCGCCGGGCAGCCGCGCCAGATGCCGGGCGGCCTCGATCACCGCCATTTGCATGCCGAAGCAGATGCCGAAATACGGCACCTTGCGCTCGCGCGCGAACCGCGCCGCCTCGATCTTGCCCTCCGAGCCGCGCTCGCCGAATCCACCCGGCACCAGGATCGCGTGCACCCCCTCCAATTGCTGCACCGCTTCGCTCTCGGTCTCGAACACTTCGGCGTCGATCCAGTCGAGCTTGATCCGGACATTGTTGGCGATGCCGCCATGGGTCATCGCCTCGGCCAGCGATTTGTAGCTGTCGGGCAGATGCGTGTACTTGCCGACGATCGCGATGTTGACCTCGCCCTCGGGGCGCCGGATGTGATCGACGATCGAGTTCCAGCCGGAGAGATCGGGCTCGCGCGCCTGGAGCCCGAAATGGGCGCAGACTTCTCGGTCGAAGCCCTCGGCATGATAGGAGCCGGGCACGGCATAGATCGTGTCGACATCGATCGCCGGAATGACCCGCGACTCGCGCAGATTGCAGAACAGCGCGATCTTCTTGCGCGCGCCGTCGGGGATCGGCCGCTCGCAACGGCACAACAGGATGTCGGGCTGAATGCCGAGCCCGAGCAATTCTTTCGCCGAATGTTGGGTCGGCTTGGTCTTCAGCTCGCCGGCCGAGGCGATCCAGGGCACCAATGTCAGATGGACGAAGCACACCCGCTCGCGGCCGAGCTCGTTGCCGAGCTGGCGGATCGCTTCCAGGAACGGCAGGCTCTCGATGTCGCCGACCGTGCCGCCGATCTCGCACAGGACAAAATCCTCGTCCGTCAGATCGGCGGTGATGAATTCCTTGATCGCGTCGGTGACGTGCGGGATGACCTGCACCGTCGCGCCGAGATATTCGCCGCGGCGCTCGCGGCCGATCACGGTGGAATAGATGCGCCCAGTCGTGACGCTGTCGCTCTTCCGCGCGGCGACCCCGACATAGCGCTCATAATGGCCGAGATCGAGATCGGTCTCGGCGCCGTCGTCGGTTACGAAGACTTCCCCATGCTGATAGGGACTCATCGTGCCGGGATCGACATTGAGATACGGATCGAGCTTGCGCAGCCGCACCTTGAAGCCGCGCGCCTGCAACAGCGCGCCCAGCGCCGCCGAGCACAGACCCTTACCAAGAGAGGAGACCACGCCGCCGGTGATAAAGATGAACCGCGTCATGGACCTTTAGTGTAAAGCAAGAGGCATTGGCATCCCATGGAAAACCGCAACCACCGATCGCCGGTCGTAAACACGTTCTGAATCAACGTCCTGCACGTTGGCACCGATTACCGCGGCGCGACCGGTTATCGGCTTTTGCGGTGTAACCGCCTTGATCGAAGAGCTCGATCAGCCAGCCATTTCCTCGCCAAACACGCGATTCGCGTCGCCGTCGGCTCGATCACCTGGCGAGCGGCGGGCTCGGTTGTCCCGGCAGTAGCGGCGTCGTCGGCGTGATGGGTACCTGCGGCGCTGCCGGCGAGGGTGCGAGCGGCGCGACGGGCCCCGGCGGCACCTCATCGACCATCGAGCGCGGCGCTCGCCCGGCGTTGCTGAACACCACCAGGAAAATGCTGGTCAGGAAAAACAGACCCGCCAGCACGGCGGTCGTGCGGGTCAACAGATTGGCGGTAGAGCGTCCGGTCATGAAGCCGGACATGCCGCCGCCGCCCATGCCCAGGGCGCCGCCCTCGCTCTTCTGCAACAGCACCACCCCGACCAGAGCGATCGCGATCAGGACGTGAACAACGAACAACAGGACGATCATGGGCACCGCGGCGATGTCAGGGTTATTGCCTTATGTAGGCCCTTCCCCGCCGGATCGCTACCGCTGAAGCAGTATCCGCGACAACTCCCGCAGGTCTGTTATCCGCAGGCCTGGGCGATTGCCCAGAAATCCTCGGCCTTGAGGCTGGCGCCGCCGACCAACGCGCCGTCCACCTCGCCGTGTGCCAGGATCTCGCCCGCGTTTTTCGGATTAACCGAGCCGCCATAGAGGATCCGGGTGCCCGTCGGGATGCGGTCGCGGACCGCCGTATGGATCTCGGCGATGTCCGCCAGCGTCGGGGTCAGTCCGGTGCCGATCGCCCAGACGGGTTCGTAGGCGACGATCAGATTGTCGGCATCGGCGCCATCGGGCAGCGAGCCGGCGAGCTGTGCCGCGACAACGGCCGTCGCGCGGCCCGCCTCGCGCTCGGCACGGGTCTCGCCGACGCAGACGATCGCGACGAGCCCGGCGCGCCAAGCTGCGGCCGCCTTGGCCCGGACATCGGCATCAGTTTCGCCGCAGGTATGGCGGCGCTCGGAATGGCCGACAATGGCGTGACTGCAGCCAGCATCCCTAAGCATCTCGGCGCTGACACAGCCGGTAAAGGCCCCCTTGGGCTCGGGGTGGCAATCCTGGCCGCCGAGCGCGACGCCGCTGCCGCCGAGCGCCTCGCCGACAGCCGCAAGCAGCGTCGACGGCGGACAGACCAGCAGATCGCAACGATGCGGCTTGCGAGCGCGTTCGGCGATCCCACGCGCCAGCGCCAAGCCGTCGGCGCGCAGCCCATTCATCTTCCAATTGCCGGCGACAAGCCGTTTTCGCTCAGCCATTTCCGCTCCCTCGAGAAGCACACAGAAGGGCGCCGGCGAATGGTTGCGGCGTCCTCGGCCCCTCTCTATACATCCTGCTCCACGATCACACTGGCACGCCGATGCTACAAGCGCTGCGCACCAAAGCGGGTTCTATTGTCGCCAAGATCCTATTCGGTCTCCTGATCATCTCGTTCGGGTTCTGGGGGATCTACACGCGATCGGATTATTACCAGGGCCACTCGCCGGACACTGTGATCGCCACGGTCGGCGACGCCAATATCCGCGCCGATGATTTGCAACGCCTGCTGCAGCCGACGATGGAGCGGCTGCGTGCGCAACTCGGCGGGACCATAGATCAGCAGCAGATCAAGCAGCTCGGGGTCGTCGACACGCTGCTGGCGCAACTGATCGATCGCGACCTGCTCGACCAGGAGGCCGCACGGTTGCGGCTCGAAGCGTCGGACGACGTGATCCGCAGCGCGATCTATGACAATCCCGCCTTCCGCGGGCAGGACGGCAGGTTCGACCGCGCCCTGTTCAACCAGGTCCTGATGATGAACCGGATCAGCGAGGATCAGCTGATCGCCCGGCTGCACCGCGACCTGCCGCGCGCCGATCTGCTGCAGGCGATTACCGCCGGGATCACCGTGCCGCGCCCGGTCGTCGAAGCCCTCTACCGCCATCGCGGCGAGAAGCGGCTCTCCGACATCGTCGTCTTCCCGGTGACTGGGGTGAAGGATGTCGGCCAGCCGAGCGAGGCCGATCTGACCAAATTCTACGAGGCCCACCCGGATTTGTTCCGCGCCCCCGAATTCCGCGCCTTCGCCGTGGCGAGCCTCGCCCCTACCGATGTCGCGAAGCCCGAGGATATTCAGGAGGGCAAGGTCCGCGAGGAGTACCAGCAGCGCAAGGACGAGTTCGAGACGCCGGAGCAGCGCCAGGTCCAGCAGATCCTTTCGCCCTCCGAGGAGAAAGCGAAAGAGGCCGAGGCGGCGCTTGCGGCGGGCAAGGACTGGAAGGAGGTCGCGACGACGATCGCCAAGCAGGATCCGGAGACGATCGATCTTGGGCTGCTGAAGCGCACGGAAATGCCGCAGATCATTGCGGATGTTGCGTTCGAGCTGCCGCTCGAAAAGCCGAGCGAACCGATAAAGACGCCGCTCGGCTGGCATATCCTGCGCGTCGTCAAGATCGAGCCGGCCGCGATCCAGAGTTTCGATCAGGCTAAGCCGCAGATCGAGGCCGAGATGGCTCAGCAGGCGGCGATCGACCGGCTCGAAAAGCTCGGCAACAAGGTTGACGACGCGCTCGCCGGCGGCAGCCCGCTCGCCGACACCGCCGCCAAATTCGGGCTGAAGGTAACGAATGTTGCGGCGGCCGATGTCAATGGCGCCGCTCCCGACGGCAAGCCGGTCGCGCTGCCGCTGGCGAAGGACGAGATCGTGAAGACAGCTTTTTCAACTGAGCAGGGCGATACTAGCCGGGTCAGCCAGACGCAGGATGGCGCGATCTTCGCGGTTCGCGTCGAGAAGGTCATCGCGCCGCAGGTGCGGCCGCTCGCCGAAGTCAAGGACAAGGCGATTGCCGCCTGGCAGGCGGAGCAGAAGCGGGAGACGGTATCGAAGGAGGCCGAGGCGCTGGCCGCTGCGGTCAAGCCCGAGCTGCCGCTCGCGAAGGCGGCCGCCGACAAGAAGCTAACTGTGACGCCCTCCCCGCCTCTGTCGCGGGATGCGCAGAACGCCGGTCCGGTGCCGCCGGCCCTAATCTCGAAGCTGTTCGCCGCCAAGAAAGGCGATGTCGTGACCGCGAATGACGGGAGTGGCGCCTACGTCGCGCAGCTGAAGGAAATCCAGATCCCGGAAAACCCGCCCGACACCGCGATCACCGGGCTCTCCGACCAGCTCGCCGACGAGGCACGGGTCGATGCCGTCGGCGAATTCACCGAGGCCCTGCGACGCCGCTACCCGGTCGAGATCAAGCGCGACGCGCTCGACCGCATGTTCTGATTTCTCTCAGGCCTCCACCTTTTCGCACAGGACCGCCAGCGCGGTTTCGAGGATCGGCATGCCGATTTCGCCGGGCGAGGTCATCACCGATTCCGGGTGAAACTGCACCGCCGCGATCGGCAGGCTCTTGTGCTCGATCGCCATGATCACGCCGTCATCGGTTTCGGCGGTCGCCGACAATACCGCGGGGAAGGAATGACGCTCCGCGAACAGCGAATGGTAGCGGCCTACCGTAAAGCTCTCCGGCAGGCCATGCAGCAGCCGGCCGGGCAACGCCTGTACGACCGAGGGCTTGCCGTGCATCGGCACGTTGAGGACGCCGAGCGAGCCGCCGAAATACTCGACGATGCCTTGCAGTCCGAGGCAGACGCCGAACACCGGGATTTGATTTTCGATCAGCAGCTCGAGGGTTTCGCCGATCGCGAAATTGGCGGGCCGGCCCGGCCCCGGTGAGAGGACGACGAGATCGGGCCGCAATCCCTCGCGCAATTGCTGGCGGGCGAAGTCGTGGCGCAAGGTCGTTACTGCGGCGCCGGTCGTGCGGATATAGCCGGCCAGTGTGTGCACGAAGCTATCCTCGTGATCGATCAGCAGCACATTGCGCCCGCTACCGGCGCGTGCCTTCGAGGCCACTGGAGGCTGCGCCGCCGTCTGGCCGGGGCCGCGGATGGCACCGAGGAGGGCGGCGGCCTTCAACCGGCACTCCGCCTCCTCGGCCTCGGGATCGCTGTCGTAGAGCAGGGTCGCGCCGGCGCGGATCTCGGCGACGCCGTCCTTCATCCGCATAGTGCGTAGAGTCAGGCCGGTGTTGATGTTGCCATCGAAAGTCATCCGGCCGATAGCGCCGCCATACCACCGCCGCGACGAGCGCTCCTCCTCCTCGATGAAGCGGATCGCCCACAGTTTCGGAGCGCCGGTCACCGTCACCGCCCAGGCATGGCTCAGAAAGCCATCGAGCGCGTCGAATTCGGGCGCGAGTACGCCTTCGACATGGTCGACGGTGTGGATCAGCCGTGAATAGATCTCGATCTGGCGTCGGCCGATCACCTTGACGCTGCCGGGCACGCAGACCCGCGATTTGTCGTTGCGATCGACATCGGTGCACATCGTCAACTCGCTCTCGTCTTTTTGCGAGTTGAGCAATTCGCGGATGCGTTCCGAGTCTTCTAGCGCGTCGCGGCCGCGCCGGATCGTGCCGCAGATCGGACACGTCTCGATGCGCTTGCCTTCCACCCGCACATACATCTCGGGCGAGGCCGAAACGAGGAACTCGCCGTCCCCGAGGTTGATCAGCGCACCATAGGGTGCGGGATTGGCCTGGCGCAGCCGGCTGAAGACGGTGCTCGGCTGATCCACGCAGCGGGTCGAGAGCAGCTGGCCGCAGACGACCTCGAACAGATCGCCGCGCACGAAAGCTTCCTTGGCCTTTCTAACGAGCGCGGCGTATTCGCCCGGGCCGTGGTCGCTCTCCGGCGGCATCGGCTCGGCAGCTTCGGCCCGGTACGGCGCCGGCGGGGTGCCGCGCGGCAGGCCGCGGGTCGATTGGCCGGCGACCTCGAATTCATAGCGGTGGATCGCCGAATGCTGCCGCATATGGTCGACGATCAGGATCTCGTCGGGCAGATAGAGGACGAGGTCGCGCTGATCCTCGGGGCGAGGCAGTTTGAGCCGCATCGGCTCGAACTGGAAGACCAGGTCGTAGCCGAACGCGCCGTAGAAGCCGAGGTGCTCGTCCTCCGGACTTCCGAACAGGTCGTTCAAGGCGCGCAGCACCGAAAAGACGCTGGGCTGGCGGCTGCGCTGTTCCTCCGGGAAATGGGTATCGCTCTCGCGTACCGCGCCGGCGACGCGGTCCTCGCCGAAATGGGTAATCTCGACTGTCGAGAGACCGCCGAGCGTCTCGCCGATATCGAGGATCAACACCCGTCCGCGCTCGTTCAGCGCCTCGACCGTGAACCCGCGGCCGCGCGCCGTGAATACCAGCGGCGGATCGACAAAGCCCATATCGAGCCGGGTGTAGCGGCCCGGGAACTCGAAGCTCGACGACAGCAAGACGCCGCGCCGGTCGTCGAGCGTGTGGGCCAGCGTGTCGTGCTCGCGCTCATAGGGCCCGATCCAGGTCTCGCGCTGGATGCGAATGCCGCCGCGGGTCGTATAGCTGGTGCCCTGCATCGGGGTCCCTCTCTTTGAGCGCCGCCTCGGAGGGACCTGTGGAGCCCTGGCCAGAAATGGCGAAGGCCGCCCGGTGCTCCGCGGCGGCCTTGTGACATAGAAATAGCGTGGCCGCCCGGGTTACACGGGCCGCCACCAACCGGCTGTATGGACGTATGAATTCATGAGTGCACTCTAGCAGCTGGGGGTCGCTGCCGCAACCGGGTGGTCAGATCGCTCCCTGGGCAAACAGCCGAATTAATCCTACGACCGCGACCGCCAGGACGCCGATGCAGGTCCAGCGAGCGATCGCGACGGCGCGGAACAGCACGAGGCTCTGCGAGCGGGCGACCACGGCCACCAGGCTGTCGAAGCGTCCGGCCCGCTGCTCCTGGGCGGTGTGCCAGGCCAACAGGATCACCGCGCCGAGGCAGCCCAGAATGCCGCATAACAGCGCCCATGACGGGTAGGCCGACATCGAACCTCCTCATGCTTCCGCGCCGGGCGGGGGTCCCGGCGACGATAGGCCAACACCACGGGCCCCGATTTCCCTCCGACTGCCGGGGCTGATATAACCGGCGCCACCTTCGCGGGCGCTGCGCCAAAGGGTAAACGGAGATGTCGGGCACCTTCTTCCCCGGTGAAATGCAATGAGCGTGCCGGTCAGCGACCTGAAGCCGCTGCTCGCCGAGGTGGCGGCCGGCCGGCGCCTCAGCGAAAGCGATGCCGAAGCGGCCTTCGAGATCATCATGAGCGGCGCTGCGACCCCGTCGCAGATGGGCGCCTTCCTGATGGGGCTCCGGGTGCGCGGCGAGACCGTCGACGAGATCACCGGGGCGGCGCGGATCATGCGCGCCAAGGCGCTCGCGATCGACGCGCCGCCCGGCACGATCGATACAGTCGGCACCGGCGGCGACGGGTCCGGCACCTTCAACATCTCCACGGCCAGCGCGCTGGTCGTCGCCGGCTGCGGCGTGCCGGTCGCCAAGCACGGCAACCGCGCCTTCTCGTCCAAATCGGGCGCGGCCGATGTATTGGCGGCGCTTGGCGTCAATATCGATTGCGACATGGCGATCGTCCGCCGCTGCCTGTGGGAGATCGGCATTTGTTTTCTGA
>Ga0066709_100004348_pt1 | contig 11274 bp, 11 predicted proteins | sample GraSoiAngelo_158_FD_79665 | JGI IMG/M metagenome (GOLD analysis project Ga0066709, IMG submission 79665) | Grasslands soil microbial communities from the Angelo Coastal Reserve, California, USA - 14_1009_16_30cm | ecosystem: Environmental > Terrestrial > Soil > Grasslands | place: USA... | reverse complement strand
TTGCTGCTCGCCGGCGTGCTCGATGCACGCAGCTCCGTGCTCGAGGAGTCGCGTGAGATCGCCGCGTTCGTCGAGACTCTTCGCAGACGTGGGGTGGAGGAGATCGTTTTTGTCCCGAACGGCGATCTTCAGTACGTTTCCGAGTAGGTCGTGCGGGAGAAACTCGGGCGACTGGGCAAGGCGAAGACTGCAGCCGTAAAGGCAGCGGCATAAACCGCGAAAAATGCTGCGCATTTTCCGCGGAGCTATGTTGTCCCGTCGCTGCGCTCGGGAGAACGGAGGGAAAGGTTGAGTGAAGTTAAGTTTTTGACGCACGAGGTCGGCTCCCTCGCGAAGCCGCCCTGGCTCGTGAAGACGTCCGCAGGCAAGCCGCTCGACGAGAGCGACATCGAGCACGCGCGGAGCTGGGGCGAGAAGGTGGGCGTCGGGGGCTACGAGGAGCTCGTCGAGTCGCTCCAGCAGGACGAACGTGATCCCGAAGAGATCGCCCGCTGGGCCAGCCGCTACTGCGTGCGCCTCCAGGAGTCGGCCGGCGTCGACGTGATCTGGGACGGAGAGCAGCAGCGCAGCGAGATGTACGCGTGGGCGATCGCGCATTCGAACGTCTTCGAACCGCGGGGGACGGTGCGCTCGTTCGACAACAAGTACTACTCGAAGTCGGCTGCGACGGGTCCCGTCTCGCTCGCCGAGCCGTACCACAACGAGGAGTTCTCCTTCCTGAAGTCGGTCGCCGAGCACGACCTGAAGATTCCGATCACCGGCGCGTACACGCTCGCCGTCTGGTCGTACGACGAGCACCATCTACCGAAGGAGGGCAGGCTCGGAGGCGGCCTTTCCCGGAAGGACGAGGTCGAGGCGCGTCGCGAGCTCACGCTCGACATCGCGCGCAACCTGATCCGGCCGAATCTCGAGGCGCTGATCGATCTCGGTGCGACCTGGATCCAGATCGACGAGCCTGGCGCATCGACCGAGGAAGACGAGCTCGACGTCTTCGTCGAGAGCTTCAACGTCTCGGTCGAGGGCCTCGACTGCATGTTCTCGACGCACCTCTGCTTCTCCGACTACGACCTCTTCTTCCCGGCGATCGAGGGCATGAGCGGCTGCAGGCAGTATTGCGTCGGCTTCGCGAACTACGACACGCGCGAGCTGGGGACGGGAGGGGCCGAGCGGCCGGGATACGAGGTGATCTCGAAGTGGCGCGACCTCCCGTACGACCCGATCCTCGGCCTGGGGGTGCTCGACATCCACACGGACTTCATCGAGCCGCCCGAGCTCGTGCGCGATCGCATTCTGTACGCGGCGGAGGTGTTCGGCGATCCGGCGCGGATCCAGGTCTGCCCCGACTGCGGCCTGCGGACTCGCAGCTGGGAGGTCGCCTACGAGAAGCTGCGGAACATGGTCGAGGGAACCCGTCTCGTCGAGGAGGCGCTCAACCGGGTGCACGCAGGAGCCCGTCGGAACTGACAGAACTAGCCGCCTAGTCGGCTATCCTGCCCCCTGCGGACGCCGGGACTCGGCGTTCGCGCTTTTCTAGGAATCCGTGCGGACCACCCTGAAGCGAGGAATCGGCCGTGGAGCGGTCGTCAACGGCGACGGCCGCGCCGTCCTCCCGCCGGGCGCCCTCAGCCCGATCGCGCGCTACCGGCAGCCCGAGCGGAACCGCAGCGCTCTCCGGGTCGTCGGACGGATCCTGCTCGTCCTGCTTGCCCTCTGTGTCGCGGCAGTGCTCGGGCTCGCAGGCGGGACCTACCTCTGGGCACTGGAGACTGTCAACGCGACGACCCCCCAAAAGGCCGTGAAGATCGCGTCCCAGCGGCTCAACATCCCGCTGCCAAACCAGCCGACGACGGCGCTCGTGATCGGCTACGACCACCGACCCTCGGACGGAAATGCGCCCTCGCGCTCGGACACGGTGATGCTGCTGCGCGCCGATCCGCAGGCGAACACGATCGCGATGCTCTCTTTTCCGCGGGACCTGATCGTCGACGGCCGCTGTCCGGACGGACGAACGTTCACCGGTCGGATCAACGCCGCCTATGCGTTCTGCGGGCCCTCGGGGACGCTCGAGACCGTGCGGTCGATCACCGGGCTCCAGATCCACTACCTGATCGCTGTCAACTTCGATGGCTTCCGGCAGAGCGTCGACCACCTCGGCGGTGTCTGGATGGACATCGACCGCAGGTACTACAACCCCCACGGAGGCGTCTACGCGACGATCAACCTCTGGCCCGGATACCAGCGGCTCAACGGTGGCCAGGCGCTCGACTTCGTCCGGTACCGGCATACCGACTCCGACCTCTTTCGGCTCGCCCGCCAGCAGCAGTTCGTAAAGGCGATGAAGCAGGCGATGAGGCACCGCTGGAAGAACCCCGCCAACATCTTCGGCGTCGGCAAGGCGATAAGCCACAACGTCGAGATCGGCCAGGCGGGCGGGAAGGGCATCTCGTTCAACACGCTCAGGTCGTACATGCTCTTTGCGTACGGGCTGCCGTCGGGCAACTTCGTCCAGGTGAAGATCGCCGGATTGACGGGGACGAACGAGCTGCACACGGACCAGTCGAACATCGACACAGCGGTCCAGGAGTTCACGCATCTGGACACGCTGGCCCCCGCGAAGGCGACCGCCCAGGTCCTGCACCGGCGCCTCCGCACCAAGAACGGCCCCAGCCCGCGGAATACCACGGTCGTCGTCCTGAACGGAAACGGCCACCCGGGCGCCGCGGCGAACACGAGCTACCTGCTCGGCCAGAAGGGCTACCGCGTGGGGCAGCCGCCGCCGGGCTTCCAGGCGAATGCGCACCTCGTCCACAACACGCAGATCTACTTCAGCGGGCGGAAGGGGGCTCGTCTCGCCGCGGTGAAGATGGAGAAGCTCTTCGACCTCGCCGACGTGCACGCCCTCCCGCGCCGCGGTCAGCTCGCCACGCTTTCCAACGGCTCGATGCTGACCGTCGTCATCGGTCAGACCTTCACCGGGCAGCTGACCCCGACGCCGCCTGACCGGACCCCGCCTCGGGAGCCGGCGAACGTCGCCCCGGGCGCCTCGGAGACCCGTCCTGCAGTGCGGCGCGCCGCAGCCTGGAAGGTTGGATTCCCGCTCCAGCTTCCCTCGGTCATCGAGCGGTCATCGGTGATCGACCCGGAGGTGCCGTACCGCGTCTACAGGATCGGCGAGTCGAGAGCGGTCCGGTTTACCTTCCGCACAGGCGGCAGCGAGTACTGGGGCATCCAGGAAACCGACTGGGACAACGCGCCCGCGCTCGAGGACAAGAACTTCACCGAGGTGATCAAGGGGCGCGCCTACGACTTCTACTACAACGGGCCGCACCTGCACATGGTCGTCCTCCGCGCCGGTGGGGCAACCTACTGGGTCGTGAACACGCTGCTCGACTCGCTTTCCAACGAGACGATGCTCGCGATCGCCAAGGGGCTCAAACCCCTGCATAAGTAGAGTCGCCCGCATGAACGACCGCAAACCCGCCATCGGGATCTTCGGCGCGGGCTGGGTTGGCCTGGTTACCGGCGCGTGCTTCGCTGACCTCGGCCACGAGGTGGTCGTTCGCGACGTCGTGCCCGCGCGGATCGAGCTACTGGCCTCCGGCGAACTGCCTTTCCACGAGCCCGGCCTTGCGGAGCTGATCGAGCGCAACCGCAATCGGCTCACGTTCACACTCGAGACCTCGGAGCTGAAGTCGGTCGCCGACATCTTCTTCTCTTGCGTCGACACGCCGCAGACGCCGTCCGGAGATGCGGACCTCACCGCCGTGTGGTCGGTGATCGACGATCTCGGCGACCCCGGCGAGGCGATCCTCGTCATGAAGAGCACGGTGCCGGTCGGGACGGGAGAGCGGATCCGCGCCGCCCTCGACCTGCGCGGCCTCGAGAAGGTCGGCTACGTCTCGAATCCCGAGTTCCTCGCGGAGGGGAGGGCGGTCGAGGATTTCATGAGCCCGGACCGAATCGTGATCGGATCGTTCGCCGAGGAGCACGGCGACCGGATCGAAACGCTCTACGACGGCTTCGACGCGCCGGTCGTGCGGACGACCGTCCCGTCGGCCGAGATGATCAAGCTCGCCGCGAACGCGTTCCTGGCGACCCGGATCAGCTTCATCAACGAGATCGCCAACGTGTCCGAGGCGGTGGGCGCCGACGTCGAGGACGTCGCCCGCGGGATGGGGCTCGACAAGCGGATCGGGACGAGCTACCTCCGCCCTGGCATTGGCTACGGGGGCTCGTGCCTCGTTGGAAGCGAAAGCGTCTTGGCCCGGCGCGGAGCACAAACGTGGCTGACCTCCCTCGAACAGCTCTTCAGAGGGCTTGCAGGCGATGAATCCGCGGAGGTCCTCATTCCTCAAGACCTGGAAGTCCTTTCCTGGAGCCCGAGGACCCATGAGCATCACTTCATGCCGGTTGGAGCGGTGACCCGCCGCTGGTACGAGGGAGAGATCCTCGAGGTCCGTACGAAGATGGGGCGTCGCGTCCTATGCACGCCTGATCACCCATTCGTCGTTGCTCCTCACGCTTCGGCGCTTATCACCAAAGAAGCAAGCGACCTGAGCGAAGACGACTGGCTCCCTCTCGTCCATAGTGGACCCCCCGCGCCACACGCTGTCCGAACGACCTTGGATCTTCTCGAGGATTTCGAAAGCTGTGGGCTCGAAGACGCGGACGTGATCGTCAGGCGCGACCGCTCCGAGCTGGCGGCGATCGGAGCTCGAGGCATACGTTCGAACCTTCCCGAGAGCAGCCCAACACGCGCCTGGGACATCATCCGGTCGGGAGCCTTGCGGCTCCGCGAGCACACCGCGCTTGGACTTCAGACGAAGAGAATCGCCCCCACCGGGTACAAACGTGATTCGCGCGGCACCTCTCTGGTGCGCGTTACAAGTACCACGGGGGTTCCGTTCCGCGGTTACGTCTACTCGCTCGAGGTGCCGGAGACCGAGACGTTCGTGACAACCGGTGGCCTTGTCGTTCACAACTGCTTTCCGAAAGACGTGTCCTTCCTGAAGCTGCTCGCCGGCAACAGCGGCTACCACTTCCAGCTCGTGAGCGCCGTGATCGAGGTCAACGACCTCCAGAAGCGCCGAGTCGTGAACAAGCTGAAGGAGCGGCTCGGCAGCCTGCGCGGCAAGAAGGTCGCTCTGCTCGGGCTCGCATTCAAGCCGAACACCGACGACATGCGCGAGGCGCCCTCGGTCGTGCTCGCATCGCGTCTTCAGGCCGAAGGAGCCGAGGTGCGCGGATGGGACCCCCTCGTCCGGTCTCACCCATCGCTCGACGGGGTCACGATCGAGCAGACGGTGCTCGATGCCGTGCGCGGCGCGGACGCGGCCGTGATCGTCACCGAGTGGCCCGAGCTCGAGGGTCTGCCCACACTGGAGGTGCGCGAGGCGATGCGGACGCCGCTGCTCGTGGACGGGCGCAATCTGCTCGAGCCGGAGGCGGTGCGCGCCGCCGGGTTCCAGTACGAGGGGATCGGCCGAACGTAGAAGTGAGAATGCGCGCGTGGAAGCAATCCTGCTAGCGGGCGGCAAGGCCGAACGCCTCGGTGACGCGACGCAGGGGCGCCCGAAGTCGCTCGTCGAGATCGCCGGCCGTCCGCTCGCCGCGTACCAGGTCGGACAACTGGCCGCGGCCGGAGCCGACCGGGTCATCGTCAGCTGTGCGGCCGGCCAGGAAGGGCTCTTCGAGGCCGAGCTCGCCGGGCTCGGCCCGGAGATCGTGACGGTGCCCGAGAGCGAGCCGCTCGGGCGAGGTGGCGGCGCGCGCCTCGCGGCGCAGGCGCGTGAGGAGAGTGGACCGGTTTACGTCCTCAACGGAGACGAGCTGATCGATGTCGATCTCACGGCTCTACTGGCCGCGCACCGAGCGCGTGGAGGCGCGGCCACGATCGTCGTCGCTCCCCTATCGACCGGTTTCGGCGTAGTCGCGCTCGGCGACGACGATCAGGTACAGGGGTTCGACGAGTCACCGAAGCTCCCGTACTGGGTGAATGCCGGCGTCTACGTCCTCGACGAGGAGGCGATCGCCCGGCTGCCCGAGCGCGGCGACCAGGAGCGGACGACGTTCCCGGAGCTCGCGGCCGAGGGCAAGCTCTACGCCTATCGCCACGAGGGTGTCTGGCTGACCGTCAACACCCCAAAAGACCTGCGCAGCGCAGTCGAGCATCTCCGCGCCAACCCGGATTGGCTCGCGGCGGCGGCGAAGGCATGAGCGATCGCGCCGGTTTTCCGAACCTCGGCGAGCTCGAGCCGTTCGCCGTGAAGCCGATCAAGGTCGACAAGCCGTGGGGCTACGAGCTGATCTGGGCGCTGACCGACGACTATTGCGGCAAGCTGCTCTTCGTCAAGGCGGGCGAGTCCCTCAGCCTCCAGTTCCATCGGGAGAAGGACGAGTCCTGGCTTGTCCACTCCGGCCGTGCCGAGCTCGAGATGGCCGAGGCCGGGAAAAAGCTTCCAGGCGTGGAGGTCGTCGGCCGCGGAGCGGCCTTCAGGATCCCGCCCGGAACCGTCCACCGCGTGAAGGCGCTCGAAGACACGACGATCATCGAGGTCTCGACGCCGCAGCTCGACGACGTCGTCCGGCTCGAGGATCGGTACGGGCGCGCTGCTCCCGGCGAACAGCGGTAACCGGCTACCTTGACACAACTATGTTAAGGTGGTGGGCATGGACTCGCTTACGGTCGGCGCCGCCGCCGCGCAAACCGGCTGGTCGGCACGCATGCTCAGGTATCTCGACGCTGCCGGGCTCGTCGTCCCAGAGCGGACGCGGTCCGGCTATCGCCGCTACGGCCTTCGCGAGCTCAACCAGCTTGCGTCGCTTCGCGAGCTGCGTCGGCGCTTTTCGGTCGAGATCGTCGAGGTTGCCTTCGCCGCCCGGCTTCGGCGTGAGCCGGATCTGCGCGCCGCGCTCGACACGTGGCTCCACGGCAGCGGCGTCGAGGCGCTCGACTGGGAGCAGCGAAAGCACGAAAGGCTGCTCGCCGCCTGAGTCTAGACTCCCCAACCGAAGAGAGAAGAGGGCTGATGGCTACGACACGGAGACACAACGTAAAAGACCTCGGGTTGGCCGAAGAGGGCATTCGGCGCATCGAGTGGGCGGACCGCAACATGCCCGTGCTGGCAGCGATCCGCGAGCGCTTCGAGCGTGAGCAGCCGCTCGCGGGTTACCGGATCTCCGCGTGCCTGCACGTCACCACCGAGACCGCGAACCTCGCACGGACGCTGACCGCGGGCGGCGCCGATCTAGTCCTCTGCGCCTCGAATCCGCTGTCCACGCAGGACGAGACGGCGGCGGCGCTCGTGGAGAAGTACGGCGTTTCCGTCTTCGCCATCAAGGGCGAGGACAACGACACGTACTACGCGCACATCGAGGCCGCGGTCGACCACAAGCCCCAGATCACGATGGACGACGGCGCCGACGTCATCGGCGTCCTGCACGCGCATCGCCGGGAGCAGCTCGGCGACGTGATCGGCGGCACGGAGGAGACGACGACCGGCGTCATCCGCCTCAAGGCCCTCGAGCGCGACGGCGCCCTGGGCTTCCCGATCATCGCCGTCAACGAGGCGAACACAAAGCACCTGTTCGACAACCGCTACGGAACCGGCCAGTCGACGATCGACGGCGTCCTGCGCGCGACGAACAAGCTGCTCGCCGGGTCGAAGTTCGTCGTCGCCGGCTACGGCTGGTGCGGACGCGGGGTGGCTCAGCGAGCTAAGGGGATGGGCGCGCACGTGATCGTGACCGAGGTCGATCCGCTACGCGCTCTCGAGGCCGTCATGGACGGCTTCGAGGTGCTGCCGATGGAGCGCGCGGCCGAGGTCGGAGAAACGTTCGTGACGGCTACCGGCGACAAGGGCGTGATCCGGGGCGAGCACATGGAGCGGATGAGGGACGGCGCCATCCTCGCCAACGCGGGACACTTCAACGTCGAGATCGACATCCCCGCGCTGCGATCGATGGCAACCGAGACTCGCGAGGCACGGCCCATGGTCGACGAGTTCAAGCTCGAGGACGGACGGCGCCTCTACCTGCTCGCGGACGGTCGCCTCGTGAACCTCGCCGTCGCAGAGGGTCACCCGGCGCAGGTCATGGACATGTCGTTCGCGAACCAGGCTCTCGCGGCGGAGTACATCGTCGAGAACGCGGCCTCGCTCGAGCGGAAGGTCTACGACGTGCCCGAGGAGATCGACACGGAAATCGCTCGCCTCAAGCTGGAGACGATGGGCATCGACATCGACAAGCTGTCGCCCGAGCAGGAAAGGTACTTGGCGTCTTGGGACGAAGGTACTTAACGGGGGAACCCATGGTTCCCCCGTTGGCCCCCTCCTTCCTTGGGGAAACCTCCGGTTTCCCCTTGCCCCCTTCCGGACACCGGCTTGGGCTCCCGCCGGGCGAAGCCCGGCTCCGCCCGCCTAGCGCGGTGTCGAGCGCCGTCACCTAGGGGCGGAGCTTTGGCGTGAAGGCGTTGATCCTCGCTGCAGGCTATGCGACGCGGCTCAGCCCGCTCACAGATTCGATCCCGAAGATGCTGCTGCCGCTCGCCGGGCGGCCGATGCTCGACTACCTGCTCGACCGGATCCGCGAGGTGGAGGAGATCGAAGAGATCCACCTCGTAACGAATACGCGTTTCGCTCCGGCATTCCACGAGTGGGCGCCTAAAGACGTAACCGTGCACGACGACGGGACGGTCTCGAACGAGGACCGTCTCGGCGCGATCGGCGACCTAGCCTTCACGATCGACCGCGCCGGCCTCGTGGGTGACGATGTGTTCGTCGTCGCGGGCGACAACCTGATCGGTTATTCGCTGCCCGACTACCACGACTTCTGGCGCGAGAAGGGCGGGAGCGCGATCGCGGTTTACAAGGTTGCCGACCGCGCGCTTCTCAGCCATTACGGCGTCGTCGAGCTCGACGAGGATGACCGAGTCATCGGCCTCGAGGAGAAGCCCGCGAAGCCCAAGAGCAAGCTCGCCGCGACGGCCGCCTACCTCTACCGAGCCGAGCATCTCGAGCTGCTGCCGCGTTATCTGGCGGAGGGAAACCCGACCGACGCGCCGGGAAACTTCCTCGTCTGGCTGCACACGCGCGCGCCCGTGTACGGCTACCGCTTCAGCGGCGACTGGCACGACATCGGCGACCACGCGCAGCTCCTGGAGGCGGACAACGAGCTTCGCGAGCGGGCAGGCCTGCCGACGCGCGCGGAATATTCGCTCGACTAGCTCACTCTCGGCACGAAGCTGAGCCTACGGTGGCTCGGTGTTGCTCGATCTCCTCTTTCCACGGCGCTGCATCGTCTGCGGCGGGTCGGCCGAGGAGCTCTGCGCCGCCTGTCGGAGCCGGATGCGCCGGCTCGCGGGGCCCGGATGCGAGCGCTGCGGCGCTCCGACGGCGTGGCCGGTCGAGCGCTGCCGCGAATGCTCAGGACGGCGTATCGCGTTTGCGAGCGCACGAGCCGCGGTCGCCTACGACGACCCGGCTCGCCGCCTGGTCGCCGCCTGGAAGGAACGCGGCCTCCGCTCCCTGGCCGGGCTCGCTGCAGAGCTCGTCAGCGAGGTCGTCCCGCGCCCGCGCGCGTACTCGATCACGTTCGTCCCTGCCGACGAAGACCGTCGGCTGCGCCGTGGTCACAATCCGGCCGAGCGCCTGGCCGGCGAGCTGGCCGCCCGCTGGCAGCTCCAGGTTGTCACGCTCCTCGTCCGCGCTCCCGGCGTCCGCCCGCAGCGCGGTCTCCCGCTCGCCGAGCGGCGGCGGAACGTACGTGGCATTTTCAGCGCGACCACGCGAGCACCGACTGCCGTCGCCCTCGTCGACGACGTCTACACGAGCGGCGCAACCGTCTCGGCCGCGGCCTCGGCTCTCCGCAAGGCTGGCGCGCGGCGGGTCGAGGTTGTCACCTTCGCGCGGGCCGTCCGCTAGATTCTTCTCCCCATGCGTCTCCAGGTGAAGGGCCGGAACGTCGAGGTCAGCGAGCAGATCCGCACTTACGCCGAGGAGAAGCTGGCCAAGCTCGACCGGCTCGTCAACGATCCGACCCGCGTCGAGCTCGAGCTCGCCGTCGAGAAGAACCCCTCGATCTCCGCCAACCACATCGCGGAGGCAACCGTCTGGACGAAGGGCCCCGTCCTGCGCGCTCGGGAGTCGTCCTCGGACATGAAGGCCTCGATCGACCAGCTGGTCGACAAGCTCGAGCGGCAGGTGAAGCGCTATCGCGAGAAGCGGCGTCCGCGCCGCCGCGGCCGCCCGGACGAAGAGGTCGCCGCGGAGACTCTTCCTTCGACCGAGAGCTTCCCGGCGATCGTCAAGACGAAGCAGTTCCCGGTCAAGCCGATGACCCCCGACGAGGCGGTTCTCCAGCTCGAGCTGATCGGCCACGACTTCTTCGTGTTCCGCAACGCCGAGTCCCTCGAGGTGAACGTCGTCTACCGTCGCCGCGACGGGAACCACGGGCTGATCGAGCCTCAATAATTGGGCTTCTTCCGCCGCGAGAAGCCGTTACACGAGAAGCTCGCGGAGGAGGGGGGCCTCGACCTTCAGCGCGACGTGCGCGAGCCGGTCTTCCCGGGCCCCCTTGACCCACAGCATCCGTTCTGGCGGATCACCGGCATCCACGGAATCCCGCGTGTGCGCGAATGGGACGCGGTCGCCAGCGGGGAAGCGCCGGATCTTCCCGGCGATCGCCTGGAATTCGTGGGGCTCGAGGACGGGACGCTCTTCACCGACGACGACTTGCCCGACGGCGCGCTCAGTCCGCTCGCGGATGCCCTGGAAGGCTCGGTGGAGCCGCCGTACCACGCGATCGCCGTCCGCCAGGAGGGGAGCGTCTGGAGCGTCGCCGCGATGCGCGTCGACGTCGTCGAGGTGCCCGAGGAAGTCACCGGCGACACGGTCGACCTCGTCATCAACGACGGCGAGCGGACGATCCTCGTCGACGACGCCGAATCCAGGGCAGAGATCCCGAGCCTGGAGCAGTTCGCGGCGCAGCAATTCGGCTCGTTCGTGCTCCGTGCGAGCCGCCTGGACGACACGCTCTGGGAGGTCACGGTGCTGCCGCTCTAGAAATAAGTGCGCGCTCGAGCTCGGGGCGCGCCACGAACACAAGGCGGCCGGGCCGATTGTCGTACGCCTCGTTGAAGGAGTAGAAGAGTCCACTCGGCACGAAGCGCGCGAAAATCGGCCCGGTCGCGTTCGGCATCTGAACGACGATCTCGCGGCCGTCAGAGAGACGAAGGACGTGGATGGCGACGCCGATGACGTAGGCCGCGAGGTCTCC
>Ga0066709_100004347_pt1 | contig 11275 bp, 7 predicted proteins | sample GraSoiAngelo_158_FD_79665 | JGI IMG/M metagenome (GOLD analysis project Ga0066709, IMG submission 79665) | Grasslands soil microbial communities from the Angelo Coastal Reserve, California, USA - 14_1009_16_30cm | ecosystem: Environmental > Terrestrial > Soil > Grasslands | place: USA... | reverse complement strand
GCGTACGCCTGGCTCCAGCAGGACAAGAACGACGTGTGGTTTGCCGGCATGGCGTCCGACAACCAGACCGCCTGGGTCTGGAACAGCCAGACCAACGAGCTGCGGACGCATAATGAGAGCTTCACCAACGAGGTGTACCTCGAGCTCGATGGCAATTCTCTCCTGTTCACGAGCGGCGGGGTGTACACCACCACCGTGGTCTGGGATCTCGCGGCCAATACCTTTGGCGCGGTCCAGCAGAGCCCGGCGTACAAGTTCCACGTGTCGCACGCCGCCGCGCTGCGCGGGCGCTACGTCGGGTCGGATTTCAACGGACTCGCCGAAATGCGCTACGACATCCTGCCGACGACTGACATTCTGTCTGGGCTGCCGGCCTATTCGTACGAGATCGGCGACTCGCACCACAGCGGCATGTGGATTCAGTCCGACGCGGACTTGGGCGGCAACCTCCTGAAGCAGTGGTCGATTGCCAACGGCGAGTCGGGGCCGGACTACAGTCAATACCCGAACATGCGGTGGAAGCTGGCAATCGGCATCATCCGCGCAGACGGGAGCGATTCCCGCCTCTTGCTTCACCACTACGGCATGACGCCGAATTCGGCCTACTACGACTACCCCTGGGGCAAGTTCAGCCCGGACGGCAAGGTCGTCATCTTCAACTCCAACATGAACAACCAGGGCGGCCGCTGGGATCTGTTCGTCGCGGAAGTGCCGCTGCGCTGATTGTACCGCAAAGACACCAACACGGGGGCTCGGGCCGAGAGGACCGAGCCCCCGTGCGCTGCACCCCGTGGGGCCCAGGTCTTGCGCGCGTTACGCCGCGCGTGATAACATGGCACCGACCGGGAGTCGTGCTGATGTCCACCCGCTGTTTCACAATGCTCGTGATGGTCTTCGCCGGCGTGGTCGGCACGGCGCGCTGTAAATCAGCGACCGACTCGATCGTCCCGCAGGGTCCGCCCCCCGACCCCACCTTGTTGCCGGCTGCCACTGGACAAGAGCCCGATACTGCCGCGTACAAAATCCTGAACGTCGCTGCGCAGGCCGCGGGCTTCTCGTATCCGGATCCGGTATCGCGCGTGCGTGTCTGGAAAGTGACGAGCGCCACCGTGCCCCTCGCAAACACTGGAGCGGGGCACGACTACTCCGAGGGCGGCAACGAAGTCAGCCGGGCCTGGGGTCCCAACCACGACACGCACACCATTATGATCCTCGCCTTCGCGGGTAACTCGTCCCATTGGCTCGTCGACTTCACCCGTGGTGTCGGCTTCTCGAATTATCGCCGCTTGACCGTGCAACCCGACCGCGATGGCTGCGCCTCATTCTCCAACCTCGTCGGGCAAGAGCGCATCCTGTACATCCACAACGGCGGCCAGCTCGTCCGCTATAACACCGCGACGATGAAGGTGGAGAACACCGGCCATTTTCCCCTCACCGTCTCGACTTACGCGTGGCTGCAACAGGATAGGAACGACGTGTGGTTCGCGGGGCTGCTGACCGACAACAAGACGGTGTGGGTCTGGAACAGCCGGACCAACCAGCTGCTGACGCACCTCGAGACCTGGACCAACGAGCCGTACCTCGAGCGCAACGGCCGGTATCTGATCATGACGAGCGGCGGCCCCAACACGACGACGCGCGTGTGGGACTTGAGCAGCAACACGTTTGGCGCCGTGCAGGCAGCGCCGGATGTCCAATTCCACGTCTCCCACGCCGCAATCGCGCGCGGCTTTGTCGTCGCGCTGAATCCCAACGGCGATGCCCAGGAGCGCTACGACGTGGTCGCCGACGCGCAAATTGCGATGACGCAGCTGTATCCCAACGACGGAGGCGACGCCCACCACAGCGGCAACTGGATTCAGACCGACGCCGAGCTCGGCGGGAATCTGGACAAGCAGTGGACGTACGTCAGCGGTGGATCGGGGCCCGAATACTCCGGGTATCCGACGCTGCAGTGGAAACTGGCGATCGGCGTGCAACGCAGCGATGGCAGCGACCAGCGCCTGCTCGTGCATACCTATGATCCGTCCCCGTATCCCAACTACTACGACTACGCATTTGGAAAACCGAGCCCCGATGGGAAAGTCGTGGTGTTCAACTCGAAGATGCTGAATCAGACCGGACGCTGGGACCTGTTCGTCGCCGAGGTCCCGCTGCACTAGCCGCCGCAATCGCGACTGTAGCGCAACGGCAACAGTTCCCCGCTCAGTCCCACGCTCGCACCGGCGCTGTAGCCGGTATAGGCCTTGCGCCACGTTTGCTGGATTCCCCGAAGAAGGCGACGTGGTCCATTTGTCCCCGGAAGCCGTCCGATCCAGCACAGGAGTCGCCGCCGCCGCCGCCGCCGCTCGGCCGGCGGCGCGCCGGGCGTCCCCGATTCGCGTGGCGTTCTGCATCGACAACTTTCAAATCGGCGGCACCGAGCTGAACGCGGTTCGCTGGGCCGAACATCTGCATCCGGAGCGGTTTCACCTGACACTCGTGCACTTCCAGGCGGATGGACCGCTGCGTGGCCGCTATGAGCGGATCGGTGCGCAGTTGGTACACGTCCCCCTGCGCAACATGTACGGGCCCGGCGCGATTCGTCAGGGAATCGGGCTCGCGCGTCGGTTGGCTCGCCAGCGCATCGAGGTCTTCCACGCGCACGACGTCTACAGCAACATCTTCGGCGTGGTGTGGGCTCGCCTCGCCGGCGTTCCCGCGGTGATCGCCAGCCGACGCTGGTGGCACCGCAGCGAACATCGCGCCCGGCAGGTGGCCAATCGCTGGGCCTACCGCGCCGCGCATCACGTGGTGGCGAACAGTCCGAGCGTGGCGGCGCTGCTGGCGCGTGACGAGGGGGTTTCCCCCGCCAAGATCATCTGCCTGCCCAACTGTCTCCCCGAGACGGCCTTTGAGCCGCTGCCCGCGACCGAGCGCACGTCCTGGCGTACCGGACTGGGCCTCCCGCGCGACGCGGCGGTGATTGGCATCGTAGCACGCCTCGATCGCGTGAAGGCGCACGCCACGCTGTTGCGAGCGTTCGCGCGGATCGCGGCGGAGATCCCCACGGCGCACCTCGTGTGCGTGGGCGATGGCCCACAGCTGCGCGAGTTGACGGAGCTGGCGCACGCGCTACAGCTCGACGGACGCGTACACTTCCCAGGGACGCTGACGCCCCCGTTCAATCTCCATCACCTGTTCGACGTCTCCGTGCTGTGCTCCACCTCGGAAGGCTTCCCCAACTCCGTGCTCGAGGCGATGGCCGCCGCGCGGCCCGTCGTCGCCACGCGGGTGGGAGGAATCCCCGATGCGCTGCGCGACGGCGCGACGGGCATTCTGGTGCCCCCCGCCGATCCCGCGGCGCTCGGAGCCGCGCTGCAGCAGGTTCTGGAGTCACCGCTGCGGGCGCGGATGCTCGGCGCCGCGGCGCAAGCACACGCGCGCGCGGAGTTTCACGAAGATCAGGTGCTCGAGCGTCTGTGTTCGTGGTACGAATCACTCGCCCCGCGTCCGGTGGAGGCGTAGGCGATGTGTGGCATCGCGGGCTTCGCCGGTTGGTCGCTCGATACCGACCATGCGCGGCGCACCGTGCGCGCCATGTGCGACGCAATTATCCACCGGGGGCCGGATGGCAGCGGCTATTTCGTAGCACCGGAAGTCGCGCTCGGAATGCGCCGCCTGGCGATCATCGACGTCGCCGGAGGGCAGCAGCCGATCGGCAACGAAGATGGCTCCATCCAGGTGGTCTTCAACGGCGAGATCTACAACCACCACGCGCTGCGCGACGCGCTGCGCGCCCGCGGCCATCGGTTCCGGACCCGGTGCGACACGGAGACGATCGTCCATCTCTACGAAGAGCATGGCGACGACTTCGTCGTGCACTTGCGCGGGATGTTCGCCATCGCCTTGTGGGACGAGCGGCGGAAGCGGTTGGTGCTCGCCCGGGATCGCGTGGGCATCAAGCCCCTGAGCTACTGGGTGACGCCCGACGGGATCGCGTTCTGCTCCGAGCTACGCTCGCTGCTCACACTCCCGCGCTTTCCGCGCCGGCTGGATCAACGGGCGATCGCCGCCTTCCTCAGCCTGGGCTACGTCCCGGACCCGCTCAGCGCGTTTGCGGGCGTCGCCAAACTGCCGCCGGGCCACGTCCTGACGTGGTCGGCCGACCGTGGCGCTGCTGTGCGGCGTTACTGGACCCCGGTCAGCGCCGAGCGCGCACCCGAGAGTGAAGACGATGCGACGGAGCACTTGCGCGAGTTACTGGGGGAGGCCGTCACCAGCCACCTGGAATCGGAGGTACCGCTCGGCGCCTTCCTGTCCGGGGGACTCGACTCGTCGACCGTCGTGGCGCTCATGGCAGGAGACCGGTCGCGGCCACCCCACACCTTTGCGATTGGATTCGCGGAGCAGGCGTACAACGAGGCGCCGCACGCACGCCGGGTAGCCGCGGCGCTGGGCACACGCCACACCGATCTCGAGGTCGTGCCGGCCGCCGACCGCTTCGTCGAAAGCGTCGTCGGGCTGTTCGATGAACCGTTCGCGGACGCGTCGGCGCTGCCCACGTACCTAGTGGCGCGGCTCGCCCGCACGGAGGTCACCGTCAGTCTCTCGGGCGATGGGGGCGACGAGCTGTTCGGCGGATACACCCGCTACCTCGACATCCTCAAGCGTCCCCAGGTTCCCGGGTGGGGGCGTCCCTTCTTGCGGACGGTGGGCCGCGCGCTTCCGCACGTCGCCCCCGGCCGGGGCCGTCTCCTCGATCTCGCGCGCACGCGTCCGGCGGCGTACGCCGGTACCGTGGCACTGCCGCTCGCCCCCGCGGATGGCGGGATGGCCGCGCCTCTGCTCGTACCGCGGGAGGGGGAATTCGGAGACCTCTTCGCCGGTGCGTTCGAGGAGGCCGCGGTTCGCGACTTCACGTCGCAGATGATGCTGGTGGACGTCGCCACGTACCTGCCCGGCGACATCCTCACCAAGGTCGATCGGGCCAGCATGGCGGTGTCGCTCGAGGCGCGCGTGCCGTTGCTCGACCATCCGCTCGTCGAGTTCGCGCTCGGCCTCCCGGCCGGACTCAAGATCCGCGATGGGGTCGGCAAGCGCGTGTTCCGCCAGGCGATCCGCGGACTGGTGCCACCCGAGGTGATGGACCGTCCCAAACATGGTTTCTCGGTGCCGCTCGGCAGCTGGTTCCGCGGCCCCCTGCGGCAGCGGATCGACGCGCTTACGCTGCCGCGCGACGGCGTGGGGATCTACGACTTCCTCGACCGGCGGGCCGTGAGTCGTCTGGCGTCGGAGCATCTCATGCGGCGCCGCGATCACAGCACGGCGCTGTGGCGCGCGCTCGTACTCCAGCTGTGGCTGGGGCATCTCGACGCGGGACGACTCGCGCGGAGCATCCCCGCCCTGCCCCACGAGCCGGCAGAGCCGCGATGAACCCAACTCCCCCCCAGGGCCCGCGGCAGATGCTCTGGACCCCCACGTTCATTCTGTTCCTCGTCTATGCGTTCATCATCCTCACGAACAGGATCCCGGGCGCGACCTTCGTCATGGGAGCCGCGCTGCTCAGCCTTCTCGTGCAGCGGCAAGCACTCCGCGCCCCCCCGTTCTTCTGGCTGCTCGCAGCGTGGCTTGGGTGGGCCGTCCTCGGGTATGCGGTGACTTCGTATCCTGATCGCGTGTGGGCGAGCCTCACCGAGCACGGCAAGATTCTTCTCGTGGTGCTTGTGGCGGTCAACGCGCTGCGGACACCGGCCCAGATCCGCGTGTTTCTGATTCTTCTCGTCGTCAGTTACATCCTGTTCCCGATCCGCTCCACGCTGACCAACTATCTGCTCGGCTATACGCTGCTCGGGCGCGCCGTTGGGCCATTCGTCTACCAGAACCCGAACGATCTCGCCGCCCACACGATCCTCATGCTTGGTCCCGCGCTCGCCCTGGTGACGACTCAGGCGCGGAAGGGGCTGCTGCGCTGGTTCGCGCTCGGCGCGATCGTATTGCTCCTCATCACCATCCTGCTCACGCAGTCGCGCGGCGGGTTCCTCGGACTGCTCGGCCTGGGATTGCCTGCTGGAATCGGGTTGGCGCGCCGGCGGCCGCGGCTCGTGCCGGTGTGCGCCGCCCTCGTCGGCTTGGCGCTGTTGTTCGCCCCCGCCGGCTTGTGGGACCGTCTGGGCGGCCTGACCAAGGCGGCTAATGTCGAGACGATCCGCGATATGGATCCCGAAGGATCCGCCGAGCAACGGTTCGCGGTGCTCAAGACGGCGGCCCGCATTGTGTCGGACCACCCGATGCTCGGCATCGGACTCGGCGCATACGGATTTGCCAATGCCGATTACAGTCCCGCGTTGGGACTCAAGGATACGCACAATACGTATATGAACGTCGCCGCCGAGACAGGTCTTCCGGGCCTCGCGCTCTTCCTGGCGCTGATCATGAATGTGTTATTGGGCGCGCGTGCGGCCCGCCGCCGCGGCGCAAACGCCGCCTCACCGGCTCAGAGGGAAATTGTGCGCTGGCTGCAGTTGGCCGTGATCGGGTATTTGATCGCCGGGGTGTTCGGCTCGTACGCACGCCTCAGCGTCCCCTACGTCTTCCTGGCGCTGTTGTGGAGCGCATCGCGGGTGGCAACTGCCCAACGTCTCGTCGTCGTGCCGCGCGGTGACGTACCGGCACCGAGCCCCATCGCTCCTGATCAGGCAATCGCGTCCGGCGCTTGACCTCGTAGCACTGCCCGTCCCACCCACGCACCAGCCAGGATGCCACCCACACCACCGCACCAACCCGACACGGGCAGCCACGCGCAGCCTAGGGCGATAGGCAAGAGCATCCAACTGATGGCCACTCCCGCCCCCGAAATCGGCACCGTGCGGAGTGAACGCGCCGCGGCCGCGTAGCCGAGCGGTGCGAGCAGCAGCGCCATCCACAGACCCTGCAACAACGATCCCCACCGCTCGCGCGGCCGCGCAAACGGCGCAAACAGTTGCCAGCCATCTCCGGGCGAAATGCGCTGCGAAAATCGAACTTCGTGCTGCGCGCTCCGGACGACGACCTCGTGAGCGAATCGTCGCAGCTCGAGGTGGAGCGTCACCGGTTCGCCGGCCGCGGACGGCATCGCCGCGCGCACCCAGAGCGAGTGACCACGCAGCCGGAGCGCATCGCTCCTGGAGACCGCGTGCACGCGCAGGTCGCGACCGAGCTGGTCGACCCACGCCCACCCGCGTCCGTCCCGGAGCCAAAACTGAATGATTTCCGCGAGCCGCGGGGAGGGAAGCGCCGACGCCAGGTCGACGTCGATGGTGACGCGCCCAGCGGGAATTTCCGTCCATGCGTCGGCGGGAACCGACGTCCCGTTCATGCGCACATCGTTGATCGTGCCCGCGAACGGCATGTACGCGGGGCGGTGCGAATCCTGATTTGTCCAGCGCACCGACCGGGGTTGCGGCACCGCTTGTAGCAACACGCCCACCGCGATTCCCACGACGACCGCGACGCCATACACCGTCGCCGCGCGCAATGCGAACGGAGGCGACCTCATGATGCGGCGGCTCAGGTGCGGGAGTCCTATCCCGATCACGCCCCCCACTCCATTCGCCAGCACATCCCACACGCTCGCCTGGCGCCCGGCGACGATTGTGTATTGGAGGAATTCCACGGTGATGGTCGTGGCGAGTACAACGGCCACCACGCGGCGCGGTCGCACGCCGGCCACCGTCAGTGTCCATCCCAGGGGGACGAACAGCGCGACATTCGCTATTGCGTCGGCGAGTCCATAGTCGCCCAATGCAGGATGCCACGATCGCACCACTGCATTGGCCGCGTCGCTCGATCCGGGGATGAGCGTCGCGACCGCGATCAGCGCGAGTGCGATGGCGACGAGCTTCCGCCCACCGGCGATGCCGATCATGACGCGACTGTCGCCAAGGGCAGGTGTGGCAGTGCTACCACACTCGACCAGCGAGCGGTGAAAGCATGCCGAGAATTCGACCGCGCGACGATCGCGGCGCAACGGAAGAAACGCGTAAACACGGTACTGTAAACGTACGATTCCACGCCCAGTAGGGCACGTATCTTGCCCCCCCCGCGTGCGACGAGCGTTTCCGCGGCGGAGGTGTGATCGTGTGCGGCATTGTGGCGTTTTGGGCGGCTCCTGACGGACGTGCGTCGCGGTTCAGCGCACGTCTGTTGCGGCGCGCCACCGAGCGCCTGACCCATCGCGGTCCCGACGGCGGCGGGCACGTCGGCTGGTGCCTCGACGGCACGCTGCGCGCCGACGCCGACCTCACCGATCAAGAGCTGTCGCTGGGGCTCGGGCATCGGCGGTTGAAGATCCTCGATCTCACCACCGCCGGGCGTCAGCCGATGGAAGGCCCGGGAAGCTGCTGGGTCACGTTCAACGGCGAGATCTACAACTATCGGGAGCTGCGGACCGAGCTCGCCGCCCGCGGATACTCGTTCAACACCGGCACGGACACCGAGGTGATCCTCGCGGCCTACGATGCGTGGGGATCCGAGTGCGTGCGTCGCTTCAATGGCATGTGGGCGTTTGTCCTCTACGATCCGACCCGCCGGCGGCTCATTGCAAGCCGCGACCGGCTCGGCGTGAAGCCGCTGTACTATGCGGTCACGCCGCGCGGAACGATGTTCGCGAGCGAAGTCGCGGCACTGCTCGAGTGTCCCGGTGTGCGGCCGACGATCGACATGCCGCGCCTCATCCAGTATCTGGTCGACCGTCGCATCGATGACGGCGCCGAGACGATCTACCGGGACATTCGCGAGGTCCGGGGAGGACACACGCTCGAGCTGGATGTCGACAGTGGCGAAATGAGTATCGAACGCTACTGGGACCTCCCGGAAGAGCCCGATCTCGAGCTCGATGACGACGCGGTGCTGGACCGCTACAGCGAGCTGATCGAGGACGCCGTACGGCTCCGCCTCCACGCGGATGTGCCGGTCGCAATCACGCTATCGGGAGGTGTGGACTCCTCGGTCCTCACGCTGGCGGCGAGTCGCGTGGCCGGCAGTACCGTCCAGACATTCACATCGCGTTTTCCAGGGGACCCTTCGCTCGACGAGTCACAGTACGCGTCGTACGTCGCGGCCAGCCGTGGCGCGGACACGCACTACGTGCAGCCCTCGACGGACGGCGTCGTCGACGATGAGATCGCACTGACGACGCACCAGGCATTGCCCTTCGGGTCGCTCTCCCTGTATGTGCACTGGGCAATCCTCGCCGCCATCCGCGGACAGGGCGTGCCGGTCGTCCTCTCGGGCCAGGGCGGCGACGAGGCATTCCTCGGATACGACCGCTACCATACGAGCGCGCTGCTGCACACGCTGCCGAATCCGGTGCGAGCGGCACGGAGCCTCTGGCAGAGTGGGCGGAACTCAGGTCGCGGAGTTCTGACACTCGCGGCAATGTCGGCGTACTTCACCACGCCCGCGCTGCAGCGCGCCCTGCGGCGACGTCGAGTGGACGGCGTCGTGCGCGCCGCGTGGCTCCAGCAGCTCCCGCGCCCGGAGCGCGAGATCTTCGGCGACATTCGGCGTCAGCAGCGATCCGAGTTGTTCTTCCGCTGTCTCCCCACGCTGCTGCGATATGATGATCGCACCGCCGGTGCATTGGGAATGGAGACGCGGCTCCCCTTCCTCGACTATCGACTCATCGAGTTCGCGTGCCGGCTACCGCTCCGGCACAAGCTGCGGAATGGATGGTCCAAATACACGTCGCGGCGCTACCTGGCACGCCACGGTCTCAACTGAGTCGCGTGGCGCCGCCGGAAGTTTGCGTTCTACGCGCCGCAGGCCGAATGGACCCGCCGTCTGATCGCCGCCCGGGGACGTGCCGTCGAGGACACCGCGTTTTCCCGCGCGCTGTTCGAAAAGGGTGTGTCGCTCGCCGGTTTGTCGCTGCCGGTGGCGTGGGATGCGTACAACTGCGCGCATCTGGCCGCCGTCCTTGGGTGGGAAAGCGACGCGTGTGGTGACCCGGTGATGGCCCCCGCCGGAGCCGGCTATTCACCATCCGTGACGGCTCGGGCGGTCAGCTGATGTTTCCGCGATCGCACGGCGACGTGGCCAGTATGGACGTCGCGACTCAGGTCCTTACGGCGCGCGAGCCGCGCGCGGGGGCAGGGGGCGCAGGCGTACGCGTCTGTCACCTGACGTCGGTCCATATCCCGTTCGACACCCGCATCTTCGAGAAGGAGTGCCAGTCTCTCGTGGCTGCCGGGTACGACGTCCATCTCGTCGCCCCGGCGGCCGAAAGCACGCGAATGCGGGGTGTCACGATCGCGGCGGTCCCACGGGCGCGCGGTCGCCTCAGTCGTGCGCTCGTCACGACGACCCGCGTCCTGGTGCGGGCACTCCGGGCCCGCGCCCACATCTACCATTTTCACGATCCCGAGTTGATCCCGGTGGGCGTGGTGCTCCGCATGCTCGGCAAACACGTCGTGTATGATGCGCACGAAGACGTGCCCGCCGACATTTTGGACAAGCCGTACCTGCCCCGCTGGCTCAAAGCCGGCCTGGCGCGCGTCATGGACGTCGTCGAGCGCGTGGGCACGTCGACATTATCGCGCGTCGTGGCGGCCACACCCGCAATCGCGCGTCGTTTCCCCCCGGCCCGCTGTGTGGTGGTCCAGAACTTCCCGGTGGCGACGGAATTCGGACCGGTGGCCGGATCACCGTACGCCCGTCGGGGACCTGTCGTCGCGTACGTCGGACTGATCAACGAGATCCGGGGCACCATCGAGATGGTCCACGCCATCGCCGAGGTGTGCGCGCACCAGGACGCGCGCCTCGTGCTGGGAGGACGGTTCGAGCCGCCGGCGTTCGCGGCGCAGGCACGCGCGCTGGACGGGTGGCGGCACGTCGAGTACCGGGGCGAGTTGTCCCGCGCGCGCGTGGTGGAAATGCTGGCGGAGGCGCGCCTCGGGGTCGTGCTCTTCCACCCTCGACCCAACCATCTCGAGTCGCAGCCGAACAAGCTGTTCGAATACATGGCGGCCGGTCTTCCCGTCGTGGCGTCGTCCTTCCCGCTGTGGAAAGAGATCGTCGAGGGAAGCCGCTGCGGGTTGGTCGTCGACCCGCTCGACCCGCACGCCACCGCGAACGCGATCCGCTGGGTCCTCGCCCATCCCGACGAGGCCGAAGCGATGGGGGGGCGGGGGCGACAGGCGTTGCAGGAACGTTTCAACTGGCGGCAAGAAGAAGCGACGCTGCTGGATTGCTACGCCAGACTCTGTCCCCAGAGCGCGCCGCAGCGGGCACCGGCGTGAAATTCCTGACCGTCCTC
>Ga0066709_100004346_pt1 | contig 11276 bp, 9 predicted proteins | sample GraSoiAngelo_158_FD_79665 | JGI IMG/M metagenome (GOLD analysis project Ga0066709, IMG submission 79665) | Grasslands soil microbial communities from the Angelo Coastal Reserve, California, USA - 14_1009_16_30cm | ecosystem: Environmental > Terrestrial > Soil > Grasslands | place: USA... | reverse complement strand
GGTGCGGACCCACTCCGAACCGCGGGTGGGGAGGAGGGCGCGGGCGTAGAGGGAGACTTTCCAGGCGATGTAGATGGGGGCTTTGCCGAGCGACACGTAGCGGGAGCGGGGGGCGCGGACCAGCGCGAGCGCGGCAAGCAGGTAGGCAACCTGGCCGACGAGGCTGCAGGCGGCGAGGGCCAGCGGAAGCGTGCCGCCGTGGCCCGCGAGCGCGAGCGCCAGGGCAGCCACGAGCATCACGCAGGACAGGGCGAATGGGATGGAAAGCGGCGGAATCAACTGCTCGACGGCGGCGTCGAAGCGCAGCGGACTGCGATGGCGGAGCGAATCAAGCACAAGACGGGGGAGGTAGTGCTTCACCAGCTGGAGGCGGCCCCGCTCCCAGCGGTCGTTCTGACTGGCAGCCTGCTCCAACGTGAGCGGCATGTCGGCCAGGACGGTCGCCTCCGGCGCAAAGTCCACGCGGACTCCCTGGCTGACGAGTGCCAGGTGAAACTCCACATCTTCGGCGAGCGTGAACCAGCTCCACGCGAAGCGCTCCAGGATCTCGGCTGCGAAGCACATGCCGTTGCCTTTGAGCCCGCACGAGAGTCCGAGAGCGGCGCGTCCGAGTGGTCGCAGATAGTGCACCGCCGCGAGGGCGGCCGAGCGGAGTCCGGCGACGGAGCCCTCGTCGGCGTTGAGGACCGAGTAATGGGCCTGGATCACCTGAGCGCCGGAGGCGAGGCGCGCGTCCATGCTCCGCAGGAAGTTGCGGGAAACCACCGAGTCGGCGTCGAGGATCACAAAGGCGTCGAAGCGGTTCGTTCGCGCGTTCGCGGGTTCACGCGTTCGCGCGTTCGCGGGTTCACGCGTTCGCGCGTTCTCGGGTTCACGCGTTCGTACGTTGGTGCCGAGTTGCTCGAGCAGCCAGCGCAGGGCGTAGCCTTTGGCGCGTTGAGTCGGATCGAAGCGTTCGTAGACCGTTGCGCCTGCCGCGCGCGCGAGCTCGGCGGTGCGGTCGGTGCAGTTGTCGGCTACTACGCAGGTCTCGAACAGGTCAGCCGGGTAGTCCAGCTGTTGGAGGTTGTCGAGCAAACGACCGATGAGCAGCTCCTCGTTGTGGGCGGGGACGAGCACCGCGAAGCGGTGGCGCGGCGAGGCGTCAGTCGGGCGTGTGGGTCGACGGCTGCGGATAGCCGCTGCGACGGTCAGCGCATCGAGGTAGGCGGTCATACCCAGCAGGCTGCCCGACAAAACCGTCAGACCGCCAGACAGCGCATCCAGCAACACGTCAGTCGGCTCCAGCAGAGACGGGTGAGCAGGCCTGCTCGACCAGATCGCGCATGCGGCTGGCGAACTGGTCGGTGGTCATGAGCTGCTCCACCACCCTGCGTCCAGCAGCACCCAGTCGAGCACGCTCCTCCGGATGCTCCAGCAGATAGGCGATCGCACGCCCCAGAGCGGCAGGATCGCCCGGCGGGACGTAGAAGCCGTTTGGCTCCAGGTCCACTCCGGCCGGGTGGGCGAAAGCGCGCAAGAGGCTTTCGGCGCGAGGACGCGGCTCGACGCCGCGGGTGATCGTCCTGCGGTCCTCCACCACATCAGTCTGCCCGAGGGTGTGGGTGACGATGACCGGCTTGGCCATCGCCATCGCCTCCAGGATCGTCGTCACGCCCGCCTGAAAATCGATGTCTTCCAGTGGCACCACGACCACCGCCGAGCGCGCGTAAAGATCGCGCAGCGCGACATAGTCGAATGAGCCCACTTCTACACTGGTCGGCCGCGGGCCGCGCTCGGCAGTGTTGGGGCGTTTGGACCAGTGGCTTGCAGCCCCGATCACCACACGCAGGTCGAGATCCTGGACGGCGCTCACGAGTGTCGGGTAGTCGCGGAACTCGAGTCCCGCGCTACAAATGAGACGCTCCTCGGCAACCGGCTGCGGTTGCCAGAACTCCGTGTCGACCTGATACGGAACGAAGGCCACCTGCTCTGACGGAATGCGAAGGTCACTCGTCGCCAGCTCGTACTGCCGACGGGAATGGAGCGCGATGCGGCTGATGTGTGAGTGCACACGCAGCCAGCGGAAGAACGGACGCTTCTTGGACGCGGTGAGTCGATGCCCGATCGTGACATGCGGGGTGCGCGCGCGGGCGAGCTTGAGCAGCAGCGCCAGCGGGATCCCGATGTGCTCACCGTCCGTCAAGATTGCCCTGTAGGCGCGTCGATGACGGAATGCCAGCCAGGCTTGCGCGACGGCCTTGCCAAAGAATCGTGCCAGCATCCGGGCGGACCTCGATCGGTCTACCCATGCGTAGTCGAGCAGAGTGGCGTCCAGGCTGTGCTGGAGCCCGAAGTAATCCTTGCGTGGACCGGGTTGACCCGTAGCCGGGGGCACGGTGGCGCTCACGACGAACAGCACACCGTCAGCGTGGGCGATTGCGCTCACGTCAGCGCGACGCGCACCGGTAGCGGAGCGACCTCAGGCAAGTACGCGAGCGGATCGAGCGGTGGCTCCAGCTTCAGGATTTGACGCATGCGATCCACATTCGCCACAAAGCGCGTCACCTCGACCTTGCGGGCGGGTTGCAGGCTCAAGCGCGCGTGCGAATCGACCAGTCGGCCGATGCGGCGCGCCAGGTCCACGATACGGGTTCCTGTTCCGCTGCCAACGTTGATGGGCGGTACGGACCCCTCCAGGCGACCGGCTCGAACCAGCGCCTCAACCGCCTGGCCAACCCAAACAAAATCCAGTACCTGCTTGCCACCGTATACGGGTAACTCGCAGCCGGCCTGAGCGAGCTCGAACCAGTGAGGTATCACCCGACCGAAATCACGTGGACCGTACACGTTTGCCAGACGCAGCACCGCGGTTTGAAGTCCGAACTCACGTCGGAACGCCCGGCAGTACGCTTCGCCGGCGGCCTTGCTCGCGCCGTAGGAGTTGGCCGCCAGGAGTGGCGACTCTTCGTCTACAGGCAAGCTGATGGGTTCGCCGTACACCTCGCGCGATGAGGTGAAGACCACGCGCCTGACGCCGTGATGGGCAGCGGCGGTGAGTACGTTGAAGGTACCCACCACGTTGGTGCTGAAGGTGTACCCGAGGTCGTTGACTGCGCCCATGACCGTCGATTGGGCCGCCAGGTGGTAGACAATGTCGGAGCCGTACAGCAGCGCTTGAACGCTCTGTGCGTCGCGCACATCGGCCTGCACGACGTCGAGTCGTGGGTTGCCCTGCCAGCGGGCGAGGTTGGTGATACGCCCGCGTGAGAGGTTGTCCAACACCAGAACCTCGGTGTTGTCATCTGCGAGAAGCCGATCGATAAGATGGCTGCCGATGAATCCGGCGCCCCCGGTAACAACCACTCTGATCTTGCGTTGTGACATTGCAATCGAAAGTATCGTGAGCCTGCCACCGAAGCTTCGTTATCCACCGGTTGAAGAAGAGTTGAGCCGTCCGACCAGCGGCGCCGATCGCACCCTCGAAGCCTGATGCGCGTCCCGCTGGTCGACCTGACCGCCCAGTTTCAGCCCATCAAGGGCGAGGTCATGCGGGCGATCGAGGAGGTACTCGACTCGATGCAGCTCTTCCTGGGTCCGAACACGCGGGCATTCGAGGAAGAGTTTGCCGCGTACTGCGGAACGCGGAGCTGCGTCACCGTTGGCAACGGGACGGATGCGCTCCACCTGGCACTGCGAGCTGCCGGTGTTGGCGCGGGCGACGAGGTCATCACTGTCGCGCACACCTTCTTTGCCACGACCGAGGCGATCGTGATGGCCGGAGCCACGCCGGTCTATGTCGACATCGATCCGAATACGTACCTGATGGATGTGTCGCAGGTTGAGGCGCGCGTCACGTCGCGGACGAAGGCGATCATGCCGGTACACCTGTACGGCCAGATGGCGGACATGGATGCGATCGGCGAGATCGCGCGGCGGCACGAGCTGGTCGTCGTTGAGGATGCCGCTGAAGCCCACGGCGCCGAGTACCACGGGCGACGTGCCGGAGCCATCGGGCAGCTGGGCTGCTTCAGCTTCTACTTCTCCAAAAACCTGGGGGCGTACGGCGAGAGCGGGGCGGTCGTCACCTCCGATGCGGAGCTCGCCCGCCGATTGCGCCTGTACCGGGACCACGGCTCCGAGCAGCGTTATCAGCACCTGGAGCTCGGATTCAACGCACGCATGGACGAAATCCAGGCAGCCGTGTTACGCATCAAGCTGCGCCACCTCGACGCCTGGAACGCGCAGCGGCGCCAGCGCGCGGCGGCCTATGCCCGTTTGCTGGCCGACGCGGGACTGGGACTGCCGGTGACCGCACCTGGCCGCACCCACGTCTGGTACGTGTACGTGATTCGCAGCCCAGAGCGGGACGCCTTGCAGAAGGTGCTGGCCGATCGCGAGATCGGCACTGGCGTCCATTTCCCGGTACCCATCCACCTCCAGCCTGCAACCCGGCAGCTTGGTCATCGGGCGGGCGACCTGCCGCACACCGAACGCGCTGCGCACGAAGTGCTGTCCATTCCGATGTACCCTGAGCTGAGCACGGATCAGCAGGCGTGGATCGCCGCGGCAATTCACACTTTCAGCGCTGGTTAAATCGTCGTATGCGGTGAGCGGAAGCCTGGCTCTCGAATTACACGAGCCACCGTAAGAGAGTCGAGTTGAATGTTTCTCATTCGTGAGGAATATGCGGGGAACAGCGCGGCTAGACTTTGAATCGAACACCCGGCGACGCGAGCTGAAGGGGTCCAGCGCGCGTCGCTCGGGGGTTTCCTTTTCAATGAAGCCTCGACCGATCAAAACCTACGCGAGCGGGATGACCGCGGTGACTCGCGGCTGATCGCCAACGACGCGTGTCGTGTGGCCCTGACCGGTGAGGTCTTCAGCCAGATTGACGTGGCCGGGTCCGAAGCGGTGGATCGTACCGTCGCCCAGACCGATCTCGACTTCGCCCGCCAGGGTGATCACAAACTGTCGGCGCGGAGCCGGGTGCCAGTCCAGAAAATTACCCGCGTCGGTGGAGCGGAACTGGATGCCTTCCGCCTTCTGTAGTGTGCCGAGCTCCGGGTGCGTCTCGAGATTGATCCACTCAATATGGGTCTGTTCGTCGTCTCCGGTATACAGGCGTGCAATGTTCACGGATTGAGGGTATGAAAAAAGGGGCGCATGCCATAGCATGCGCCCCTTCCCACTCCCCCCCTTGGGAGTTCTAGCCGCGCGAGAGGCTGTAACCCACGCCCAGCACGGCCTTGATGCCGCGCTTCCCGTTGGGCGATAGCGCCAGCTTCTTGCGGATGTGGCAGATGTGCGTCTTGAGCAGGTTCGAGTTGCCCTCGTCATAGTAGCCCCAGGCGTACTCGATTAGCCGGCTGTAGGGGATGATCCGCCCCTCATTCAAGGCCAGCATGTACAGGATGCGGAACTCGAGCCGCGTCAGCTGCACCGGCTTGCCGGCCTTGGTCACCTCGTGCGACTGCAGGTCGAGCACCAGATCGCCCACCGAGACCTGGCTCGCCGGCTGACGGTACGGATCGGTCTGGCAGCGGCGCATCACCGCCTTCATGCGCGCGGCGAGCTGCTTGGCGCTGAAGGGCTTGGTCATGTAGTCGTCGGCGCCGATCTGCAGGCCGCGCAGGATATCCTCTTCCTCGTCGCGCGCCGTCAGCATGATGATCGGCGTCTTGGAATCGTGACGGATGCGGCGGCAGACCTCGAAGCCGTCAATCTTCGGCAGGTTGCCGTCGAGCAGGACGATATCCGGGCTCTCGGCCTCCCAGCGCTGCAGCGCCTGCTGTCCGTCGACGGCGGCGAGGACGTTGTACCCCTCGCGCCGCAACGCATACGTCATCAAGTCCAACAGATCGACGTCGTCGTCAACGACCAGAACTTTCATCGGATCAGTCCTTCTCCTTGGTGGCTACGAAACGAGGCTCAGGTGTGACTTCGCGGACGCGGTGCGTCGCACGGTCGGGATGGAAAACCAGAAACGGGCGCCTCCGCCGCGGCGATTCTCGACACCAACGGCACCGCCGTGCGCCTCGACAATCGACTTGACGATCGACAGACCCAGACCTACGCCCTCCCTGCCGGTCGCGGCGGTGGAGCGGAAGTACGGCTCGAACAGCTGCTCGGCCTGTTGCATCGATACGCCGGGGCCGCGGTCGGCAACCACCACGCGCACCGACCCGTCGCGGGCCGACACGCCGACGTCGATCGACGTATTCAGCGCCCCGAACTTGCTCGCGTTCAGGATCATGTTGATCAGAACCTGACCGAGTCGACGACTGTCCGCAAGCACCTCAGGCAGCTCGCTGGACATCCGCACGCGCAGGCGCTGGCCGCGCTGAGCCAGGATGGGTCCGACGACCGCCTTGACGTCGTCCAGCAGGTCAGCCAGACCGAGCGATTGGCAGAACAGCTGCAGGCGACCTTCGCGGATGGTCGCGGCACACAGCAGGTTCTCGACCAGACCCTGGAGCCACAGCGTGCGACGGTGCATCGCACCCAGCATGTCTTTGATTTGTGATGGATCCAGGCGTACGAAATCCTCGGCCAGCAGCTCAGAGGAAGTAGCGAGCGCAGTGAGCGGGCCGCGCAGCTCGTGCGCGACGGTGGCCAGCAGCGAGAGCAGGTGCTGCGGCGCGGGCTGAGCAGGACTAGCAACGGCCTCGGTGCCAGACGCCACGGTTGCGCGCATCCTCGTCGCCGACCTCCTTCCCGTCTCCTGCATGTTGAGCGAGCGGATCATACGTCTCGCGAGCGTAAACATCCGTTACAGAGGCCGTTACAGTGCCGTACAGTTCGCCGGCTCGCGTTACAGGCACGTGACAACCTCGACCAGCACGTTGAGGCGGTGTTGAAGCGTCCCTGCGAAGAAGCATGGCCGCAAGCGTACGCGCGAGATGGGACGTGTTCTGTGAATCAGCTCGCGCGGCGGGTGTGAACCACCTCACAGCGCGGGTTGACGGGTCCTCAACCTAGGTTACCGTCGCCGAAACTTTCGTTACACAGGCGCCTCGGCGTCGGCCTTGAGCAGCACACCGACACCGGGAATGGTGTGCAACAGCAGCGGTCGGGTCGGGTCGTGCTCGAGCTTGCGCCGCAGGCGATGGACGGTGACGCGGACCACATCCGAGCCGCCGGCCTCCTGGTAGCCCCACACCTGCTTGAGGATCGTGCCGGTTGGGACCACGGTGCCGGCGTTGGTCATCAAGCAGTGCAGCAGGCGGAACTCAGTCACGGTCAAGCTCACCTGTTGACCCGATTTGGTCACCGAGTGCTCGGCCAGGTTGAGCGTGACGGTGCCCACCTGGAGGCGGGTTTCGGGCGCGCGGCGCGGCGACCACTCCTGGGCGCTGCGCCGCAGCTGGGCGCGAATGCGCGCGACCAGCTCGCGATGGCTGAACGGCTTGGTGAGGTAGTCGTCGGCGCCAGCCTCGAGCCCGCGCACCTTGTCTTCCTCCGAGTCGAGCGCGGTAAGCATGATCACCGGTAGCTGGGATCGACGCCGCAGCTCCTTCAACACATCCAGCCCGCTGGATGCGCCGAGGTTGATGTCCAGGACCACCAGGTCCGGCTGGCGCTCCTCAAAGATACGCACCGCCGCGCGCGCATCGTGCGCCGCGATGGGCTCGAGACCCGCGCGCTTGAGCGCGAACGCCAGAAGGTCGATCAGCTCGCGATCATCATCAACCAGCAGGATCCGCACTGCAGTTCCCCGTCGTCTAACTCAGCCGAGCAGCATTCGGCAGGGTGAACCAGACGCTCGTACCACTGCCGAGCTGACTATCGATGCCGATGTTGCCACTGTGGGCTTCCACGATCCCCTTGGCGATCGCGAGGCCCAGTCCTACCCCGGGCGCGTCGGCATCCGCCCGCACGCGATAAAAACGCTCAAACAGTCCGGCCTGTTGTTCGGGCGCGATGCCAGGCCCCTGATCCTCGACGCTGATGCGCACCATGTTGGCGGGCGCAGCCCGAGCCACGATCCTGATCTTCGACTCCTCGGGGCTGTACTTCGACGCGTTCGCCAGCAGGTTGGTGAGCACCTGGCGCGCATAACGCTGGTCGGCGAGGACCTGTGGCGCATCGTCGCGCACCTCGATCTCGAGACGCTGGCCGCGCGCTTCAATGGCTGGCCCGACGATCTCGAGGGCGTCCGCGATGATCGAGTGAACGGCCGTCTTGCGCGGCGCGACGACGAAGTGGCCCGATTGGATGGCCCCTGCGCTGAGCAGATCCTCCATCAGCGTGCGCATGCGTCGGGCGGTGCGACGCGCCGTGCCCATCACGTGGGCGTGGTCGGCGTCGCTCAACGTGCCGTATTCGGTGTCGAGGATCTCCAGCGCGTTGTCGAGCACCATCAAGGGTCCGCGCAGCTCGTGCGCGACGCTATACAGGAGTTGTTCGCGCAGGCGGTTGACCTCGGCATGGCGTGAGATGTCGTGCACGACGTACACGGCGTAGCCCTGGTCGGCGCTCTCCTGCATGACCGTGCGGCTTATCTCGAGGTCAACCGTACGTCCCGTGGCATCAGCCAGACGCCCCTGGGCATCGCCGCTGGCAGGATCCTGCGGTTCGGACACGAACGGCAGCACATCGCGGATGCCGCGCCCGTACAGCCGAGCGGGGCTCCCGAAGAGCGCCACGGCCGCGGCATTGAAGCTGGTGATGCGCCCGTTGAGCGAGGTGGTGATGATCGGGGTGCGGATCGCCTCGAGCAGCTCGCGGCGATGTGCTTCCTGCGAGGCCAGCGTCCGAGACGCGAGGGCACCGAGAGCGCCCTGCGGCGCTCGCTCATCCTCGCCCGGGTTGCTCGGGCGTTTCGTGCGCGCAGCCCTGCCGACCAACCCTCCGACGGGTGCGGGCTCGTCTGGCACCTCTGGTCTCCTCTTTCCTTATAGCTCTACCCAGATAGCTTTTACCCAGGCCGCACGCCGCTCGGACCATAAGGCGCGGCTGGTTTCCCGTCAAGGATGGCAGGGGACGTCTACCATGGTCACGCGTGTAACGCACCTTAGCGAGAATTCACCAAAATCCCAATCACTTCTCAACCACAGCACAGGGGAGACGTGCCACGGTGTGAGCGCCGTTGGGGGAGGGCCTGGGGCCCTTTGGAGGAGGTAACAAACATCGGGCTTATGACAGGGGACAGCACATCCCGTTCCCGCGACGGGGCCAGGCGTGGGTAAAAACACGCCATTCAGTGATCTGAGTCCAGACTCGCAGGCTGGGCGTGCCGCCAGCATCGTGCTGGTCGAAGACGACGCCGCGATCGCCTACATGCTGACCGACGTACTCGAGTCTACGGGGTACCAGGTCCGCCAGGCATCGACCGGCGCCGTCGCCCGTGCGCTCGTCGAGCAGGTGCGGCCCGATCTCATCGTTCTCGACCTCGTCTTACCCGACGAGGACGGCCTCGTGCTGTGCAGCGTGCTGAAGAACATGGCGAGCGTGCCCATTCTGATCTGCAGCGGTACCCAGCGGCGGCGCGATGCGTTCCTCAGCTTGAAGCTCGGCGCCGACGATTTCATCGCGAAACCCTTTGACGTGTACGACCTGTTGGCGCGCGTTGAAGTGCTGCTCAGGCGCGCAGCGCAGCAACACGCTGGCGATCCGACTGGAGCGCGTGGGCCGATTCGGATCGGCGAGCTGTCGATCGACCACGGGCTGCACCAGGTCACGCTGGCGGGGACCTTACTGCAGCTGACGCCGACCGAGTACCGGCTCTTGACCGTTCTGGCGGCGCGGCCGGATCAAGTTGTGCCGCGCGACGCGCTGGCCAAACTGGTCTGGGGTGATCCGGATACGGGCACCAGCCGCACGATCGACGTCCACATCGGTCGGCTGCGGGTGAAGCTCAGCCAGGCGGGCCGACTCGCCCCGCAGATCGTGTCGGTGCGCGGCTTCGGCTACAAGATCGTGAGCTCGGTGCGGGGACAGCCGCCTGGGCCACCCGCGAGTGCCGAGCCCACGGCCGCGAAAGAACGGCATGGCTAGCACATAACAGGCGTTTACGGGCCTGCGTTGCAACAGGTACGCTGCTGCGACCAGGAGGTACGTCGAGAATGGCGCCACTGCAGGCGCGCGGCAGCCGCGTATGGCGGGCCGTGCGGCGGATTCGCAACCTCTCCTCGACCGTCGCTCTGGGTGTCTCGCTCGTACTCGGCGGTGTGCTTGCCCAGTCGTCGCTGGCTACCGCGCAGCAGGTTGGCCCGGGTCTCGACCCGGGCTTCTTCGCGGCCACCGGCTACCGCATCAGCTCGCCGGCCGTGCTCGACTACTTCCAGCACCGCGGCGGCGTGCGCACCTTTGGCTATCCCATCTCGAATGAATTCCCGCTGCTTGGTCAGCGCGTTCAGCTGTTCCAGCGCCAGATGCTGTCGTTGGGGCCCGATGGCAGGGTTTCGCCCGGCGACATCCTGTCAGCCGATGTCCTGCCCATCACCCACATCGACGGCCTGAGTCTGCCGGCGGCCGATCCCGACTTGCTTGGCAGCGCACCGCAGCCGACCGATCCCGACTACGCCACGCAGGCGCTCGCCTTCGTCAACGTCTATGTGACCGACGACTGGAACGGCTTACCCGTCAACTTCCAGTCCACTTTCCTGAACTCGGTCAACTGCGCCGACGCGTTTGGCACCGACCCGTGCGATCCTTCGCTGCTGCCCGGCTACGCGCTCGAATTGTGGGGTCTGCCGACGAGCCTGCCGACCAGCGATCCGCTCAATCCAGACTTCGTGTACCAGCGCTTCCAGCGCGGGATCATGCACTTCTCGCGCGCGACGGGCCTCACCCAGGGGTTGCTGGTGGGCGACTGGCTGAAGCGAGTCATGGTCGGCGTCGACCTGTCGCGCGATATGGCCGCGGAAGCGCGCGGCTCACGCTTCTTTGCCCAGTACGCGCCGTCGCGACCACTGGCGCTCGATCGACCGACCGACCTGCCGGACACGTCATTGGCTCAGGCGTTCCACGCCGACACGCTGATGGCCGCTGGGCAGGTGCCAGGCGAGCCAACGGCAACCGCGACCTTGCCGGCCGGCGTGGCGCAGACGGCCACCTCAGTGGCCATGACCGCGACGGCGATCTCCGGCACGCAGACGGCGTTCCAGGGGCAGACGGCGCTGCTGACGGTCACCGCACTGGCGCTCACCGCTACCGCCGCGGCGGCCGGGGTCGGGCTCGCACAATTGGGCACGCCGACGGCGACGCCCGTTGAAGTGGTCAGCAACATTCCGGTCGTCAACGTCGGCTGCCTGGGTGACGAACAGATGTGGTTCATCCCGCGCAAGCCCAAT
>Ga0066709_100004345_pt1 | contig 11279 bp, 9 predicted proteins | sample GraSoiAngelo_158_FD_79665 | JGI IMG/M metagenome (GOLD analysis project Ga0066709, IMG submission 79665) | Grasslands soil microbial communities from the Angelo Coastal Reserve, California, USA - 14_1009_16_30cm | ecosystem: Environmental > Terrestrial > Soil > Grasslands | place: USA... | reverse complement strand
GCGCCGTTTGCGGGAGATCGTGCGCCGGCATCAGCATGATTTGCGACAAGACCTTTGGATTGTGCTTGTTGCGAAGCGGGACGCTGCGAAGGCGAGCTATCACGACTTGGAAGATGAATGGTTGCGTCTCGCGAGACGCGCTTCTATCCTGCTGTGATGCTCTGGGTGCTTCGTTCTGTCATTCGTGTTTATCAATACACGCTTTCGCCGCTCCTCGGTTTGCTTTGCGGACCTGATTCTGGTTGCCGATATACGCCGACGTGCTCGGCATATTTTCTGGAAGCGGTAGAAACACACGGCATCGGCCACGGAAGCTGGCTCGGATTAAGACGCCTCGCGCGATGTCACCCCTGGGGCGGATGTGGTTATGATCCGGTCCCGACGCCGACCGACGGATGTCAGGCTACCAGCCTGACCCGGACGGGCTGACCTGCGTTGCCTGTGATCGAGCGAAACCGAATTTGTTATGGATCGAACTGCGTGGATTGTCGTTATCCTTTGTGTAGTCGGACTCGTCCTGTGGCAGATTTACGCAGCGAAACAGATGTCGCCGCGGCCCGCGCCAATCAACGCCGCGTCAGGGCAAGCGTCGCCCACGGCAACCCCGAAAGTTTTTGAAGCTTCCCCGCCGCCTGTTGTTCCGGAAGCCACTCCGAAGAGCAGCGAGCCGGTTTCGAGCTTTGCCGAGAAGATCGAAACACTGCGAAATTCAGATGTTGAGCTTCGCCTAACGAATCGCGGAGGCGGCATCAAGGAAGCCGTTCTCCTGAGACAGATCGCCGAGAAAGGACAGCGCGTTGTGTTGAATTCGGCGCAAAGCGCGCCAATCGGCGCAATCATTGAGTCCCGAGAGTCTCTCGGGACGCCGACGCTTCCTGAGTTTACTGCATCGACCGAATCAAATTCGGTTGTGCAATTTGAGCGGACAACAGCCGAGCAAGTCGCCGTTCGGAAAAAGTTCTTCTTCGAAAAATCCTCGGAGAACAAAGACAACTACGTGATTGAAATGGATGTCGATCTCGAGAACAAGGGGACCAAACCATATCAAAGCGCTGGTTATTTTGTGGCGCTTGGGTCGGCAGCGCCAATTCATCCCAAGGATTATCCGTCGTACACGCGGCTTGTCTGGTGCGTCGATGGAAGGGCAAAAGGAATCGACGTTGGCTGGTTTGGTAGCAGCGGCGGATTTCTCGGCCTGGGCCAGCGCGCCGCGCGACCTTATTACCAGGAAAATATCGCCGGCGCAGAGTGGGTTGCAGTGAGCAATCAATTTTTCACCACACTGATGGCACCGCTTACTGCCAAGGCCACTGGTGTGTGGGGTCGGAATTTCGATATCGAACGATCGCCAGACCAGAAGTTACTCGGCATCGAGGGAGCGATGGGCATGCCGGGATTTCAGTTGCAACCCGGGCAAACGTACAGCGCGCGTTTTGAAATCTATGCCGGGTCGAAACTTTATCACCGTCTCGCGCAACTTCCGCATAATGAAGCCGAGGTCCTGGACTTCGGGATGTTCAAGATCGTCTGCCAGTTTCTGCTCAACTTCATGAACCTGCTCAACAGCTGGCTGCATGACTACGGCCTAGCCATTCTAGCTCTCACTACGATCATCAAGCTCACGCTCTGGCCGATCCAAAACCGAGCGAACCGGTCCATGCGTCAGATGGCAGCGCTCAACCCCAAAATGCAGGAGATGAGGGACAAGTACAAAGACGATCCGACGCGGATGAACCAGGAGTTGATGAAGCTTTACAAGCAGTACGGAATTAATCCGGTCGGAGGCTGTTTGCCCATGATGATTCAAATCCCGATCTTTTTCGGACTTTTCAAAATGCTGGGGCAGGCGGTGGAATTGCGAAACGCAAAATTTCTCTGGGTGAAGGATCTTTCCCAACCGGACACGATTGCACACCTGCCGTTGCTGGGCTGGCCGGTCAATATCATTCCGCTCTGCATGGCTGCCACGCAGATTTGGCTCATGGCGATGACGCCAAAGACGGGCGATCCCACGCAGCGCCGGATCATGATGTTCACGCCGCTGATCTTCTTATTTATCTGCTACAATTTTGCCGCGGCTCTGGCATTGTATTACACCGCACAGAATCTTTTCAGTATCTTGCAATTCTATCAGAACAAACGACAACCCATGCCGACACTGGAAAAAGTTGCGCCGACAGGGAAACGGAAACGATGATGACGCCAAAGGACCTGCTCGATACCATTCTGGGTTATCTCGGTTTCGTTGTGCAAATCGAAGAGACCAGGAATGAGGGTGGCAACACAACGCTGCAGATTTATACCGAAGAAAGCGGTCGCCTGATTGGGCGCGACGGCGAAACGCTTGAGGCTATTCAGTTTTTAATTAACCGGCTCTTGCAAGCCAGGGACAAGGATGCTGAGAAGGTAATCGTGGATTGCGAGCATTATCGCTCCATGCGCGAAGATCGCATCGTGCAACGGGTTCGAGAATTGGCCGAACGTGTGCGCATTACCGGCCGTTCGCTTCAGCTCGAGCCGATGAATTCCTACGAACGCCGTCTCGTTCACAATGCTTTTAAGGACGATCCGGATGTAGCGACGTGGAGTCCCTCCGATTCAGCGCGCATTAAGCAAATCACGCTGGTCAAGCGCCAACCAAAAAAAGAACACGGAACGACGGTCTCCAGTCCGTCGAGATAGAATGCGGTGGCTGGCGTCCGCCGCTCGTGGTTTGGATGTCATCCTGAGCGGAGCGAAGGCTCGCTCTCGGCATCGCAGATTACTCTTAGACACGCTCGTTGTCTGGCGCACTAAGCTGAATTACCGGATGCGGCTGCGGGAAAAAATCTCGTAATTATGTCCTAGCGGAGTGCCGAAAATCTGAGAAGGGTAATCGCCACAATTATGAAAACACTTACGCTTAAGCCATTTGCTCTTTGTTTCGCTATTCTCGGACTTGGCGGCACTCTTTCCGCGCAAAACGATTTGAACCTTCCTGATGCCAGCCAGGCCGCCGAGGTCAAACAGCGCATCGCCTTGACGGATATTACGATCAACTACCATCGCCCGTTGGTGAATGGACGAAAGATTTGGGGAGGCCTCGTTCCGTACGGCAAAGTTTGGCGGGCGGGTGCCAATGAAAACACCACGATTGAATTCAGCGATCCAGTTTCGATAGAGGGGCAACCGTTAGCCAAAGGAATCTATGGTTTGCACGTGATCCCGAACCCGGATTCGTGGACAGTCATCTTTTCAAAAACCAATACGGGATGGGGAAGCTATAGCTACAAGCAGGACGAAGATGCTTTGCGCGTGAATGTGAAACCGAAGCCCCTCGCAGAGTCGAAAGAGGCGCTTGAATTTGATTTCGAAGATCTGAAACCGGACTCGACGGCGGTGACGCTGAAGTGGGAAAAGTTGGGTGTTCCTTTCACCGTCTCGATTAAGGACGCGGACCAGACGCTGCAGAACATTCGGGCTCAACTGAAGGGACGTGGTCAGTTTACCTGGCAAGCCTTGGACGAAGGCGCACAATTTTGCTTAACCAGAAAAATTAATCTCGATGAGGCGTTGCAGTGGGCCGATGCATCAATTCAGAATGAGGAAAGGTTCGATAATCTCAGCACCAAAGCGGATATCCTCAAAGCTCTAAATCGTCCGGACGAAGCGAAAACCACCTGGAGTCACGCCATTGAAGTTGCCAATGCGCCGCAGCTTTATTCTTATGGCCGTCGCCTGCAGTTTCAGAAACAGAACGCTGAGGCGATGGAGATTTTCAAACAGGTCGACAAACGGTTTCCGCAAGGAGTTTACGGAGACCTGGCTCGGGCCCGCATCAAGTCTGCAGCGGGCGATTTCGCGGGCGCTGCCAACGATGCCAAGAAAGCACAGGCTGCCGCTCCTACTGATGCGCAGAAACAGAGCATTCAGGCGCTGATCACGCGGCTCGACGCAAAGCAGGACGTCAACAAATAACGCGGCTATCCGGGGAAGTGGGACGATAGCCTCGATGGGACGCTCACAAGCGGGACTCGGACGTTGCACGTGATACCCAACTGCAATCCGCGCCGCTGCCGGGTAGCCATTGCGTTTGCGATGCTCGCCACCGCCTGCATTGCCAATTCGACCGATGCGCCCCCTGTATTATTTCCCGAACAGCTGAATGCTGGCGAGATTCAGCTCGCACTACAGAAGCTCGATGTGCTTGGTCGGGTTCTTTACATTGCGGCTCACCCCGATGATGAAAACACCAACCTCATGGCGCTGTGGGCGAACGGCTCACTCCATGACGCCGCTTATCTTTCGATCACGCGTGGGGATGGCGGTCAGAACCTGATCGGTCCGGAACTGCGCGAGGGCCTCGGCGTCATTCGAACGGAAGAGTTACTTGCAGCGCGACGCATCGACCATGGCAACCAGTTCTTCTCGCGAGCAATCGATTTCGGGTTTTCAAAAACAGCGGAAGAGGCTCTGCGTTTCTGGAATCACGACAAAATTCTGTCCGATGTGGTTTGGGTGGTCCGAAAGTTCCGACCAGACGTGATGGTGACACGTTTTAGTCCGGAGGATCAATTGACCCATGGTCATCACACCGCGTCAGCCATGCTGGCGGTGGAAGCATTCTCAGCTGCCGGTGACCCAAGTCGCTTCCCAGAGCAGCTGGCTTTCGTAAAACCGTGGCAGCCGACGCGGTTGGTTTGGAACACATCTCCATTTTTCTTCTCGAACCGCAACCTTCCTTTTGATCCAACCGGTCTGACCGTTTTGGAAGCAGGCGGTTACAATCCGCTTCTCGGGAAAGCGTACACGGAGATCGCAGCAGCCAGTCTGAGCATGCACAAGAGCCAGGGTGTAGGAAGCCCGCCACGACGCGGAGCGCGAAAGGAATATTTCAAACTGTTGCAAGGTCAGCCCATGCGGACTGCGCTTTTCGAGGGCATCAATACGACCTGGGCGCGTGTCCCGAATTCAGGATCTGTTGCTAACGAAATTCGTCAGATCATTTCTCAGTTCCGTCCAGCCGATCCGGCGGCTTCGGTGCCTGCGTTATTGAAGCTAAGGCAGGCGATGGACGGAATTAAGGATGACTCCTGGGTCCCTGGGAAAAAAGCCGAGTTGGCTAAGATTATCGCCGCGTGTCTCGGCTTGCATGTCGAAGCGTCGACAACCAATGAAACCGTCACGCCAGGGCAAACGGTCACAATAAAGCTGGATGCAATTAACCGGTGCGATATTCCAGTTACACTGCAGGAAGCACGTTGTTCGCTTACCGGCGACTCGATGAAAATTGATGCGGCCCTTCCACCGAACGAACTCGTCACAAAGGATCTGTCTTGCAGGATCCCGGAGAACACTCCTTATTCCCAGCCTTATTGGCTTCGTAAACCAGGAACGGTTGGTACCTTCGCTGTAGATGATCAACAGCTTATCGGTCTCCCGGAAAATCCGCCCAATCTTCCGGTAGAAATTGTCCTTCAAATCAACGGGCAGGAAGTCCGTTACATCCTCGATGGGAAGTACCGCACGGTTGACCCGGTGGCGGGCGAGCTGCGACGATCGTTGGTCATTGCGCCACCCGTTTTCACCAGGATCGGGGACGGCGCGTTGGTATTCCCGACGAATCAACCGAAACCCGTTGCAGTTCATGTCACGGCGGCCACCGGCCCTGTGAAAGGAGAACTTAAATTAGCTGCGCCGTCGGGATGGCGAGTCGATCCGCCATCTGTGCTTATCGACTTAAAGGGAGCCAATGCCGAGACGGTATCGACGTTTACCGTCAAGCCACCAGATCAGAATAGCGGAGGGATGTTGCGAGCCATCGTTTCGATCGACGGACGCGATTATTCATTCGAGCGCGTGCGGATTTCGTATCCGCACATTGGCGTCCAAACGCTCATGCCTCCCGCAGAAGTAAAGCTTGTTCGGGCTGACATTCGCAAAAAAGGCGATCTCATCGGTTACATTCCTGGTGCTGGCGATGACGTTCCAGAAAGCCTCCAAGAGATTGGGTACTCAGTGAAGATTTTGACCGAATCTGATATCACGGCAAAGAACCTCGCGCAGTTCTCTGCTGTCGTGCTTGGGATCCGCGCCTACAACACCCAGGACCGAATTGAGAACTGGTTGCCTGAGCTATTCGCCTATGTAAAGGCTGGCGGAGTTGTAATCGCGCAGTACAACACGCTCGCAGAGCTTAAGACGGAGCAACTCGGGCCGTATCCATTGGAAATCTCCCGCGATCGCGTCACTGACGAAAACGCAGAGATGCGCATTCTGGCGCCGAATCATCCACTCATGACTTCCCCGAACAAAATCACGTCGAAAGATTTTGAGGGTTGGGTTCAGGAACGTGGACTTTACTTTCCTAAAAAATGGGACCCCGCTTGGACGGCGATCCTTTCGTCCAACGATCCAAAAGAAAAGCCACTCGATGGCGGTCTGCTGGTTGCAAAGGTTGGCAAAGGTTTCTTTATCTATACGAGTTATTCCTGGTTTCGACAATTGCCTGCCGGAGTTCCAGGAGCTTATCGGTTATTCGCGAACATGTTGTCATTGGGAAAATGAACGCAGCTGATGATAAGCCAGATGCGCGTTCCTGGCGCAAAGCATACGGCCTGGCGCTTTCCCTTTTTGCGGTGGAGGTGGTGCTGCTCTACCTCTTCACCATCCGGTTTTCGTGAACCGGCTGGATTATCTCGTTCTCATCGCCACGATTCTGGCGATCCCGCTTTATGGTCTCTGGCGAACCCGTGGAAGCGCCTCGTTAGGCCAATATCTCAAGGGCGATGCGAGCATTCGTTGGGCTACAATCGGGCTTTCTGTGCTCGCGACACAGGCGGGACCGATCACATTTCTCTCCATGCCGGGGCAGGCGTATGAGAGCGGCATAGGTTTTATCCAGAATTATTTTGGGCAGCCGCTCGCGCTGATCGTTGTGTGCGCCGTCTTCGTTCCGATCTATCAGCGTCTAAAAGTTTACACCGCTTATCAGTACCTCGGCGAGCGATTTGACCAGAAGACTCGGCTACTCGGTGCGTTCCTGTTTCTTGTGCAACGAGGCATCGCTGCCGGAATCACGATTTACGCGCCGGCCATTGTTCTTTCGGCCCTGCTCGGGTGGCGGTTGAACCTGACCATCTGGCTCGCAGGCGGACTGGTTATCATCTACACGGTGGTGGGCGGGACCAAGATCGTTAGCATCACCCAACGCTACCAGATGATCGTGATTTTGGTCGGCATGGCGATTGCATTTGCAGTCGCGGTTTACCGGCTCTCGCCGGATCTATCATTTCAAGGCACGCTATCGGTCGCAGGTACGATGGGCAAACTGGAGGCAGTCGATTTCTCGGTAGATCCGCATAAGCGCTACACGTTCTGGTCCGGCTTGATTGGCGGCTTTTTTCTCGCGCTTTCCTATTTCGGTGCCGACCAATCGCAGGTGCAACGATATCTTGCGGGTGGCTCGCTCAAAGAGAGCCGTCTCGGATTGCTCTTCAACGCCGTGGTGAAGGTCCCGATGCAATTTTTTATTCTCCTGCTCGGCGCGATTGTTTTCATGTTTTATCAATTCGAAAAGCCGCCTGTTTATTTCAATCAGCCTGCGTACCAGCGTGCGGTGGAGAGTGGCTATGGGCCTCAGCTAGCGGCGTTGCAAACGCAATCCGATGACGTTTTCGTACAAAAACGCGCTGCGATTCGTGCCCTTTCCAGCGTATCGTCGAACCTTTCGTCAAACGAGCGCGATGTCGCTATGACCAAACTGCGGGCACTCGACACGCAGGCGCATCAGTTGCGCAGCCGAACCAAGGGAGTTCTCGAGCAAGCAGGCGCGGATCCAAAGAGCAAGGAGTCGGATTACGTATTTATTACTTTTATTCTTCAACAAATGCCGCACGGACTTGTCGGATTACTGATCGCAGTGATCTTGTGCGCGACCATGTCGGCGACCTCAGCAATTCTGAATGCTCTCGGTTCCACCACGGCGATCGACTTTTATCGTCCGTTGATTCGTCCACACGCGACGGATCACCATTATGTCGTCGCGGCGAAAGCGCTAACCGCGGCGTGGGGATTGATGGCGATCGGCGTCGCTTCGTTTGCAAGTCTGGTCGAAAATCTGATCGAAGCCGGCAACATTCTGGGCTCGGTGTTTTATGGCAGCATTCTCGGTCTCTTTCTAGCAGGTTTCTTTATTCGTCGAGTTTCCGGATCCGCCGTGTTTTTCGCGGCGCTCCTTGCGCAAACGCTCGTCTTTGTCCTGTTCGCTACGACGAATATCGGTTACCTTTGGTATAATTTTATTGGCTGCGCGACCGTGCTGATCCTGGCGCCGGCCCTTCAGCAAACTATCTTTCGCAACACGGAAGCTTCGGCCGGTGCATGAAACTGATTCTGGGCGATGGATCACCCGATTATTTGTTTCGGCCAGCAACCGTGCGGTGTTTTTCCCAAGCGATTCTTGTTCGCTAAGACTCTGGCGGCGCGGCGTCTTCAAAGGGAGATTGGCGGAGAAATTGTGTTTTTCTTTCATGACAGTGATCATGACCCGCGCGAGACGACGACCATTTTGCGAGATCGAAACAGCAACCAGGAAGTCGCCCTAAACTTTCAGTTCGAAAATCGGATCCAAAGGCAATTCTCGCCTTTGTACGCCAAACATGTTCTTCCAGAATGGCAGGAGAAAACTGGGCGCCAACTTCCGAATTATGTTGGGCAGTCTCTGGTCATACAGTTCAAGGAGATCAAATGCTCGAACGTCGCCGACTTTTGTCTCGAAATGTACAAGCGAATGGGGTTGCTCAAAGGTGTAAGGGTGGAGCGATCCAGTGCAGCCGACTTCAGAGCGCGCGCTGTGGCGGTCTCAGACTATTTCGTCGATCAGCCTTACGAAGGAGAAATCGTCCGCGCACGATACCGCGACGGGAAATTGTTGCTACATAAAGGAGGCGATCGATTTCTGGAGATTCCCGGAAGCGAATTCGGTCCGGAGCAGATCAGCCCGACCCGCGATTCGCGTTTCCATTGGATGCAATCCGTGATTCGATGCACCCATTACGTCGCCGGTGCAAGCGAGCAGCATTACATCAACAAGGCAGATGCTCCTCTGGTGAAATTCATCAAGCGCGACGAAATTTCCGACTTCGACAGAGCGTATACGGAATTGTAATGGAATCGGGGCCACTCAAAATTGGGATCGCATGTTTTCCGTTGATTGGCGGGAGTGGGATTTTGGCGACGGCCCTCGGCTCGGAACTGGCGCGCCGCGGTCATGAAGTTTACTTCTTCAGTTACGCTCAACCCGTTCGGCTAGACCTGCCGCAGGACAACCTTCATTTCCATCAAGTCGAATTTGCGGACAACGCTTTGTTTCCGTGTCCCGACTACACTCTGCCGCTCGCAGTGAAAATGGCGGAAGTGGCGCGTTCTCAGCGGCTCGATCTTTATCACGTTCATTATGCGGTACCACACGCGCTGGCCGCGTGTTTAGCCTCACAGATTGTAGGACCGTCAGCTCCGCGCATCGTCACAACTTTGCACGGAAGCGATACCACTCTGCTGGGGCAGGATCCCAGCTACCGCACCGCCATCGAGCATGCCCTTGTGCATTCCGACGCGGTGACGGCAGTTTCGGAAAGTCTTCGGAATGAAACCGAGGAAATCTTTTCTGTGAAACGAGCGATTGAAGTGATTCCGAATTTCTTCACCCCGAATAAACCGAAGAAAAGCCGCGAAGAAGTTCGACGCGATTTGGGCGCGACGGACAAATTTCTCGTGCTACACATGTCGAATTTGCGATCGGTCAAGCGCGTCGATCTGCTGCTGCGCACGATTGCCATGTCGAAGAATCGGGCGCGTCTTCGTTTGCTCATTTTAGCAGGCGGCCCTTTTGATCCCTACGAGGGACTGCTGGATGAATTGGCACTCCGCGACAGCGTGATTGTTCGCCGGAACGCATCTTCGGTGGAAGAGTATCTGGTGGCTGCGGATGCCGGACTCTACACGTCCGAATACGAAAGCTTCGGTCTGAGCATTCTCGAGACGGCATTTTATGGCAAACCCGTCGTCGCCTTTCGCGTTGGCGGTATTCCCGAAGTTCTAGGTGACTCTTTTCCTCTGCATCCTTTCGGTGATGTAACTGCGGCTGCTGCCGCGTTAGACGGGTTGATCGAATCTCCGAATTTGGGCCGCGAACTGGGTGAACAGAGTCGCGTGCGCGTGCTTGAGAGATTCTCAGCAGATCGTGTTGTCCCTCAATACGAAGCGTTGTATCGCCGCATGGTTGCCGGCCGATAAGAGCGAAGATTGTTTATAGACTAGGGCTTTACCAAAACCGGTGTCCCCACGTGCGCGGCATCATAAAACTGGCGTGCTTTCCAATAGGGCATTCTGATGCATCCATGTGATGCGGGCACCCCCGGCAGGTAGCCCTGGTGCAATCCGTAGCCCGGCGAGAATTCGAGAAAGTAAGGCATTGGGGTGCCCACAAAGTGCGAATGTGGCGGTCTGCTGTCACGCCTGCTATCGACGTTGGCCTTCACGATCCGGCCCGAAACATCAACGTAATCACCGTAGAGACTGGAGCGATGATCTTCGTCCTTACGGATGACATGAAAGCGACCAATCGGAGTGCGGTATCCTTCGCGACCGCTGGATATGCGGGACGACGCGGTTAAATACCCCGCCCGGTAGATATAGGCTTCCTGGTTCCGCAAGCTCACGACAATCGTCGGCCGGCCAGAATGACTCTCCGGTAGCTTCGACGTGACCAGATCGGTCATGGTGCTGCAGCTGTTTAAAGCCATCAGCGCCGCGCCGAGCGCACAAACTTGTGATAGTCGATTCATCATCGGTGATCGCATCCTCCTCAGCCGCGACTAAGCAACAGGAAACCAGTCTCGGCAAACCATCTGAACCGAATCGCATAAGGCGACGCAGTCGCGCGCATCGCGAGAAGAACACGATCAGTTGCGCACCACTTCAAATCACAATTGGCAGAGCAAGTGACTCTTAACCATCTTTCTATCGTGGTATCTGATGCTGCGCTACCGAATACGCTACCGACTAGGACGAGTAAACATCTGCGTATGGAAACGGTGCCTCTGAGGTGACTTAACAAATTCGGCGATTTCGAGGGAGGCTTGCAGCTTGTTAGCGCGTTGACGGAACTGCAGAGTCAACGTTCGATCGAGATTTCGTTTGCTCAATTCGCCGTCGTGGGCGGCATCACCGCAACGTAGCAATAGACCGCAAGGTATGGGCTTGCCTTTGCTGCGCATTTTTACTTGAATGGCAGCGTG
>Ga0066709_100004344_pt1 | contig 11279 bp, 10 predicted proteins | sample GraSoiAngelo_158_FD_79665 | JGI IMG/M metagenome (GOLD analysis project Ga0066709, IMG submission 79665) | Grasslands soil microbial communities from the Angelo Coastal Reserve, California, USA - 14_1009_16_30cm | ecosystem: Environmental > Terrestrial > Soil > Grasslands | place: USA... | reverse complement strand
GCCCATCGCGACTGCGTCGGTTAACTGGCGCTCGGTCAACCAGTGGTGGTCGGTGACGAGACCCTGGTGCAGAAAGGGCACGTTCAGCCGTTGACTGGCGCGAATTATCATTTATCGTACAACTTCGATGCGAGGGCACATCTGACCGAGGCTCCGTTGAACCTCAGCGGGGTCGCTCGGCAGGGACCGGAGCTTCCACGGCTTGGCCGCTCGAGCCTCCGCGACCAGGTCGCCGATGCGCTCGAGACGCGAATTCTCGACGGAAGCTTCGAGGCCGGCGGCCGGCTCCCCACCGAGCACGATCTGACGGAGAGCTTCGGCGTCAGCCGCACGGTCGTGCGCGACGCGCTCCGCCTGCTCGAGGCCCGTGGGCTCGTCGATACGAGGCGCGGCGCCGGGACCGTCGTGAAGGCGACGTCCGTGGATGCCTACTCGAGCGCGGTCGCGACGATGCTTCTCCGCTCCGACCTGACGGTGGGCGACGTCTTCGCAGCCCGCGCGGCGCTCGAGGGGCAACTCGCGCTCGTGGCGGCGAAGAACCACACCCGCGCACATCTCGAGCGTGTGGAAGCTGCGCTGCAGCGTTTCGAGGGCGCGGTTCACGACCGCGCCGACGTCCGGGCGATCGTCAGCGGCCACGTCGACTTCCACACCGAGCTCGTGCTCGCAACGAACCTCGCCGCACTCGAGATTCTCCTGCGGCCGATCCAGGAGATGATGCTCGCGACGTCCGTCGTCGCACAGGGCGCCGATCCGCGCGACCCGCGCTCGTGGCGCGTCGAGGTCCACCGCGCGCTCCTGGACGCGGTCGCGACCCGCGATCCGGCCGCTGTCGTCGCCGCGAGCGAGAAGCACTGGTCCGTTCCTCTGCACGGAAAGCGCTACAAGGAGACCCGGCGCACGCGTCTCGGCGAGATGTTCGTGTCGCCGCGCGACCTGATGGCGATCCCGGGCGGTGCCGCGAGCGACGAAAGGAGGTCAGTCCGAACCACATCCGGTCCGCAGTCGCCGGCAGCCCAGTGAGGCAATCCCCCTGCCTGCTCCGCAAGGAGCAGCCAACGTTCTCCGGAGGTTCTGATGGGTGGTAGGAAATTGAAGGTCGCTTCGGTCGCGACGGCGCTCGTGATGACGGGCGCGTTCGCGGCCGTCGCAGCCGCGCGCACGCACGGGAGCGCGGCGCCGGCGAAGGCCGCAGCCAAGTATCGGATCGGGCTCGTCCTGCCCGACCTCTCGAATCTGTACATCGCCGGAATTCGCGACGGCGCCCAGGCCCAGGCGAAGAAGAGCGGCGTCGACCTGCTCGTGAAGGGCACCAACGACGCGGCGGGACAGACGAACGCGACGCTGGCGTACGTCGGCGCGAAGGTCAACGCGATCGTGGTCGACGCGATCGACGGCAAGGCGATCATCCCCGCGGTCAAGGCCGCGAACAAGGCCAACATCCCGGTCGTGGCGATCCAGTCGAATGTCTACGGCGGCAAGACCGCCACGTTCATCGCCGGCCGCGAGGACCTCGCTGGCAAGTACATCGGCCAGGACGCGGTCAACTGGTGCAAGAAGTACAACCCCTGCAAGATCGGCATCGTCGAGGGAATCAGGGCCGACCAGTCCGGCGCGACCGAGAACAAGGCGTTCAGGGCGGTGGTCGGGAAGGTGCCGTCGATCAAGATCGTCGGCGCTTCCGAGACGCAGTACGACCCGGCGAAGGCGCTGAACCTCGCGTCGAACTTCCTCACCGCGAACCCGGACCTGAACTACATCTACGCGTGGTGGGATCCGGGCGCCGCGGCCGCCGTGAAGGCGATCCAGGCGGCGGGCAAGCTCGGCAAGGTCGGCGTCGGAGCGCAGAACGGCGACTGCATCGCGCTCGGGCTCGTGATCAAGGGCCACCAGACGCAGACGTCGGCGTTCTTCCCGTCGATCATCGGCAGTCAGGGCGTGATCAGCGCCGTGTCGGCGGTGCAGGGAAAGACTCTGCCGAAGTACATCGAGGCGCCCGTCCTCTCGGTGACGACGAAGCTTGCTAACGCCTGGCTGGCCGGCACGTCGCAGCCGCCGGCGAAGCTTCGTGCCGACATCATGCGCCGGCTCAAGGAGGCGAAGTCGGGCAACTGCCCGACGAAGTAGCCGGAACGCTCCGCCGCGGCGGGACCACGCCGGTCCCGCCGCGGCGCACCTCCTCTCGATGACCGAGACGCCGCCTCAGACCGCCGAACCGCCCGCTCAGCCGTCGTGGGGGAGCGCCGGGGTCGGGCTCCTGCGCACGCGCCTCACCCGCGCGTCGAGCTCGCTGCGCGCGCTCGGGACGCTGTTCGCGCTCGGACTGATCTGGCTCTTCTTCGCGCTCGAGTCGCAGTACTTCTTCACGACCTCGAACATCTGGAACATCCTGCTCCAGGCGGCGAACATCGGGATCATCGCCGCCGGGCTGACCGTCGTGATGATCGCGGCGGAGATCGACCTCTCGATCGGCTCGCTGGAGGCGCTGGCCGGCTCCGTCGCGGCCGTGATCATCATCCAGCACCATCAGCCCTTTTGGCTCGGGGTCACCGGAGCGCTGGGGGCGGCCGTCCTCGCGGGTGCGATCAGCGGGCTGATCACCTGGAAGCTCAAGGTGGTCTCGTTCATCTCGACGCTCGCGATGCTCGGCATCGCGCAGGGCATCGCGTTCCTCCTCACGAACGGACACGCCATCGCCGGCTTCGGGAATCCGTACGACCAGATCGGCACGTGGACGATCGACGGCTTCCCGGGCGCGGCGATCATCGCCGCCGGCGTCTTCGTCGTCCTCCACCTGATGCTGACGCGGACGACGTTCGGCCTGCAGATCTATGCGGTCGGCGGCAATCCCGAGGCCGCCGCATACGCCGGAATCCGGCCCGGCCGTGTCAAGCTGATCGCCTTGATGATCAGCGGGCTGACCGGCGGCATCGGCGGGCTGATCCTCAGCTCGCGGCTCGACGCCGGGAACGGGCTGTTCGGCGCCGGCGACCTGCTCGCGGCCGTCGCGGCGGTCGTGATCGGCGGCACGTCGCTCTTCGGCGGCGTCGGCAGCGTCGTCGGAACGGCGATCGGCGTCGTGATGATCTCGAGCATCAACAACGGCCTGATCCTGATGAACGTTCCCGATTTCTGGCAGCAGATCGTCGTCGGCGTGATCATCATCGCCGCGATGGCCGTCGACCAGCTCGCGAAGGCCGCGCGCCTGGCGGTGCGATGAGCGCGCAGCCGAAGCAGAGCGGTCGTGAGCCGGTGCTCGAGGCGAGGGGCATCTCGAAGTCGTACGGAGCCGTCCAGGCGCTGACGGGCGTCGACATCGCGCTCTATCCCGGCGAGGTGCTGGGACTCGTCGGAGACAACGGCGCCGGGAAGACGACACTCGTGAAGTGCCTCTCGGGCGTGCTGAGGCCCGACTCCGGCGAGATCCACATCGACGGCGACGTGCAGGGGGAGCTGACGGCCGAGCGGGCCCGCACCCTCGGCATCGAGACCGTGTACCAGAACCTCTCCCTCGTCGACACGCTCGACGTGATGCAGAACTTCTTCCTCAACCGGGAGATCGTCTACAACAACCCCGTCGCGCGGCCGTTGCGCTGGATGAACCGCCGGCGGATGTACCGCGACACCGACGCGCATCTGAAGGCGCTCTCGCTGCCGGTCGACGCACGGCGCCCGGTCTCCGCGCTCTCGGGCGGGCAACGCCAGATGATCGCCGTCGCGCGCGCGATCACCTGGGGGCGGCACATCGTGATGTTCGACGAGCCCGCCGCCGCACTCGGCGTGAGACAGTCGATCCAGGTGCTGAACTTCGTCCGGTCGATGGCCGCGAGAGGCGTAGCGGTGCTGTTCATCAGCCACAACATGCAGCACGTCCTTCAGGTGACGGACCGGATCGTCGTCCTGCGGCACGGGGAGAAGGTCGGCGACCTTGCCACCGCGGGCGCGACGGCACAGCAGATCGTGACGCTGATCACCGGCTCCGAGCTCGTGGTCGAGGGCCAGGACATCTCGGTCTGATGACGAGCATCCGCCGGCGCGACGCGGTGCCCACCGCCGAAGAGCTCGAGGAGCTGGCCCGGCGGGACTCGCTCGAACTCGCGCCGGGCGAGGCCGAGGAGCTGCTCCCGGTGGTCGAGACGCTGACGGACTTCGGCGACGTGCTCGATCGCCTCGAGGGCGCGCTTCTCCTTCCCGAGCCTCCGCCTCGCGACCCCGGCTACGTGCCGGAGCCGGCGGAGAATCCGTGCAACGCCTTCATCCGGCGATGCCGTGTCGAGGGCGCGGGAGACGGCCCGCTCGCCGGCCGGACGGTCGGGCTCAAGGACAACATCTCGCTCGCCGGCGTGCCGACGACCAACGGATCGCGCCTCTCGAGTTACGCGCCGCGACACGACGCCGTCGTCGTCGAGCGCATCCTGGCCGCGGGCGGCACGATCGTCGGCAAGCTGAACATGGACGACTTCGGCGCCTCCGGGCTCGGCGAGACGAGCGCCTTCGGCCCGGCGCGGAACCCCGTGGATCCGGCGCGCTCCGCAGGCGGCTCCTCCGGCGGCTCGGGCGCGGCGGTCCGCTGCGGGGCGGTCGACCTCTCGCTCGGCGTCGACCAGGGCGGCAGCGGCCGCATACCGGCCGCCTTCTGCGGCGTCGTCGCCGCGAAGGCGACCCACGGGCTCGTCCCCTCCTGGGGCGTGATGCACATCGACCACACGATCGACTTCGTGACGCCGCTCGCGCGAACGGTCGGCGACGCCGCGCTCCTGCTCGAGATGATCGCCGGCAGCGACTGGCGCGATGCACAGTGGGTGCGCGGGTCTCTGGAGCCGGTTAAGTACACGCGCGCGCGAGAACAAGGAGTGGACGGCCTCCGCGTCGCCATGGTGACCGAAGCGGCGGACCCCGAGATATGTGATTCCGCCGTGCTGGAGAACCTCGCCCGCTCGGCGGAGGCCCTCGCCGCCGCCGGTGCAGCGGTCGACGAGATCTCGATCCCGCTCTGGCGCGATGGGCTCGCGATGTTCATCCCCTACATCGGTCACCTCTTCAGCGACCTCTTCCGCACGGAGGGGCAGGGCGCGGGCCACCTCGGGGCCTACGACGTCGACGCGATGGAGGCCTACGCGCGGATGCGGCGAAGCGAGGGCGGCCTGCTCGCGCTGCAGATCAAGGCGTGGCTGCTCGCCGACGCCTTCGTCCACGACCGGTTTTTCGGCATCCCTTACGCGCGGCTGCACAACGCGCGGCTGGCGCTCCGGCGCGCGATCACCGACGCGCTCGGCAGCCGCGACCTGCTGGTCATGCCGACGATGCCGATGACGGCGCCGAAGCTCGCCGACGCCGGGACACCCTTCGCCGAGGTCTCGATGCGCACCGCCGCGAAGCTCCCCTTCAACACCGCGCCGCTGAACCTGAGCGGCCATCCCGCGCTCTCGGTTCCGAGCGGCGTCGACGGCGACGGGCTTCCGACCGCGGTGCAAATCGTCGCCGCGCACTTCGACGAGCAGACCGCTTTCAGGGCCGCCTTTGCGCTGGAGGCGGCAACGGGCCCGTTCGTCCCGTAGTGGTCTGGTCGGCACACGTCTCGATGCTCTTCCGGGAGCTGCCCTACCTCGAGCGGCCGGAGGCCGCAACCGGCGCGGGCTTCGGCACGATCGAAACGTGGTGGCCGGGAGACGGCGTCGCTGCAGCCTGGGCGGACGAGGTCACCCGGCTCGGCCTCGGCGTCGCAGCGATCAACAGCGACGGCGGCGACCTCGAGGCCGGCGAGCGCGGATTTCTGAACGACCCGGACCGGCGCGACGAGGCCCTGGCCGCGTTCACCGACGCCGTCGCGCTCGCTCGCCGCGTCGGGTGCACCGCGATCAACGTCCTTGTCGGCCGCGAGCAACCGGGTCGGCCGCGGGCGGCGCAGATCGCCGACGCAGTGTCGGCGCTCGCGGAATGCGCGGCGATCGCCGGCGAGGCAGAGGTGACGATCCTCGTCGAGCCGATCAACGAGCTCGACGTGCCGGGGTATCTCGTGCCGACGCCGCGCGCTGCGGCCGACCTGATCGAGAGCGTCGGAGCGGGGAACGTGCGACTCCTGTACGACTCCTACCACGCGGCACGCGCCGGAGACGACCCGTGCCGCGACGTCGCCCCGTTCGCGCCGCTGATCGGCCACGTGCAGTACGCCGACTGCCCCGGCCGCGGCGCGCCGGGCACGGGGAACGTGGATCTCGCCGCGTTCGTCGACGCACTGCGGAGCATCGGCTATCGCGGCGCGGTGGGGCTCGAGTTCGATCCCGGCGGGCCGACCGCCGACGCGCTGGAGCGGCTGCCGTGGTGACGATCAGCGATCTCCCGACGCCGTTCCTCACGGTCGATCTCGACGCGGTCGACCGGAACATCGCGCGGATGCAGCGCTACTGTGACGAGCACGAGCTCGCGCTGCGGCCGCATGTGAAGACGCACAAGATGCCGGCTCTCGCGCGACTGCAGGTCGTCGCCGGCGCGCGGGGCATCACGTGCCAGAAGCTCGGCGAGGCCGAGCTGATGGCCGACAACGGATTCGACGACATCCTGATCACGTTCCCGCTCGTCGGCACCGGGAAGGCCGAGCGGCTCGCCGACCTCGCCGGCCGCGTGCGCGTCGCCGTGGGCGCGGATTCCGACGTCGCGGCGCGCACGATCTCCGCCGCCCTTCAGGCGCGCGGCACGGCGGCGGCGTTCCTCGTCGACTGCGACACCGGTTTCCGCCGCACCGGCGTGCAGACTCCGGACGACGCCGCGGCGCTGGCGGAGCTGGTCGAGCGCCTGCCGCATCTCGAGCTCGGCGGCCTGATGACGCACCCCGCGGTGCGCGGAAGCGGCGAATGGCTCGCCGCCGCGCGGCGGCTGATCGAGCAGCGCGGGCTCGAGGTCGCGTGCGTCAGCGGCGGCGGGACGCCGCACGCCCGGGAGATCCACGAGAGCGGCGCATTCACGGAGTTGCGCGTCGGAACGTACGTCTTCGGCGACCGCCACCTGCTCGGCGAGGGCGCCGTTGCGCTGGACGACTGCGCCCTTCGCGTCGTCGCCACCGTCGTCAGCCGGCCGACGGCGGACCGGGCGATTCTCGACGCAGGCTCGAAGACGCTGACGTCCGATCTCCCGCCGGGCCGCGACGACGGCGGCTACGGCCTCTTGGTCGAGTATCCCGAGGCGGTGCTGGCGAGCCTCTCCGAAGAACACGCCACCGTCGACCTGTCCGCCTGCGAGGAGAGGCCGGCCGTCGGCGACGTCGTCACCGTGATTCCCAACCACGCCTGCGGCGCGGTGAATCTGCACGACCAAGTGGCCTTCCACCGCGGCGGGCGCGACGTCGAGATCGGCGGGGTGCCGGCCAGGGGACTCGTGCGGTAAGCGTGCCGGTAGCGTGGGATTCGCATGCGTGCACTCGTCAAGCCGACGGCGGAGAAGGGTCTCCGGCTCGAGGACGTCCCGGAGCCGAAGCCCGGGATCAACGACGTCCTCATCCGTGTCCACAAGACGGGAATCTGCGGCACGGATCTCCACATCTACGACTGGGACTCCTGGGCGCAGAGAACGATTCCGGTGCCCATGGTCGTCGGGCACGAGTTCGTGGGCGAGGTGGTTGCGTTCGGCGCCAACGTGAGCGACTTCGCCCGGGGGGATCTGGTCAGCGGCGAGGGCCACGTCGTCTGCGGCCGCTGCCGGAACTGCATGGCGGGACGCCGCCACCTCTGCGCGCATTCGATCGGGCTGGGCGTCCAGCGGCCGGGCGCGTTCGCCGAATACGTGGCACTGCCGATGACGAACATCTGGCACCACTGGCCGGGGATCGACGAGGACGTCGCCGCGATCTTCGACCCGTTCGGCAACGCCGTGCACACGGCGCTCACCTTTCCCGTTCTCGGCGAGGACGTGCTGGTGACCGGGGCCGGCCCGATCGGCTGCATGGCGACAGCGGTCGTGCGCCACGCGGGCGCCCGGCACGTCATCGTCACCGACCTCAACCCGCACCGGCTCGCGCTCGCCCGGCGCATGGGCGCGACGCTCGCGGTCGACCCGCGCGAGCGCGACCTCGCCGACGTGCAGCGCGAGCTCGGCATGACGGAGGGGTTCGACATCGGCCTCGAGATGTCGGGCAGCCCGGACGCGCTGCAGAGCATGATCGCGAACATGGCACACGGCGGCCGGATCGCGCTGCTCGGGATCCCGCCGGAGCAGACGCCGCTCGATCTCGACCGCGTGATCTTCAACATGCTCACGCTCAAGGGGATCTACGGGCGCGAGATGTACGAGACCTGGTACCAGATGACTGTGATGATCCAGTCGGGGCTCGAGATCGACCCGGTGATCACGCACCGCTTCTCGCATCGCGATTTCGAGGAGGCCTTCGCCGTCGCCGGCTCGGGGGACTCGGGCAAGGTCATCCTCGATTGGACGAATATCTAGGAGGCCTTCGTGTACGGAACAGTTCGAGACGATCTGGTCGGGACGCTGGCGGAGGTTCGCGAGGCGGGCCTCTACAAGTCCGAGCTCGTGATGACGACGCCACAGGGCGCGCACGTCGAGGTCGAGGGCCGCGGCGAGCTGCTCAATCTCTGCGCGAACAACTACCTCGGGCTCGCGAACCATCCGGCGATCGTGGAGGCCGCTCACGAGGCGCTCGACCGGTGGGGATACGGGCTGGCGTCGGTGCGCTTCATCTGCGGCACGCAGGCGCTCCACCGCGAGCTCGAGGAAGCGCTTTCGTCGTTCCTCGGCACGGAGGCGACGATCCTCTTCAGCTCCTGCTTCGACGCGAACGGCGGCCTCTTCGAGGCGCTGCTCGGCGAGGAGGACGCGGTCATCTCCGACCAGCTCAACCACGCGTCGATCATCGACGGGATCCGGCTGTGCAAGGCGCGGCGGCTGCGCTACGCGAACGGCGACATGGACGAGCTGGAAGCGCGCCTCGTCGAGGCTGCGGACGCCCGCCGCCGGCTGATCGCCACCGACGGCGTCTTCTCGATGGACGGCTACCTCGCGCGGCTCGACCGGATCTGCGAGCTCGCCGAGCAGCACGACGCGCTCGTGATGGTCGACGACTCGCACGCCGTCGGCGTCGTCGGGCCGGGCGGACGCGGAACGCCGGAGCATCACGGCGTCGTCGAGCGCGTCGACATCCTGACCGGCACTCTCGGCAAGGCGATCGGCGGCGCGAGCGGCGGCTACGTCTCCGGCCGGCGCGAGATCGTCGAGCTCCTGCGTCAGCGCGCGCGTCCGTACCTGTTCTCGAACAGCGTCGCGCCGCCCGTCGCGGCTGCGAGCCTGCGCGCGCTCGGCCTGATCGAGAGCTCACACGAGCTGCGCGATCGGCTCCGCGACAACACGGCCCACTTCCGCTCGCGGATGGGCGAGCTCGGCTTCGAGATCCTGCCCGGCGAGCATCCGATCGTCCCGGTGATGGTCGGCGACGAGCCGACCGCGGCGCGCTTCTCGGAGAAGCTCGTCGAGCTGGGCGTCTACGCGGTGAGCTTCTCGTTCCCGGTCGTCCCGCGCGGCACCGCTCGCATCCGGACGCAGATGTCCGCCGCGCACGCGCGAGCCGACCTCGACTTCGCCGTCGAGCAGTTCGCGGCGGCCCGCGAGACCGTTGACGGTGGTATGTAATTTGTGATATGGAACGTGCGTGTTAGGCCGCCGTCGTACGTGGGCCGGTGTTGCGCTGGCCGCAATCGTCTTCGCGCTTCCTGCATCCGTGCAGGCCGGCGGCGCGGCCGCCGGCGGGACGCTCGTGATGGCGCGGGCGAGCGACGTCTTCAATTTCGACCCCTCGAACGCGCCCGACCAGGAATCGATCTCGACCGTGCTCGAGATCTACGACCGCGTAACGACGTTCGGTCCGCAAGGACAGATCCGGCCGGGCCTCGCGACGAGCTGGACGTTCTCGAAGGACCACAAGAGCGTCGTCTTCAACCTCCGCAAGGGCGTCCGCTTCTCGGACGGGTCGCCGCTGACCGCCGCGGACGTCGCGTTCTCGATCACCAGGGCGCTGAACCCGAAGAGCATCTACGCGGTCCTCTGGGGCGGTGCGGTGAAGAAGGTCACGCCGGTCGGCCAGCTGCAGGTGCGTGTCGATCTCCGGCGTGTGTTCGCGCCGTTGCTCTCGACGCTCGCGACGGCGCAGGGCTCGGTCGTCTCGAAGAAGACGTGGGATCGCCTCGGCAAGGGAGCGGCGATCCACCCGGTCGGGACCGGGCCGTTCATGCTGCAGAGCTGGCAGAAGGGCAACCAGTTGACCCTCGTGCCGAACCCTTACTACTGGGGAAAGAAGGCGACCGTCAGCAAGGTCGTCTACAAGGTGGTCGGGGACGACAACGCGCGCATCCTCCAGCTTCGCTCAGGGACCGTCGACGTGATCGACACGGTTCCGCCGAACCAGGTGCAAAGCCTGCGCGCCGCGGGCGACCACGTCGAGGTCGTCTACGGTCAGTCGACGCTGCTGATTCCCATGAACGAGGGCGTCAAGCCCTTCCAGGACAGGAACGTACGCCTTGCGCTCAGCTACGCCCTCGACCGCCCGTCGATCGCGAAGGTCGCCTACTTCGGCCTCGCGAAGCCGGCGCTCTCGCCGCTGCCGAGCGGTTCGCTGTTCTACCAGGGGCGCTACGGCGTTCCCTACAGCCTGGCTAAGGCGAAGTCGTATCTCGCGAAGAGCTCCGTTCCGAGCGGCTTCACCTTCACGCTGACGCTGCCGGCCGGGAACGCAGCCTTCTCGTCGCTCGCGCAGGTCTGGGCGGCGAGCCTGAAGCAAATCGGCGTCACGGCGAAGATCGTCCAGCTCGAGGCCACGACCGCGTTCGACCGCTGGCTGCAGAAGAAGTACGAAGTGCTCTTGCAGCCTTGGGCGAACGACACACCCGACGCGATGGAGTACGCCGAGCTCGGCATCGCCGGCCAGGACGGATTCTTCACGGGCTACCGAAACGCGGTGGCGAAGAGGATCACCGCGGCCGGCGAGGCGACGCTCTCGCCCGCCGCAAGGGCCAACGCGTACGCCCAGATCCAGCAGATCGCGGCGCGGGACGTCCCGCAGATCTACGCCGTCTCGCTTCCGATCATCTGGGCATCCGGACCGAAGGTGCACGGCTTCTCGCCCAACGCGCAGGGTGCGTACCGGTTCAACCTGGTGTCGAAGGGCTGAGCGCCAAGACGCACCGGTCTCGCCGCGACTCGGGATGACGAGATACGTCCTGGGTCGAGTCGCGCAGATCCTCCCGGTTCTGATCGGCGTCAGCATGATCGTGTTCCTG
>Ga0066709_100004343_pt1 | contig 11280 bp, 10 predicted proteins | sample GraSoiAngelo_158_FD_79665 | JGI IMG/M metagenome (GOLD analysis project Ga0066709, IMG submission 79665) | Grasslands soil microbial communities from the Angelo Coastal Reserve, California, USA - 14_1009_16_30cm | ecosystem: Environmental > Terrestrial > Soil > Grasslands | place: USA... | reverse complement strand
CCTCTCATGCTCGCCGCTTGGAAACTGGGACCAGCGCTTGCCGCCGGCTGCACAGTCGTCCTCAAGCCCGCGGAGCAGACTCCGCTGACAACGCTGGAATTTGCTCGCCTCGTTCAGGAAAACATTCGGGAGTTGCCGCCAGGTGTCCTCAATGTCGTCACAGGCGATGGCCCAGTCGCTGGCCGCGCGATCGTCGAGTCGATGAAAGTGGATAAGGTCGCGTTTACTGGAGGAACAGAAACCGGCCGCGCAATCTTGAAAGGCGTAGCCGACTCCAATCTCAAGAAAGTGTCGCTGGAACTCGGCGGGAAATCTCCAAACATCTTTTTCTCTGACGCGGATCTTGATGCGGCCACGGACGGCGCTCTCTTCGGCGTATTCATCAATCAAGGTGAGGTTTGCTCGGCCGGATCCCGCATTCTCATTCAGCAAGATGTGTTCAAAAAACTGGTCGCCCGCATGAAGGAAACCCTGCCCAGGATCCGGCTCGGCGATCCACTCAACCGCGAGACGAAGATGGGGCCTCTGGTCAGCAAAGATCATCTGCAAAAAGTCGAGAGCTACATCGAGATCGGTCGCAAAGAAGCCAAACTCATCGCCGGCGGGCGGCGGCCGTCATCGAACCAGTTGAAGAACGGATATTTTATCGAGCCGACGATCTTCGAATCCGGCAACAACAGTCGAATCGCGCGCGAGGAAATCTTCGGACCTGTGGTGACGTGCATTCCTTTCAAGAACGAAGACGATGCTCTTGAGATCGCCAACGATACCCCATATGGTTTGGCGGCGGCTGTTTGGTCTCGCGATATTTTTCGGTGTTTGCGTATGGTGAAGAGGCTGCGTGCCGGTATCGTTTGGGTCAACACGATGCAACCGTGCTATGTCGAGTCACCGTGGGGTGGGTACAAACAGAGCGGCCATGGGCGCGAACTCAGTCTCCACGGTATCGAAGAGTTCCTCGAAACCAAACAGGTGCACATCAACCTGAGCGAGCAGCCGATCGGATGGTATTGAGCAGAACCGCCCCGCGATTCGTTGTCCTTGGTGGCGCTGGAACCATTGGCCGCGTCATCGTGCGCGATCTGTACGAATCGAATGCGAAGAATCAGATTCTCATCGCGGACTTCGACGAGGCTGCAGCGCACGGAATTGCAACGAGCTACGGAAGCAGGCGAGTGACCTGTGCGTTCGCGGACGCCCGCTATTCCACGCGCCTGACGGCGGTGGTTCGCGACCATTCCGTCGTTATCAACTGCACGAAACATCAATTCAACTTGAATGTCATGGAAGCGGCACTCCGAGCTCGAGTCCATTATCTCGACTTGGGTGGGCTGTTCATCTGGACGCGACGCCAACTTCGGTTTCATCGCCCATTCCTCGAAGCCGGCTTGACTGCAATCTTGGGGATGGGCTGTGCGCCGGGCCTTACGAATGTAATGGCCGCGGTCGCAGCAGACAGGCTCGATCGCATCGACTCAATTCGCATTCGCGTCGGCGGCATTGACTTCAAGGGAAGGAATGGCAATTTCGTTTTTCCGTATTCCGCTCAAACCATCGTTGAGGAGCTCACACTTCCGCCATGGAAATGGAGCGGAGGCCGATTCGTACAAACGGAACCGAGGACCGGCTGGGAACGCGTCGATTTCGGCCGGCCGGTCGGGCGCCTCTGGACGGTGATGACCCGCCATAGTGAACTTGCGACGATTCCGCTTCGCTTCAAGAGCCGAGGCCTTCGTTACGCGGATTTCAAGGTCGCCTTCGATCGCGCTTTCGTCCGAGAGCTCATGAATCGGATGCGCTCGGGTTCGAGCATTCGAGATTTTGAACGAATCCCCGCCGCTCGCACGACGCCTGATGATTACGAAATCTCGCGCGTCGTTGCCCGAGGCGGCAGAGAAACCATCATCCTCGACTGTCACGCCCGGTCAAATGCCAAATGGCACGCGAGCGCAGGGGACGTCGATACCGCGTGTCCCGCCTCCATTGCAGCACAAATGATCGCAACGGGCACGATCGACCGGCCCGGCGTGTGGGCGCCTGAAGACATCGTGCCGGCCGAGCTGCTTTTCAAACAGCTGCGTCGCAGAGGGATTACCGTTCAGTAGACGCCACGACTTACAGTGAAACAACCTTATCTCGAAATAACCTTTCGCGCAGGGAGGCCCATTGCCGCGTATTATTATTTGCCTCGACGGCCGGGGCAAAAGAGTTATCGAAGTCTCCGCATCGAACCGGGAATGGTGGTAGATCTGGGCCGGGGCGGCAAACCGATTGGCATCGAAATCACAGCTCCGAGCCTCGTTTCTCAAAAAACCGTTAATCGCGTATTGAAGCAATTCGGCCTTCCTGCCGCAAGCCCAGGTGACCTCGCTCCTCTGAAAGTAGCCTGATCCACATCCTGATAAGAGCACGCCAGTGTAAACCTGTGGCAGAATGGCCGCATGCCGGAGGATCGGTCTAAAGTCCTGCAGTCTTGGGGTGAGTCGGGGCACTACTGGGAAAAGTATGGGCCAACCATCCGCAGCATGTTCGAGCCGGTTGCCGTCGCGTTGATGCGGGCAGTTGGAGCGTCTGCAAACAGCCGCGTCTTAGATGTCGCTGCGGGAATTGGTGAACCTTCGCTGACGATTGCGCGTCAATTGCCGTCAGCGACCGTGTGGTGCACGGACCCCGCCGCGTCAATGATTGAAGCTGCTAAGAAGGAAGCTTCGCGGGCAAAGTTGTCCAACGTTCAGTTCGCGCAATGCCTCGCCGACGCGCTCCCGTTCGATGACGAGTATTTCGATGGAGTTGTTTCCCGCTTTGGAATTATGTTTTTTCCTGATCCCGAAGCAGGCGTTCGCGAAATGCTGCGCGCGCTGAAAGAGGGCGGCCGAGTTGCCGCGGCGGTGTGGTGCGCGCCTGAGGCCAATCCATTTCATTTCGTGATCTCGGATGCTCTAGCAAAGTACATTCCGCCCGTACCTGCAGGTCCGGATGACCCGACGGCTTTCAGGTTCGCTCCGCCGGGTAAACTTGCCGCTATATTCGAAAGAGCCGGAGCGAGGGATGTTTCTGAGAACGTGCTGCGATTCACAATCGAGGCGCAGAAAACGCCTGAAGAATTCTGGCAAATGCGGGCGGAAATGTCGGACGCCAACCGCGAGAAGCTGGCGAGGCTGACGGCTGGTCAGCGCCAGAACCTTCAGCGAGACGTGCTCGAAGTACTCCCACAGTTTTCCTCTGGCGGCATGATGCGGTTCCCGGCGGAGGTGCTGATCGTGCGCGGGACTCGTTAACAGAACGCGGGCTAAAGCCGCGCGACTACGTGTTTCGACTCGCCGGACGGCGCGTAAAGAAACTGGTGATGGCGCCGATCAGCGGCCAGACGGCAAGAGCGAGGAGTGCCAGAGCAAAGCTGTCTGTCTGTTTTCGTACGAGGCCAACCAGATAAGGGCCGAGGAAACCACCCAAGTTGCCTACCGAATTGATGAGCGCGATTCCCGCCGCCGCGCCCGTGCCGCTGAGGATTTCCGATGACATTGCCCAGAACGGCCCAAGCGTTCCCCAGATTCCGACCGCCGCCAGACACAGTGCTGCAAGTTCGGCCGCGGGAACCTTCAAGAACGCAGCTGCTGTTAATCCTGCCGCGCCGGCGAACGCCGCAACAGCAACATGGAGTCGCCGCTCGCCGGTCCGATCTGAATTTTTGCCGATGATGACCATTCCAATTGCAGCGGCGATGTAAGGAATCGCGCTGACGAATCCAACGAGCACGTCACTCAAACCTGAAAATGCCCGAACGATTTGTGGCAGCCAAAGACTGATCCCGTAAAAGCTCATGATCACGGCAAAATAAATAAATGCGAGCGTCCAGACGCGCCGGCTCCGCAGGGCATCACCTAACGTGTGGTACACGTCCTGACGCAACTCCTCGCGTTCGCGTTGCAATCGCGAAATGATCCAGTCCTTTTCCTCAGCGGTTAGCCAATGAGCGTGTTTGGGCCCATCCGGCAAGTAGGCCAATGTGACGAACCCAAGAATGATTGCAGGAACTCCTTCAATCAGGAACAGCCACTGCCAACCCGCCAGACCCGCCGCGCCATTCATCTGGAGAAGAAGCCCGGAAACCGGTCCACCAATAACGCCAGCGATCGCGGTCGCGGTCATGAACCTCGCGACTGCACGGCCGCGCGCTTCCGCCGGAAACCAGTAGGTCAGGTACAGGATCATGCCGGGAAAGAAACCCGCTTCCGCAACGCCGAGTAAGAACCGCAGGACGTAGAACATCACGGCGCCATTCAAAAACATCATCGCCGATGAGATGATTCCCCACGTCACCAGAATGCGCGCAATCCAGATTCGCGCGCCAAAGCGCTCCAAGATGAGATTGCTAGGAATTTCAAAAACGAAATATCCAATGAAGAAAATCCCAGCGCCCAATCCGAAAACCGCCGGATCGAATTTGAGCGCGTCGTTCAACTGCAAGGCCGCAAATCCCACATTGATACGGTCAAGGTAGGAGACGATATACAGCAGAAACATGAACGGAATGAGTCGCCGCGTTAGTTTCGAGAGAAGCGCCTGTTCCGAGATCATACTGGCCTACGAATTGCACCGCGATTTGTATGGCAAAGCAACCGGAAACTGTCGTCATTACGGGCGCGTCCGCGGGTGTGGGGCGGGCCGCGGCACGGGAGTTCGCAAAACACGGAGCGAGCATCGCGCTGCTGGCGCGAGGCGAAGCGGGCTTGAACGCCGCCCGGGAAGAAGTGGTATCACTCGGCGGGCAAGCGTTGATTGTTCCGGTAGATCTGGCGGATCACAAACAGGTCGAGGCGGCCGCAGCCGAGGTTGAGCGCAGTCTCGGGACGATTGACATCTGGATCAACAACGCGATGGTTTCAGTTTTTTCGCCGTTCCGCGAGATGACTAGTGAAGAATTCCGGCGCGTGACTGAAGTGACCTACCTCGGTGTCGTCTACGGAACGATGGCGGCGCTGCGATACATGGTTCCACGAAACCGCGGCACGATTGTGCAAGTCGGGTCGGCGCTGGCGTATCGAAGTATTCCGCTTCAGTCGGCCTACTGCGGCGCGAAGCATGCGGTTCGCGGCTTCACGGATTCGCTTCGCTCCGAGTTGCTGCACGACACTCTCAACGTGCATCTCACGATGGTCCAACTGCCTGCCCTGAACACGCCACAATTCGAATGGGTCAAGAGCCGCCTAACTCGCAAACCACAACCGGTACCGCCCATCTTTGAACCAGAAGTAGCCGCCCGTGGCATTTACTGGGCAGCGCATCATCGCCGCCGCGAACTCGACATTGGCTTTTCCAGCGTAAAGGCAATTGTCGGAAACAAAGTGTTTCCCGGATACCTCGATCGGTACCTCGGGCGGCATGGCTACGACGCGCAGCAAACGAATGAACCCGCCGATCCTAACCGTCCGAATAACCTTTGGAAACCGTTACCGCAAGATTTCGGCGCTCACGGACGCTTCGACGCTCAGGCACGCTCTGAAAGTGTGCAACTGTGGACCACAACCCATCGTGCATGGTTTGCGGGCGCAATCGGCATTGCCCTGGCTTGGGCTGGTCTGGCGTATACAATGAGGCGATGGAGTTCGATGCAGTCATCGTCGGATCTGGCCCAAACGGGCTTGCTGCGGCCATAGAAATTGCCCGCGCCGGGCATTCTGTTTGTGTCCTGGAATCGCGCGACACCATAGGCGGCGGAGCGCGCACGGCAGAACTGACCGCGCCGGGTTTTCTTCACGATGTCTGTTCGGCCGTTCATCCTCTCGGGATCGCATCGCCTTTCTTCAAAACTCTGCCTCTCGCCGAATACGGGCTGGAGTGGATTCATTCGCCTGCTTGTCTTGCTCATCCGTTTGATGACGGGTCAGCTGCAGTCCTGTTTCGATCGATTCGACAGACGTGCACGACGCTTGGCAAAGACGCGGGTGCGTACGAGAAGCTGTTTTCTCCGTTTGTTCGACACGCCATGACGTTACTGCCAGAAATTCTCGCCCCACCTATACACTTGCCCCGGCATCCGTTTCTCTGGATGCAGTTCGGGATGCATGCAATTCAATCCGCTCAGGGATTCGGCCAGCGGCAATTTCAGGGGAGCCGCGCGCGGGGTCTGTTCGCCGGCATCGCGGCGCATTCCAACATGCCGCTCGATGGGTCGCCCACTGCGGCCTTTGGACTGCTTCTCGGGATACTTGGACACGCCGACGGCTGGCCGATTGTACAGGCAGGCTCTCAACATTCCTCCGACGCGCTGGCCTCATCCCTCAGGTCTCTCGGTGGACGCATCGTTACCGGCACGCCCGTGAAGTCGTTGCGGGAATTGCCGACATCGTATGCCGTGATTTTCGATCTCACACCGCGGCAGATTCTGCACCTCGCGTTCGACGTCTTGCCTCCGCGCTATCGATGGGAACTCCAGAAATACCGGTACGGCGCTGGGGTGTGCAAGGTGGATTGGGCTCTGAGTTCGCCAATTCCTTGGAAATCGCGCGAGTGCCTGCAAGCTGCAACCGTGCACGTTGGCGGCTCCGCAGAGGAAATTGCCGAAGGCGAACGCATTGTTGGAAAGGGACGACACCCCGAACGCCCGTTTGTATTGCTTGCGCAACAAAGCTTGTTCGATGAGACTCGGGCGCCGGCGGGTAAGCACACCGCTTGGGGTTATTGTCACGTGCCGAACAATTCGAAGATGGACATGACGAGCCGCATCGAATCCCAAATTGAGAGATTCGCGCCCGGCTTTCGCGATTGCATTCTGGCGCGGCATACGATAACCGCACCGGAGTTTGAAACCTACAATGCCAATTATGTTGGCGGCGACATGACGGGCGGGCTTCAGAACATTCTGCAGATCATTGCGCGTCCGTCGCTTCGTGTGACGCCATATTCGATTCCAGTGGAAGGGCTCTTCATTTGTTCCTCATCGACTCCCCCGGGCGGTGGCGTGCACGGGATGTGTGGTTATCATGCGGCTCGTGCCGCCCTAACCTCGATTCGGTATAATCGCCGCAGCCGTAAGTGATGTGGAGAAGCCAATGACACACGTCAGAGTAATTGCCCTGTTTATCGTTTTGTTCCTAGCGATTCCGATCGTCGCGCAGATGCCACAAGAAAAAGTGGATCTCGACGCCATCTACAAAATCAAAGATGAGGGACTCAACCACTCGCAAGTCATGGATACTCTGAGCTACCTCACGGATGTGTATGGCGCCCGGCTCACCGGTTCTCCACAGATCAGAGCGGCCGGCGATTGGGTCAAGAAAAAACTGACAGAGTCGGAGCTTGTCCATGTGCAGACAGAACCCTGGGGACCATTCGGCCGCGGGTGGACAAATGAAAAGATCACCGCCCGAGCCATATCGCCTTCCGTAAGTTTCCCTGTCATTGCGTATCCGAAAGCCTGGACGCCCGGAACAAATGGACCGGTCGAAGCTGATCTTGTTACAGCTGTCGTTACTAATGACCAGGACTTCGATAAATTCCGCGGCCAGCTTCATGGAAAGTACGCGATGATTGCCGCAGTGCCTGAAGTTCAGGCGCAGTTTCAGGCGCCCGGCCGCAGATTGTCCGATGACGAGTTGCAGAACATGTCCAACCAACCGGTCCAGCCGCCGCGGGGCGGAGGACCTGGGCAACGCGGCGCTCCCGGAGGCGGCCGCGGGAATGCGCCCAACTTTAATGAACGGCGCCTCAAGTTCTTCCTCGACGAAGGTGTCATTGCAACCATTGAGCCTGGCCAGGGCAGCGGCGGCACCGTCTTCGTGCAAAGTGGTGGTGGACGGAACCTGACGGACGCGCCTGTTCCGCCACAGGTCGTCATGTCCGTGGAGCACTATGGGCGGCTTTGGCGGATGCTCGAGAGGAAGGTTCCGGTCCGGCTCGAGATGGACATCCAGAACAAGTTCTTCGATGACGATCTCAATTCATTCAACATCGTCGGAGAGATCGCGGGAATGGACAAAGCAGACGAACTGGTCATGCTTGGGGCTCACTTCGATTCCTGGCACTCCGGAACAGGCGCCACGGACAATGCCGCCGGCTCCGCAGTCATGATCGAGGCGATGCGGATTCTCAAAGCAACAGGCCTCAAGATGCGACGAACCGTCCGGCTTGCATTATGGACTGGAGAAGAAGAAGGCATCCTGGGCTCACGCGCGTACGTGACGCAGCATTTCGCCGACCGTACCGATATGAAGCTGAAACCGGACCACTCGAAATTCTCCGCTTATTTCAATCTCGACAATGGGACGGGCACGATCCGCGGTGTGTACTTGCAGGGCAATGAGGCCGTGGCGCCGATATTTCAGGCTTGGATGCAGCCTTTCAAAAATCTTGGAATGACCACATTGACGATCCGCAGTACCGGTGGAACAGATCACTTGTCGTTCGATGCCGTCGGTCTTCCCGGATTTCAATTCATCCAGGATCCCATCGAATACAACAGCAGGACACACCATTCGAACATGGACGTGTATGAGCGGATTCAGGCTGCGGACCTGATGAAGGATGCGGTGATTATCGCGTCATTCGCCTACCATGCCGCGAACCGCGATGAAAAACTGCCCAGAAAGCCGCTGCCGAAACCGCAGGGCGGACCGGCGCGCTAATCTAATCTACTGACTCGGCGCGTAATATCCTTCGCGCGTGCGGACGCTGAGTTTGGGCATGCCTGCTGGAGGGGTCACTCGCAAGCGGATTTTCCTGTATTTGCCATCTTTGTTTGTATTTGTGGACTCGTAACCGATGACGTACTGGCTCTTGAGTTCCGATGCAATCTTCTCGCACGTGTCTTCCAGGTCATTAACCGACGCGTGGTAGGAATGCCCGCCGGTCAACTCGGCCAGATCGCCAAGTAAAGCCCGTCCCATATCGATGACGTAAATCTGCGCGTCGGCCTCTCGGATGAATTCGCGGATGTCGCCGCGGTTGTAACGGCTGTGATTGTCTTCCCCATCGGTAATCAGCAAAAGAGCTTTCTTGGGGTTCTGCCCGCGCTTGAGTTGGGCCAAGCCGAGATAGATGGCGTCGTACAGCGCGGTAGAACCTTCAGCCGGCTTGAACGCAAGGCTGTCTCGGAGTCTCTTAATATCGCTGGTGAAACCCTCTGCGATTTGTGCCCGATTTGCGAATTCGACCAGGAAGTATTCATCCTCCGGCGTGCCGGTCTCGAGGAACTTGGCGGCCGCATCGCGAGCGAAACCGATCTTCTTTTCCATGCTGTGGCTGATGTCAAAAATGATGCCGAGGCTCACGGGCGCTACTTCACTCGAAAAGTAGCGGATCTTCTGTTCGATCTTGTCTTCGAACAACTGAAAATTCTCAGCCTTCAGATCCGTAACGAATCTGTTGGCGTCGGTGACGGTCACATTCACCATGACAAGATCGACATCCACTTTGAGCGATTTCTGAGCGGCGAAGACGACTCCTGCTGCGAGAAACACGGCAACGAAAATGCAGAATTTGTTTCGAAGGGTCATAGGATGCGGGAGACCTTATCACTCCATAGGGAGTTGTTCAAGTGGTTCTTAGATTGCGAGCCCCCCGGGAAACCGCACCCGCTCTGGGATTGTGGTGAGGACAAAAATTTCCCCATTCTCGAAAACTGCCCACATGTCGCGCTTTACAACCCGACGATTTAGCCAACTGGAATAACACCTGCATCAGGGACATCGGAAGTGTTTTCAGTAAGGAGGACATAGATGAGATCCATGCTATTAGTGCGATCCGCACTAATTGTGTTTGTTTTGACACTGTTGACGGCATCGCTATCTGCGCAACAAGTAGAACTCTACCCGAATGCCGGTGGGTTCTGGCCCCAACACAACATCAACGGGAATGGCTTCAAAAGCGATGGCATTTATGGTTTTAAGGGAGGCGTCTTCCTGAACCAGAATTCACAGCTAGAGGGTAGCTTCGGGTACTTGAACCATTTTGAGCTGAGACAGCCGCCGAATCCGTTCAATCCAGCATTCGGGATCGTTCAACCCGCGGTACGTGGGTTTCTTTACGACGTGAACTACGCATTCAACTTCGGAGAACGCCAATTCCTCAATACGCGTGTTAGTCCATTCGTTTCGATTGGAGCCGGCGGATTGACCGCTTACATGCCCCACGCCACGTCCACCTTCGTTGAGGGCGGCGGCAATCTCATCTCTGGTGGCGCGATCGTGCCGAATCCCGGCCGATCTAAAATCATGGAGAGTGGTGACACGTTCCTCACGTTGAACTATGGCGGCGGTGTGAAGTTCCTGAACGTCGCCGGGCCGATGGGCTTCCGCGTTGATCTTCGCGGCCGCACGCTGCCGAACTTCTTCGGGCAGCATACGAGTTGGCTGGAGCCTACCGCTGGTCTCACCTTCAGTTGGGGCGAACGGTAATCGAGGAGCGCGGCTGTTTCTGTAGGGGCGGTCTAGGACCGACCACGATGTCTCAACCGGGAAATCGCGACGGTCCTAGACCGGCCCTACAGTTTTTTTTGGCTACGCCACTCGACGGAGACCGCCGCCACCGGCAGTGCGTCCGATGATCACGCGGTAGATCGCCAGTATGATAACTGCGCCAACTACTGACGCGATGAAGCCTACCGGCTCACCTTCCCTGTACCAGCCAACGGCACGACCGATCAGACCGGCGACGAGCGACCCTCCTATGCCAAGCAGTATCGTAACTATGACTCCGCCTGGATCATGTCCCGGCATGATGAGTTTGCCCAATGCGCCAACGATCAAACCAACGACGATCATCCACAGCAAATACATGCTCAACCTCCTTCTCCTCACTATGGACATGGAAATTCAAGAAGGTGAGTGCAGATGGCCTGCCAAAAGGTAGAAGAAAACGTGGCGAGGGCGCGGGCCTTCGCCCGCGCTTTGGAGTGGTTACCAGACTCTGTGCATCGTAGAAACGAAATAAGTCGCCAAATAGACAATCGTGATTACCAGACCGATAACCAACATTCTCATATAAACCTCCCTGGTTCAAAAGACCCCCAGCGCTTTAAGCATGCGCTGTGCCAAACCGGAAATTGCGTCCTTTGACCACTTCAAAGATGCCTGATGAAGCGCATTTCACGTTGCCGGCGTCGGGCTCCATCAACTTAATCAGGCTCCACACCAATGAGCGCCGAAGTGGCCCACAAATACAACTTTTTTTTCCACAGGCGGTCCGAAATAAATAGGAGGGGGTAATATATGTTGGTTTCCAGGGAGTTAAACGCTGGCTATTGGGCCCTGCGAATTGCCTTTGGGATCGGTCCATTGCTGG
>Ga0066709_100004342_pt1 | contig 11282 bp, 9 predicted proteins | sample GraSoiAngelo_158_FD_79665 | JGI IMG/M metagenome (GOLD analysis project Ga0066709, IMG submission 79665) | Grasslands soil microbial communities from the Angelo Coastal Reserve, California, USA - 14_1009_16_30cm | ecosystem: Environmental > Terrestrial > Soil > Grasslands | place: USA... | reverse complement strand
GCGGCTGAGCGCGATAAATCCAATGGCGGCCGTGATACTGCATGGCACTCCGCGCAACCAAAGCGAGAGCACGCCGCCTGTCACGGCGAGCGGAATTCCGGTGTAAACGAGAAGCGCCTGTCGAATGCTGCCGAAGGCGAGATAGATTAGAATGAAAATCAATGCGAGCGCCGCTGGCACGACGATCATCAAACGCGCCCGAGCTTGCTGCAGGTTTTTGTAGGCCCCTCCAAATTCAACAATGTAGCCTTCGGGCATTTTCACCTCTTGTTTGATTCGTTGCTCGGCGTTGTGAACAAATCCTTCAACGTCGCGCGTATCCAAGTTGACCAGAAGGGCCGCCCGACGGTGTCCGTCGTCGCGCAAAATCGGTTCGACAACCTCGACCGTTTTTAGATCGGCAACTTCGCCAAGTTTGAGCAGGCCGTGATCCCCGACCCGCAAAGGTAACTCTCGAATTTTCTGTTCGTCGGCACGGAATTGATCAGGCATTCGCACCACGATTTCGTAACGCTTTTCTCCGTCGATCGCGGTGCCGACCACTTGGCCAGCAAGCGCGGCGGAGACAGCTTTGTTCACTTCGCTCGCGGACAGACTGTAGCGTTGCAGCACATCGTGTTTGGCTTCGATCAGGAGTTGTCCCGTGCGTCCCTCGGTTTCGTATTCTATTTCTCCGGCGCCTGGCGTTTTCTCGAGAATGCCCTTGATCTGCTCAGCGAGCTTGTCGAGCACATCATAATCATCTCCATAAATCTTCACCGAAAGCTCCGCCTTTGTGCCTTCGAGCATTTCGTCAAACCGTTCCTCGATCGGCTGCGAAAAGATCAGGTTGGATTTAGGGCTCAACCGCTTCATTACTTCACCGATCTTGGCGTGAAGCTCAGCTTTGTCGCGCGGATGGCCGCCCGTTCTCGGCCACTCCTTGATTGGTTTGTAGGAAATAAAAACATCGCTCTCGCTCGACGGCATTGGATCGGTCGCGATGTCGTTTGTCCCGGTTCGCGAGAATACGTGTGTGATCTCCGGAAAATCGCGGAGCAGGATTTTTTCCAGCTCGATGTCGATCTTGACCGATTCTTCCAAGCTCGTTCCAACCGGTTTGTGAAACACTTCCGTGATCGATCCTTCATCGAGCTTCGGAACAAATTCGGCGCCGAGGTGAGTGAACAGCCAGAGCGAGCCGGCGAAAATAGCGATTGCCGCCAGCACCACCAGCCAGCGTGTCGCGAGCGCGACACGCAGCATCGGCTCGTAGATCGCTTTGACCGCGCGAACGATAAAATTATCGTCCTCGCCGAGGCGGCCGCGTAGTAGAAACGAACAAAGCACCGGCATCAGCGTTAACGCGAGAACGAGCGCACCGGTGAGCGCGAGCATCACTGTCATCGCCATGGGATGAAACATTTTTCCTTCGACGCCGGTCAGAGCGAGGATCGGGATGTAAACGATCGTGATAATGACAACACCGAAAAACATCGGATTCGCGACTTGTTTACTCGCCGCAAGCACAACCTCGCTTCGCTCCTTGCTGTTGAGCCTTCGGCCGAGCTCGTGCTGCCGAACTCCGAGTTGACGCACGACATTCTCAACGATCACCACCGCGCCATCGATGATGAGTCCGAAATCAACCGCGCCCAGACTCATCAGGTTTCCCGACACTCCGAGCTTCACCATTCCGGTCAGGGCGAAAAGAAACGATAACGGAATCGCCGCGGTAACGATGAGAGCCGCGCGCCAATTACCTAGCACTACAAAAAGCACTGCGATAACCAGAATCGCGCCTTCAAAAAGATTATTCCGCACGGTGTGGATCGTTTTGTTGATCAAGATCGAGCGATCGTACTCCGTTTGAACCTGCACGTTGTCGGGCAGCTTCTCCGCAATCTCGGCCAGGCGCGCTTTGACTCGCTCCGCGACTTCGCGGCTGTTTTCGCCGGTGAGCATCATCGCTGCGCCGATGATTGTCTCCCGACTGTCGGCTGTTGCAGCGCCGGTGCGGATGCGCGAGCCGTAGGTCACGTCGGCAAGATCTTTTACCAGCAGCGGCTTGACGCCGCCGGCAAATTTCACCGGAAGATTCGCAATATCTTCGAGAGTGTTCGCGCGCGTCACCGCCCGGATACTCAATTCATTACCACTGCGCTCTATGATTCCGCCGCCGGCATTTTCAACATTTGTTCCGATGATGTCGGCAAGCTCACTGAATGTCATCCCGCTTTGCGCTAATTCTTCCGGGTGCGGCTGAACCACAAATTGTCGTTCGTAGCCGCCGCTCTCGTTAACCTCGGCAACGCCCTGCACGGTTCGGAGGAGCGGTTTGATTGTGTATTCGTTAACCTCGCGCAGTTGGAACAATTGTTCCTGAAGCGACACCGGCTTTTTCGCCCTCTCTTTATAAGAGACACTGTAGTAAAAAATTTCGCCTAAACCGGTGCTGATCGGCGCGAGCTTCGGCGCGACGTCGTGTGGCAAGTGCTCCATCGCAGCTTGCAACCGCTCGGTAACCAGCTGCCGCGCTCGATAAATATCCGTGCTGTCATCGAACTGGAGCGTGACTTGCGACAAACCGAATTTCGTCAGCGAACGCATTTCTTCCAAACCAGGCAGTCCGGCCATCTGGATTTCGATCGGCCAGGTCACGAACCGCTCCGATTCTTCCGCAGCCAGAGTCCGCACTTCGGTATTGATTTGGACCTGCACACCAGTGATGTCCGGAACCGCATCAATCGGCAGGCGAGTTGCCGACCAGAGGCCGACGCAAACAAGAGCGAGCGCTGCCAGCAATACAAAAGCGCGCTGTCGGAGCGATAATTCGAGAATTTTATCGATCATCGCGGCTTCTCCGAGTCCAGGCGCATGGCCGTGAGTTGTTCCAATTGCTGGCGGGCTTCGATACCTGCGGCTTGTGCCGCGGTGAATGCGTCAATCGAATCGAGATACTGCTTTTGCAATTCAGTGTAAGTGGAAACTGGAATCGCCCCGTCGCGGTAATTTCGGTCACCCGTTTCCGCGGCTTCGCGGATTTGCGGGAGGACAGACTTCTGCAAATCGTCCGCTTCATCGCGCCGTGAGCGGTAGACGAACTCAGCGTCTGCGACCTTGCGTTCTACGTCGCGGATGAGTGTTGTCAGCTCGGCTTCAACCTTCGCGGCTCGCGCTTTTTCGGTTTCGATCTTGCCCGCGTTTGTGTTCCAAAGCGGCAGTGGCAACGTCACGCCGATTCCGAATTGGTATTCATTAGTGTCGGCGCGCTCATTGTGAGCAAGGGGACCGACGCGTACCGCCGGCCAGCGTTCATTTAGCGCGAGCCTGACTTTGTAGCCTTGCTGTTCCAGATCGAGCACGCGCGTGCGCACATCGTAATTGCGCTCGCGCGCTGTGAATAGGAGCGTCGCAATCGGGGGAAGCGGCCGCAGCGTTAGATCGAGAGTCGGAATCGCGAGCGCTGAATTCACTTGCGCCCCGCGTAATTGGTTCAATTCATAAATGGCACTTTGCATCTCGCGCTGCGCCTCCAGTGGTTTGCGTTTGAGCGCGATCGCGTTTGCTTCTATGATTCGCACATCAGCCTGTTGCGCGACGCCAGCCACCGGTCGCTGCGACAACACCGTGGCAAGATCGTCGAAGCGTTTTGCAATTTCATCAGCAGCGCCGGCCTTCATTTTGCCCAATGCTGCGCGGAATGCCGCGGCCCTTACTCGAGCCGCCAGTGCGGTCCGAAATCCTTCCAAACCCAGTTCCGCCAGTGCCACCTGATGGGTGGCAATCGCTTTCCGAAGAGTAACACGCCCGGGATATTCGAAAGTTTGCGTTGCTCCTAGCGTCCACATAATCCCGTCACCCAAGGTATCGCCGTGATAATCACGGACGATTTTCGCGCCAGCCTCAGTCGACAGTTCTGGATTTTGCCATTCACCAGCTGTGCGCCGTTCGCCCCTGGCGGCCGCGATTTCCGCAGTGTAGACCCTGATTTCCGGGTTCCGCGCAAGCGCCTCCGCGACTAACCTGTCCAGGGAGTTTGTGTCGGAGCCGCTGCATGCAATCGGCGCGAGCGCGATTGCAAAGCTAATTGTGATTGTGGCTTTCAAGGTTCGGCCGGAGAGGCCTGGGGTGCTACCTTTCAAAACGGCCCGCAAGCTCCACAACTCGCGGCCCTAAATCGGCAAAGCGATTGTCTTGCGAAAATACGGAAAGGGGCCTCTCCGATTTGCGTGTCAATTTCAAGATACAGCCTTCGGTTGGATCAATCAGGTATGCAGTTTCGCCTTTGCCGGCAACAACGCCGCGCGCGCCTTTGACCGTCGCGACCGTCGCTCGGAGATGAAATTTTCCGTGATCATCGACCTCGGCAATCGTCAGCGTTGCAGCTTGAGATGCTGCCGCGTAAAGAAGTTTTCGGTCCAAAGAATAATCGATGTTATCCAAGCCAGGACCTGTTGTAATAGAGTCAATCACCTTTCCGCCATGACCGGCGTCGATACTCACAACGTGGTCCCCGCACGCGACGAAGAGGATGTTATGAGCATTGTCGAAGGCTAATCCCTGCAAATCGCTGCTGCCGGGATTCCAACTGGCGATCACTTTGTGAGAGCGCAGGTCGATCGCCACTGTCTTTCCGACGTCCTCAATGTTTGTGAAAAAAATCCCTCGCTCATTATCGACGGCATACCCCTCAGCCAAATTCTCCAAGGCAATTTTCGTTTTCGGCTTGAGATGATGCGGATCGGAAGCATCGAAGACTTCGAGCGATTTGGCCGGCGCATTGTCGCCCGATTTCGGGCGAAGAGTCGCCCAGAGCTCACGCGTAGCTGCAACGTAAACCACACCGTCCGGCGTCACGGCGCGATCTGCCGACACAGGTACACATTCGCCGCGCGCCAGTGTCGTGGCGGCGATTGTGCAAATGGTGGCATTTCCGCGGTTGCCGATGTAAACAACTTCGTCTCCCATGCTCGCCGCGGTTGGTCCAACTGCAATTTTGCGTCCGCGCCGCTCGATCTCGCCGGTTGGAAATCCTTCGATTTGCGACACGACGTCGGTTTTCTCATCGATTACATCCACGGCGCCAGTGTTGCTTGCCGGCACCCATATCTTTCCGGTTGCACGATCGTAAGCGAAGTAGTCGAGGGCGACTGTGCCGCTTGCGCCGGGAAGCGAAATCCTTTGCAGCTCATAATTCGCGTCGGCCGGGCCGGCTCCGATTGCTGTCGCTGACACCAAGGCAATTTGTATCAATGCGACACCGAGTTTTGTAAATTTCGAAGCGCGATTTGTTGCAAAAGGCCAGCAGCCCATCGGACCAATGTTAATAAAAATTGATTCCGAAGTCACAATTCCTTTTCAAACCAGATTAGTATATCGAAAGGCGCGCTGTTTTCGCTCCAAACATCGCGTCCAATCGCTGTAACGTCTGCTACGATACCCTCGGAGCAGACGATCATCACGGCGCGGCCTGTTTTGAATTTTCTCCTTTCGCTTTCGCCAACACGTTTGGCGTTGAATCGCCTCGGGCAAAGAGCGAAGCAAGGTGGCGGGGCAAATATTCTCGCATTCGATTCGAATTGCTGATTTACATTGTACTTATGGCAACTTGGTTCTGGTACGCAGTTACCGCCGCTGTTCTATACGGCGCACATCAAATCTTTACCAAGCTGGCGGCTGCTCGAATTGGCGAAGGCTTGGGCGGGTTCGTGGTCGAAGCAACGGCCGCATTGTCGATTTTGGCTTACCTCGCGTTTCTTTGGTTAGCGAGCCGTTGGAATCAGCAATCCAGCGCGCAAGGAATTTTGTATTCCGTTCTCACTGGAATCTGCGTAGGTGCAGGAACGATTGCATTCTTTCTGCTTTTTCAAAAAGGCGGCCCGCTCTCATCGGTTCCAGCAATTCTAGCTGGCGGCGCCGCAATTATGGCAATCGCTGGCATTTTGTTTTTCCACGAAGCAATTTCTTGGCAGCGGTTACTTGGAGTCACATTCGCGATCACCGGTCTGTTCCTGCTGCGGCGATAGCTAATCTTGCAGCGGCGAACTGACTTTGAGCAGTCCACCAACCAAAAGACCGCCTTTGATGGCGTTCGCCAAGTCTCTTGCCCGACCGCGTCCCCAGTAGTGAAAAAAAATGATGCGTGGTTCTTCATGTGTCATGTGTTGATGGATCGCCACAATGTTGATCTTATCCTTGATCAAAGATTTCACGACAGGCTGTAGTTCATCTTCTATTACGGCGAAATCTCCATCGACGATCGCATTGTCATCGCTGCCGGCGAACGCCGCCCAGGTATTTACGCCCATGGTGTTATCGATCTTGACACCGTGCATCATTGCGGGACGGCCGATCGTAAACTTTACCATTCCATCTTTTGATTCGCCTGGTGTTCCGAAGATCTCGTTAAGAGGGCCAGCGGTAATGGAATTTTTTTCGGGCAATGGCCCGTTGCCGAAGGAATCTTTCGGTTGCGGGTTGGCTGCGCGAGTCTGTTTAATAGCGTCGTAAACTTTTCTTATAGCGCCAGCCAATTTGTCAGCCGTGCCTTCGCCTTCTATGTGCATGAAGTAAACTTTGGGCCTATCGAAGAAGAAATGGTTATGGAGCGCCGTCACATTGAGGCCATTGTCGAGCGCAGCTGACATTGCGGCGTTCACTTCATCTTCAAAAAGAACTGTATCGCCCATCACCATTGCGCCGCTCGGCGTGGCGGTGAACGCCGCCCAAATGCCGAGACCCATGAACGGAGGCATAGTCCATCCATCGACAACCACCTTCACGTCATTACGCGGGAAGGTGACCTTGTAGACACCTTCTTTCTCATTCATTTTCCCTTTGAGTCCTGTTAACTCGTCGATGCGCCCCGTGTTCAACTCGGCAGCCACAGACGCGCAAATAGAGGCGATCAAAGCCAATGCTGTTGTAAAAATGTGTTTCATGATCACAGTGAGCGGAGCGTATCGCTGCCGGGCAGACCAGCAGCGATAGCCGCTCTCGTTATTTGTTAGTCGCCTTTTTCTTTGTGCTCCTTGCTCTCATCGTGGCGGCTGACTACCTTGCCGTCAGGGGTCAGTTCGACGCCTGTTTGTTTGCCGTTGTTGTCAATAACGGCTTCGTAGTTACTGCCCTCTTTCTCCCAGCGGACAATTGTTCCGCCCTTGGCTTCCGCCTGAGCAGCCTGCTGCACCGCGGCCGGCACATCGGAAGGATTGACTTTTTCCTCTCTTTCTTCGTCAGCCCAAAGCGCTGTCGAGGCGCTGAACATCAGGCCCGTGGCTAATGCGATTACTGGAATGATGTGTTTCATACTTTCTTACTTGGGATTGTGAGGCGCACGGCGCCTCGAGTTTTTTTTGGCGCGAAGAGCCGCATTCACTCAAACGCGGATTCGCTAACAGGTTCATACGCCAATAGACAAGCGATTCCTCGGACACCGCACTTAAGAAATCCTGAAGTTTTCTTCAGGCTTCGAATTGAATCCGAAAAACGCTGCCGCCAGCCGAATTATCCTCGAAAATGATGCGGCCACCGTTGCGCTCAACTGCCTGTTTGGCGATCGCGAGGCCGAGGCCGGCGCCCCCCTGTGCGCGTGAGCGCGCTTTATCGACGCGAAAAAATCGCTCGAAGATTTTCTCGTGATATTCGGGCGGTACGCCGGAACCGGTGTCCTTCACTGATATGTCGATCTTGCGCGCGCTGCACACCGCCGTGATTGAAATCTGCGAATTGGCGGGACCATGCCGGATCGCGTTGTGGACGAGATTTACCAGAGCCAAATGAAGTAATGTCCGATCCGCGTGCACAGTTATGTCGTTCTCGCCGGTCACGGCGATATTTTGGCGTTTTTCGTTCGCGAGGACCTCGAATTGATCCCGAACTTCGTTGAGTAACGCTGCAATGTTCACTTCCTCGCGCACTACATCTGCCTTCGTCGTGTCCATGCGCGCAAGGGTGAGCAGCGCATCAACAAGATCCGTCAGGCGCTGCGCCTCCTCGAGCATGCTTCCGATTGTTTCGCGCAACACCGCCGGATCATTGCCATCGCGCAATGCCACTTCACCCACGGCGCGCAATGCAGTCAGCGGCGAGCGCAACTCATGCGACGCATCCGCGGTGAATCGCTGCAACTCGGTAAACGAAGCCTCAAGCCGCGCGAGTGTCTCATTGAACACTGTAGCGAGACGGCCAAGCTCATCGTTCGGATTCGGATTCGGCAAACGTTTCGACAGAGATTCCGAACTGATCCGGCGCGCCTGTCGCGCCATTGCATCCAGCGGTCGCAATGAACGCGTCGCGATCAGGTAACCGCCAATCGCCGCAAGGGCGACCGCAAGCGGGAAGCCGAGTGTTGATACTTTTATAATTTCGTCGAGTGCGTGGCGCGTTTCTATTTGTTCCTCTATCTCCTCGCCTAATCGGTGCTCGATGACTTCATAAACAAACCAGGCGAACGCGAACAAGACGAACGCCGTCGCCGCGGCGTACCACAAAGCCAGTCGAAATCGAACGGAGCGCCGTTGCCACCAACTCTTCACGGCAAGACCCCCTGTGCACACAAAACGAAACCGACGCCGCGCACAGTATGTATCAGTTTAACGTCCTCCCCATCATCGAGTTTGCGCCGCAAATGGGCGAGATGAACATCGATCACATTATCAAGCGGTGTCGCGCGATTCGGTTCTCGCCAAACCTCACGCGCAATCATTTGCCGCGTCACTGTCTCATCGTGATGATGCCCGAGAAACGCGAGCAGATCGAATTCGCGCGGCGTCAGACCAATCTCCCTCGATCCACGCAAGACGCGACGCGTTTGCAGATCGAGCGTGAGATCGCCGATTTGCTGCCGAAGCGGATTGGCAAAATCCACTCGCCGCAGCAGAGAGCGAATGCGCGCAAGCAATTCCGCAAACGCAAAAGGTTTGACCAGATAATCATCAGCGCCGGCATTTAATCCGAGCACACGGTCGTCCACCGCATCGCGCGCAGTGAGCAACAGCACCGGAGTTTTCGCGCCGCGCGCGCGAAGCGTGCGCAACACCTCGATGCCGTCACGACCAGGCAACATCCAATCGAGAATGACGAAATCGAAACTTTCGCGGCTAAGCAGAAAAAATCCCTCTTCACCGGTCTTCGCCGTCACAGGCTCAAAGCCCTCACCCCGCAATCCCTTCGCAAGCGCGCGAACAGTCTTGGGATCATCTTCGATCAATAATACCTTCACTGATTCAAGGTAAGACTTACCGCCTCGTTGCGCCAAGGATGCGATTCTGAAGAAAACTTCAGGAACGCGGAAGCAGCTCTAGTCGTTGTCTTGGATTAGGATGCATCGGGAACGACGAGCCAAGCTAAGATTCGAACAATACTGAATTCGAATGGATGAGCCGAAGCAGATTGAGAAAGCGAGCGGCGGAGACAAATTACCGTCGTGGCGGGAGGTGTTCCTTTATTTTCTCTTTCTCGGTTTCGTCAACATCGGCGGGCCGGTCGCTCAAATCACGATGATGTTCAATCACATGGTCGAAAAGCGCCGGTGGCTATCCAAAGATCGTTTCATCAAGATTATGGCTTTCTGCCATATGCTCCCGGGGCCCGAAGCACTGCAGTTAGCTATTTACGTCGGCTATCTGAAGCGGAGAGTGTGGGGCGGTATTCTGGCCGGTCTCACTTTCATTCTGCCAGGCGCAGTAGTGATGATCGTTCTCAGTTGGCTGTACGTTAAATACGGCAAGCTGCCTCAGATCACAAACGTGCTCTACGTTCTCAAGCCGGCTGTCCTCGGGATCATCGCTGCTGGCATTATCAAACTCGGTCGAGCTGCGATTCGGAATTTTTTCCTGGCAACCTTGCTCGTGGCCGCATTCGTGGGAATGCGCTTCGCCGGAATTAATTTCCTGTTGATTCTCCTCATCGCTGGTCTTTTAAATTTACTAGTCCAGGAAGGCTGGCCATTGCTTAAAAGTGCGCCGAGGTTCCCAGCGGCAATTGGCGGAATTGGTCTTCTGATTCCGCTTGGCGACTCGCGTCTATTCCAGGTTGCCTGGCTATTTTTCAAGACAGGGCTGCTCAGTTTTGGCGGCGCATATGCATCATTGGTCTTCGTGCAGCGGGGTGCGGTCGCACAATATCACTGGTTGTCCGATGGCCAGCTATTGGATGGCGTGGCGTTGAGTGTGGCCACACCAGGGCCGTTCATGCTATTCACGACATTTGTAGGCTATCTCGTCAGCGGAATTGCTGGAGCAGTATTTGCTACGTTCTTTGTGTTCTTCCCGTCATTCGTCTTTGTTATCGGCGGAGTCCACTACATTGAAAAAGTTCGTGAGAACCACATGATCCAGGCATTCCTTGTCGGCGTTAGCGCGGCCGTAGTTGGCGTGATCGCGGTAGTATCACTGGACTTGATTCCCGAGGCACTGGTTGATTGGCCAGCCATTGCGATCTCAGTCGTTGCTTTTTTCCTGATTGTTTTACTGAAGCGAGATGTTGCATTGGTGGCAGTCGGCGCGATGGCAGGCGGAGCACTCTATGCTGCCTTAAAGGCGTTCCTATGAAGCGGAAAGAAGGAATCGATGCACTATGAAATGGATCACTCGTGAAAAGGTGAAAGTAGATCGGGTTGCCTGCCCGTGGCTCATCAGAAAGTTCGTGGACAAGGATGCGGAGTTTTACTTCGTCCCTGTTACCGAGGTGTTGAAGGAAGCGCAACGCCTCGGGGCAACTCCTTTCGACGTAAAAGGCGTCGAACTTGGTCATCACGGGAAAGAGTGCTCGTTCGAGGCAATTCTTAAAAAATGCGACCTTGTAGGCGATCCCGCATTGCTTTTACTCGCCAAGATCGTCAACGGCGCCGACACCGACAACACGCTGTGGCACCAGCCCGAAGGGGCCGGGCTGGAAGCCATCGCCGAGGGATTCCGCCATCTCGGATTGAAAGACGATCACGAAATCAACGCCGCTGAGTGGATCGTCTATGACGCGCTTTATGCCTACTGCCAGGAGATGGTTCGGCAAGGAAACCTGGACGGGATGTTCCAGTCGTGAGCCGTGATGTGCGGACTGAGGCCCGACGGGTGTGTTCTTTTCACCACACGGCTCGTGCGGATGTTTGCGTACGGTTTTCTGTCGGTCGTGCTCGTTCTCTATCTCGCCGAAATTGGTCTTAGCGAAACAGTCATCGGTGTCCTCCTCAGCCTGATATTGCTCGGTGACACCGCGATTTCACTGTGGATCACGACCATAGCAGACCGAATTGGCAGGCGGCGCATGCTAATCGTCGGGGCTTTGCTGATGCCGTTTGC
>Ga0066709_100004339_pt1 | contig 11284 bp, 7 predicted proteins | sample GraSoiAngelo_158_FD_79665 | JGI IMG/M metagenome (GOLD analysis project Ga0066709, IMG submission 79665) | Grasslands soil microbial communities from the Angelo Coastal Reserve, California, USA - 14_1009_16_30cm | ecosystem: Environmental > Terrestrial > Soil > Grasslands | place: USA... | reverse complement strand
CGGCTCCCTCACCTATACGCCGAACGCTGGCTTCGTGGGCACGGACAGCTTCACCTACCAGGCCAAAGACAGCGCTGGCGCTGAAAACTCGTTCTCCAACGTTGCCACGGTGACGATCAAGGTCAACGACCCGGGCGCTCAGACTGCCACCGTGAGCAACTTCAGCTCGACCTGCGAGGTGACGTTGTCGCTGACGTTCAACGCCACGACCGTCGATTCCTTCGTGGTTCGGCCCGTCGACTTCTTCAAGCACTGGAACTGTCGGCTGGTCAAGAAGAGTACGGGCGAGGAGATAGCCCCGCATAGCCGTCACGGCGCGCCGGGCACCACGCTCGACATCGGCAACCCGACCGGAGGGGATCTGGAGCTCATCCCGGCAGGCGCTACCAAGACGTTCACGGCGCGCGGCAACCTCTGCGAGATCTTCCCCGGTCTCCAAGATGCCGACTACACGGCCGTCTGCACCGCCGAGAACTCCATAACAGACCCGACCGCCAAGCCGGACGGGACCTGCCTCGACACCTCGGGGGTGGAATGCCTCGGCCATTCCATCCGCACGTACGTTGAGGATGCCCCGCCGTTCGACTTCGGCACCACGCAGGGGACGACGACGGTGGCCGACCAGTGCCCGGACCTCGCCGGAAATACTCTGTCCACGGGCTGCCCGTTCGCGGACACGATCGAGGTGATCCTGAACGGCGCCCCGCTGAAGAACGTCGTGGTGCGGGTGTTCGATCAGAACAGCCCTGACTTCCGCGCGGTCACCGGGGGCGCCAAGTACCCGCCCGCCAGCCTGTATCCGAAGGTCTACGAGGTTGATAAGGGCCGCGCGGCGGCCTGCGTCACCCGTTCCTTCGGTTTGTGCGCGGCAGGCCTGCGCGGCATCAGCAATTATCTGGCTATCGTCAAGTTCACGAATCCGTCGACGGCGGCGGCTGACTACGCGGGCATGACGTCGTCAGCCTTCTCGAAGGGCATCGCCGGCACGTTGTTGAACATCCGACGGTAGATCGGCGTCGAGGTGAGATCGGCGTGCGGCGCGTGGTGAGCTCGGACGGGCCGCGGTCCGGTGGGCGTGAGGCGAAGCAGGAGGGGGAGATAGACATGCGACGCTTGATGTGGGTATCTGTGCTTTCGGTATCGGTGTGCCTGGTCAACGGTGTCGGACTAGCTCAGGCCCAGGCCATCTATCCGATCCTTAACCCCGCCGGTCTCGCTCCCTTTACACCAGATACAGGATCAAGCGTCACGGTCACTCTCTCCTCGTTGAACTGGCTGCCGTCACCGGGGGCGACCGTCACCATAACGGTCAACAGTGGCGGAGTACCGATCAGCCCGCAACCCTCTATCTCCCTCATCTGTCCGGACGGAACACCGACGACACCGACGAACCCCACCTGTGCCCCCGTGACCCTTGACCGGTCCAACCCGATTACCTCTGGTGGCTCAGGAACCCTGACGACGTCTGCCTATCCAGGCGTGTGTACGAACTACACGGATCCCAGTCCCAGCGTTTCGCTCTTCGCCGCAGATTTTGCATTGAACGGCAACGTGCTGACCTCGCTGGACTGCGGGGGGATGGCAGTTATTCGTGTCACGGTGTCCGGCGCCAATTACACCTTCATCATCCCGCAGGACTCGGACTTCGACGGGATCCCCGACATCTGGGAGGCGAAGTTCGGCCCGGCGAGCGGCCCCGGGAGCCTGACCAGAAACGCCGACCCCGACAACGACGGTCTCTCGAATTTCGACGAATACCGGGGCGTCCTGCTCACTGGGTCATCCGGATCTCTGACACACACCCGGCTCCACCCCTTGGAGCGCGACCTCTTTGTCGCCCTCGTCAATCCGGGGTGTGGAGCCACGGATGGCCTGTTGGACAGCATCGGAACGCTAACGTACATTCCCGTTCCCACGAACGCCCGGTCCCTCTTCGAGAACTTGAACACTTTGCTGCCCGCGACCGCGACCGACCCGCTAGGCCCCAGGGTTCATCCTGTCGGTTATCCGACCGGCACCCCGGTGATCCACGGGGCGGTGAACGCCGAGTGGAGAGACGACTATACCGGCTGCTCGTTCAACAGCGCGACGGGCGATCTTGTCTTCTCCGGCCTGAGTGACCTGGACCGCCTCGTGACGCGGAATGCTGTGTACCGGGTCTCCGAGAGCCCCAACACCACGCTCACCCCATCCGCCACCTTCGGGACAGGTATCACCTTCACCGCGGGCGCGAACGTATTCAACCAGACGCATGTCAACGCTACGCTCGCCAGTGGCAGCGGCGGCCGGGCAACGATCACGGTCGTCACGAGTCCGACACGGGTTACGGCTAACATCACCATGAACTTCGCCTCGGTGTCTGTGATCTCCCCCGGCTTGTGGGGAGTCAGCGCGGCTGGTCAAAAGGGGCTGAGGTGCGTGGAGTCCCTCGACACGAGCTCCACCACTGTCTTTGCCTCGTCGGGGTGGGCCACGCCGGACGACACGTTGAGCTGCACGATCTTCTCGAAACGGATCGAATTCCGGATGAAGAACACCGACACGACCCTGGGCCCACTCGGCTTGATCCCGAATGGAGGGACTCGGAGGCTTCGGATCCAGACGACGCCCGACGGGGGCCGGAGTTGGACCACCGTGTTCACAGAAGGAATTGACCGCGCCGAGGCTGAGCGGCAGGTCATCGCGGAGGTCATGCGCTTCTATACCACGATGGAGTACGGCCACGGCGGCAAGCTGAAGCCCACGCTGGGCACGTGCGGCGCCCACGACTGCGCGGGGACCGGTTACATCATGGACAAGGATTTCGTGCAGGTCATCGACAAGAGCACGTCTGGGTTCAACACGTTCCGGATCCCGACGATATCGAACTCCACGCTGACAGGTAACTTCAAACTGCGAACCCCGTGACCGACGCGACCTCACTGTGCGGGCCCGCGGGCAGCGGCAACGGAGGGAAAGAAATGAGACCCGGTAAGCTGTCGCTGGCGGTGGTCGCGATGGTCGGAGTGCTTCTCGGTCTGGGCGCGGAAGCCCTGGCCGCGGGTGGGGCCGAAAGCTGCCTGGTGACCAGCCAGTCATTACTGGCTGGCCGGGCGACAATCAGGGGCGCGGCCGTCGTCGAGCTGATCAACTACCTTCCTGGAAACAACACTGCGGACCGTGCCGATGCCACACTGACGCTGACCTACCAGACCCGGACCGCCGTGTTCCGCGCTCACATCGCGCCTGCCTCGATCCTGAGCCCGGAGCAGGTGATGTGCGACATCATCAACGCCAACCCGAAAGCGACGGTCTTGGTCAACAACATCGAGACCGAACTCAGCATCTTCCAGGTATTCGGTTTCCCGACACCGGCGGTACCGTCAGATAGCCTGAAGCTCTGCTTGGTTATCAATAAAAATCAGAACGTCACGTGTCAGTCGGTCGAGCCGCCCGACTTCCATCGGATTCCGAACACAGCCAGCGACTTCACCGGAGCAACGATACTTACCATTTATGTCTTCAACTAGAACGAGAGCGACTCCTGATTTCGGACGGGGGTCGGCCTCTCTCGGGCGCGGTGCGGATCGTCGGTTCCCTGCCGTAGACGCGTTACCAGGTTCGCAACGGCATGGGGTTGAACGTTAGCCGGAAGGATCTCGTTCTCGCCTGTCTCAGCGCGGTGCTCCTCATTCCGAGCTTCCCCAGGTTCGACCTTAATGGTTTGGCTTGGGTCGGCTTGGTTCCCCTGCTGGTCGCCCTCGAGGGAAAGCGCCTGCGAGCGGCCTTTGTCATCGGCTTCACCACCGGGTTGATCTTCTTTCTTGGAATCTTCCACTGGGCATTGACCATCAGCGGCTATAATCTGCTTGACCATCTTCTTTTGACCAGCTATCTGGCTTGTTACGTCGGGCTCTTCGGGCTCACCTTAGGCTGGATCCGAAGGCGCGCCAACCTTCCCCTCGTTCTAGCGGCGCCACCTGTATGGGTGGCTTCGGAATATCTGCGCGCTCATGCTTCCCTGCTGACCTTTCCATGGCTGCTGCTGGGTTACTCGCAATACCTCCACCCATCGCTTACTCAGCTCGCCTCCGTGACCGGAGTCTACGGCCTCAGCTTTCTGATCGTGCTCTGCAATGCCCTCGGGGCAGACGCCCTCCGCTATTGGAGACACTGCCGCGGTCTCTCGACCGCCTCGTCGCCCCTCCCCCGATCCCTTGTGCTTTCGGCCGTCACCGTCTCAGCCCTCCTCATCTCGACGTATGTCTATGGGCGTTGGACCTTGTCCCAGCCGCTCCCGGAGGAACGGATACGGATCGCCGTCATCCAGGGAAATATCCCTCAACAATCGGCGAGCCGGAGCGCAATCCTCGATCGGTATAGTGCGCTGACGCGGAAGGCCGCGCAGGGCACGCCCGCTCTCATCGTGTGGCCGGAGACCGCCGTGCCGAGCGATATCAAACACGATCCAACCCTGAGGCGGAAGATCGACGCGTTAGCCCTCGAGACCGGGAAGGTCCTCCTGGTGGGCAGTTCCGAGTATGCGAAGTTTTCCCGCGGCGACCCGCAAGATCGAGCCCTGCAAGGCAGGTTCTACAACAGCATGTTCTTCGTCTCCCCGAAAGAAACGATCGAGGGCGAGTACCGTAAGATCACGCTCGTGCCTTTCGGGGAATATGAACCATTCAAGGGCATCATCACATGGCCACGGGTCATCGCGGGAGGCTTCGGCAATATGCTTCCGGGTGACAGCTATACCCTGTTCTCCCTGGACGGCCGCCGATTCGGCGCCGTCATCTGCTGGGAAGTCATGTTCCCGGACCTGTTCAGGGAGTTTGTGAGACGCGGCGCCACCTTCATGATCAGCGCAACCAACGAGAGTTGGTTTGGCCCGACAGCGGCACCCTATCAGCTACTGGCGATGACGACGATTCGTGCCGCTGAGAACAGGACCGCTATTGCTCGAGCGGCGAGCACGGGACTCTCCTCTTTCATCGACCCGTACGGCCGGATCACCGCTCGACTCGGAGATGGAACGGGAAGGGAGTTGTTCGTGGAAGGCGTCCTGTCACAGGACATCCACGTTTCCCACACTCGTACCTTCTACACGCAGTACGGGGACGTTTTCGCCCTCTCGCAAATCGCGCTTTCAGCAACCCTCCTCGCGCGTGGCTGGCGCTCACCAACGGCCCCGCGGCATGCACTCGTCTAGGCCAGCCGATATGGCGTCGCCAACTGCAGCGCGACCGGCTCACTCGAAAATCCCATCATGGCTTTCCATGCGACGGCGAGGGTTCCCTGCATTTGCCTTCCTTGTCGCGGTGATGCTCGTCATCGCGGTGATCTGTCTCGTCATCGCCGTCAGAGCAGTCGACAAGCCCTTTGCTGGCTTCCTGTACTACCCACTTCGTAATGTCGGCTCGGTGAGTGACCTCGAATGGACCGGCCTCAAGGCTGGAGCGCGCTATCAAGATATTGTTGAGGAAGTGAACGGGAAAAAGGTGTTCACGTCGGCAGAGTTACACCAGCTCGTGGTGAACACTCCAGTCGGCACACACATCCGTTACCTTCTCAATAGGCAAGGGGAAACGTTCCTCATTGACGTTCCGGTCGCCTTGTTCACGACAAAAGACTTTGTCAAGCTCTTCGGGCCTCTGTTTTTAGCTGGCATCTTCTTTGGCCTCATCGGAATCATAGTATATTTTCTGAAACCGGACACCGCGGCGACGTGGGCATTTTTCCTGTTCTGCTTTTCCGTCGGAATCTACATCATCACCGGTCTCCCGATCCAACTGCCCCCCCATGCCGTCTGGCTTTATGCGATTGGTGTCCTAGCGCTGCCCGTATTTCCTGCGGCGCTACTCCATCTCAGCCTCTTGTTCCCGGAGCGCACCGCCCTCGTTGAAAGACGGCCCTGGATCCAGTACCTCCCCTATTTGGTCTCAGCAGGCTTGGACGCCTATCTCGCGCTGAGCCTCACCACGATGGCCAGCGGTAGCCTGGAGCCCAGCGTGCTCTTGTCAGCTCACTCACACCTACTGCGCGGGATAAATATCTCGCGCTTCTATGCCGTGCTCGGTGCTGCGAGTATGGTAGTGTCTAGCAGCTACGTCTACTGGCGACCCCGATCCATAATCGCCAAACAAAGATCACGGGTTATTCTTTTCGGATGCGCCCTTGGTTTCCTTCCGCCCACAATCGTAATGCCGTTCGTCCTTCTGGCGAAGATCGGGGTCCCCTTCAACCTGATTGTCATGCCCGCATTCGCCTTCCCCGCTTCGGTCGGCTACGCCATCGCGCGCCACAATCTCTTCGATGTGGACGTGTACATCAAACGCGCTCTGGGTTATGGGTTCATGACAGCCGTGGTGGGGATTGGGTATCTCTCGATCCAAACGTTTCTCCGAACGGTTCTCCTGGACCCGATCTTCGGCAGTCAGGCAGAGCAGATCTATCCGATCCTGTTCGCCGTGTTGATCGTTTTCTTCTTCAACCCGATCAATCGAAAGGTTCAGGAGAGCGTGGATCGGATATTCTTCAGAAAGAAACTTGATTACAAGGAAACGATTAGCTCCGTGAGCAATGCCCTCACCTCCATGCTGAATCTCGACCAGATCATCCGGCAGGTAGTCCATACGATCAGGAAAGAGATGTTCGTCGACGCCGCCGGGATCATCATATTGGAGCCGAAGAACAAAGCGTGTCAGTCCTTTTTCCTCGGTGACGAACGGGAGATCCACCAGAACCGTCTCGAAGAGCTCCCTGTAGGCTACGATGACCCGCTCCTCGCCCTCGTGCGCGAGGAAAAGAGGCTGATCACCAAGTACGATCTCGAGGAAGACGCTCGGTACGAGGATGTGAAAGGGCTTTGCATGCAGGGCTTTTCGGCGATGGCCGCAAGCATGGCCATCCCCCTCATGTATCAGGGAGAAGTTACGGGTTTGCTCGCGCTGGGAGACAAGAAATCCGGCCAATTCTATGGAAGAGAAGACATCGACCTGTTGAGCACGATGTCCAATCAGGCGGCTGTGGCAATCCAGAACGCCACCACCCACCAAGAGGTCGTGCGCTATGCCGGGGAGCTTGCCACCAGCCTCCGGCGCATCCAGGTCCTGGAAAGCATCAAGAGCAATCTGGCCAAGTTCGTGCCGAAGACCGTCCAGGACCTCATCGAGGAGTCGCCGGAGGCCCCATCGTTCGACAAGCGAGAGACCGACGTCTCCGTGGTCTTCGCGGATATCACCGGTTATACGCGGCTGAGCGCCCAGATGGAACTGGACCAGGTTAACCGACTCGTCGAGCGGTACTTCGGCGCCTTCTTCGACGAGATCGTCAAGTATGGGGGCGACGTCAACGAGACTGTCGGCGACGGCCTGATGGTGATCTTCCGAGATCTGGACCCGAAGCGCCACGCGAGCGCCGCCGTGCTGGCAGCCCTCGGAATCCAGCGGCGGACCGCGGAGATCAACGGCCAACTCCGCGGAGAGTTCGAACCGATCGCTATGCACGTCGGGGTCAACTCGGGGACTGCGTCTGTGGGGGCGACCAAGATCGAAGGGGCCGCGGGCACGCGCTGGACGTACACGGCGTCCGGCCCGACCACCAACGTGGCCGCTCGGCTCGCAGCGCTCGGCGAGGAGGGAGCCGTGATCCTCAGCGAGGAGACGCGGCGACGCCTAGGCGACGAACTCGGGGTGGAGGACCTGGGCCCGCAGTCGCTGAAGAACGTGACCCAACCCGTCCGCGTGTACCGTATCAAAGCCGGAGAGCAGGCGCCGGCAACCGCCGGCGCCTTTGCCGAGCGGCGGCACCATCCGCGCCAACCAGTGTCCTGGCCCGTTCGCCTTTGGATAGGCGAAGAGTCGTTCGAAGGGCGGGTCGTTGACGCCAGCATGTATGGCATCTGTGTGGGCGGAATCCCCATGGCCCTCCTGGAGCACGGCAAATCCTACCGCATCGAAATACTCACCGGCGCAGACGAGAAGACCACATGCGTCGCAGAGGTTAGGAATCTCAGCGACCGCGGTGTCGGGATGGCGACCAAGGAGGTCCTCCCACTCAGCGGATCCCGGTGATGACCACGGATCAGCCGGTCTTTGACTTCGTCCTGCTCTTCGCGGTCAACGCTTTCATCTGGAGCTTCGTCGAGTGGTGGGTGCATCGCATGGTGATGCACCAAAGGGCGCTCCCACGTTTCGTCTACCGACTGGTGCCCTACTTCGAAGACACCTACCGAAATCACGCCGTGCTCCACCACCAGCGCTACTACGAGGTCTACGATGACGAACCGGACGAGCGCGGCCGAGCGGTTAACCTTCAAATCCAATTCTCAGATCTCCTCTCGTCTAACCTCCTCCTTGCACCGCTCCACGGCTTGTATCTGCTTCTCAATCCCCTGGGATCGCTCGCGCTCTTTCTGATAATCGCCGGGTGCATGTTCGCCTGGAACAGGCTGCACGTGGAGATGCATATCCCCAGCAACCGGTGGTACTTTCGGCACCCGTTCTTTCGCTTCTTGAACCGCCACCATTACGTGCACCACATGCATCCGGACAGGAACTTCAACGTTGTCCTGCCCTTGGCTGACTACCTCATCGGAACCGCGGCTCAGCCGACGCGCGCGGAGCGGGAAGCCATGAGGGCTTCCGGCTTGTACGGCAACCAACGAGGCGTGGAAGCACGAGGAAAGATCTCCGTCGACGCACCCATGCAAATTTAGACCTTCCCTATCCGCGTCTCTTGCAACGTAGGTGCCTGAGGAGGACTGATGACCACGTATCAGTTGAGTTCTGGTTAGACAACACGCTTCGAACAAGGAGGTTGGGCTCAAGAGCCGTTGGGCAAGGCGAAAGGCGTTGCCGTTAGTCGCTGCCGTTTTGGTTCTGCTCGTTCTTCCCGGCACATTGCTCGTCACAACTCTGCGTTCCGACTGTCGGCAGATTGACGTCACCCAACCGCCCGCCATCGCTCTGGATACGATAGCAGCGGCCGGCCGCCTCGCGGAAGCAGTGCGTTTTAGGACGGTGTCGCCCGATGACCCGAGGGAACTCAGTCCCAGAGCGCTGCTTGGTTTTCGCGATTTTCTCGCTGCGTCGTATCCGAGCGTTCACCGCGCGCTGACCCGGGAGGTGGTCAACAAATACAGCCTCCTCTACACGTGGCGCGGCACTGACACTGGCCGGAAGCCGGTCCTCCTCATGGCGCATCTGGACGTGGTTCCGGTCGAGCCGGGGACAGAGCGAGACTGGACCGAGCCGCCGTTCTCCGGCCGCATTGCCGATGGCTATATTTGGGGTCGAGGCACAATCGACGACAAGAGCTCAGTGCTGGGCATCCTCGAGGCCGTAGAGTTCCTCGTACGACGAGGATTCCGGCCGAGCCGGACCGTCTATCTGGCGTTCGGCCACGATGAGGAAGCCAGAGGCCACGAGGGCGCGGAGAAGATCGCGGCCCTATTGAAGTCCAGGGGCGTCGCACTCGAGTATCTGCTCGATGAGGGGCTGGTCATTGCCGATGGCCTCATGCCCGGCCTCACCACTCCCGTCGCCATGATCGGAACCGCCGAAAAAGGCTGGCTGACCCTGGAGCTGACCGCTACTGACGCCGGAGGTCATTCCTCGATGCCGCCGCCGCATACGGCTGTCGGCATCCTAGCAACCGCCATCCACCGGCTGGAGGCTAACCCGATGCCGGCGGCGATCGAGCCGCCTGTCACGGAGCTGTTCGCATGCGTCGCACAGGAGATGCCCTTCATCCCTCGGATGGTCCTGACCAACCTCTGGTTATTCGGCCCTCTCGTCAAGCATCAGCTTGCGCGCTCCCCGGCGACCAATGCGGCCATCCGGACCACCACTGCGGTGACGATCGCGAGGGGCGGCACGAGGGACAATGTGTTGCCGAAGTCAGCCACGGCCATCGTGAATTTCCGAATTCTCCCGGGCGAGAGCACGGCGAACGTCACGGAGTATTCGCGCCGAATGATCGACGATCCCAGAGTGACCATCACGTCTGTGAAGCGAGAAGAGCCGACTCCTGTGTCCGGAACCGACCCCGCGAGCTTCCGAACCTTGGCGACCACGATCCGACAGATCTTTCCCGGAGTTCTTGTCGCACCCGGCTTGGTGATCGTGCGGACCGACAGTGCCCATTTTCTGATTATCACCGATGCCGCCTATCGCTTCCGACCACTGCGGCTAACTCCTGCCGATTTGAGCCGCATCCACGGCACGAACGAACGCATCGCGATCGACAGCTACGCGGCACTGATCGCTTTTTACGTGCAGCTCCTCAGAAACTCCGCATCGTAGAGCCACTGGATCGACGAAAGCTTCTGTTCGGCTCTACCTTCGGCCACTTTTCGTGGCACTCCTTCCTTGGCATGGCTCGCGGCGATGCCCTGGTCCTCCCGAAAGGAAGGGCCAGTGTCGTGTTACGACAGACTCACCGCCGGCGTCGAGCGGGACACAGACTCGATTGAGCAGATTTACATTGTCCGCGCGACTCACTTCATGTGGCCGCTGTACAGGGCGGAGCGCTTCCCTCTTCCGCTCGCTGTCACACCGTCATACCGCGATCGCTTCGCCGGTTCCGGCCCCGTAACGGATGGATCCTCGAGCGAGGTCCTGAAGACGCGGTACATCGGTCTCCGTGTGCAGGTCATCTTCTGACACGTGGTACCATGAGCGCCATGCGGGCCCCCCTCGTCAGTCTGTTGGCCGTCCTGTTCCTCGCCCTTCCTGCTCAACCCGGCTTCCCCCAGTCCGATGATCTGAAGGCTCTGAGGCAAGAAATCGACGCCCTCAAGGAAGAGCAGCGGGCCCTGCGGAAGGAGCTTCAGGAGCTCGTGAACTCCCTACGCGAACGGGGCGGACCCACCACCCGCGACGTGCGGGACCTGACGATCGGCGTCGGCCAGAGCCCCTCCCAGGGGAGCGACACCGCCGTGCTCACCCTCGTCGAGTTCTCGGACTACCAGTGCCCCTTCTGCGGCCGATACGCACGAGAAACATCCCCGCAGATCAGGCGAGACTACATCGAGACCGGTAAGGTGAAGTACGTCTTTCGCGACTTTCCCCTCGAGGCTCTTCATCCGGATGCGTTCAAGGCGGCCGAGGCAGCCCATTGCGCGGGTGAACACGGAAAGTACTGGGAGATGCACGATCGCCTGTTCGCGAATCAACGCGCCCTCGGCGTGGCCCAGCTGGCGCTCCACGCCCAGGCGCTCGGCTTGGACTCTCAGAAGTTCGGTCAGTGCCTCGAGAGCGGGAAGTACACCGCGGGGATCCGCAAAGATCTCGAGGACGGG
>Ga0066709_100004338_pt1 | contig 11284 bp, 3 predicted proteins | sample GraSoiAngelo_158_FD_79665 | JGI IMG/M metagenome (GOLD analysis project Ga0066709, IMG submission 79665) | Grasslands soil microbial communities from the Angelo Coastal Reserve, California, USA - 14_1009_16_30cm | ecosystem: Environmental > Terrestrial > Soil > Grasslands | place: USA... | reverse complement strand
GCCTCGCCGGCGCCCGCCTGGAGCACACGGCCGTCGGCAGACGGATCGGCGATCGAACCGCTGATCACGAGCTCATCGAGCGTCTCCAGCATCACGTACGGGTTGATCGCGCTCGCCCCGTAGCCGATCAAGGTCGCGAAGTGGTGCACCTCACGCGGCTCGCCCGACTCGAGGATGATCCCGGCGCGCAGGCGCGTGCCCTCGCGCACGAGGTGGTGGTGTACGGCGGCGACCGCCAGCAGCGACGGGATCGGAACCCGCTGCGGCCCCAGCCGCCGGTCGCTCAGAACGATGATGTTGACACGCCCGTCGATCGCCTCGGACGCTTCGCGACAGATGCGCTCGATCGCGCGACTCATCCCCGCCGCGCCCTCCTGCAGCGGCCAGGTGATGTCGATCGTGCGCGCGGCGAACACCTCGTGCGAGACGTGGCGGAGCGTCTCGAGCTCGCGGTTGAGCAGGATCGGCTGATCGAGCACGAGCTTGTGGGCGTGCTCAGGGGTCTCCTCGAACAGGTTCCGCTCGCTGCCGAGCGACGTCGACAGGCTCATCACGATCTCCTCGCGGGTGGAGTCGATCGGCGGGTTCGTCACCTGCGCGAACAGCTGCTTGAAGTAGGAGTACAGCGGCGGCGCCTGCTCGGACAGCACGGCCAGCGACAGATCGTTGCCCATCGAGCCGACCGGCTCCTGCGCTTCGCGGGCCATCGGCGTGAGCAGCACGCGCAGGTCCTCCTGCGTGTAGCCGAAGGCACGCTGGCGCGTGCGCAGCGGCTGATCGGAGAGCGTGACCTGTTCGGAGGCCGGCAGCTCGGAGAAGTGCACCGAGGAGCGTGCAAACCACTCACCGTACGGCCGCCGCGTGGACACCTCGTGCTTGACCTCCCGGTCCTCGACGATGCGGCCCCGCTCCAGGTCGACCAGGAACAGCTTGCCGGGCTGCAGGCGCCCCAGCCGCAGCACGCGCTCGGGCGCGATGTCCAGCAGGCCTGACTCCGAGCCGAGCAGCACGTAGCCGTCCGTCGTCTCCAGCCAGCGGCCCGGCCGCAGCCCGTTGCGGTCCAGCGTCGCGCCGACCACGCGCCCGTCGGTGAAGGCGACCGACGCCGGCCCGTCCCACGGCTCCATCAGGCACGAGTGATACGCATAGAAGCCCGTGAGCTCCTCGGGCAGGTCATCGCGTCCGCGGTAGGCCTCCGGGATCATCATCATCGCGGCGTGCGGCAGCGAGCGCCCGCCGAGCATCAGCAGCTCGAGCACGTTGTCGAACGTCGCCGTGTCGGAGTTGCCCGGTTTGACGACCGGGAGGATCTTCGCCAGGTCGTCGCCGAACAGCTCGCTGCGAAGCTCGGACTCGCGCGCGCGCATCCAGTTGATGTTGCCCATGAGCGTGTTTATCTCGCCGTTGTGGCAGATCACGCGGTACGGGTGCGCGAGTTCCCAGCTCGGGAACGTGTTCGTCGAGAAGCGCGAGTGCACCAGCGCCATCGCGGTCTTGATGCGCTCGTCGCGCAGGTCCGGGTAGAAGGCCGCGAGCTGATGGCTGATCAGCATGCCCTTGTAGTTGAGCGTGCGCGAGGAGCTCGAGGCCATGTACAGGCCGGGCTCCTCGGCGGTCAGCTCGCAAACGCGGCGGATCACATACAGCTTGCGCTCGAACGCGTCCTGGTCGTCCCGGTGGGCTGGTCCTGCCCCCACGAGCAGCTGGCGGATCACCGGACGGCACGCGCCCGCCACCGCGCCCGTGTGTTCCGGGCACACCGGCACGTCGCGCCACCCGAGCACGATCTGGCCCTCGGCCGTGACGGTGCGCTCGACGAGGCTCTGCAGCCGCTCGCGCGCGCTCGCGTCGGTCGGCAGGAAGCACATCAGCACTCCGTAGCGGCCACGCGGCGGAAGCTCGAAGTCCACCGCCGCTCGCAGCAGCTCGTCGGGCATCTGCATCAAGATCCCGGCGCCGTCGCCCGTTCGCGCGTCCGCCCCGGTCGCGCCGCGGTGCTCGAGGTTCTCGAGCGCGGTGATCGCCAGCGAGATCACCTCGTGCGTGGGGACGTTGTCCAGCCGCGCCACCATGCCGACGCCGCAAGCGTCGTGCTCGAAACGAGGGTCGTAGAGTCCGTCGGCCGTTAGCGGCTGCTTGGTGTGCGAAGTCATGAGAGTGCTCACTTGGGGTGGCGCATCCCCGCCGCGTGGGTAGCCCCGCAAAGGCACACCCACCCGGGCGCAGGCAGGCGGGCACCTGAGGTGGAAACAGAAAGCGTAGCAGCGAAAAAGGCAGCCAAACAGCCGGGCAGACGGTTACCGAGCCGGCTCGGAAACCCCCGCGCGCGGCGCATCGCGAAGCGTCTCGGCATCGCTCCACGAGCACAGTCCCGAGCGCCCTGGGCAGGTCTCGCACAGACCCCGGTGCGGGTGCTCGCTGACGACGTACCCGCGCGCTCCGGAGCGCGTCATCTCCTCCCTGAGCCGCGCTTCCAGCGCCGCTCGATCAGCGGCCTCGAAGCGGGCGCTGACCCACTCCTGCGGCCGCTGAAGGAACCAGTGCACGATCTCCGCCGCGGGCGCGCCGGCGCGCAGCACCGCGAGCGCGTAGATCAGGCGCTGCAGGTCGTACTCGCGCTCGACCAGGTCCGCGAGCTGCTCCTCGTCCCCCACGCGATCGGTCTTGTAGTCGACCACGAGCAACTCGCCGCTGCTCTCTCGCGCGAGCACGTCGATCACGCCCGTCAGCAGCGGCGCGCTTGCTCCGAGCGAGAAGGCGAACGAGTGCTCGCGACGCACGCTCTCCGCCGCAGCGAGACGCGCGCCGGGGCCGCCCGCGCTCGTCGCCGACGCGGCGGTCGCGGCGGCCACGAGCGACGCCATCTCCTCGCACTGCTCGCGCGTCGCGCGCACACCCAGCTCGCGCGCGGCGGCGCGGACCTGCGCCGGCGAGGGCGATGACGGTCGCCAGAAGTCCGCCGCCTCCAACAGCCGGTGCACGACCGCTCCGCGCGCTCGCGGATCGAGGCCTGCGCGCCCGGCACGGCCGCGAGCGGCGGCGCGCTTCTCCTCCAGCCCGAGCACCCGTTCCAGGTAGAAGCGATACGCGCACCGCCTCAGCTCGGTGAGTGAGGTGTAGCTGAGCGACGCGCCCTCCTCGAACGGCGTCGGACCCGGCGCACCGGCAACGTCGGGCTCCTGCGGCACGCGCGACGGGTGCGCGTGCTGGCCGGCGCCCGCGCCCACGTGGCCATGGGCGTCAGCTGATCCTGCGCCTGGCGGGCCCTGTTGCGGCGGCTCGCGCGGGCCCGCCGGCGCCGCTGTGGCGCTGCGCAGCTGGGCGGTGTTGAGCCGGCAGCGCACGCGCGCGTCGGCGTCGCCCGCGAGCGCCACCTCGATGAGCGGCTCGCCGGGGCACTGCGCGTGCGTGCGCACCAGCTCCGGCAACTGCGGCGCGAGCACGGGACCGAGCCAGGAGATCGCAGGCGCTCCCGGCCGTGGCTCCGGCCAGCGCTCGAAGCTGACCGCGGCGCTCAGCAGCAGCCGCTCGCGCGCCCTCGTCATGGCGACGTACAGGATCCGCTCCTCCTCCTCGGCCTGAGCGCGCTGGCGCTCCTCGCATAGCTCCGCAAAGGCCAGCGCGGGCTTCGTCTCGGCGCGCTCCACAGACGCCAGCCGCAGCCCGACGCGCTCGTCGTCCACGAGCAGGTCGGGAACGCTCAGGTTCTGCGCGCGCCCGAGGTCGGCGATGCACACCACCTCGAACTCCAGGCCCTTGGCCGCGTGGATGCTCATCAGGCGCACCGCGTCCGGCTCGACCCCCGCCACGGGGGCATCGGCCTCGGGTCCGCTCGCCAGGGCTTCCTGGTGGGCGACGTGGTCGAGAAAGCCGCGCAGCTCACGCCCCTCGCTCGCCTCGAAGCGCCGCGCCAGTCGCAGCAGCTTGTGCACGTTGGCCATGCGCTGATCGGGCGCGTCGAGGCCACGCACGTGCGCCTCATAGCCACCCCCGTCCAGCGCCCGCTCGATCAGGCGCGAGATCGAGCGGGCGGGAGCGATGCGCCGCTCACACGCGAACCACTCGCGGAAGCGGGCGAGGCGCTCGCCGTCGCCATCGCACAGGCGCGCGCGCAACTGCTCGAACCCGGCGTCCAGCGTCGTCCAAACGGACTCGCAGCGCGCCTGCGCGGCGCGCGCGATGATCAGCAGGCCATCGCTCGACACGCCGGCGAGCGGGCACGCGAGGGTCCCGTATAGGGCAAGCTCATCGAGCGGGTTCGCCAGCGCACGCAGGTACGTGAGCAGGTCGCCGACCTGCTGGCGGCCCCAGAACCTGCCCGCGGTGGCGAGGGTCTGAAGGCCGCGGTCCTGCAGCGCACGCTCGTAGGTCTCGATGTCGCCGAGCGCCCGCAGCAGCACCACCACCTCTCCCGCGCGAGCCTCGCGGCCGGTCACGATCTCGGCGACCCGCTCGGCCAGCGCGCTTGCCTCGGCCTGGCGCCACGGCGCCGCACCGGCGCCGGCAGCCGCGCCCGCGCGCTCCCGGTCGAGGTCGCCGTTCCCGTTCCAGCCGCGCTTGTTGGTCAACAGCAGCTCGACCGCCGGCGCGCGCGACCCCTCAGATGCGTCGCGCAGTGGTTGCTCGCCGCCCGCCACCAGCGGCGTGTAGGAGTCCGCCAGACGAGCCGCGAAGACCGCGTTTATGACCGCCAGCAGCGACGCGGCGCTGCGAAAGTTGCGCGCCAGCTCGACCGTGGCCCCGCGTGCCGCCAGCTCGGCCCGGCGCGCGCGGAACAGGCTCACGTCGGCGTCGCGGAACGCGTAGATCGACTGCAGCTCGTCCCCGACCGTGAACAGGTTGCCGCGCTCGAGCGCGCGCAGGATCGCCAGCTGGCGCGGGTTGGTGTCCTGGAACTCGTCCACCATCACGAGCTCAAAACGCTCAGACCATGCCGCGCGCACGCGCTGCTGCGACCGCAGCAACTCGAGCGCCCGCAGCTCGAGGTCATCGAAGTCGACCGCGCCGCGCGACCGCTTGAGCTGCTGGTATGCATCCGCAAAGCCCCCGAGCAGCTCATCGAGCAGCGCGCACGCGCGCCAGGCGTCGCCCTCATCGCTGCCGGCTGCGTCGCCCCCGCCACCGACCGTGGAGCCGGCGAGCGATGGCAGCCGCGGGCGGTTGTGGCCGCGGCTGCGCTGCTCGGCGTAGGTGCGCCACAGCATCGTGCGGAGGCGGTCGGCTCCGTACGCCGCCACGAGATCCACAGCCGGCTGCCGCTCCCCCGCCAGGAACCGCCCGAGCGCGAGCGCGAATGCCCGCTCGCGCACGCGCGCGGCGAGGCCCTCGTCGAGGATCTGGAACTGCGGATCGAGTCCTGCCAGCAGGGCGTGCGCGCGCAGCAGACGCGTGCAGAAGCCGTGGAAGGTGCTCACGAACGCCGCCTCCGTGTCACGCGCGGCCTCGCGCTCGCGGCGCTCGAGCAGGCGCGAGCGCACGCGCTCTCGCAGCTCTCCCGCGGCCCGGTCGGTGAAGGTGATCGCGAGGATCCGCCCAGGTGATACGCCGTCCTCGCACACCGCGCGCACGAAGCGCTCGACCAGCACGGAGGTCTTGCCGCTGCCGGCGCCCGCGGATACCAGCAGCGCCTCTCCGCGGCGCGCGACCGCCTGCTCCTGCTCCGGCGTAAGCGCGCCGGCCGCATGTAGGAGCATCAGGACTCCCACCTGCAGATCGCCGGGTACTTGCAGCCGCCCTTGAACGCGTACGTGTGCGGCCGCGGCTCGAGCTCGCCGCGCCCCGCCTGCGCTGCGGCCTCGCGCGCGGCCGCCACAACCTCATCCAGCAGCGCCTGCACCTCGTCCGGCTCGCGCGCGTCGTCGCCCACGCAGTCGAGCTGCACGCCGGTGCCCGTCGCGAGCAGGCCGCGAGCGCGCAGGTCGGATCCGCTCAGCGGCTGGTAGAAGCCGCCCACGGCGCGCACGCCCAGCAGCGGCTCGACGGCGCGCATGTACAGCGCCACCTGCAGGTCGCGCTCGCCGAGCCACCTCGCGGCCGGCGACACGTTGCCGCCCTTGTAGTCGTAGATCACCGCCTCGCCTGCGGGGCTCACGTCGACCCGGTCGATGCGCCCGCGCAGCATCACGCCGCCGCCGAGATCCACCGCTGGCAGCTGCGCGCACCCGGCTTCGGCGGCGCCGCCGTCGGGCGCGCCCCCGTCGGGCGGATCGAAACCAAACTCGAGCTCGAGGTACGCCGGCTCGAGCGCGCAGCGCGCGCCCGGCCCGTCCTCGGCGCTCGCGGTGGCGTGGTCCAGATAGCGCTCCAGGTCGGCTCGCAGGCGCCGCCGGTAGCCAGGCCGGCGCTCGGGCGCCGCCGACAGCATGAACTCGCCCTCGTTCTCCTCGAGCGCTCGCGCGAGCAGCTCGCGCGCGAGCGCCAGCCGCGCGGAGGTCAGCCTCGCCGAGCCGGTCTTGCGCCTGAGACCTTCAAGCGTTTGCCTCAGCGCCGCATGCGCGAGCCCGCCGCGAGCCAGCGGCTCGGCGTCGGGGTCGAGGTCCCGCGCGCGCAGCCTCCGCTCGACCAGCCAGCGGACGGGACAGCTCATCCACACGCCGAGCGAGGAGGGCGACCAGGTGTGCGCGACCAGCTCGGCCAGCAGCTCACGATCGCGCAGCGGCGCGATAGTGCCTGTCGGGCGGCGGGCGCGATCGGCGCGCGCCGGCGCCGGGGTTGCGGGGCGGGAGCCGGCTATGACCGCGGGGCGGCCGCGGATGCGCCGCTCGCTGAGCGTGTCGTGGAAGAGGTCACACACGTCGTCGACGAACAGCGAGCGCATCGCCGGCGCGCCGTCCTCGCCGGACGCGTGCCAGCTGAGCACCAGCAGCTCCTCGGGACGCGACACCGCCGCGTACAGCAGATATCGCTCCGCGTCCAGCGCATCGGCGTGCTCGCCGAGCAGCAGCCCGGACGCCTCGGCGAGCCGCCTGCGCTCCTCGTCGCTCAGCACCGGACGCGGCGGAGCGGACGCGGGGAACAGCCCTTCCTGCAGGCGGCACACGAACAGCGCCCGGACCCTGCGGGCGCGCAGGGCCAGCGGGTCAAGCACGGCAACCGTGCGCTTTGAGGGGCGCGCGCCGCTGAGAAACTCGACCCCCTGCAGCGCATCGGCAAGCGCGAACGCGTCGGCGGGCGCAAGCTCGGGCGCGAGCCGAGCGAGCTCGCGCAGCTCCGCGAGCGCGCGCTGCCCGCTCGCCAGCGCGCCAGCCTCGTCGAGCTCGTCGCCCGCCAGCACGCTCGCCTGGCGGCGGCGGGCTGCGGCGAACAGCCATGCCAGCTCGCGTCCCGCGCGCTCGGCCAGCGCCGCGGGGCCCCGCTCCTGCGCCTCGGCGAGATGGTCGATCGCCTCGAGGCGCCAGTTGCGGCGCTCCCACAGCGCGCGAGCCTGCTCGGCGCTGCCCGCGCCGGCGCGCCGCGCGTCGGCCTCGAGCCGGTCGGCGAGCTCCGGGTGCTCGAGCACGCCGGGCGCGCGCAGCCACGCCAGCAGGTCTCGCGCGTCTCCGGCGGGGTCGCGGCTGCCGGCGCGCGCCGTGGAGGTGCCGGACTCGCCTGCCAGCGCCGCCGACACGGCCGGCCGCGGGACGCACCGCAGCAGGCCGATCAGCGCCGCCCCTGTCGCGCTGTCGATCAAGCGCCTCCGCCGCCGCAGCGCGAACGGGATCCGAGCGGCCGCGAAGACCTCTTCGAGCAGGTCCGCGGTGGCGGCGGGCGTTCGCATCACCACCGCGATCTCGCCCGGCGCCGTGCCGGCCTCGAGCAGAGACGTGATCTCGGCGGCGACGAGCTCGAGCTCGGCGCGCTCATCGGCGCCTTCGAGCAGGCGCACGGCTCCGGCGGGATCCTCCCGGCGCGCATCGGGCTCGAACAGCGAGCGCTCGAGGTGTGCCAGCGCGGCGCGGGCGCCGGGCGCGTAGTACGCCGTCCGGGCGCCCAGCTGCTGATGGCGGCTCGCGAGCGGCGCCAGCGCCTGAACGGTCCCCGCGCGACCGGCGAAGGCGGCGCGGCCGGGCTCATACGCAAGCGACGCCGTCACGTCGGCGCCCACGAGCACGCCCAGCGTCTCGATCGCGTCCAGCTGCAGCCGCGTGAGATCGTCAAAGCCGTAGAACAGGACCGGCCGCCCCCGCCACAGCGCCGGCGTGCGCCGCAGCGCATCGAGCGCGCGCAGCGCCTGCTGCTCCTCGTCGAGCTGCCGCACCCGCCGCAGGGTGAGCAGGTACCGCTCGAACAGCCTGGCCAGCCCGGCCGTCGGCGCGCCGGCGCCACCCACGGCCAACAGCGCGCTGCGCAATCGCGCGGGCGTCACGCGCCGCTCCTGCAACTCGGCGACAAAGCTCGCCAGCGCGCGCGCGAACCCCGCCGATGCGGGCAGCGCCGAGATGTCAGAGCCGTCGCGCGCCGCGATCGCCGCAAGCAGCCGCTCGCGGGCGAGCCCGCCGAGCACCGGCGAGCGCTCCCCCGCGCACCGGATCACCGTCGCGATCAGCTCGTGGAAGCGCTGCACCTCCACGCCCATCGCGGCCGCTTCTCCGGCCAGCTCACGCCGATAGTGCTCGACGTCGGCGCGGGTTGGCACGACCAGCAGCGGCTCGCGCCCGAGGGCGAGATGGCGGCGCACCGCTTCCATCACCAGCTCGGCCTTGCCCGCGTTCGCGGGCCCCGTTATGAGCGCGATCGGCATGCGCTCCCATGGTCGCGCACGCGTCCGACGCGTCCGCGCCTACGCGGCGCTGCGTTGTCCGATGGCGGCGCGCTTGACGCTGTCGGCCTGCGCCTGGGCGAGCTCGCCACCGCCCTCGGCGTCGGCCTCGGGCGGCTTTGCCCCCTCACGGGCCCACTCCTCGTCGAACTCCACGCGCCACTTGCCCTCCTCGGTCTGGCCGAGGGCCAGGCGGGCTCGGAAGGTTCGCCCGCTGCGGCCGCGAAAGCCGGTCACGGGGCGGGTGGTGTAGCCCTGCTTGATCAGTTCCCTCGCGACTGCGACGGGCAGCGTCTTGCCCGCCTTGGACTTCCAGATCACGAAGCCGCAGCCGGGATCCTCGCGCGCCCAGCAGGAGTAGCCCTTGCGGTTCTCCACGATCTCGTGGCCGCACACCGGACACGGGCCGAGGCGGGCGCGCGGGATGCGCACCCCCTTGAGCGTCTCGTCGAGCTCTTTCACCGTCTCCTGTGCGAAGCCCGCGATGTCGCTCATGAACCGCTTGCGCGAGTCCTCTCCGCGCTCGATCTTTCCCAGCCTGTGCTCCCAGTCGCCGGTGAGCCCGGGCGAGGTGAGCGCGTGATGGTTGAGCAGCCGGATCACGTTCAAGCCCTTCTCGGTCGCCACCAGCGCCCGCCCGTCGCGCTCCAGGTAGCCCACCTGGATGAGCCGCTCGATGATCGCCGAGCGCGTGGCGGGCGTTCCGATCCCGGAGTCCTTCATCGCCTCGCGCAGCTCGTCGTCGTCGACGAGCTTGCCCGCAGTCTCCATCGCGGCCAGCAGCGAGGCGTCGCTGTAGCGCCGCGGCGGCTTGGTCTCCTTGCGCGCGCTGGCGACCGTCTCGATCGCCACCCGCTCGTCCTGATCCAACCGCGGCAAGCGCTGCTCGGGTGGCGCCTCATCCTCGTCGGAGCGAGCCTGCGCCTCCTCGGCGACCTCCTCGTAGACCCCGCGCCAGCCGGGCACCAGCATCAGCTTGCCGCGCGTGCGGAACACATATCCGGCCTGCTCGCGCTCGTCGGGCACGCTGACCGTTGTCTCCACGCGCGTGTTCTCGAACACCGCGTCGGGGTGGAACACCGCCAGGAAGCGGCGCGCCACCATGTCGTAGATGCGCCTGTCGTCGGCGCCCATCTTCTCCAGCGCGTGCTCGGCGCGTGTGGGGATGATCGCGTGGTGGTCTGTCACCTTGGCGTCGTTCACCACGCGCGCGAGCGGCAGCAGGTCGAGCCCGGTCACGTACTGCGCCGCCTTGCGGTACTCGGGCTTCGTCCCGACGAGCTCCGCCACGGGCTTGATCTCGGAGATCATGTCGCTTGGCAGGTAGCGCGAGCTGGTGCGCGGATAGGTCAGCGCCTTGTGCTCCTCGTAGCAGCGCTGGGCCGCGGCGAGGGTGCGCCTGGCCGAGAACCCGTAGCGGTTGTTGGCCTCGCGCTGGAGCGTGGTGAGGTCGTACAGCATCGGGGCTTTCTCGCGCTGTTCTTTCTTCTCGACCTTGGTGATCTGGCCCGGTGGGCGCACGACGGGCTCGCCGTCAGCGGCGTCTGCCGCTCCACCCAGGGCCGCGACTACCTCAAGCGCCTGCTGCTCGGTGGCCAGGCGCGGGCCGCGAAGCTCTTTCGCCTCGCCCGTGCCGGTGTGGAAGCGCCCCTCATAGCGGCGGTCTTCCCCGGCGAGGAACGTGGCGTCCACGAGCCAGTAGGGCTCGGGCACGAACGCTCTGATCTCCTCCTCGCGCCGTGCGACGATCGCCAACGTGGGCGTCTGCACCCGGCCCAGCGACACCGCGCCGTCGAAGGAGCTGCGCAAGCGGATGGTTGCCGCGCGGGTGGCGTTCATGCCGACGATCCAGTCTGCCTCCGAGCGCGAACGGGCGGCCGCCTCCAGCAGCGCGAACTCCGAACCGGGCCGCAGCGCCGCCAGGGCCTCCTTCATGGCCGCGTTGGTCATCGAGTTGAGCCACAGGCGCCGCACGGGCGTTTTCGCTTTGGCCTTCTCGTACAGGTAGGCGAAGATCAGCTCCCCCTCGCGCCCGGCATCGCAGGCGTTGACGACCTCCGCGATGTCGTCCCGCGCAAGCTGCTTGCTGACGACGCGCATCTGCTTGCGCGAGCGCTCGTCGCGCACCACCAGCTTGAAGCGCTCGGGCACTATCGGCAGGTCATCCATGCGCCACCGCTTGAACTTGGCGTCGTACTCGTCCGGTTCTGCCAGCTGAACGAGGTGGCCCACCGCCCACGTGATCACGTGTTGGGGCCCCTCGAGCAGACCCTCCTGCTTCTTGAAGGGACCGGGCAGCACGCGCGCGAGGTCCTGCCCCACGGATGGCTTCTCGGCGATCAAGAGCGTCTTTGACACGTTGCGGCAGGGTAGCGGGTAGCTCGCCAACCGCTTCCGCGCGAGCCACCAGCATCGGCCAGACCCTGCTCTGGACCCGCTCCAACCTGTTCCACTCGAGCGGCTTACTCAAGCAGCGCACGCATGAGATGTACGGCTCGCTCGCCGCGCCGTTCGAGCTCGGACAGCGGCGTGGGGAGATCGACCGCG
>Ga0066709_100004337_pt1 | contig 11285 bp, 7 predicted proteins | sample GraSoiAngelo_158_FD_79665 | JGI IMG/M metagenome (GOLD analysis project Ga0066709, IMG submission 79665) | Grasslands soil microbial communities from the Angelo Coastal Reserve, California, USA - 14_1009_16_30cm | ecosystem: Environmental > Terrestrial > Soil > Grasslands | place: USA... | reverse complement strand
CGTCGCCGAAGCGGCTGAGCATCTCCGACTGCTTCAGCTCGTCGCGCGAGTACACCCGCACCACCGAATCGGGCCAGTCGCGGGTCACTCGTCGCGCGAACGCGTTACCGAAGGAGCCGGTCCCGCCGGTGAGCAGAATCGTCGCGCCTGAAAGGTCCATCTTCCCTATCCTGCCCCGCCCGACGTCCGGGCAGGTGCACCCGAAGCACTATCACCGTCGTCGCGTGAGCTCGGCGACTTGAACCGGGTGAGACGCGCTGGGCCGATCAGACGATCGCCAGCATGCGCTCCAACGCCACCCGGGCAGACGCTGCGGTCTCGTCGTCGACGGTGATGCGGTTGACCACCCTCCCGTCGACCAGGTTCTCGAGCACCCAGGCCAGGTGGGCGGCGTCGATGCGAAACATGGTGGAGCACGGGCAGATGAGCGGGTCGAGCGACACCACCGTGCGGTCGGGGTGCTCGGAGGCGAGCCGCTGCACCAGGTGGATCTCGGTGCCGACCGCGAGAGTGGAGCCGGCGGGCGCCGCCTCGACGGCTCGGATGATGAAGTCGGTCGAGCCGACCTGATCCGCCACCTCGACCACGTCGTGGGAGCACTCGGGATGAACGATCACGATGCCGTCCGGGTGCTCCGCACGGAACGCCTCGATGTGGTCGACGCCGAAGCGCTGGTGCACCGAGCAGTGCCCCTTCCAGAGCAGGAAGGTCGCGTCCTTGACCTCGCGCTCCTCGAGCCCGCCGACCTCGAACTTCGGGTTCCAGACCCGCATGTCGGCCTCGTGGAAGCCGAGGTCGTAGGCGGTGTTGCGGCCCAGGTGCTGATCGGGGAAGAAGAGCAGCTTCTCCCCGCGTCCCAGGGCCCACGCGACGACGGCCCGCGCGTTCGACGACGTGCACACGGCTCCACCGTGGCGGCCGACGAATGCCTTCAGTGCGGCCGACGAGTTCATGTACGTGATCGGCACCAGCTGCTCGATGTCGGTGATCGCATCGAGGGCGTCCCAGGCCTCCTCGACCGAGTCGATGTCGGCCATGTCGGCCATCGAGCATCCTGCGTTGAGGTCGGGGAGGATCACCTGCTGGTGGTCGGCGGTGAGGATGTCGGCCGACTCGGCCATGAAGTGCACACCGCAGAACACGATGTACGCGGCGGAGCGGTTGTCGGCCGCCAGCCGCGACAGCCCGAAGGAGTCGCCCCGAGCGTCGGCCCAGCGCATCACCTCGTCGCGCTGGTAATGGTGGCCGAGGATCATCAGCCGCGACCCGAGCGTCGATTTGGCCGCGGCGATCCACGCGGCCAAGGCGTCGTCGGTTGCACCGGAGTAGCGCTCGGGGAGCGCCGTCTGGATTCTGAGCATGAGGAGCGGACCTCCGCTGAGGAGCTCCGATTACGGCCGGCGGGGACAGCCTGGTCGCCCATCCGCGGGGTTGTCGGCCTCGGAGCTGATATGTCGCCGGAAACCAGGCCGGCGTAGCCCGAGTGTACGCCTGACGGTCACCTTGCGTCGCCCGTTCGGCGGTAGATGACGACGGTGCCGTAGCGGTGAGAGGTGAAGCCGGGCAGCTCGGGTGGCGGCCCGTCGAGCGCGGCGATGGCCACCGTGTCGATGGTGGCGGCCACCTCAGGCGACACGCGTGCGACCGACGCCGCGATCGGGAACGGCTGGCGCGCCTCGGCGAACGGATACGGGTAGGGCAGCAGGAAGTCGCGCTGGCTGAGGTGCGGGGCGAGCTGGTCGTCGGCCACCACCCGGTCATTGGGGCCGACCGACGAGAGCGCACGGCGGGCGTCGCCCGCGGCGACCGTCTCGTCAGTGAGTGATTTCGTGTCGAGCGGGCCCAGCGCGAGCAGCACGATCACGGTGAAGGCCGGGACCAGGACCCGGCTGGCGGCGCGGGCGCGCTCGGCGGTGAGGCGGCTCACGCCGGTCGCGGCCGCAAGGAGCAGGAAGGGCAGTACCGGGGCCTCGTAATGGAAGCGCAACGTGTGCAGGTTCGCGTCCTGGGCGGTGAGAAATGGCAGTGCGACCAGGCCCGCGAGCAGCAGCCGGCGCGGGCTCAGGACGGGCAGGATGGCCAGCGCCCCGAGGCAGATCACCACGAGCGTGAGGTTGTCCACCCGGCCCAGGCCGAGCACGAGGCGGGGGAGCGTGCGCCAGGGGTGGAGCAGGGCGTCTCCCGGTGTGGCCGCGAGGTAGCCGTACCGCGGCACCCAGTGCCGGCTGGCACCGAGCGCGCTGCCGACCGCGCCGCCCACGAGCACCCAGGCCAGGCCAACGGCCGCGAGCGCGACGCGCTGCCGCCGGTCGCGCGTCGAGGGGGCAGCCGTCCAACCGGCCAGTGCCATCGCGGCGACGGCGAGCCCGAGGTCGTCGCGGATGAGCAGCAGCGCCACCGACATGAGGGCAAGCATGCGAAGGTCGTGGCGCAGCGCGGCGGCGAGGCCCACGACGAGGAACGGCACCGCGAGCGTTGTGGGGTGGAAGTCGACGAGCAGCGCGTTCCACAGCAGCGGCGTCGCCGCGTAGGCGACCAGGAAGCCGCGCTGTAGCCGGGCGTCGACACCGGCGGCGCGCAGGAGCGAAGGCACCGCGAGGAACCCGGTCGCGAACGCGATCGCCTGGGCGAGGAACAGCCACAGCGGTGTTGCCGCCAGCCGGTAGAGGGGAGCGAACAGCAGCAGCACCGGCGAGAGGTGGTCGGCGAAGACGTTCCAACCGATGACGGTGATCTCGGGCGCGTGGCCGTGTGCGAGCTTCCAGACCGCCTGGTCGAACACCGCGAGGTCCATCGTGAGCGACCGGTAGCTGGAGAAGCGGTACCACTCGAGCGCGAGGGCGAGCAGGCCGAGCAGGGCTGCCACGGCGAGCACGCAGGGCCGAAGGTCGAGGTAGGGAGAGCGCCGGTCGAGGGAGGGCGCGGTGGGCGGGGCCACCGACGGAGCCATCGAACCAGTATCGACGATGGGTGCGGCACGATTGAGGTGTGCTCCAGCGGCCGCCTGCCGGCACCATCCCCGACGCACCCGGGTCCTACCAGTTCAAGGACCGTGACGGTCGCGTCATCTACGTCGGCAAGGCGAAGTCGCTCCGGTCGCGGCTGAGCAACTACTTCGGCAACCCGGCGCTGCTCCCACCGCGCACCGCGCAGATGGTGCAGGCGGCTGAGAGCGTCGAATGGATCCAGGTGCGCAACGACGTCGAGGCGCTCATGCTCGAGTACAGCCTCATCAAGCAGCACCGGCCTCGGTTCAACATCCGGCTGCGCGACGACAAGAGCTACCCGTTCCTCGCCATCACCCTCAGCGACGAGTGGCCGCGGGCGATGGTGATGCGGGGCCAGAAGCGCAAGGGCACGCGCTACTTCGGGCCCTACGGCCACGCGTACGCGATCCGCGAGACCCTCGACCTTCTTCTCCGCACCTTCCCCGTGCGCACGTGCTCCGACAACAAGTTCGAACGGCACCATCGCCAGGGCCGGCCGTGTCTGCTCTTCCACATCGAGAAGTGCGCGGGCCCGTGCGTCGGCAACATCGAGAGGGAGCCGTACGACGCGCTCGTCGCAGAGCTCATCGACTTCCTCGACGGCGACACCCAACCCGTGCTCCGCCGGCTCGACGCGCACATGCGAGAGGCGGCCGACCAGCTCGAGTTCGAGCGCGCCGCGCGCCTCCGCGACCGCCTGGCCAGCGTGCAGAAGGCGATCGAGAAGCAGGCGGTCGTCACCGACCGACCCGAGGATCTCGACGTGATCGGGATCGCGGACGACGAGCTCGAGGCCTCGGTGCAGGTCTTCTACGTGCGCCGCGGCCGAGTGGTGGGCCGCAAGGGGTTCGTCGTCGACAAGGTCGAGGACGTCACCCCGGCCGGTCTGGTGAGCCACGTGTTGGAGGGGCTGTACCACGAGGCCGCCCTGGGCGTCCCCAAGGAGGTGTTGGTCCCGGTCGAGCCGGACGACCAGGCGCTGTACGAGACGTGGCTCACCGGCCAGCGCGGCTCGCGGGTCACGGTGCGCGTGCCGCAGCGGGGCGACAAGCGGTCGTTGCAGGCGACCGTCACGCAGAACGCCAAGGAGGAGTTCGTCCGCCACCGGCTCAAGCGGTCCGCCGACCACAACGCCCGGGCGCGCGCGATCAACGCCCTGCAGGAGGCGCTCGACCTGCCCGACGCCCCGTTGCGGATCGAGTGCTACGACATGAGCCACATCCAGGGCACCGACTACGTGGGCTCGATGGTCGTGATGGAGGACGCGCTGCCCAAGAAGAGCGAGTACCGCCGCTTCAAGGTGCGCTCGGTGTCGGGCAACGACGACTTCGCGGCGATGGAGGAGGTGCTGACCCGGAGGCTCGCCGCGCTCCAGGCCGAGCGCGACCGTCCCCCGGGCGAGGCGCGACGCCGCAGGTTCTCGTATCCGCCCAACCTGCTCCTCGTCGACGGCGGCAAGGGTCAGCTCAGCGTGGCCATGAAGGTGGTGGAGGACTTCGGGCTCGACGACGAGATCTCGGTCGCGGCGCTGGCCAAGCGCTTCGAGGAGGTGTTCGTGCCCGGCCAGGCCGATCCGATCCGGATCGCCAGGCAGTCGGAGGCCCTCTACCTCCTGCAGCGCATCCGCGACGAGGCCCACCGCTTCGCCATCACCTATCACCGCACGTTGCGCGACCGGCGCATGACGAAGAGCGTGCTCGACGACATCACCGGTCTGGGGCCGGCCCGGAAGAAGCGCCTGGTCAAGGAGCTCGGCGGCGTGGCGGGAGTGAGAAGGGCGTCGCTCGAGGAGTTGGAGGCGCTGGCCTGGCTTCCCGACGCGGTGGCGCGCGCGGTACATGCCAAGGTGCACCTGCCCTGAGCCGGTGCCGCACGAGGTGGTGGCACCCCCCGCGCGACACCGGTCAACGTCCTGGTCCGGCCTGATCGTCGTCGGTACGGTTGCGACATGGGGGTGGCGGTCGCGCTGGCGCGCGAGGGATTCCGTCGGCGCCGGGCCGCGCTCGCCGTCATCGCACTCGTGCTCGCGGGCGGTGTGGGCGCGGCGCTGACGAGCCTCGAGGTGGCCGAGCGCACGCGGCACGCCTACCCCGACTATCTCCACCGCGCCGCGGTCGGCGAGCTCGTCGTGAACCCGAGCCTGGTGACCGAGAAGACCGAGGCGCTCATCCGGTCTGTGCCGGGAGTGGTCCGGGTGAGGAGCGACTCCCTTCTCAACGCGTCGGCGGGCAAGGGCACCTCCGACTTCGGGCAAGTGCGCGCGTCCCACGACGGTCGCTACGTCGACCAGGACCGTCCCGCCGTCGACTCGGGACGGATGATCAAGTCGGGACAGGAGGCGTTCGTCAGTCGCGGAGCCGCCGCGGCCCTCGGTGTGACCGTGGGCGACACCTTGCCGGTGTCGTTCTACGAGGAGAGCTTCGCGGGACCCGACGCCCCGACGGCCCCGCGGCCGATCGGCGCGGTCCGGGTCCGCGTCGTCGGCATCGGGGTGTTCCAAGACGAGGTCCTGCCCGACGAGCTCTTCCCGCGCGAGAAGCTCCTCGTGACCTCGGAGGTGGCGCGCCCCTTCGATTGCACGCGTCACCAGCCCGACTCCGGCGACCTCCGCTCCCTCGAGGAGCTGGCGCCCACGCTCGTGCCTCCCGGATGCGCGCTGTCGTACCGCTACTTCTCCCTGCGCGTACGCGGCGGGGACGCCGGCGCGGTTCGTTTCGCCGACGCGCTGGCGGCCCGCTTCCGCCAGGAGAACGTGCGGCTTCCCCGCGCCATGCAGGACAACCACATCGGCTACGAGGTCATCCCGTCGTTTCGATCAGACGACTCGGCACGGGTGCAGAAGTCGTTGTCACCGGTCGTCACCGCCCTCCGAGCGTTCGGAGCCGTCGCCGGGATGGCCACGATCGCCGTCGCCCTCCTCCTCATCGGCCGGCTCCTCCGCCTGCGTGGGGACGACGTGCGCGTCTGGCGCGGGCTCGGGATCTCGCCTACCCGCCGCACGCTCGGGCTCGCGCTGCCACCCACGGGTGCTGTCGTCGCCGGCCTCTTCGGGTCGGTCGCCGTCGCATGGCTCGCGTCACCGCTGGGTCCGGTCGCCAGCGCGCGGGCCGTCGTACCCGCCGGCACGCGCCACCTCTCGATCGCGACGGTGCTCACGGTCGCGGCGGCAACCGTTCTGCTGGGAATCGGCGTGACCGTCGCCGCCCATCGCGTCGTCAGGTCATCGGCAGCCACCGCCGGGCGGACGCCGGCGCCCCGCCGCTCCTTCCCTGGCGCAGGGCGATCGCCGGGTCTCGCGCTGGGCATTCGGGCCGCGACCGTGGGGGGCGGTGCCAACGCGTTGCTCGCGGGCGTCGGCATCGCCGTGGCCGCGGCGACCGCCACGCTGGTCTTCAGCGCCAGCTTGGTTCGCTTTCTCGACACCCCTGCGCGCTTCGGATGGCCGTTCGACATCGGTGCGCTCGTGAACGCGGGCTACGGCCAAACGAACCTCGCCGCGGTCGCCAAGACCCTCGACCGCCCGGACGTCGAGCGGTGGGGCCTTGCCGCGATGTCGGGAGGCCTCGCGATCAACGGCGAGACGGTTCCCTTCGTCGCCGGGCGTCGGGGCTTCGACGCGTTCACCCGCGCGCTCATCATCTCGGGCCGCGCCCCGCGCCGCGACCACGAGATCGCCCTGGGGTCGATCACCGCCCGGCACCTCCACCTTCACGTGGGGGACGAGGCAACCGTCGCGACGTCCCGGGGCAAGCGCAAGGCCCGCGTCACCGGTCTCGTGGTGCTCCCGAGCATCGGACCGTTCGAGTCGGACCGGGCGTCGCTCGGCACCGGCGCCTTGATCTCGTCCCCGCTCTTCGCAGCCGTCGTCGGAGGTGTCGACGTTGCCGACAACCTCGCCGGGTTCGTCGCCGTCGACCTGGCCGCGGGCGCCGACCCTGCGTCCTTCCTCGCCAAGGTTCGCCACGACCTCCCCGGGTGGGACCCGTTCCACGTCCCGCCCCCCAGCTATGCCGAGCCGGTCCGCCCGGCCACGGTGGTCGACGTCGCCGCCAGCCGGCGGGTGCCGGCGCTTCTCGCCGGTCTCCTCGGCCTGACGATGGCCGTCAGCGTCGTCACGGGCATCGCGTCGGGCACCCGGGCCCGCCGACGTGAGCTGGCCGTGCTGCGCGCGGTGGGAGCCGTGCCTCGGCAGCTGCGAGCATCGGTGCGCTGGCACGCGCTCGTCGTCGTCCTGATCGGTCTCGTGGTCGGCCTCCCCATCGGCATCGCGGCCGGGCGCGCCGGCTTCACCGTCTTCGCCCGTGACATCGGTGCGGCGACCCGCCCGGCAGTCCCGCCTGCGCTGCTGTCACTCATCGTGTTGGGCGCCGTCGTGCTCGCGTTGGTGGCGGCCGCCGTCCCCGCCCGTCGGTCGAGTCGATGGGCGGTGGCCGGCATGCTGTCGTGGGACGAAAGGGCTCACGCGTCGATGCGGGGCGCGGGCTCCGGCCCCGCCTGACGTACAGCTCGACGGAGCATCTCGCTTCTTGGTGCGCTCAACCACCGTGAGGGTGGTTTAGCGCTACAAGAAGCGGGGTCAGCGAGCAGGCGCGGGCGTCTGGTGGCCGCATCGGCCCCCCATTTCGGGGACACTGACGATCCATGGCCCGGAAGCCACGGCAGGGCGGCGACCCCTGGGAGTTGAACGCCGGCTGGTGGCAGGACGCGTTCACCGAGGGCGCCGACCCCGAATATGCCGAACAGATCCTGCCGCTCGCGGCGGACCATCTCGCGGGAGCACAGGAGGTGCTCGACGTCGGCACCGGCGAGGGACAGGTTGCTCGCCTCGCTTGCGTGTCGGCTCCACACACGCGCGTCGTCGGCGTCGAGCCTGCGTGGGCGCAGTTGAAGGTCGCGGTCGCTCGCGCCGGCGGGCCCGTCTACGTGCGCGGGGGCGCGGCGGCGCTGCCGTTCGGCGACGGGCGATTCGACGCCGTCGTCGCCTGCCTGGTCTTCGAGCACATCGAGCCGCTCGACGCCGCGATCGCAGAGGTGGGGCGGGTGCTGCGGCCGGGAGGCCGTTTCCTGTTCTTCATGAACCACCCGTTGCTCCAGGTGCCCGGCTCGGGCTGGATCGACGACCAGGTGCTCGACCCGCCCGAGCAGTACTGGCGCATCGGTCCCTACCTCGTGGAGGACACGTCCCTCGAGGAGGTCGACAAGGGCGTCTTCATCCCGTTCGTCCACCGACCGCTGTCGCGCTACGTCAACGCGATGATCGCGGCCGGCCTGCTGGTCACGCGCATGGAGGAGCCGGCGCCACCGCCGGGGTTCCTTGCCCGAGCGGCGGAATACCGCGAGGCGGCGACGATTCCCCGCCTGCTGTTCCTCCGTGCCGAGAAGGTGGGGGGCGTCGGTATCCTGAGACGGACGTGAGCGAGTTCGTCATCATCACCGGTCTCTCGGGTGCAGGACGATCGCAGGCGTCCGACACGTTCGAGGACCTGGGCTGCTTCGTCATCGACAACCTTCCCCCGACCCTCATCGCCAAGGTGGCCGAGCTCGTGCAGGCGCCGGGCTCCACGACCGAGCGGGTCGCGCTGGCGGTTGGCACCGGCGCCTACCTCGAGGAGCTCGCACCCGCGCTCGACCAGCTCCGCAAGACCGGCGCCCACGTTCGCGTTCTGTTCCTCGAGGCGTCGAACGAGGTGCTCATCCGCCGTTACGAGAACACCCGCCGGCGTCACCCCCTCGCCGAGGGCGAGCGGGTATGGGAGGGCATCGAGCGCGAGCGGCAGCTCCTCGAGCCGGTCAAGGCCCAGGCCGACGTGGTCGTCGACACCACCGAGCTCAACGTCCACCAGCTGCGCGACCGGCTGCTCGACCTGTTCGGGCGCGAGACTCGGGCCAGCTTGCAGACGTCGGTCGTCTCGTTCGGCTACAAGCACGGCCTCCCGCTCGACGTCGACCTCGTGTTCGACACGCGCTTCCTGCCGAACCCGCACTGGGTCGACGCGCTGCGACCGCAGACCGGGCTCGACGACGACGTGCGCGCCTACGTCCTCGGGCAGCCCGAGAGCGACGCGTTCCTCGCCCAGCTCGACGAGCTCCTCGGGCTCCTGTTGCCGGCATTCGTGAAGGAGGGCAAGTCGTACCTCTCGATCGCGGTCGGGTGCACGGGTGGACGTCACCGCTCGGTGGTCATCGCCGAGGAGCTGGCCAAGCGGATGGCGGCGCGCGGCTTCGCTCCGAGCGTGCTGCACCGAGACATCGGGCGTTGAGGGGGTCGCGGGTCCCGTCATGAGACCGGCCACGGGTCCTGTCGCTCAGGGTCCCTCCCCACGTCCTCGCTTCGCTGCGGCGTGGGGCCCCTCCCTACGCGCCACCCGTGGCCTCGCTGCCACCCGCTCGCGCGCGTTGCTGGGTGCTGACGTGACCGGCCACGGGTCCTGTCGCTCAGGGTCCCTCCCCACGCCCTCGCTTCGCTGCGGCGTGGGGCCCCTCCCTACGCGCCACCCGTGGCCTCCCCGCCACCCGCTCGCGCGCGTTGCGGGGGTGGTGATGTGAACGTCGTTGCGCTCGGTGGGGGGCATGGGTTGGCGTCGACCCTGCAGGCCGTTCGGCGCTATGCGGATGACGTGTGCGCGATCGTCTCCGTCGCGGACGACGGCGGGTCGAGCGGGCGCCTGCGCCACGACCTCGGCATGCCCGCGCCGGGCGACCTCCGCCGCTGTCTCGTGGCGCTGGCCGACCCCGACTCGCTGTGGACCCGCGCCTTCGAGCACCGCTTCGAGGCGGGCGAGCTCGAGGGTCATGCGTTCGGCAACCTGGTGATCGCCGGTCTCACCGACGCGACCGGCGACTTCAGCGTCGCCCTCGAGGCCGCCGGACACCTGCTCGGCGTGGCGGGCCGGGTGCACCCGGCCACCCGCGAGCCGGTGGTGCTCAAGGCCGTGGCCGAGGGGGTGTCGGTCGAGGGTCAGACCGCGGTGCAGCAGGCGGGGCGCATCTCGGGCGTGTCGCTCGTACCCGCCGACCCGGCGCCTCCGGCCGCGGCGCTCGAGGCCCTCGCCGCCGCCGATCAGGTGGTGATCGGGCCGGGCTCGCTCTTCACCAGCGTCCTCGCCGTCGTCGCCGTGCCCGCGCTCCGCCGGGCCCTCGACACGACGCCGGGGCGCAAGGTCTACGTCGCCAACCTCCGCGAGCAGGTCCCCGAGACGGCCGGCTTCGACGTCGCCGCACACGTCGAGGCCCTCCGGTCGCACGGGCTCGAGGTCGACGTGGTGCTCTGTGACCCCCACGGTCTGCCGAGGGGCGAGATCCAGATCGAGTGGATCGAGGCGCCCGTGGCACGGCCCGACGGTTTGGCCCACGAGCCCGCACAATTGGCCCGCGCCCTCGCCGGTCTGGTCGGATAGGCGAGGTCGACACCGCAGTACGACAGGAGGACCAACAAAATGGCAACACGCGTCGGCATCAACGGCTTCGGTCGCATCGGCCGCAACTTCTACCGGGCGACGAAGAAGTCGGGCGCCGATGTCGCCGTCGTCGCGGTGAACGACCTCACGTCGCCTGAGGTCAACGCCCACCTGCTGAAGTACGACTCCACCTTCGGTCGCCTCGACGACGAGGTGAAGGTCACCGGCGACGGGATCCGCGTCGGTGCTGACTCGTTCAAGGTGCTCTCCGAACGCGACCCCAAGGCGCTTCCCTGGGCCGACCTCGGTGTCGACGTGGTCATCGAGTCCACGGGCATCTTCACCGACCGCGACAAGGCCGCCGCCCACATCGACGCCGGCGCACCGCGCGTGATCATCTCGGCGCCTGCCTCGGGTGCCGACGCAACGTTCGTCATCGGCGTCAACGACGACACGTTCGATCCGGCCAAGCACACCGTCGTCTCCAACGCCTCGTGCACGACCAACTGCTTCGTGCCGATGATCAAGGTGCTCGACGACGCCTTCGGTGTGGAGCGGGGGCTCATGACGACGGTGCACGCGTACACCAACGACCAGAACCTGCTCGACCTCGTGCACAAGGACCTGCGCCGGGCCCGTGCAGCTGCGGTCAACATCATTCCCGCCTCCACGGGAGCGGCTCGGGCCACCAGCCTCGTGATGGAGAGCATGAAGGGCCGCCTCGATGGCACCGCCCTCCGGGTTCCCGTGCAGGACGGCTCCGTCACTGACTTCACCGGCCTGCTCGGCAGGGACGTCACCGTCGACGAGATCAACGCGGCATTCCGCAAGGCGGCTACGTCCGGACCCCTGGCCAAGGTGCTCGTCTACTCCGAGGACCCCATCGTGTCGTCCGACGTCG
>Ga0066709_100004336_pt1 | contig 11286 bp, 7 predicted proteins | sample GraSoiAngelo_158_FD_79665 | JGI IMG/M metagenome (GOLD analysis project Ga0066709, IMG submission 79665) | Grasslands soil microbial communities from the Angelo Coastal Reserve, California, USA - 14_1009_16_30cm | ecosystem: Environmental > Terrestrial > Soil > Grasslands | place: USA... | reverse complement strand
TGCTGCCCTCCGACATCCTGGGCGTCTCCGTGTTCGACCCCGCGGCCCAGACGTTCCGCTTCCACGAGGGGCCGATCTTCACGCACATCCTGCTGGCCGACGAGATCAACCGGGCCTCGCCCCGCACGCAGTCGGCGCTGCTGGAGGCCATGGCCGAGAGCCAGGTGTCGGTGGACGGCGCCAGCACCCGCTTGCCCGAGCTGTTCTTCGTCATCGCGACCCAGAATCCGGTGGAGTTCCGCGGGACCTATCCGCTGCCCGAGGCCCAGATGGACCGCTTCGCGCTGCAGTTCGGGCTCGGGTACGTCGAGGCCGCCGACGAGGTGGCCATCCTCGCCGCGCAGGCCGAGCGCCACCCGCTCGACGCGCTCGCCGCCTGCGTGTCGCTGGACGAGGTGCTGGCGCTGCGCAAGAGCGTGCGGGCCGTGCGGGTGAGCGACGAGGTGAAGCGCTACGCCGTCGATCTCGTGCGGCGCACGCGCACGGCGCCCGGCGTGCAGCTCGGCGCCAGCCCCCGCGCGTCGCTGGCCCTGATCGGCGCCGCGCAGGCGCTGGCCCTCTTCGACGGCCAGGCCTTCGTGGCGCCCGAGCACGTGCAGGAGCTGGCGGTGCCGGTCATCGCGCATCGCCTCGCGCTCGATCCCCAGGCGCGCTTCGCCGGCGCCACCGCCTCGGCCACCGTCGAGGAGATCGTCAAGTCCGTGCCCGTTCCGGCCTGACGCCGTTGCGGCGGTTCTGGTATCGCAACTTCCGCGCGGTGTCGGGGCTGCAGTACCGGCTCGGGCGGCGACTGACGCCGGCCGGGCAGCTCGTGGCCGCCGGCATGGTGGCGGCGGTCATCGTCGGCATCAACATGCGGCTGACGGTGTCGTACCAGGCCCTGACCTTCTTCGCCGCGTTGCTGGCCGTGGCCGCCGCCCTCTCGCTGCGCCCGCCGCCGCGACTGGACCTGCGCCGCCGCCTGCCGCGCTTCGTGACGGCCGGCGAGCCCGCCAGCTATCCGGTGACCGTTCGCAATCCCGGCACGCGCGTCGCGCGCGACCTGGCGCTGGTGGAAGAGTTTCCCGACCCGCGACCCTCGTTCGAGGAGTTCAGCATCACGCCCGAGCCCGACGAGGCGCGCCGCAATCGCTTCGATCGCGCGCTCAAGTACTTTCGCTGGACGTGGCTGATCACCCAGCGTCGCCGGGTGACGGTCGCCGAGCAGCCGTTGCCGGCGCTCGCGCCCGGCGGCCAGGCCGAGGTCCGGCTGACGCTGACACCCCTGCGCCGCGGGCGCGTGACGTTCACGGCCACGTCGGTGGCGCGCCGCGACCCGCTGGGTCTCGTGCGCGCGCTCCGGCGGCAGCGGGCGCTCGACACGCTGCTCGTCCTTCCCAGGCGCTATCCGCTGCCGGCCATCGCGCTGCCCGGCGCGCGCCGCCATCAACCCGGCGGCGTCTCCCTCGCGTCCTCGGTGGGCGACTCCGAGGAGTTCGTGGCGCTGCGCGACTACCGGCCGGGTGACCCGCTCAAGCGCATCCACTGGCGCTCGTGGGCGCGCACGGGCCGGCCGGTCGTGCGCGAGCACCACGACGAGTTCTTCGTCCGCCACGGCCTCGTGCTCGACACGTTCGTGGACGCGCCGACGCCGGCGTTCGAGGAGGCGGTGTCGGTGGCCGCCTCGTTCGCCTGCACCATCGGCACGCCGGAGTCGCTGCTCGACCTCCTCTTCGTCGGCGCCGAGGCGTACTGCGTGACGGCCGGCCGCGGCGTCGGCCACGTGGATCGCCTGCTGGAGATCCTGGCCGCCGTGCGGCCGTGCCGCGAGGGCGGCATCGCCACCCTCACGCGGCTGGTGCTGCAGCGCGAGAGCGTGCTGAGCGGGGCGATCTGCGTGCTGGTCGCCTGGGACGAGGCCCGCCGCGACCTCGTCGCCCGCGTGCGCGCCCTCGGCGTGCCGACGCTAGCGCTGGTCGTCACGGACGGAGATCCAGAGGGTGACGAGGGCGGCCCCGAAGGGCGCCACGGTTCCGCCGGGGCGCCCCGAGCCGCCGGGGGGGTATGGGGGGCCATGTCGGGGCCCCCCATTTTGGATAACGTCCATCACCTGCGCGTTGGCCACATCGCCGAGGGATTGGCGGCGCTCTGATGCCCCCGCTCGTCGTGGGCGCCGTGCTCGTGTTCTGGGGGTGGCAGATCGGCGTGCCCGTCGTCGGCGTGGCGATGGCGGCGGCGCTGGAAGCGCGCACGCTCATCGCCTCGCGCTGGGAGCTCACGCGCAGCGACTTCAACCGCGCCTCAGACCTCAGCGCGGTGCTGCTCGTGCTGATGGGGATCTACCAGGCGATCGCCAACGACGCGTCGCACGCGGTGACGGGCATCATCCAGTGGCTGCCGCTCATCGTCTTCCCCTTGATCGCGACCCAGCTCTACAGCGCGGCCGGCCGCGTCGAGGTGGCGGTCTTCTTCTGGTCGCAGCGCACGCGGCCGGGCCCCACGCCGGCCGTGGACCTGGCGCCGGCGTACTTCGGCCTCTGCCTGCTCGCGGCCAGCACCGCCAACGCGCGGACCACCTTCTACGCCGGCCTGGTGTGCCTGTCCGCCGTCGCCCTCTGGCGCGTGCGCGGGCGGCGCGGCGTCCTCGCCTGGGGCGCGGCCCTGGTGGTGGCGATCGCGCTGGGCTGGATCGGCCACGTCGGGCTGGCGGCCGGTCAGCGCGAGCTCGAGCGCCGCGCGCAGGCCTTCTTCCTCAACTGGATTCGTCGGGGGGACCTCGATCCCTATCGCAGCACGACCGTGCTGGGCGACCTCGGGGAGCTCAAGCTCTACGACACCATCGTGATGCGGATCGAGCCCGGCGCCGACACGCGCATGCCGATGCGGCTTCGCCAGGCGAGCTACAACGTCTACCACGGCCCGGCGTGGCTTGCCGTCGACGCGCCGTTCCGGCGCGTCCAGCCCGAAGCCGATGGGGCCACGTGGCTGCTGCGGCGCGACAGCGATCCTGCCGGGCGCGTGACGATCGCCGCGTACCTCGCGCGCGGCCGCGGCCTGCTCGCGCTGCCCGGCGGCGCCACGCGGCTGGACGAGCTGATGGTCGTCGGCCTCTCGCAGAATCGCCTGCGCGGCGTGCGCGTCGAGGAAGGTCTCGGCCTCGTCACGTACACGGCACACTTCCCGCCCGGCGGCAGCGACGAGAGCCCGCCGAACGACGCCGACCTTCGGATCCCCGTGCTCGACGCCGGCCTGCTCGATGACGTGGTCCGCGGCCTCGGGCTGCGCGGCCGGGCGCCGGCGGACATCGTGAGCGCCGTGCACGCGCATTTTCGGGGGCCGTTCAGGTACTCGCGCTACCTCCCCGGCGCGCGTCCCGGCCGCAGCGCGCTGGAGGACTTCCTGCTGACGCGCCGGACCGGGCACTGCGAGTACTTCGCCACCGCCACGGTGCTCCTCCTGCGCGCCGCGGGCGTGCCGGCCCGCTACACGGTGGGCTACGCGGCTCACGAGTGGAGCAGCGTCGAGCGGCGGTGGATCGTGCGCGCGCGCGACGCGCACGCGTGGGCCGTCGCGTGGGTCGATGGCGCGTGGACCGAGGTCGACACCACGCCGCCCGACTGGATCGACGCGGAGGCCGGCGCGGAGTCGATGTGGCGGTGGCTCGGCGACGTGTGGGAGTGGGCCAAGTTCGGGGTCGCGCGCTGGCGCTGGAGCGAGCGCGAGGATCGGCTGACCGGGAGCCTCGGCTGGCTGTTGATCCCGCTGAGCGCGATCCTCGTGTGGCGGCTGTGGGCGCGCCGCCGCATCGGCCGCGCGCGGGCCGCGGCGCCGGCGGCGGTGGGCGTGCCCGGCCGCGGCGACGATTCCGAGTTTTACGCCGTCGAGCGCCGCCTCAGCGAGCTGGGCTTTGCGCGCCCGCCGGCGGAGCCGCTGCCCCGCTGGCTCGACGCCGTGCGCGAGGCGCCGCGGCCGGACGTGGCGACGGCGGCGCTGCCATCCCTGCTGGCGCTGCACTATCGCTACCGGTTCGATCCCGACGGGCTGACGGACGCGGAGCGAGGGCGGCTGCGCGCCGAAGCCGAGCGATGGCTCGCGGCCCACGCGCCAGTGCCAGCTTCGCCGCCCGCGGGAGCGCCTTGATCGCGGCCTCGCGCCGGCTCGCCTGCGCGCGGTCGCGGCACGCCTCGATCCAGGCCAGCCGCACGGGGCGGCGGGCGCGGGTATACTTCGACGCCGAGCCGGCGTTGTGCGCGTCCAGCCGTCGCGCGAGCGACGTGGTGATGCCCGCGTAGAGGGAGCCGTCGGCGCAGGCCAGGAGGTAGCAGAACCATCGCGCCGAGTCGATCCGCATCCGTCGCCGATGCTAGCACCCTCGCCGCCGCCGACCTCGAAGCGCGGCGCGCGAGCCGCTTCCGCCACCGGCCCGGCCTCCGGGTCCGCAGCGCGCGCGCCGCCCTGGATTTCGTGGAGTCCGTCGGCGTGTGCTCCACGTTCTATTGCTTCCCCGAGGGCGTGGCCTGCCTGTGGGAGGCCGTGGTCGGCCGCGCGCGGCCGCGCTGGCCGAGGCGCTCCCACCACGACGACGGCGTGGGACTGACGTGGCGTCTCAAGGACGACCTGCCGGCGGCGCGCCGCGTGTACTACGGCAAGCTGCTGCGCGGACGGCCCGTGCTGGTCGCGCTCGATCTGTTCCCCGCCTTCTACGCGCTCGCGCGCGGCCGCCAGCGCGCGCGGGACTACACGACCGAATACGAGGCCGGCCGCCTGTCGCTCACCGCCAAGCGGCTGATGGACTCGCTCGTGCGCGAGCATCCGCAGTACACGCGCGAGCTCCGCGCCAACACGTTCCTGCTCGACCCCGGCCGCACGCGCGAGTTCGAGCGGGCGATGGCCGAGCTGCAGCAAGGCCTCTGGGTGGTGAAGACGGAAGAGCGCTACGAGCCGACGTTCTCCTATCGCTGGGATCTCGTCGAGGCGTGGCTCCCCGAGCACGTCGCCGAGGGGCGGCGACTCACGCGCGCGGCCGCGCTGGACCGGCTGCTCGAGCGCTACGTGGCCGGGGCCACGTACGCGAGCCCGCGGCGCCTCGCGCGCCTGCTGGGCGTGCCGGACGCGGAGATCGCCGCCGCGGTGGCGCGCCTGACGCGGGCCCGCAAGCTGTTGCACACGACCGTTCCGGGCTGGCCCGGCACCTGGCTCGTGTCGCGCTGAGGTACAGGTCCGGGTCTGCAGGGCACGGCCGTTGCACCACATCGCGGCATGTGGACCGCCGTCCGGCTGGTCGTGGTCGCGGCGTGGATGGCGGGGATCCTGGCCGGCTGCTCCGAGAAGACGCCGCCGGCGCCCACCGCGGTGCCGGTGGTCGTCGCGACGGCGGTCACGAAGCCGATGCCGGTGCGCGTGCAAGCGGTGGGCAACATCCTCGCCGCCGAGTCGGTCACCGTTCGCTCGCAGGTGACCGGCCAGCTCTCGGCGGTGCATTTCACCGAGGGGCAGGACGTCAAGCGCGGCCAGCTCCTGTTCACCATCGATCCGCGCCCGTTCGAGACGCAGCTCCAGCAGGCGCAGGCCGAGCTGACGCGCGTGCTGGCCGCGGCGGAGTTCGCGCGGCGTGAGGCCGCGCGCTACCAGGAGCTCTTCAACCGCGGGCTCGTCGCCCGCTCGCAGTACGAGCAGGTGGCGAGCAACGCCGCGTCCGCCGAGGCCATGGCCCGCGCGGCGCGGGCCGCCGTGGACAACACGCGCCTGCAGCTCTCCTACACGGCGGTGCGGGCGCCGCTCGACGGCCGCAGCGGCCGCGTGCTCGTCGATCGCGGCAACCTCGTGCAGGCCAACGCCACGGACCTCCTGGTCATCAACCAGCTGCGCCCGATCGAGGTCAGCTTCGCCGTGCCCTCCGACTACCTCAACGAGATCCGCCGCCGGGCGGAACAGAATGAGCTGGAGGTCACCGCCACGCCGGCCGGCGATTCCACTCCGGCCGCCGGCCGCCTGACCTTCGTCGACAACCGCGTCGATCCCCAGACGGGCACCATCCAGCTCAAGGCCACGTTCGCGAACGAGGACGCGCGGCTGTGGCCCGGGCAGTTCGTCACCGTCGTCGTCACGCTCGGCATCGAGCCGAACGCGCTCGTGGTGCCGTCGGCGGCGGTCCAGGCAGGCCAGCAGGGCACCTACGTGTTCGTCGTCAAGCCGGACGGCACCGCGGACTTGCGGCCGGTGGCCGTGGCGCGGCAGGTCGGCGACGAGACGGTGCTGGCCAAGGGACTGAATCCGGGCGAGACGGTCGTGACCGACGGGCAGCTGCGCCTGGCGCCCGGCTTGCGCGTGGAGGTCCAGAGCCAGCCGCAGCCGTCGGCATCCCCGGCGATGCCGTCGCCTGCGACGCCGGTCCAAAAGCCGTGAGCTTCACCGCGCTGTTCATCCGGCGCGCGGTCATGACCACGCTGATCATGGCCGGCGTCCTGTTCTTCGGCCTGCTGGGCTACCGCGAGCTCCCGGTGAGCGACCTGCCCACCGTCGATTTCCCGGCCATCACCGTGACCGCGGCGCTGCCCGGGGCCAGCCCGGCGACGATGGCCGCCTCGGTGGCGACGCCCCTCGAGCGGGCGTTCTCGTCGGTCGCCGGCATCGACACGATGACGTCGACCAGCACCGAGGGTCGCACGCAGATCTCCATCCTGTTCGCGCTCGACCGGGACATCGACGCCGCCGCCTCCGACGTGCAGGCGGCGATCGCCCAGGCCCAGCGCGACCTGCCTCCCGAGATGCCGACGCCGCCCTCGTTCCGCAAGGTGAACCCGGCCGACCAGCCGGTGATCTACATCGCGCTCAGCTCGGTGACGCTCCCGCTGTCGAAGGTGAACGAGTACGGCGACACGTTGATGGCCCAGCGCCTCTCGACGGTGTCGGGCGTCGCCGAGGTCCAGATCTACGGCGCCCAGAAGTACGCCGTCCGGATCCAGCTCGACCCGCGCCGCCTCGCCGCGCTCGGCCTGGGCGTCGACGACGTGGAGACGGCTGTCCGCGACGCCAATCCGAACCTGCCCACCGGCACGCTCGAGGGCCGGCGTCAGGCGTTCACGATCGAGGCGACCGGCCAGCTCCACGAGGCAGCCGCCTTCCGCCAGGTGGTGGTGGCCTATCGCAACGGCTCGCCCGTGCGCCTGTCGGATCTCGGCCGCGTCGTGGACGGCGTCCAGGACGACCGCGTGGCGAGCTGGTACAACGGCACGCGCGCGGTGGTGCTGGCCATCAAGCGGCAGCCGGGCACCAACACCGTCCAGGTGGTGGACGGCATCAAGCGCGTGCTGCCGCAGCTCCGCTCGCAGATCCCCACCGCCGTCGCCGTGGACGTGCTCTACGACCGTTCGGAGGCCATCCGCGAGTCGGTCCGCGACGTGCAGCTCACGCTGGTGCTGGCCATCGCCCTCGTGGTGCTGGTGATCTTCGTCTTCCTGCGCAACCTCTCGGCCACGATCATGCCGGCGGTGGCGGTGCCGCTGTCGATCGTCGGCACCTTCGGCGTCATGCGGACGCTCGGCTACAGCCTCGACAACCTCTCGCTGATGGCGTTGACGCTGTCGGTCGGCTTCGTCGTGGACGATGCCATCGTCGTGCTCGAGAACATCGTGCGCCACGAGGAGCAGGGCATGAGCCGGATGGAGGCGGCCCTGGCCGGCTCCCGGCAGATCGCCTTCACCGTGGTGTCGATCACGCTGTCGCTGGTGGCGGTCTTCATCCCCGTGCTGTTCATGGGCGGGATCCTCGGCCGCCTGCTGCGCGAGTTCGCGGTGACGATCGCGGTGGCGATCCTGATCTCGGGCGCGGTCTCGCTGACGCTGACGCCCATGCTGGCGAGCCGCTTCCTGAAGGCCGGCGCCGAGCGCCGCGGGCGGGTCTTCCAGGCGAGCGAGCGCGCGTTCGAGGCGATGCTCGGCGCCTACCGGCGCACGCTCGACTGGAGCCTGCGCCGGCGCGGCCTCGTGCTGATCGTGTTCGCGCTGAGCCTGGCCGCCACCGCCGGCCTGCTCGTGCTGATCCCCAAGGGCTTCATCCCCAGCGAGGACACCGGCCGCATCGTCGCCTTCACCGAGGGGCCGCAAGACACCTCGTTCGAGGCGATGGTGGAGCGCCAGCAGCAGGCGGCGGCGGTCGTCGCGGCCAACCCGGCCGTGGAGGCCGTCATGTCCACCGCCGGCGCCGGCGGTCCGGGCGGCAGCCGCAACAGCGGATTGCTGTTCGTGCGGCTCAAGCCACGCGGGGAACGGAAACGCGCCGACCAGGTGGTGGCCGAGCTCCGGCCCGCGCTGGCGCGCGTGCCCGGCATCCGCGTCTATCCGCAGGTGCCGGCCTCGATCTCGATCGGCGGCTCGCTGTCGAGCGGCCTCTACCAGTACACGCTGCGCAGCGCCGACCCGGCCACGCTCTACGCCTGGGCGCCCCGGGTGGAGGAGCGGCTGCGCCGGGTCCCGGGACTGACCGACGTGAAGACCAGCCTGCAGGTGGCCAGCCCGCAGATCAGCGTGCAGATCGATCGCGAGCGGGCGGCCGCCGAGGGCGTCACCGCGCGGCAGATCGAGACGGCTCTCTACAGCGCGTACGGCTCGCGGCAGGTCTCCACCATCTACACGCCGACCAACACGTACTGGGTGATCATGGAGATCCTGCCGGAGCTGGAGCCCGATGCGTCCGTCCTGCCGCTCGTGCACGTCACCGCCGGGCCCGGCAAGCTCGTCCCGCTCGGGGCCGTCGCGCGGCTCGAGCGCGGGGTGGGTCCGCTCTCGGTGGACCACGTGGGGCAGCTTCCCGCGGTGACGTTCTCGTTCAACCTGGCCTCCGGAGTGGCGCTGAGCGACGCCGTCCAGCGCATCCATGCGGCCGAGCGCGAGGTGGGGCTGCCGGCCAGCATCGTGACGAGCTTCCTCGGCGCCGCCCAGCAGTTCCAGCAGTCGGTGCAGGGGATGGCGATCCTGCTGCTGGTGGCGGTGGCCGTGATCTATCTCGTGCTCGGCATTCTCTACGAAAGCTTCGTGCACCCCCTGACGATCCTCTCGGGTCTGCCGGCGGCCGCCGTCGGCGCCCTGCTCACGCTGCTGGTCTTCGGCCGCGAGCTCGACATCTATGGCGTGGTGGGCATGATCTTGTTGATCGGGATCGTCAAGAAGAACGCGATCATGCAGATCGACTTCGCGCTGGAGGCGCAGCGCGAGGGCCGCGATCCCGCCGCGGCGATCCGCGAGGGCGCGCTGGTGCGGTTCCGGCCGATCATGATGACGACGCTGGCCGCCATCGCCGGCGCGGTACCGATCGCGCTCGGCCTCGGCGCCGGCGGGCGTGCGCGCCAGCCCCTGGGCCTGGCGGTGGTGGGCGGCCTGCTGCTCTCGCAGCTCGTCACTCTGTACCTGACGCCGGTGCTTTTCCTCGCGTTCGGCGGGCTGAGCGCCCGGGTGATGCGGTTGGGCGCACGCCTGGCGTGGCGCCGACGTCCGGCGACGCGGCCGGCCGCCGGCGCGTAGTTCTACCTTTTACAAGGCGGTATCCGCTGGCACGCGTTTCGCTCCGTCAGGACTCATGAAGAAGCGCAAGACGCCCAAGGAGCGCCTGCCCGAGAACCCGCAAGAGATCGCCGAGCGTTCCGCCGCCCGCGGCGTGCCGGAGGAAGAGCTGCAGGGCCCACCGGCCAGGGAGACGGTCGTCGTCCACAGCAACGTCGAGCGAGAGGTCGAGGAGGAGCGCCGGCAGTACACGCAGTCGAGCCCGCGGCTGACCGCCGGCGATCCCGACGCGGACTGGCGGCGTGCCGACAGCGTCGGCGACGAAGCGCCTGGCGGCACGGTGATGACACCGGACCAGAGCGTGGTCGACGAGATCGGCGACGCGCTGGGAGTGGCGCGGGCGCCGGACGAAGAGTTCCGCCCGTCCAGCGAGATCCTCGATGGTCGTGACCGGTATCGCGCAGAAGAGGAGGAGTGAAGGGCATGAGAGCGATGACGTTCGTGAGTGGTGCCGCCGTCGGCGCCGGCCTGATGTACCTGCTGGATCCCGACCGCGGTGAGGACCGTCGCTCCGAGCTGCGCGACACGCTCACGGAGCTGAGCGAGAGCGAGCTGATCGAGCGGGCCGTGGCGCGGGCGCGCAATCTGGAGCCGCTGGCGGCGGTGCGCGGCCTCGACGTGAACGCCATGCTCGAGCGCCCGTCACGGATGCTGGAGCGGTCGTCGCGGGCGCTGGAGCGCTCGGGGATGCTGGAGCGCCCGTCGAGCTGGTGGTCGAGCTGGCGCCGGTCCGCGGAGCCCTCGATCCAGCGTGGCCGCGCCCTGGTGGGCCTGCCAAAACGCCGGCGCTCGTCGTTCGACGCCGGGGACTGGGCGCTGGTCGGTGGGCTGCTCGGCGCCACGATCGTCGGCCTCTACCTGGGCCGGCGCGCGATGGCCCGCCGCGACGAGATCGAGGTCGTGCGCTCGGTCACGATCGAGGCACCCGTCGAGCGCCTCTACGAGTTCTGGAACGACTTCGAGAACTTCCCGCGCTTCATGTCCCACGTGCGCGAGGTCCGGCGCCTGGGGCCGGATCGCACGCGCTGGGTCGTGGCCGGCCCGGCCGGCGCGCCGGTGGAGTGGGAAGCCGTGGTCACGCAGCGCGTGCCCAACGAGTCCATCAGCTGGCGCACGGTCGAGGGCTCGGTGATCGAGCACGGCGGCACCGTCCGCTTCCGTCCGGCCGGCCCCAACGCCAGCCGCGTGGAGGTACGCATGAGGTACCGCCCCGTCGGCGGCAAGGTCGGCCAGACCGTGGCCTCTCTGCTCGGCGCCGATCCCGAGCGCGTCATCGACGAGGATCTTGCGCGCCTGGCCGCGCAGTTTCGCGGCCAGCGACCGGCGGTGGGCGAGACGGGGACGCGGCGCTGATCGGCTCCGTCGTCCGGGTGGCAGCGGTCGGCGACCTGCACTGCGGGAAGGACTCGCAGGGCGCGTTGCAGCCGCTGTTCGCCCGGGTGGCGGACGCCGCCGACGTTCTCGTGCTGTGCGGCGACCTCACGGACTACGGCCTGCCCGAGGAGGCGAAGGTCCTAGTCCGTGAGCTCGCCGGCACGGTGAAGGTGCCAGTGCTGGGCGTCTTCGGCAACCACGACTACGAGTCGGGCCACGCCGACGAGGTGAAGACGATTCTCGGCGATGCCGGCGTGCGCATCCTCGACGGCGACTTCGTCGAGATCGGCGGCGTGGGCTTCGCCGGCGTCAAGGGGTTCGCGGGCGGCTTCGGCGACCGCGCGCTCCAGTCGTGGGGCGAGCCGGTGCTCAAGCG
>Ga0066709_100004335_pt1 | contig 11286 bp, 12 predicted proteins | sample GraSoiAngelo_158_FD_79665 | JGI IMG/M metagenome (GOLD analysis project Ga0066709, IMG submission 79665) | Grasslands soil microbial communities from the Angelo Coastal Reserve, California, USA - 14_1009_16_30cm | ecosystem: Environmental > Terrestrial > Soil > Grasslands | place: USA... | reverse complement strand
TACGGAAAGGCGAACTCGAGATATGCAGAGTCGACGACCTCCCCCGTGCTCTTGCGCCGGAACAGCCCTCGGTCGAGCAGGTACGCCTCACCTCCGCGGCGAGCCGAGCGCACCGCTGCGGACCCGCCGGTCGTCCGTTCGAACTCCAGCAGGCCGTCGAGCACGTTGATCGTCGTATCGAAGGAGGACCGCACCGAACCGTTCTCGGCCTCGCAGTTCCAACCGCCGTCCTCGAGCCGCTCGGTGAGGATGCGCTGGGCGATCGCGGAGACGTCCACCCCGAAGTACGCCCCGGTCTCGATCGTCCTCCCGTTGATGCACGGCTCGACCTCGCCGTCGAAGTATCGCTGCCCGGCATGCTCCCAGCGCCCGTTTTCCGCGACGAGCGCGATCGCCCGGCGGGCGGTTGCCGAGGCCGGGTCGAGCCCGAGCAGTTGCAGGGTCTGCAATATGTGCATCGTGGCGGTCCAGGGCTGCCCCGGCTCACCGCCGGTGAAGAACGCCGGGAAACAGGCGCCGCCGGCCCAGAGCCCGTCAGGGTCCTCGAGCGCGAGGAGGCGCGCGCCCCAGCCGTCGTGCTCCACTTGGGCTCGCGCCGCCGCCACGTCGTCCGCCGCCGCATCCGTGAGATCTCGCAGCGCTTGCCAGCGAATGGCGGGATCGCCCTCGACCAGCCAGTCGACCACGCTCATCGCCGCAGGGTAATCCCCGCTCACGGCATGAGCTCCTTCGGGGGACTCGCAACAACGAAGGCGGACGGCGCCGGTCCTGCTGTGGCGCTCGGAAATCGCCGACTGGCCACCGAGGTCGGGGCCTAGGTTGCGCCGATGGACGCCGAGCTGACCGCCTGGCTGTCGAGCCTGGTCGGCTCGCAGGTGACGCGGGTCGACTCTCTCCGCGAGAACCGGCCCCTTCGGCGGGTCGCCCGAGTCGTCCTCTCCGAAGGCCCGTCGGTCATCGTCAAGCACCTCGCGGATGAGCCGGGCGTGGGCCGTGCCGACGACCGTGAGTACGCCCTGGCGTGTCTGGGGAACGAGGCGCTCGCACTCTCGGTTCTCGGCCAGCACGCCCCCGGCCTCGCTCCCGGGCTCGTCGGTGTCAATGCATCGCAGGGCGCCGTCGTGCTGGCCGACCTGGGCGCCCGGCCGAGCCTGGCCACTCTCCTCCTGGGCGACGAGGCCACCGCGGCCGCCGAAGGACTGCGTTGCTGGGCGGAGGCCCTTGGGAACCTCCACGGCGCCTGCGCCGGCCGGACGGCCGAGATCGAGACGGTCCGGCGCTCCATCGGCCTGCCAACTCGGGGCACAGGATTCCTGGGGGACATCGAGCGGCGGTGGCACGCGGTCACCCGCTCGCTGGCGGCCTGGGGCCTGAGCCCGCCCCGATCCTGCGGCGACGAGGTCGAGGCGGTCGAGGCGGCACTCCGGGACCCGCGCTTCGCCACCCTCCTCCACGGCGACCCGTGTCCGGACAACACCACCGTCGACCCGCTGGTGCTGTTCGACTGGGAGACGGCCTACGTGGGCCACGCCCTGCTCGACGCCGCCTACCTCTGGATGCCCTTCCCGACCTGTTGGTGCGCCGGTGAGGCACCGGGCAAGGTCGTGGCAGAAGCGGAGGTGGCCTACCGGCGGGCTGCGTCGGCCGGTCTGCCCGCGGTGGCGGACGATGGGAGCTACCGCCACGCCATGGGCGAGGCCGTCGTCGCCTGGTGGATCCAGACCTCGGTGTGGGGCCTCGAACGATCGACGGCCGACGACCCGACCTGGGGCATTTCCACGCACCGCCATCGCCTCGTGCATCGGGCCCGTGTCCTGCTGGCGCGACGTGACGAGCTCGCCGCCCGCTATCCCGGGCTCATCGAGTTGGCGGCTTCGATCGAGGCGGCCGCCTCTGAGCGATGGCCGGAGGCTGCGCGCGGACTGGCGACCTTTCCCGCCTTCGCCTAAGGCTCGACGGGCGCCCGGCTCCGCTCGCAGCCGAACCCGGCGTCGGCGGGTTGCTTTCGAGAAGACTGCCGCCTGTGAGCCAGACCATCCGATGGACCGCCGTCGCGATCGACTGTGCCGATGCTGGGCAGTCGCCCGCTTCTACGAACGCCTCCTCGGGTTCGAGCTGCGTGCGTTCGAGCCGCCGGGCTGGGCCCAGCTGTTCGACCAGAGCGGCGGCATGCACCTGAACATTCAAGGGGAGCGGTGGTACGAAGCCCCGACGTGGCCGGAGCAGCCCGGGGAGCAGACGAAGATGCTCCACTTCGAGATCGAGGTCGACGACCTGGAGGCCGCCGTGGCTCGAGCGCAGGAGGGTGGCGGCACCGAGGCGCCGTGGCAACCACCGGACCGCAACCGGGACCGGATCCGAATCATGCTCGACCCGGCCGGCCACCCCCTCTGCCTGTTCCTCCAGGGCGAATAGTGGCGCCTTGAAGACTTGTGCCGCTTTGCGGCACAAGTCGTTCACGGCCGGGTCGGCCTAGCCTTGGGGCTGTGCCCGCCGAGTCGCAGGTCGAGGAGCGCATCGCCGCCACACCTCTGTCGCTCTACCGCCTCGTGAGCGACGTCACGAGGATGGGCGAGTGGAGCCCCGAGACCGACTCGTGCCGATGGCTGGCCGGCGCCGACGGGCCCGAGATCGGCGCCAGCTTCAAGGGGAGCAACCGCCGAGGTTGGCGTCGGTGGTCGACGACCTGCACCGTCGTCGCTGCCGACCCGGGGCGGTGCTTCGCCTTCGACGTCCACCTCGCGCGTCTGCCCATCTCCCGTTGGACGTACGACTTCGAGCCGGACGGGGACGGCTGCCGAGTGAGCGAGAGCTGGACCGATCGCCGGCCTGGGTGGATGGTGCGCCTGGCGCCGGTGGTCACGGGTGTGCGTGACCAGGAGAGCCACAACCGGGCGGGCATGCGGACGACTCTCGCCAGGCTCCGGGCCGCGGCGGAGCGTGTCGCATCGGGACCGACCGACGGCTGAGGACCTCCGAACCATCCGGGACCGACCGAACCCAGGCGGCGCCGACTGCGCGGCGAGTTGGTACCGTCTCGCCTCGGACTGATGGCAGCAAGAGTGGAGATCGAGTACTGCACCCAGTGCCGCTGGCTGCCCCGGGCCGCCTGGCTCGCCCAGGAGCTGCTCGGAACCTTCGAGGGCACCCTCGGCGAGGTTGCGCTCGTTCCCGGCAGCGGCGGCGTGCTCATGGTCCGTGTCGACGGAGAGACGGTTTGGGACCGGGCGGCGCAGGGCTTCCCCGAGCCGACCGCCCTGAAGCGGGTGGTCCGAGATCGCGTCGCCCCCGGCCGGGACCTCGGCCACGTGGACCGCTAGCTCTGTCTTCTCGTGCCCACTGACGAGGAGCTGGGCTTCCCCATCGGGACGAGCGACGAGCACGAGCTCCTGCTGGCGTGGCTGCGCTTCCTGCGGGGAGCGGTTCTCAGGAAGGTCGACGGCCTCGACGAGGCGCAGGCCCGTTGGACGCCGGAGGGAAAGCTCATCCCGTTGCTCGGGATCGTCAACCACCTGACCCATGTCGAGTGGAGGTGGATCGACGGCGGCTTCCGCGGCGCGACGGTCAGCAGACACGAGGCCGAGTTGCGACCGGGTCCGGAGCTGACCGTCGCCGAAGGCATCTGTCGGTACGGGGAGCGAGCCGCGGCGACCGAGGCAGTCGTGCGGTCGCTACCCCTCGACACGCCGCACAGCGACGGCCGCGGCGTGGATCTCCGCTGGGTGCTTCTCCATCTCATCAACGAGACCGGGCGTCACGCCGGCCATGCCGACGCCATCCGAGAGTTGCTCGACGGCACCACCGGCGAGTGAGGACGCACCACTAGCCGGCTGGGGGCTCGAGGCCGCGGGGGACTCCCGACGTCTGCACCTGCTGCACCTGACGGAGGATGGCGCGGCCGCGGTCGTCGGCCCGGTGCGCGGGCAGGGCGACGCTCATTCGCGAGGCGTACTCACGGTTGGCCGTGACGAATGCGGGGAGGTCGTCGTAGCGGCACGTCTGGGCCAGCTCGGCGACGGCCTCGAGGGGGACAGCTTCACGCATGTCGTCCCAGCGCCCCTGCACCGACAGCGCGTGGAGCTTCTGGCCCAGCTCCTCGAGACCGTGGAGCTCGAGGACCTTGTGGTAGGTGCGAGTCGATCCGTAGAAGGACAGTGCCTGGCGCATCCCGAGCATCTTCTGCTCGATCTCCTTCTCGTCGTCGTAGAGCACGAGATACCCGCTGGCCGCGATCTCGATGTCCGACCACGTCCGCCCCGCCGACATCAGGCCTCGGCCGACGGCCGGCAGGAGCACCTCGCGCATGTACTTGTCGGACATGATCCCGCCGTGGGGCATGATCACATCGGCTCGCTCGCCGCCGACCCGGGCCATGCCGGGCCCGACCATGGCAAGCCCGATCTTGGGGTAGGGGACCTCGAGCGACCCGGGATCGAAGTTCGGGCTCATCAGCGTGTAGCGGTACTCCTTGCCGACGTAGCTCGGGGTGCTGCGGTGCTGCCAGGAGTCCCACACCGCCCGCATCATGTCGATGTACTCGCGCATGCGGGGTGCCGGCGGCGACCACGTGCCGCCGAACCGTCGCTCGTTGTGGCCCTTCACCTGGGTGCCCAGGCCGAGGCTGAACCGACCTCCGGACAGGTGTTGGATGTCCCAGGCCTCCATGGCGAGCACCATCGGGCTGCGTGGGAAGGCGATCGTCACCGAAGTCTGCAGCTCGACACGTTCGGTCGTGGTCGCGGCGAGCGCCATCGTCAGCATCGAGTCGTGCGCCAACTCACCGCAGGTGACGACGTCGAACCCCTGCTCCTCGGCCCGCCGCGCCGCCTCGGGCGCCGCCTTCGGCCAGCCCCCGACCCCGGTCACCAGCTTCATGTGCCGGGACCGTAGCCCAGCAGGCGCCACGAGGAGAGGCCGTCGTGCATCGCTGGACTTGACCGGCTAATCCTTCGATAGTCTAAGCATGAGGGGGATGCCAGGCACCCCGACTGGGACTGGAGGGAGGACCACGTGGAGTACGTGACGCTGGGACGATCGGGCATGAAGGTGAGCCGGGCATGCCTCGGGGCGATGAACTTCGGCACCGATGGTGCTCCGTGCGAGGAAGCAGAGGCCCGCAAGATCATCGACGCCTTCCTGGACGCCGGCCACAACTTCATCGACACGGCGAACGTCTACACCGGCGGCCAGTCGGAGGAGGTCGTGGGCCGCGCGGTCAAGGGCAAGAGGGAATCGGTGGTGATCGCCACCAAGGGCCGTGGCCCGCAGGGGCCGGGGCCCAACGACTCCGGTCTCTCCCGCCGGCACCTCACACAGGCGTTGGAGGCCAGCCTGCGACGGCTGGACACGGACTACGTGGATCTCTACCAGTGTCACCAACCCGACCCGGACACCCCCATCGAGGAGACGATGGCGACCCTGGACGGGTTCGTGCGTCAGGGCAAGGTGCGCTACATCGGGTGCTCGAACTTCACGGGCAGCCAGATCGTCGAGGCGCAGTGGGCGGCCGAGCGGATCGGCGGCAGTCCGTTCGTGAGCCTGCAGCCCCGCTACTCGCTCATCGCCCGGGACATCGAGACCGACACGCTGCCGGCCGCCACGCGCCACGGTCTCGGCGCCATCGTCTACAGCCCGTTGGGCGGTGGGTTCCTCAGCGGCAAGTACCAACGGGGTCAGGATCCCGCCTCCGACACCCGCCTTGGCCGGAGCTTCGGTTCTCCCGGCGGCGGGGAGCGTCCGTTCAACCCGTGGGCGGCCATGACGCTGACGGAGCGGAACTTCGACATCCTCGACGAGGTGGCGAAGGTGGCCGCCGACCTCGGCTCCACGACCACGGCCGTGAGCCTGGCCTGGCTCCTCGGGCGCCGGGGAGTCACCTCGGTGATCATCGGCCCGCGGACGCTCGGGCAACTCGAGGAGAACCTCCCCGGCTTCGACCTCGAGCTGGCGCCGGACGTCGTCCACCGCCTCAACGAGGTCTCCCGGCCACCGGACCGCCCCCGCTGGCGGCGCTGACCTCGCCTTTCTCGGGGAGGGATGACGTGCGGGCGACGAGCGGGCTTCGGTTCGAGTCAGCCGTAGGCCTGGACGAAGGAGACGACGAGGGTGACCAGCTGGCTGACGATCATCACCAGGGCGACGGGATGGAGCACGGCGTCAGCCACGCTGCGCTGCTCCGGATGTGGCCGGGACGCGTAGCCCAGTCCGCCTCGCCGACGGAAGACGAGTAGGCCGACGACCGCCAGCGCCAGGGCGGCGACGACCTCGAGCGAGGCTGCCGCCCAGGACACGGGACTCACACGGCCTCCGCTGGTGAAGGAGTCGCTGAGCCATCGGTGAGCGGGCAGGAAGTGGACCTCCAGGTAGCCACTTGCCAGCACGAACCCGCCGGCGGCCGCAGCGAGCGGCGCCAGCCTGTGGCGTTGGAAGATCAGAGCCACCAGGGCGACCTCGAGCACGATGCCGGCCGTGCCCAGCCAGAACACGTCGGCTCTGAGCAGGTCGGCACCCCGGCGCAGGTGGTCCCCGTTGTGGATGATCACGGCCAGGGTGAACAGCGCGGCGACCTGGCCGAGCCGGCGGGCGCCAGTGTCCGCAAGGCCCGGGCGAGGCCCGGCGCCGGTCCTCGTCACGGCCGTGTCGGCTGCCATCACGATGGAGCGTAAGCGGCCGCCACCTCGTGTCCCAAAACGGGTTCTCCTCGCCTCATCCGGCCGTGAACGACTTGTGCCGCATAGCGACGCAAAGTCTTCACACGCCCACCAGGTTGAGATCGCTCATACTGTCCGCGGTGCGGTACGGGGTCAGCATTCCTCCCTTCGGCGACCCGGAGGAGCTCGTCGGGATGGCTGCCGCGGCCGACGAGGCGGGCTGGGACGGCGTTTTCGTGTGGGACCACCTGCGGTGGATCGTGGCCCTCGAGCTGGACGTGCACGACCCGTGGTCGCTGCTGGCGGTCATGGCCGTCCGCACGGAGCGAGTCCGGTTGGGGACGTGCGTGACCCCGGTGCCCCGGCGCCGCCCGCAGGTGCTCGCCAAGCAGGTCGTGACCCTGGACCACCTGAGCCGCGGGCGGGCGATGCTCGGTGTCGGGCTGGGGGAGCCACCCGACGCCGACTTCGCCGACTTCGGCGACGAGGACGACCCGGCCCTCCGGGCTGGCCGTCTGGACGAGGGACTGGCCGTTCTCGACGGGCTGCTTCGCGGCGACCGGGTCGACCACGACGGCAAGCACTTCCGGGTCCACGCGGAGATGCTCCCGCTACCGGTGCAGCGGCCGAGGCCGCCGATCTTCGTCGCCGGCATCGCACCGCACAGGCGGCCGCTCGAGCGGGCGCTCCGGTGGGACGGGTTCTTTCCGATCGGCAGCCAGGGGCTGCTGGGCCCGGAGGAGCTCGCCCACTACGTCGGCGCCGTGGAGCGCCCGGCCGGCTGGGACCTGTTCGCCGCGCTGACCGACGACCACGACACCACAGAGTTCGAGGCCGTCGGCGTGACGTGGCTCGTCCAAGGAGCGTGGCCGACCGGTGACTGGGTCGCCGAGCTGACCGCCCGGATCGTCGATGGTCCTCCCAGGCAGCGCCGTCGCTGAGGAGGCGGCCGCACGGCTGGTCGAGCGGATCAACCGGTCGGCCCGGCTGGGGCTCACCCTCGTCGGCCGGTTCGAACTGGGGGAGACGAGGTCGGCTCATCTGCTCGAGGACGGTCGAGGCGGCGAGTGGGTACTGAAGTGGTCGGTGGCGTCGGCCGACTCCGAGGCCGGTCTCGGGCGCATGGTCCGCCTCGTCGAGTCCCTGCGCCGGGACGGTTACCCGGCCCCCCGTCACCTCACCGTCGGTGTGGCGGACGGCCTCGCCTACTGGGTCCAGGAGCGCCTCCCGGGTACGCCCGTGCACCTGTTCGCCCCAAGCCGTCCCGGGGGGGGCCTGCTCGCCGAGCTGGTGCCGCGACTGCTCGAGCTCGTCGAGCTGCACGCGGGCAAGGGCGACCTTGCCGCTCCGCCGTGGCCGGCATGGCTGCTCCGCACGCTCGAGGTTGGCGGCGACGGCTACTGCCTGCACGAGACGATGGCGGCGAGCGCCGACACGGCCGGGATGCTGCGCAGGATCAAGGACGTCGCTTCGGTGTGCAGCGGGCTTCCGGTCCGCGGCGACGACATCGTTCACTTCGACTACTCCTACGCCAACATCCTGACGGACGGGTCGGGCGTCACCGGGGTCATCGACTGGAACGTCCCCTTCGCCGGAGCACTCCAGGGCGATCGTGGGTTCGATGTCGCCACGCTGCTCTTCTACGCGTACGACCGACCGACGATCCGGGCCCGCCTCTGGCGAGCGCTGCTCGACGTCACCACTCCGCCCTGGGCGGCCGCCTACCTGGCCCACCTCACGCTCCGGCAAGTCGAGTGGGTGCGCCGGTTCTACCCCGGCACCGACGAGCACGACCGGTTCGTGTCGATCGGCCGTGCCGTGCTCGATGACGTCGAAGTCCTCCTGGCTTGACGGGGCGCGTCAGGTGGCGAGCAACGACTCCGTCTCCTCCCACAGTCGGCGCCGGAGCGCGACGTCCCGAGCCGCCGGGATCATCGGCATGATGCCGGCCAGTGGGGTCGACGAGATGAAGGCGCCGGTCCGGGTGGCGAACTCGGGGTCGGTCGCAAGTCGGACGAGCACCCGCGCGCCCTGCTCCGGCCGGCGGACGAGGGGTGTTCGCGACAGTGCCCTGGCGACGCGGTCGGCCGCGTTGCCGGTCCCCGCCAGCCCGGTGGCGACGAGACCGGGGCAGCCGCAGTTGGCAGCCACGCCAGTCCCGTGGAGGCGCTCGGCCAGCTCGAAGGTGAACAGCACGTCGAGGAGCTTCGACTTCCCGTAGGCGCTCATCACGCCGGCGCGGCCGAACGGGGAGATGTCGGTGAGGATCCTGTCGGTGTCGACCGACCAGCCGACTCGGTGCGCCTCGGAGGCGGTCACGACGACCCGCGCCGGAGCCGATGCGACCAGGCGCTCCCGCAGCAGCGAGGTGAGCAGCCACGGCGCCAGATAGTTGACGGCCACCATCTCGGGCAAGCCCTCGCTCGTGGCCTGCTGCCGGCGCAGCTGGATGCCGGCGTTGTTCACCAGCACGTCGATGCGCTCGTACCGGTCCAACAACTCAGCGGCCACCTTCCTGACCTCGCTCATGAGCGCCAGGTCGCCGATGAAGACGTCGACCGGCGCCTCGGGCGCCGCCGAAGCGATCTTGGCGACCGTCGCGTCGGACTTGCGGGGGTTGCGGGCGACGATGCCGACGTGGGCGCCCCGGCGCGCCAGCTCGATCGCGGCGGCTTCGCCGATCCCGTTGGTCGCGCCGGTCACGATCATGACTGGTCGAGGACTCATGAGCGACGTGCTAGCCGGTGTGGGCGCGCGCCACAAGCGGGACAGGCGGGCCACACGAGCTGGGGATCGGCGCCGTGTTCAGCTGGTCCGGAACCGGTCGGTCACCCGGCGATCGCGCTTCGAGGGTCGACCCGATCCGCGCTCGCGTGGGAACAGCGGCCTGACGCTCTCGCTGGGCGGTGGCGGAGGGCTGTGATCGATGTAGCACTCCGTCGCGACGGCCGGACCGACTCGCTTCGCCACGGGCCGGACGACCTCGACCACCCTCTTGCGGCCGTGCACCCGGGCCTCGACGAGATCGCCGATCTCAACGGTCGTGGCCGGCTTGGCCGCAGCCCCACGGACGCGAACGTGGCCGCCTCGGCAGGAGTCGGTCGCCAGGGTGCGGGTCTTGTACACGCGGATGGCCCACAGCCATTGGTCGACCCGGGTGCCCTCCACCGGGACATGGTCGCGCGCGTTGCCGGTCAGGTCGCGTCGAGGAGGTGCTTGGCGAGGAACGCCTCGGCCGCCCTGTAGAAGCGCAGGTTGTTCTCCGGCTTGGCGAAGCCGTGGCCCTCGTCCGGGAACAGCATGTACTCGTGGTCGATGCCGCGCTCGGCCATCGCGGCGACGATCTGCTCCGACTCGGCCTGGTTCACCCGTGGGTCGTTGGCGCCCTGCGCGATCAGGATCGGGACGCGGATCTGGTCGACCCTCGAGAGGGGGGACCGTTCCCACAGGAAGTCCCGGTCCCGTTCGGGGTGGCCGAGCAGGCGGTAGAAGACCTGCTTGATGCCGACCCAGTACGGGGGCACCGTCTCGAGCAGGGTGATGAGGTTCGACGGGCCGACGATGTCGACCGCGCAGCGGAAGAACGTCGGCGTGAAGGTCGCCCCCACCAGCGCGGCGTACCCGCCGTAGGAGCCACCGAAGATGGCGATGCGGTCCGGGTCGGCGTAGGCCTGCTGGATCGCCCACTCGGCGCCCTCGATCAGGTCGGTGTGCATCATCCCCGCCCACTCCTGGGCGCTGGCGTTGAGGAAGTCCTTGCCGTACCCACCCGACCCCCGGTAGTTGATCTCCAGGCACAGGTAGCCGCGGTTGGCGAGCCACTGGGCGGTTGGGTCGTAGCCCCACGCGTGCCGCGCCCCCCACGGCCCGCCGTGCACGTTCACGACGGTGGGCAGCCCCCGCCGGTCGCGGTCGGTCGGGAAGGTGGCGTAGCCGTGGATGACCAGGCCGTCGGACGCCGGGAACGAGAACGGCTCCACGTTCGCCAGCGTGTAGTCGGCCAGGGCCGGCTGGTGGCTGAACAGGAACGTGGCGTCCCGTCGGTCGCGCTCGTACAGGTAGTAGCTGACGGGCCCGTCGTCGTGCATGTAGGCGACGATCCACCGGCGGTCGGCGTGGTCACGGCTGACCAGGTACAGGTCCCCGCCGTCGACCGTGCGCAGCAGGTCCATGTCCGGCGCGATCGCGGGATCGAGGACGATTGTGTCGAGCCGGTCGCGCACGACGCCCGCCAGCTGCGGCTCGCGGCTCTCCGGATGGATGACGACGCCGGCGACGTCGTAGCTCGGGTCCTCGACGATGACCTCGGAGGTGCCGGTGGACGGGTCGAAGCGGACCAGCCGGGTGGCGTTGGCCCCGACCGGGTTGAGCAGGTACAGGCGCTTTCCTTTGGCGTCGAAGCCGAGCGACCCGCTCGTGTTGAGTGTGGCGTCCTCCGCCGCGATGGTCAGCACAGGGGACCAGCCCGCCGGGTCGCCTTCGCCCATCACGTACTGGAAGGCACCGTCCTCGAGGGTGCGGATGCCGCCTCGCACAGTGAGATCGAGGTCGATGAGCCAGTCGTCGAAGCCGGGGTTGGCCACCCGCTTCTCCAACGTCCCGCTCGGTATGTCGAGGTGGTAGACGTCGTGGAACC
>Ga0066709_100004333_pt1 | contig 11288 bp, 10 predicted proteins | sample GraSoiAngelo_158_FD_79665 | JGI IMG/M metagenome (GOLD analysis project Ga0066709, IMG submission 79665) | Grasslands soil microbial communities from the Angelo Coastal Reserve, California, USA - 14_1009_16_30cm | ecosystem: Environmental > Terrestrial > Soil > Grasslands | place: USA... | reverse complement strand
GCGTCGACGTACTTCGTGGCAGCGACGATCGTCACCTCCGGCCCGAGCTCGCCTCGGATCCGCTCGAGGTTCGCGCGGACGGTGTCAGCCGATAAGCCCGAGAACGCCCTGGACGCCACGTGGCTTTCCTGTCCGTCGCTGAGAGAAGAAGAGGTCCGGGTTGCAAGCGGTGCAGAGGTCGAAGCGGTCGACGCGCGCGACGCCGGCCGACCGCAGCGCGCGCTCGGCGGCGCTCCAGAGGTCGAGCTTCCCGTCGCGGACGAGGCCGAAGCCGAAGGCACGACGGAAGGGCTCGGAGACGTCGTCACGCACCTCGTAGCAGCACGGGCCGATCCCGGGGCCGATCGCGGCCGCGACGAGACCGCCTCCGAGCGCCGCGACTCCTTTCGACGGAATGCCCTCGAGCAGGCCGCGCCAGCCTGCATGAAGGACCGCGAGGGCCGGCTCACGCCCGTTGACGCGCGCGAGCGCGATCGGGAGGCAGTCCGCGACGATCGCGAGCATCGGCAGGCCGCGCTCGTCCGTCCAGAGGCCGTCGCCCTCCTCCCCACGCCTGCCCGCGTGCGCGCGGTGGACGAGCGTCGTGTGCTTCTGCCGGTTCATCGAGACGGCGCCTGGGTCGGCGCCGAGCTCGACGCAGACGCGGGCGCGGTTCTCCTGGACGCGATCCGGATCGTCACCGGTCATCAAGCCGAGGTTGAGGGACTCGTAGGGGCCGTCGCTGACCCCTCCGCGGCGCGTCGTGAACGCGACCTCGTACGGGCCGGGGACGTCCCAGCGGTAGAGCTTCATCCGGAGATGAGCTCCCGGGCCGCGGCGAGCTCGGAGTCGCGGCCGTCGAGCTCGCCGTTGAGCTTGCGGCGGCGAAGCTCGGTGAGGATCTCCCCCACGCGCGGCGACTCGCCCAGCCCGAGCTCGGCGAGGTCCGCGCCGCTGACTTCCAGGCGCACGTTGCGCAGGCGCTCGAAGTACGCGTGCAGCGGCTCGAGCTCGGCCAGCGCGAGCGCGAAGAGCGGCGCGTCGGGCGCGTACGGCTCCGCGGCCGCGACCACCTCTGCCGGCGAGGCGCCCTCGCGCAGGCGCTCGGCGAGCTTCGGTCCCACCGTCACCGCCGCAGCGATCTGCTCCGCGTCCCGCCTGCGCACTTTCAGCCGCTGCAGCCACTCGTAGACCTCGTCGGGCGGCAGCTTCCGGGCCAGCGCCGCCAGCCCGAGCCGCCAGGACGGGATCTCAAGCCCGTAGCGGTCGCGCAGGTCGGTCAGCCGGCGCAGCAGCGCGACCGTCTCCTCGTCCGCCGCGAGATGCGGATGGATCGCAGTGTCCGCGCCGAGCTCGGCGAGCCGCAGGATCGAGTGTTCGATCTCGCCCTCGGAGAGCAGCGCCTCCAGCTCGTCACGCAGCCGCGCCGAGGAAAGGTCGCCGACGAGCCCCATCTCGATCGTCCCGCGGGCAAGCCGCGCCGTGTGCTCGTCCATCCGGAAGCCGTACCGGTTCTCATAGCGGATCGCGCGGAAGATGCGAGTGGGGTCGTCGATGAACGAGAGGTTGTGGAGCACGCGGATCGTCCTCGCCTCGAGATCGCGCCGCCCGCCGAAGGGATCGACGAGCCGGCCGAGGTCGGCGCCCTTGAGCGAGACCGCCATCGCGTTGATCGTGAAATCGCGCCGGAAGAGGTCCTCGCGGATCGAGGCGTGCTCGACGGTCGGCAGCGCCGCCGGCGCGTCGTAGAACTCGGTGCGCGCGGTGACGACGTCGACGCGCTCGTCCTCGCCGTAGAGGACGACCGCCGTGCCGAACTTGTCATGCGCGCGCACACGGCCGCCGAGCGCGTCCGCCAGCGCCTGCGCAAGTGCGATCGCGTCGCCCTCGACGGCGATGTCGACGTCGAAGCTGCGCTCGCCGAGCAGGATGTCGCGCACCGTCCCGCCGACGAGGTAGACGCCTTCGTACGGCTCCGAGACGGCGGCCACCGCCTCGAAGACCGGCTGCAGCCGCTCGAGCCGCGCGAGCTCCTCCATCAGTAGTGGGCCGCCGCGCTCTGCCGCCACGACCGCGCCGCCGAGCGCGCGCAGGAGGTCGCTGCGCGTGACCACGCCCGCGATTCGCTCCCCCTCGAGCACGGCGACCCGCTCGTCGCCGGCGGCCAGCAGCCGCTGCAGCTCGGCCAGAGGCGTGTCCGGCGCACCGGTGGCGACGCGCGTGCTCATGATCCCCTTGACCGGAGCGTGCGAGAGGCCGTGCGCCACGGCTCGGTCGAGGTCCTCGCGGCCGACGGCACCGGCCAGCCGGCCGTTCTCGGCGACGAGGATGCCGCTCTGGCCGTAGCGCTGGCAGGTCACGAGCGCGTGCGCGACCGTTTCGTCCGGAGCAATCGTCCGCGCCGGAGCAGACATCAGCTGCCGGGCTGTCAGCGGCTCGCGCACGGCGGACTCCAGCCCCTGCTCGAGCGTCGAACGCGCCTCGTCGAGCGTGCCGCGGAAGATCGCCGAGGCCGCCTGCGGGTGGCCGCCGCCGCCGAGCAGCTCCGCGATCGCGTCCGCGTCGACCTCGTCCGTCCGGCTGCGTGTCACGCAGAAGACGCGCTCGTCCATCTCGACGAGGAGCACGAGCGCCTTCGCATCGGTCACGTCGACGACCTTGTGCGCGAGGTTCGAGACGCCGTCGACGTAGCGCGGCCAGGCGACCGCGGCCAGGAGCACCTCCACCCCGGCCACGGTGCGGGGCTCGAGGGCGTCGAGAAGCGCGGCGAGAAGATCGCGCTCGTCATCGCCGAGCGGCGTGTGCAGGAACTGTGTGAGCAGCTTCTGGCTCGCACCGTGGCGCAGGCACCAGGCGAGCGCCTCGGCGTCGCGCTGGGTCGCGCTCACGTAGGTGAGCGAGCCGGTGTCCTCGTGGATGCCGAGCGCGAAGACCGTCGCCTCGAGAGGCGTCACCGGGATCTCCCGCTCGGCGAGAACCCCCACCAGCGTCGTTGTGAGCGCGCCATCGTCGGAGATCACGACGTGCTCGGGCGCGGCCCACTCGGGCGGCTCACCGGCGTGGTGGTCGAAGACGGCCTTCTCGACGTCCGGGTCGAGCGCGACCTGCTCCAGCTCGCCGAGCCGGGAGGCGTGCACCGTCTCGACGACGATCAGGCGGCGGATCGCGTCCGTCTCGAGCCGCGTCGCCTCGACGAGCTCGAGCTCCTCGGCGTACAGCCGGTAGAACTCGCGCACGTTGCGGTTGAGCGACCCCGACAGCGCTGCGGCCGCGCCGGGGTAGAGTCGCCGGGCAGCGAGCATCGCCGCGAAGGCGTCGAAGTCGGTGTTCCCGTGCGTCGCGATGACCGTCTCGGCGCGCATGGGGGTAATTGTGCCTCCCTCCCGCGCCCGCGCCGACGCGCTGAGCCCGAGGGGCCTACGCGGCAGGCGCGTCGACGTAGATGCCGGCCCCGGTCTCGGGATCGAAGAAATGGAGCCGATCAGTGCGAACTGCCAGCTCGATCTGCTCCCGCTCCCGCGCATGTGTGCCCCGCTCGAGTCGCGCCACGAAGAGATTGCCTTTCTCCCTCGCCTGCTCCGCCGTCGCCTCGATCGCCTCAGCGCCGACGGCGGCGGCGACGTCTGCGCCGCGCACCGGCGCGGCACCGACGCCGAAATGCACGAGGATCTCCGAACCCATGTCCTCGCAGATGTCGGCGACCGCGCTCAGGCGCCTGTCTTCGGGCGGCTTCGAGCTCGACAGGGCGGCGTCCTCGATGTCCTCGGGCCGGATCCCGAGGATCACCTGCCTGCCGACGAACTGCTCCAGTGCGGGCCGCTGTGCCCGTAGGGCGTCGTCCACCAGCAGGCGATGGTCGCCGAACTTCGCCAGGAGTGCCCCGTTGGAGCGCTGCAGGTCGACGGCGACGAGATTCATCGCCGGGGACCCGATGAACTCGGCGACGAAGAGGTTGACAGGCCGGTCGTAGAGCGCCGAGGGCACGTCGAACTGCTGCAGCAGCCCGTCGCGCATGACGGCGACGCGGTCGCCGAGCGTCATCGCCTCGATCTGGTCGTGCGTAACGTAGATCGTGGTCACCTCCAGGTCGCGCTGCAGCCGGGCGATCTCGGCCCGCATCTCGACGCGGAGCTTCGCGTCCAGGTTGGACAGCGGCTCGTCCATCAGGAACGCCTGCGGTTCGCGGACGATCGCGCGGCCCATCGCGACGCGCTGCCGCTGGCCGCCGGAGAGAGTTCGCGGTCGCTTCTTGAGTACGTCGACCAGCCCCAGCACCCGGGCCGCGCGCCCGACGCGTGTCGAGATCTCGCGCTTCGGCACCTTCTGCATCTTGAGCGCGAACGCCATGTTCGCGTAGGCCGACATGTGCGGGTAGAGAGCGTAATTCTGGAAGATCATCGCGATGTCGCGGCCCTTGGGCGGGACGCGGTTCACGACTCGGTCGCCGAGCCAGACCCGGCCATCGGTGATCTCCTCCAGCCCCGCGACCATGCGCAGCGCGGAGGTCTTGCCGCAGCCTGATGGGCCGACGAGGACGACGAGCTCCGCGTCTTCGATCTCGAGGTCGAGCTCGTCCACGGCCCTGGTGCCGTCCGCGTAGACCTTCGTCAGCTTCTCGAGCTTGATCTCCGCCACTCGCGCCCTTCGTGCGAACGCGCGGAACCATACTTCGTCCCTGTTAACATCGCGCCGCCTTGGAAGCCGTGGCCCGGGCCCAGTCCGGACGACGGCGCTGGAGGGATCTCCTCGAAGAGCGCCGTTTTCTTGCTCCCGTGCTTATCGGCCCAGCGGTCCTCTTCATCGTCCTGCTCGTCGGCGTTCCCCTTGGCCTCGCCGTCTATCTCAGCCTTACCAATGCGACCGCCGGCTCGCTCACCGGCCACTGGGTCGGCTTCCACAACTTCGTCGACGTCTGGAACACCCCGAACTTCCGCACCGCGCTGAAGAACACCATCGTCTTCACGCTCGCTTCGCAGGCGCTCGTGGTCGTAGGGGCCGCAATTCTCGCGCACGCGCTGCTCCGGCCCTTCCGAGGCCGTTGGTTCCTGCGCTTCCTGATCGTGCTCCCCTGGGCCGCGCCCGTCGCTCTGAGCACGATCGGCTTCCTCTGGATCTTCGATTCGCAGTTCAGCGTCCTCAACTGGACGCTCGTGCACGATCTGCTGCCCGGCGGCGGCCACTTCTACCTCTACAAGCCGGTCAACTGGTTGCTCGGCGGCATTGACCACCTGCCCTTCGTGCACGCCGGCAAGGTAGACCCGCTCAACCCGCCGCAGTGGCTGGGCCAGGAAACGCTGGCAAAGCTCTCGATCATCCTGGTGCAGGCGTGGCGGATACTCCCCTTCGCGACCGTGATCTTCCTCGCCGGGCTCTCCTCGATCCCGGCCGAAGTGGAGGACGCCGCCCGGATGGACGGCGCGACCGGCCTGCGGAAGTTCTGGCACGTGACGCTGCCGCTACAGCTGCCGATCGCCGTCGTCGCCCTCCTGTTCGGGATCGTGTTCACGGCCACCGACATGACCGTCGTCTACGTGCTCACGAACGGCGGGCCGTTCAACAGCACCCAGGTGCTGACCACGTGGGCGTACCAGACCGGCATCGTCTCCAGCTCGCTGGGCGAGGGCGCGGCCGTCTCGCTGTACCTGCTGCCGGTGCTCGCGGTGATCGCGATCCTGATGCTCCGCTTCGCGCGGAAGGTGGAGGTCAGCTAACCGTGACCTGGAGCGCGATCCGCTCGCACGGACTCTCCTACCTGATCGTCGGGCCCTTCGCGATCGTCCTGGCGTTCCCCTTCTACTGGATGGTGACTACCGCGCTGAAGACGAACGGCGACCTCTACAACCTTGCGAACGTCCCCTTCAAGTTCACGACCACGAAGGGAGATCCCGAAGGCCACTCCCCGACCCTCCGTCACATCAGCTTCATCTTCCACCAGACGCACTACGTGCGCTGGCTCGAGAACACGGTTTTCGTGGGCGCGCTCGTGGTCGTGATCACGCTCGTCCTCGCCCTTCCGGCCGGCTACGCGCTCGCGCGTCTCTCCGGCCGTCTCGGGCAGAGCGTCGGGGTCGGGATCTTCCTCACGTACCTCGTCCCCCCTACCCTGCTCTTCCTTCCGCTCTCACGAGTGATCTCGAAGCTCGGGCTCGAGGACCGGCTCTGGTCCCTCGTCCTGGTCTACCCGTCCTTCACGGTTCCCTTCTCCGTGTGGCTCCTGATGGGCTTCTTCAGGACGATCCCACTGGAGCTGGAGGACGCGGCCATGATGGACGGCTGTTCGCGGCTGACGGCGCTTTGGCGGGTGATCTTCCCGATTTCGCTTCCGGGCATCCTGACAGTCGTGATCTTCACGTTCTCGCTCTGCGTGAACGACTTCGTCTACGCGATCTCGTTCATCTCGACCTCGTCCAACCGAACGCTCTCCGTCGGCGTGCCGACCGACCTGATCCGCGGAGACGTCTTTTTCTGGCAGTCGCTGATGGCGGCGACCTTGATTCCGAGCATCCTGCTGGCGCTGCTCTACAACAGCTTCCTCAACCGTTTCATCGAGGGTTTCACCGGAGGGGCGTTCCGTTGAGGCAAGAACGACAGAGGTCGGCGAAACGAAAGGAAAGGAGGGAGGAAATGTCAAAGGACGACGAGCTTGAGGAACTAGGGCTTACCGGTGGCCTCACCCGCCGCGAGATCGTGCGCAAGGCGTTCGGCGGGTTCGTGGTCCTCTACGGTGGCGCGCTCACGAAGACGGCCGCCGCCGCCGGAGTACCGAAGTTCCGGCACAAGGAGCTCAAGAACACGCTCCGCATCATCCAATGGAGCCACTTCGTTCCAGCGTACGACACGTGGTTCGACGGCACCTACACGAAGAAGTGGGGGCAGGCGCACGACACGGACGTTCAGGTCGACCACATCAACCTGGCGCTGCTTCCGGCGCGGGCGAAGGCCGAGGTAGCCGCGCGCAGTGGGCACGACATCTTCGGCCATCTCTCGCCCCAGGCAGGGCTCGAAGACAGCGTCATCAACCACCGAGAGATCGTCGAGGAGGTCCAGCACAAGGTCGGCAAAGTCGGCAAGATCGGCTACCGGAGCTGCTACAACCCGAAGACGAAGAAGTGGCACGGGTTTCCGGAGAACTTCGTCCCGGACCCGGTTCACTACCGCAAGGATCTCTTCCACCAGGTCGGCGTCAAATCGCCGAATACGTGGCACGACGTCCTCGTCGCAGCACCGAAGCTGAAGGCGATCGGACACCCAGTCGGGATCGGGATGTCCAACGAGCTCGACTCGAACATGGCTCTGATCGCGCTACTCCAGTGCTTCGGCGGCTTCATTCAGGACGCCCATGCGCGCGTGACCATCAACAGCAAAGGCACCCGCGAAGCGCTCCAGTTCATGAAGTCGTTGTTCAAGCAGGGCATGACAGACGAGGTCTTCGCGTGGACCGCCGCCTCGAACAACCAGGGGTATCTCGCGGGGCGTCTCTCGCTCGCCCTGAACGCGATCTCGATCGTTCGAAGCGCGGAGGCCCAGAACCCGACGCTCGCGGCGAACACGGCACTCCTGCCCATTCCGGCCGGAGCGGACCGGCGCCTCGGCCTCGAGCACGTAATGGGTGTCTACACGATCTGGAACTTCACGGCGAAGTCACAGCAGAAGCTCGCCAAGCGGTTCATCGCCGACCTCGAGAGTCACTACGCGGCCGCCTTCAAGGCCAGCAAGTACTACAACTTCCCAGCCTTCCCGAAGGCCGTGTACGACTACCGGAAGCGCCTCGGCGCCGACAACCACCCGCCGAAGGGGAAGTACCGGATCCTCGACACCATCGCGCGGAAGTACACGGCCAACATCGGCTATCCGGGCTTCTCCAACGCGGCCATCGACGAGATCTTCAACACGTTCCTGATCCCGCAGATGTTCGCTCAGGTCGCCCAGGACAAGATGACGCCGGCCGCAGCGGCAAAGGCCGCGGAGCACGACATGAAGCGGATCTTCGCCAAGTGGAGGAAGATCGGGAAGATCTGACCGGCACGCCGGGGCCCGGCCCCGCCGGGTCCCCGGCGCTATTCGTCGCGATGACGGTTTCGGCCCGCACATCCCGAATTGTGCCCTTGTCCTTCGCCGGAGGCTACGGCTGCATGACCCAGGGGCTCGTCTCCGGTCTTTCCCACAGATCGCCGCCGCAGACACGGCACGAACGGAGTAGGCCGACGCAGGCGACCTTGTTGCCGCAAGAGACGCAGCAGAACCGTCCGACCGCCGGGAATCCTGCCTGGTGGAACTCGATGTACTCCTCGAGCGGGCTCGGCTCGGCTCCCGTGTGCGGCTGTGCCCACTCTCGCATTCGCATCGACATGGCGGTCACCGGTTCCTGTGCCGCGGCGGGAGCGCGACCGCGCTCTTGTGCCTGGCCTTCGCCGTAGGTGTCTTCGCGACGACCAGCAGGACGAGTCGCTTCGACAACGCGGTCTTCTGCAGGCGCAGCGACAGCGTCACCGCGCCGTGGCGGCCTGTGCGAACCGTCTGCGGCCGCTTGGCGAGGAACCCCCTCTTGTTCGCGCTGACGCTGATCCGCGCGCCGACCACCAGCCGGCCGAGGCGATCCTTCGTGGTCACCGTCATCCGAAGGCTGTGCCTGCGAAGGACATTCTTCGTCGAGAAACGCACCTTCGCGACGCGGATGCCGTTGGCATTCGCAGCGTTGACCGTCAGCTGACGGCCTTGCGTCTGGACTACGCCCTGCCTGTCCGTGGCGGCCAGCGTGATCGTCGTGGTCGTGCCGGGAACCTGGACCACATACGAGTGATCGCCCGTGATGTGGCTGAGCACGTCTTCGCCGTTGAGGGTCAGGCTGGAGAGCCGGCCGGCGTCCGCGACCGACCCGCTGACGGTCAGCGGGAGCGCGTCATTGCCGAGGATAGGCGTGAGGAACGAGGCCCCCGCCTGCTCGACGTCGTCGAGGACGCCGGCGGGAATGACGCCGGTGGGCCCGACGAGTGATCCTGTCAGCGGGATCGAGAAGCCCGTCCACTCGTTCCCCGCCGGATCGGTGAGAGCGAGATCGAGCGTGCTGGCCCCGTTGAGGTTCACGTTCGCGGCGAAGCTGCCGTTCGAGTGGACCGTCACGGGCTGACCGTTCACGGCGAGGTTCAGGCCCGCTCCACCTGAGCCGACCGAGCCTGTGAGCATGGCGGTCCCGTTCGCCAGGACGACGGGGCCGAGGTTGAGCAACTGCTGTGATGCGGGCAGCCCGCTCGGGGCTGCGATCAGGGTCAGCGCCGCGGCCAATACGACAGCGGCGAGACCCGCACGGATGTTCGTCATGTGAGTCATGCCACCAAGAAAGCCGCACTTTGCTGAAACTTGCGGGGGATCTTTTGGGGCCGGCGCGCCGGGATGGAGGGGGAGAGGGAGGCGCGCCGACCCCGCTCGAGTCCTACAAAGTGGCCGCAAGTGCCGAAAACTTGCGCAAGCTTAGTGCGCTCAGAGGAGCGCGATCGCTTCGATCTCGACCTTCGCGCCGGACGGCAGCGCGGAGACCTCGATCGTCGCCCGCGCCGGCGGCTGCTCACCGACGTGGCTCGCGTAGACCTCGTTCATCGCCGCGAAGTCGCCGAGGTCCGTCAGGTAGACCGTCGTCTTGACTAGGCGATCGAGCCCGCTGCCGGCCTCCTCGAGGATCGCGCGAAGGTTCGAGAACACCTGCTCGGTCTGCTCCCCGATCCCGCCGCTGAACTCCGTGTCGCCCGGCCGCAACCCGAGCTGGCCGGACACGAAGACGAGCCCGGCTGCCTTGATCGCCTGCGAGTACGGCGCCCCCTGGAACGGTGCCGGGGCCGCCTCGGTTCGAACCACCGTCTTGCCCTGCGTCACTCTTCCCTCCGCCGCTGGCGGCAGCTCTGCGCCAGGGCGACGCCCAGTGCCTTGAAGATCGCCTCGAGCACGTGCTCCGGCTCGGCGCCCTCGATCAGGCGAACGTGCAGCGTGAGGCCCGCGCCCTCAGCCAGCTCGTGCAGGAAGGTCGCGACCATGTCGCTCGCCAGGCCGGCGACCCGAGCGTCGCTGAGGTCGACGTTCGAGACGACCAGCGGCCGGCCGGACGCCTCGAGGACCACGTGCGCGAGCGCCTCGTCGGCGGGCACGACGGCCGAGCCGTGCCCCCGGGAACCCTCGGCGCGCAGCGCGTCGTGCAGTGCCTGGCCGAGCGCGCGCCCCGCAGCCGCGATCTCCGCCTCGGCTTCTCCGGGAGCGATCTCCAGCGAGACGTCGAACGACGCGTACTGCGCGAGCAGCCCGAGCACGTGATCGAGCACCGGCACGCCGGTCGAGACCTGGGCCTCACCGGAGCCGTTCACGTCGACGCGGGCGAACAGCCGCCCGGCTTCGTCAGCGTGACCCGTCCGAGCCATCCTCGGCGGAGCGTAGCGCAGGCTTCAGGCGCGAAGAGCGGGCGCCACCGCTCGCTCGAGCGCACGCGGCACGGTCTGGCCGTGACGCTGCTCCGCCTGACCCCGCAGCTGCCGGTAGGAGACGACCGCCTCCCCGACCGACTCCGGGACGGCGTCGGCGCCGAGCGGTTCGAGGAGGTGCTCGAAGAGTTTCCTCAGCTCGTCTTCTGCCTGTGAGCCGCGCCCGCGCCGCTCCTTTCCCCTGAGCCAGAGCATCCAGTCCCAGAAGTGCCCGTCGATCGCGCTGAGGTTGCCGCCGTTCGGCTGCCACGGCTTCCCGGGCTGATGGGGCTCGTCGGCAAAGATCAGGTCCACCTTCTCCGGCCCTGGGAGGATCGCCATCCAGCACCCATCCCGGCTCAGCGGGTCCCACTGCTGCACCAGCGGCTCGAGCGGGTCGAGGAGAGTGGGCAGCGCTTCCGCGACGAGCTCGAGATCGGCGGCCTCGACGAGGAAGTCCCAGTCCGACCACTCCTCGGCGCGACCCTCCGCGCGCGAGCCCGCAAGCTCGATCCGACGGATGCCGGGGTGCGGCGCGACCAGCTCGACGATCCGCTCGCCGAGGTCCGTCTAAGCCTCGACGCGCTCGATCCGGGCGCCGAGGGCGCGGAGGCGCTCGTCGATCCGCTCGTAGCCGCGGTCGATCTCGGCGATGTTCCCGATCGTGGACGTGCCCTCCGCGCAGAGCGCCGCGAGCAGCATCGCCATCCCGGCGCGGATGTCGGGGCTCGACATCTGCTGGCCGTAGAGGCGCGCCGGGCCGGTCACGACCGCGCGGTGCGGGTCGCAGAGGATGATCCGGGCGCCCATTGAGACGAGCTTGTCGACGAAGATCAAGCGGCTCTCGAACATCTTCTCGAAGATCAG
>Ga0066709_100004332_pt1 | contig 11290 bp, 12 predicted proteins | sample GraSoiAngelo_158_FD_79665 | JGI IMG/M metagenome (GOLD analysis project Ga0066709, IMG submission 79665) | Grasslands soil microbial communities from the Angelo Coastal Reserve, California, USA - 14_1009_16_30cm | ecosystem: Environmental > Terrestrial > Soil > Grasslands | place: USA... | reverse complement strand
CTCTTCCCGCAGGGAAATCGCGAATTCAAGGGCCGGTTCGCGCCTCAGGTGTTCGATATGACAATGACTGAAACTCCGTTCTCCCGCTTCTTTAGAGCTCGTACTGCTAGTACTTGCTGGTGGGACGCCCAACTATGGGCAGTGAAAACCGCTGTGATTTTGAATGTACGAAATCTTTCACTTTTTACGCCTCCGCCAAAAAATCGGCTTGACATACACGCCTCAAGTAAGCGCAATCTCGCTCCATTCATGCAACATCTACCGGCGATTGCAGCCACGTGATCGCGGTCGCTCTGCCTGTGTTCTTGGGCCAGAGGAACGTGGCGGCAAAAACTCGAGAACAGCCCAGATCAACCGTACCTCTTCTTTCCCGACCGACGCGATGGCTTACTCGAAACTATAGATTCATGCAGCCCATCCGGGCCACAGTTGCTGTCGTTAGCGTTGTTCTTGCATCTCTGGCTATCGCACAAACGGAAGCGCCTACACCGCCTCCCGCGCTTGCCTCCGGAACTCCGACGCCAGAGGACGCGGCCCGTTTTCTTTCTCAGGCTACTTTTGGTCCCACGACTGCCCTCATTTCGAAAGTACAGAATGAAGGTTTTGACGCTTTTCTCGAGGAGCAGTTTGCCGCGCCTGTCTCCTCCCACATGGCCTTTGTCGACGCCACCGGAGTAAATCCACCCACGTTGCAGCAAACAACCGATGCCTGGTGGACCTATGCTATTTCAGCTCCCGATCAACTGCGGCAGCGCGTTGCGTTCGCCTTAAGTGAATTGCTCGTTGTTTCAAAGAATGACGACAACCTGGGGCTCAAAGCTGGCGCCCTGCCAACTTACATGGATGTGCTGGTTAACAACGCATTCGGGAATTTCCGTCAACTTTTGCAGGATATCACTTTGAACCCCGGGATGGGTCGCTACCTCGATATGCTCGGAAATGACAAGGCGAATCTGAAGAAAGGACTCAACCCTAACGAGAATTTTGCGCGCGAGCTACTGCAACTGTTTTCAATTGGTGTCTATCAACTCAACTTGGACGGGAGCTTGAAACTCGATTCTCTGGGGCTCCCGATTCCCACCTATAATCAGGATGCGATTCTGGGACAGGCGGCGGTCTTCACCGGTTGGACGTTTGCCCAGTCAGGCACGTCCATTTGGGTGAACCCGCCACAGAACTGGCGAGCACCGATGATGAACTTAGCCAGTCACCACTCAACGGGGGAAAAGCATATCTTGGAGGGCGTGGTGATTCCTGCTGGTCAAAGTGCGGAGCAGGATCTTCAAATGACGCTGGACACGATATTTAATCATCCGAACGTCGGTCCTTTTGTTTGCAGGCAACTCATTCAACGGCTGGTCACAAGTAATCCGAGTCCGGGCCAGATCTACCGAGCCGCTTCGGTCTTCAACGATAACGGACAGGGTGTTCGTGGCGATTTAGAGGCGGTCGTTCGGGCGATCCTTATGGATTATGACGCGCGCGGTCCCGCATTAGCGACGCAGGGCGCCGGGCATCAACGGGAGCCGGTGATTCGCCTCACGAATCTTCTCAGGGCTTTCAGCGCTTCGGCACCGAATGGCACATTCTCCGTCCGCAATGCAATTTCGCCTACTAATACATCGCTCGCGCAAGAAGCGATGAGTTCGCCGACGGTATTCAATTTCTTTTCGCCAGACTACCAGGCGCCCGGGGCGATTGCCCAAGCTGGCTTATATAGTCCGGAGTTTCAGCTCGCAACGGAAGTTGTAGTTGCAACCTCCGCTAACTATCTGAACAAAGCGATTTATACGTTCCTCGGACCCAATACAAACAAGATTACGTTAAATTTAGCCGTCGAGCTAAGTCTCGCTAACACTCCGACGGACCTAGTCGACCATTTGAACTACCTGCTTATGGCCGGCAATATGTCTCCCGCCATGCGTACAACCTTGATTAATGCCGTTACGAGCATTCCAGCCACCAACCTGGCAGGACGGACAGAACGCGTTCGCACAGCAATCTACCTCGTTGTTAACTCTCCCGAATTCGTAATCGACAAATAATATGTATTCTCCCACTCGACGTACTTTCATTCGGCAGGCTGCCTGTGCTGCCCTCGGAGCTTCCGGCTTGGTCGGCGCTATCGCGGACCTGCGCAAGCTAAATGCCGCAACCTATCCGGTGGCGGGCGATTACAAGGCACTCGTTTGCGTGTTTCTTTATGGCGGTAACGATGGCAATAATGTCATCATCCCGCATGACGCGGACGGGTATGCCGCCTATGCTGCTGCCCGCAGCGTTCTGGCCATTCCGCAATCCGCGCTTCTTCCAATCATCCTGCCGGACGGCGATGGTCGCGATTTCGGATTTCATCCCAAATTACCGGAGCTGCAATCGCTCTTTAATCAGGGAAAACTTGGTATGGTCGCCAATGTTGGCACGCTCGTAGGCCCGGTTACGAAAACGGAATACCTTTCCGGGAGTGCCGCCGTGCCCCCTGAACTGTTTTCTCACTCGGATCAATCAGTTCAGTGGCAGACGTCCGCGCCGAATGAAGTAAGGATCGGGTGGGGTGGGCGCACCGCGGATTTACTTAGTTCGATGAACGGTAATACAAACGTGTCACTAACTATTTCGGTTGCCGGCACAAACGTATTTGAAGCCGGAAATGCGGTCATTCCATTTCAAGTCTCTCCAACCAGTAGTTTTGGCCTGGCTGGCTTTAATGGAACGGCCAACGCCAATGTTCGGCTGCAAGCGTTTAAAGAATTGCTCGCACAGCCGCACCAGAATCTCCTCGAAAAAGCCTATGCTGACACGGTCACGCGTTCGATTGCAGACAACGAAATGCTGCTCGCTGTTCCTCCTATTAACACAACATTTCCAAATACTGATCTTGGTCGTCAGCTAAAGATGGTTGCGCGGTTTATTGGCGGCCGTACCAACCTAGGCATGCAACGGCAGATTTTCTTTTGTGCCGTGTCCGGCTACGATACCCATTCAGGTCAGCTGACGGCGCAAACCAATTTGCTTACGGAATTGAACCAGGCGCTTTCAGCTTTTTATTCAGCGACTGTGGAGTTGGGTGTCGAGCAGCAGGTTACTACTTTTACCGCGTCGGATTTCGGTCGCACTTTTCGCTCGAACGGCTATGGGTCCGATCATGGTTGGGGGAATCATCAATTTGTCCTTGGCGGTGCGGTTCGCGGTGGCCGCTTGTATGGGACATTTCCAACGCTGGCAATTGACGGCCCGGATGACACAGGACAACAAGGACGTTGGATCCCGACTACCTCTGTCGAAGAGTTCTCTGCGACCATGGCCTCCTGGTTTGGTGTGGCCGACTCCGATCTACCGACTATATTTCCGAACATAGGTCGGTTTGCTAATCCAAATCTGGGGTTCTTGAGCTAAGCTCGAAGCGAGTTTTCGGACGTTTTGCAACATCGGCCCGTGGGTTGAGAGTGTCGTCACGCGTTTCGAAAGCAGGATCGTAGAAATTCTGCCGCAATGGGGAAACACCACGTATTTTATTTCATCCCCTCGAACAGCGGCAGAAATTGGCCGTAGCCTTCCTCTTTTAATTTCTCGACCGGTATGAAACGAAGCGCGGCGGAATTGACGCAATAGCGCAATCCATTTGGACCAGGCCCATCGTCAAAGACATGGCCGACAGCGGCGTTGGTTCCAATTCCCGCGCTCGTCGCGCTCGCCCGGCCCGCGCAGCCTTTCCAGCGAATCGACGGCTGCGTACAAGTCCCAGCGTTGGAACGACGGCGATTCGTTCCACGTCATTTTACTAGATCAGAAAGAGCTGATTTTCCGACTTTATTTTGTCGACGCGCCAGAGGAAGAGCGCGTTTATGCGGATCGTATCGTTGAGCAAGCCGCATACTTTGGCATCAGCGCTTACGCGGCGGTCGAAATTGGTCGAGAAGCAAGCGAGTTCACGAAACTAACGCTCGCGAAACCGTTCACAATTTACACGCGTTGGCGACGCGCTCTTGGCCGAAGCGCGCTTTGGCGCTACTACGCAATCGTAGTCACAACGGAAGGAAAAGACCTAAACGAATTGCTTGTGAGCGCAGGACTAGCTCGGATTTGCGGAACGCGAACACCGTGCCGAATGGCCGCGATTCGCGCGAATACTTCGCGCATCTGCGCGAACTGGAATCAGAAGCAAAGACTGCGAAGCCAGCCGCCCTTAAACGGCCGAATTTCGATGACTGTAACGCTCTGTTGGAAGGGATTGCTAATTCTGGCAATCATGCCGTCAATGAAATACTGGGAAATCATCGCTGACAAGCTTAGTGCTGCCGGTTGGTCGTGGGGCTATCGCAGCGCCGTAACGCGACAGGCAGGCGGTGGATTGTTGAAGCCGGTTCCTAACGCATAGGACTAAAGTCCCATATACGACGTTCGACAGTGCTGGTAAAAGTGCCTTATTATGACGCCTGGCACGTTGACAATCAAAGAATCGTCCTATGAAGAACTGGCATAAAGGCGCGGCGTACAAGCAAGCGCTGAAGACCCTCCTTATCCCGATTTTCGTTAGCACCGAAACGGCGATGGAATGGGGATCGCGTCTAAACACGAAGCAACACGCCACGCTCCTTACAACACAGCGCTCGTTGAGCGACGCGGCGCGTGCGGAGTGCAACGCGCAACGCAAGCTCAATCTCGCCACGCAATCGCAGTTAATGCGCGAGGCAGCCCAAGCATTTGCGCCAGCCTGATCCCGTTGAAGTCCGCCTTTCTGGTCACCGATCCGGAGCTCGGACATTACCTTAAACTACACGCGATTATGACGGACCATTCACCGCTCAAGGTGGCTATGTTTAACGAATATGTAGCCCCCGCCACATGGCTCCCTGTTCCAGGTGAGTTACTGATGCCGCCAGCATAACGGCACGACATCTTGCATTCTCAGAAGGAGTGGTGCGCGAACTGCCTGCTTAGTCGAGGTGAAGTGCACTGTCGCGATGTTTATTTACAGCGGACTTCCATCTTCTCATTATCGCAGGCAGAAATGCTGGCAATAATTGATTTCGTGTAGCGTTTTTCACGGGCTCTTTGAAATCGCTCGCGTGCAAGCAGAACTGATATGAAAATCTACGTCACGCGCAATGGTGAGCAATTTGGCCTTTATGCCCGCGAAGACGTGCAGGCACTAATCGACAGCGGGAATTTCACACCAAGTGATTACGCTTGGACTGCTGGCCTCGATGATTGGAAGCCTATCTCCCAACTGAGGCTTGGCGAGAGACTAGATGAGCTACCGGCACGAAACCCTTATGTTTTTTTTCCGCGGACGCTGACGCGAAAACAATACATCAATCGCTGGCTGCTTTTGTTGGCCGTGGTGGTCGCTGGAATGTTGTTCTTCGTTGCTGCCCCAAAGGGGATTCCGGCCGAGGTGGCCGGCATTGTGTTTCCCATCGTTGCCCTTTTAGGCGCTATTTACAACATCTTTGGACTCTCGATCCCGAGACTCCGAAACGCTGCTGCTTTTTGCGGTACCAGGCGGCCCGCTGTGGATGTTTCTCGTCTGCGCGATTGCGCATGAGGATCACTCGACTAACTATCGGTCCAAAGAGCTTGAGGTCGGACGCCCGACATCGAACGTGAAAGAAAACGAATTACAGCAAAAGCAGCCACGCATCGGGAAAACACGCATGGCTTTGCGCGCGATTCGTGATTTCGTTGATCGTCACTTGATCGCCGCAGCAACAGCCGGTCTGATCGTCGGCCTCATTGCGGCTATCGCTGGCAAGGCTCATGTTTATCGCGTCACCAGCGGTTACTCGCAGCGTTCTTTTATCCTCACCTTCGAGAGCGAGCCGTCTGAGGATGCACTTCTCGATGCAGTCATTTACCACGAGCCGCTCATCCAACAGAAGTCGGACACCACTCAAGCGTGGCGACGTGCGCAAGCAGAAGGACAGCAACTCCGAATCAAACTCGACAGCAGCCGTTCGATACTCGTCAGTCCCTACTCGCCTGACCACGATCCCGATGAGATCTTTCCTGAGGGCGGGAGAGTTACAGGCATTTGGCTTACTCAGCCGAGCACCAGGACACACTTTCCGGCGGCGCTCGTCCGCGTTGTCTATTTTGCCGCTGGGTTCGTTGTAGCAGCATTCGCGTCGTTGCTCCTCTACTGGCTTTGGTATTTTCTACTTGCTTCCTTGCGGGAGTTATCACTTGCGGTCCGCAGGCCTGTGCGCGCGATTCGTGATTTTGTTGATCGTCACTTAACGACAAAAACAGTTTTGGCCGTCACCGCTTTGCTGGTGGTCGCGAGCTGGATTTATCCGCCATGGATTATCGGCAGCGGTCGCAATGTTTCGCATCGCTGGTTTTCGTTTTCGACACGACGCGCGAAGTAGTAATGCGGGTTGATTTCGGGCGGCTGTTCTTGATCGACGGCATCACCTTGGCAGCGGGTGGGTTACTTGCTTGGGCGGTTTTTCACGACTCAACCGGTCGCCGCGCAATTGTCCGAATCGCTTTTTACACACTAGTTGTCGCGCCTGTAGCGACAGTGATTTGTCTTGGTATCGTTCTAACTAGAAATATCCGATATGATGTCGCCCAGAGGGCCGCTGGAAATACAAAAAGATTTGATCCTTCGATTGGTACTCTACCGCCCAGTCACGAAGAGCTACTTAGATCGAAGGCTTCTCCGTACGAAACACTGATAACATATCTTGCCAAGCAGCAGCCAGTGACCGTTGACATACCAGGGCACGGGATAGCGAAGTTTCCCAGCAAAATGTCGTCCAATGAAATCGCGGCTGTCATTAAGAAGAATCTTTTTTCCTCTGAACTCAGTGATGAAGAGGTTTTTGGAATTGCACCGGATGATCTTAAGAAAATCACTTTGTTTGATGTCGCTCCCGACACCATCGGCTATGATTTCTGCGCTGGCTTTCATGGCAGAGTCCGCAACGGATTGTCGCGGACTATCGAACAAATTGGGATCAAAGCTTCGTTTTACAACGCAGCGGGACAATTAATTGAGGTCAGGACATTTTGGCTGACGCATGGGCAGGGGGCGGGACAATCGGGAAGCGTTTCTCCAAATAGTCCGGTCAGTTTCGAAGATCTTGCTAACGTACGTGTAAATCACCTGCCGTACGGTTGGAAAGATCAACTTGAGGTCATTGAGGCGCACTACGTCAAAGAAATTTTTGATCAGATCGCCCGGTGACACTCGGCTTGTCGTTAGTTGTTGGTGGTAGCTCGCCTAACCCGAATTGCTGCCAACAACTAACACTCGGTTATTGGCGTTGTTGGCGGCAGACTGCCGACAACGCTGCCGGTGCCGGGTGACGAATTAAACAAATTAAGCACGTACTCGACCCCTTATTTCGTTAAATTCGTGACTTTACTGGTTACAAACCATCGCTCAGACAGTGCTCCTCCGGTGAGTTCCTTCCTACACCGCGCATGATCTAATTCGTGCAGAATCTGCAGGCTGCCGCTCAACGCATCAGCAGAAATGTTGCCGTTGAAAACCTGGCGGTGGATTTCAGTCCGTGTCATGCCGCTGCTCCCTACTTGCTGCAGTGCCGACAGAATCTTGTCGGCGTTCCGGTCGCCCGTGCTGCTACCGAATATCCAGTGTGCGGATTGCTCGCAGTACCGCCACAGGGCCGGCGCCGCCGTGAGGTGCGGTTTCCGAATCTGCGGTCAACAGTCTAGGAGCGCGTAGACCATCGCGTCGCGCATCACGTGAACCTCAGCGCGCGAAGTAACATCGCCGAGTAGCCCAGGCTTTCCCTCGCTCAATTGCTCATAGACCGCGTGCCAAAGCTCCCGCGCCTCATCATCGCGCCGCAACTCGCCAACGCTCTGTGCAAACTCGAAGGCGTGCCCGAACCGCGCGGCGATCTCGGAGAAGTTGATCGCGTAGACGGCGCCACCGTCGGGCAATAGTTTCGAGCGCCGAACGCAAACCCACTTGAAACGATTTGCAAAACCGTTCGCACACTCGGTCGCCGACAGCTGCTTTCGCAACTCCGCTCTGGTGATGTGCCCGATGATGCTGATATGTGCGCCGGTGGCTTTTGCGGGCGAGTTTTTGGCGAGCGACTGCAAGTTTCCACTGTCAAATGCCATGCGAATTACAGAGGATAAAATGTTGCTCTCCCGGCCAGCGACCTTCAACACCTGCGCAAATTCCGGCTCGGCTATGAGCAACCGTTTGTCCGCGATGCCTTCATCTATGATCACCGTCTGGTAACCGGCTATTCGGCCTTTCTCCTTGATCGGTTCCTGCTTCTCGATCGGATCGCGAACTGCCCAGATAAGGCCTTCACCGCTGGCTAGCCCGCTAGGTCGGCGAGCTTCCCATTGGTTGTCTATTCCGCTGAGTGCTCGCCTAGTCTGAGCTAGACTGCTGCCCTTTCTGCCTTTGCTCGTGGTGCCAACCAAGACAACGTTGCTATTGCAGAAGTGCTGATCCGCCTCGGCAGCAAAATAAGCGGTACGTCCGACGAGATTCCCGAAAGCAACCAGCGCCTGAGTGAGTAGTGCAGCAGGCTCAGATTCCGTGTGCGGTTCAATTAACCTTACCAAGTCGCCCTGCTAACCCATAGAAGGCCGAAGGTTCAAGCTCATCAGGCCAATTAGGGCCGTTACCTGAGACTCCGGCTATTTCGCTAAATGCAACTTCGGGTAAGAAGGTTCCGTCCGTCCACTCGCTCGCTAGTGCCGTTCTCACTTCACTACTCCTGGGTTGAAGAAGTAAATTGTTTGCGCCCTACCGTTGTCCCGTGTGCCGCCAGGCATTCTGACGAACTGTGAGGGCGTCCATGTCGCCCTATCTGCGCCAAGTGCCACGGCGTAGTGCATAAACGACCGCAGACGTTCACCTGATTGCCCGACGCAGTAGAACCAACCGTGAATTGATTTGCTGCCGCTGTGAACCGCCAGAGCCAACGGCGCGCGTTCCGCGAGGTGAAGCAGGATCGCGGATTGCTCATCCACGTTTCCGCCATCCTGCTCAATCACGAGAAAGCGTCGCGGGCCCGTAATTGAAAGTGCGTGCGCCGATTGTTTATCCTCTTGCGTGCGTCCGGTGCGCGCGGTCATTGTGCTCGGCACGATCAATTGCATCGCGGAGAGGTTGCCCCGCCATTCCTCACGTGAGCGCGTCGCAAAATCAGATTTACTTCGTCCACAACACAGGAGCGGATCGCCCGGAAACAGCAGATCAATCAGTACTTCCATGTGCGATTCGTTGTCCTCAAAATGGACTGGTGAAATTTCCCAAAGATCGACAAGTCCGAATCCGGCTGCGATAACCGTTTCCCGCTGCTCGTGATTGACAGCAGGCCAGGGTTGATGGCGCGCGCGGGTGAGTTGAAACGCGCTGGTCTGTGAATGCCGTACCGCATCCAAAATTTCTCGCTCGGAGACGTGCCGCCCGCACGCCGCCGCCGCGTTCTGGAGTAACTCACGAATGTCGCTTCCATGACGGCCGCATTTCCATAGACCGCGGGCCGCCCGAAACAGCCAATTGTGAAAACCTTCGCCCGATCGTGGCGGACTCGAAATGATGTCCGCACACCATTGCGGTCGTATTCCAGTCATCGGGCATTCCGTTCATTGTCGATCCGGTCTCGGAATCTGCTCGCCCGTTGCTCAAGCGCCCAGCAACCCCAACAACACGGCAATTTCAGCACGTGGAAAACGTGGTACGCTGCACACGTAGTCAGCTTACAAAGCCCCGCGCCGCCAAGCAGCGGCTTTTCCTTTTCACCTGGGCTTCCGCGACTTGTCGTGTTCATTTCGCGTCCTTCATTGCCGACGCGAGATAAGACCTGATCGAGTCGCAGCTCCACAGCCGCTTGCCTTTTGTCGCGCCGCGTTTGCGAAGTGAACAGCCTTTAATAAGCCCGCGCGCGTTCAGCTCATAAAGCATCGAACGCTTCAGCCCGAATCGAAGGAACGCTCCGGGACTGTCGCAAAACTCGGTATCATTCGATAGCGATGTCGTAACTGGGGCAATTGTTTGAGGATGCCCGCCGCTGTTATTTGAAGGAATTGACATGCGAGCATCTGACAATGCCCGCAAGTGCATGTCATTTGGACATGGACGAGTCCAAGTGTGTCCACCCTGGCGCAAATCCAAAGCATTTAGTCCTTGGCGAGTATCCGTTAATGATTGGTTTATTGTGAGCTACCTTCCAGCCAACCAAACCCAACCGCTGGCAGATCTTCGTGTAATTACTTTCGGTGATCCGCACGCCTGTCAGTTCCCCCACCGCAATGCGTCCTCTGTCAGCCGACATAAGCCATAAGCAACCATGAAGCCATCGCGATAGGACGTTCCACATCGAGATTTCTTTCACGTTCACGGTCCTTTCTTCCGTCGCTTCAACCGCGAGACGGCTTTTGCTATTTCAAGGAAAAAACCCAAGTCTCCGCGTTTCGCGGCATCGCGAACGATTTCAGCATTGTCTTTCAGTGCAACTATTGGGTCGGTCTCACATTGCACAACAAAAAATTGCCGCACCATTTCTGGAACTTGCCTGCCTGCTGAGACGACTTTGCCGAGGCCGTGACACGACCAGAATATTGACCACGCCCTTATCCATGACTGTTCCGCTTCGCGATAGCCTGGAATGGTCTGCGTGTTTAAAAAGATTTGATACGAGTTGGGGCGATCTCTGCTTATTCTGTCGGCTTCTTCGTGCTGCCCTTTCTTCCTTAAAGCTATCTCCCCTTCGAGGCCGGTATTTTCTTCTGAGACCAGGCTTACCAAGGCGCATACGTCGAAGTACGCGGCCGCTCTTTCACCGAAACCAGCATTGTCGTACGCTTCCCTGTCGGGAATATCTAACGTCAAAAGACTGGCCATGCTGGAGCGTTTATATGCTGGGAGATTTCGCCTTACCTGTGATTGCATCCGAAACATGCGGTGCCTTTTCGATTGAGGGAAATTAGAAATAAGCGGCGTCAAATCTGCCTCTAGCCGCCGCTTCGCCGTCGCCCGTCCAGCCACCAGAAAAAAGAGATTCCTTACTGGCGTCGTCATTGCGGCAACGGAAAAACATCCCGTGGGATCGTAGCGGCGCGGCCACCGGCGGACAATGACGAACCTAGGCGAACATGCCCGGCATTGTTATGCGGAAATGTTATGCGTTCGCCCTCTCGCGCAGTCTTTACGAGGGATACGGATGGGAGGGGATTCGAACCCCTGGTGCCTTGCGGCACACACGCTTTCCAGGCGTGCACAATCGACCGCTCTGTCACCCATCCTCTTAACTCCTGCTCTTGCTCATACTCCTGCTCATGT
>Ga0066709_100004331_pt1 | contig 11292 bp, 8 predicted proteins | sample GraSoiAngelo_158_FD_79665 | JGI IMG/M metagenome (GOLD analysis project Ga0066709, IMG submission 79665) | Grasslands soil microbial communities from the Angelo Coastal Reserve, California, USA - 14_1009_16_30cm | ecosystem: Environmental > Terrestrial > Soil > Grasslands | place: USA... | reverse complement strand
GTGCGGGACGAGCACCGGCGCCAGCGCAGGTGAGTACGAGAACAGAGCTAGCTTCGTAACCCCTTCCTGGGAGAGGAGAACACGATCCGGCGTCGGGAGCCGGCCCGCCCGCGGCCCTAGGGAGCATGTTGTGCCCGCCGCTCTGTCCGCTGAGCCGCGGGCGCATGCTCCGTGCTCAGCTCGCCCGGCGGATTGCTGCGGTCGTGGCGAGTGGCGCGTGGAACGTGTTCATGTAGTCCTCGAGCCGGAAGGCGTCGAGGAACGCCTTGGCGGCTTTGCGGCCGTTGCCGATCAGCAGCTCCTGTTTCTCGGGTGGCAGGTTGAACTGGGTGGTCGCCACGTCCGCGGCGTCGACCGCGAGCGTGCGCACGCGGGTGGAGTGGCTGACGAAGCGCGTGTCCCAGGCTTCCTGCGCGGTGTGGAAGATGTCGAAGGCGAAGCGGACGCCCCAGGGCGCGATGCGCCCGAGATGGTTGAGCCCGCCGCCGAGACCGCGGCCGCCGGTGAGCGTGAAGCCGAAGGTGGGGCGCGTCGGGAAGTGGCCGCTGACGGCAGGATCGACGTCGAACAGCCAGACGGGGAAGTTGGAGAGCGTGCCGCCGTCGACGATGAGAGCGGTGCGGCCGTCCCGTTCGAGCTCGATCGGCTTGAAGAAATACGGGATCGACATGCTCATGCGAGCGGCACGCGAGATCTTGAACTCGTCGGGGTCGATCAGCTTCGAGCTGCGCGGAGTCTTGTAGTCGACCAGGTCGTCGGGCAGTACGAGCAGGCGCCGGTTGGTGACGTCGACGGCGATCAGCTTGAGCCGCCACTCGGGGCTGCCGCCGTTCCGGCTCGGTTTCCGCACGTCGGCGAAGGTGGCGCCCTCCAGCACGTCGTCGAACCACCGCTCGAAGGCACGGCCGCGGGCCATGCCGTGCTCTGCGATCAGGTTGAGACCGCCGAGCAGCTTGCTGTGCAGGGGGAAGTCGGCGAAGGAGTCGAACTTCGTCTTCTTCATCAGGTCGAGCATCTGCTGGGCGTCGTGACCGGTGGCGAGGTAGCAGGCGATGATCGCGCCGGCGCTCGCGCCGGCCACGTTCGTCCAGGTCGTGATCGGCTTCGTTGGGTGCTCCGCGAAGCCGCACAGCGCTCCCGCGAGTGCGAGCCCCTTGACGCCGCCGCCGCGGAAGACGCCGTCAGCCTCCGTGATCCATTCCATCGGGGCAGTGCTGGTGACGGTAGCCATGCGGCCTCCTTCGAGCGGTGGAGCCGCAGGCTGTCGATGGCTCCCGAGGTTACTCCCGTGTGACCTGCGTGCTCGTACCGCGATCGGGGGATCTCGGATACTCAGGTCGAGCGATGTGCGGGGCGGCGACGCGAGCGTACGCTCCGTCCGACGCCTGCGGCGTGAGCATCGGAGGTCACACGTGACCGAGCTGACACAGCCGCTGGCAGCGACAGGCGCGAGAGCACCGTCGACGACCGCCGAGGCCCCGACGGCAGCCGCACACACGGTTTCGTTCAGCGAGCTCGTCTACGCCCACCTCGACTGGTGGCGCCAGCGCCAGGATCACGGCCTCGTCGCTCCCACGAGCACCGGCTACGACGAGGCACTGCGCGCGTTCCAGCAGCGCCACGGCCAGATCATCGGCTGCTACTGGTGCACCCAGATCGAGAGCGGCGTCGCGTTGACCGAGCGCCGCCGCCTCGGCGGTTGGCTGCAACCGGTCTACAGCTTCCATCGCGAGAGCGACTGGGCGACCCACAACGCGCCGGATGTCGCAGCGGAGCTCCACCGCTGTGACGAGCTCGCCGTCCGGGCCAAGACCGTCCTCACCGGCGTCCGTCAGCGGATCTGCATGCAGCTCGTGATGTCCTCGGCCGCACACCTCTTGAGCCTGGTCGACACGAGGGCGCGCCACGCCAATGACGGCGACACCGACATCGCGCTCGAGCGCGAGCGCGCCGCGATCACGAAGACCGAGAACTACTACCACGAGGCCGCCAACGGCCAGGCGCAGATGGTCTATTTCGGCGGCATGGCGAGCGTCACGGTCGCGCTCGCGATCATCGCCGCGGTCTGGCTCACGTATGACTGGGCCAGCCCACTCGCGGCACTGATCGCCGGTGCCGTCGGCGCCGTCGTCAGCGTCATCCAGCGCATCAACTCCGGCAAGTTCAGCCTCGAGTACGACGTCGGCAGCCCGTACGCATTCTTCCTCGGCGGCCTTCGCCCGCTGATCGGCGGCGCCTTCGCGATGGCGATCTCGTTCGCCTTCAGCGGCGGCCTGCTCCATCTCCCCGTCGCCGCCGAGGAATCGACCGGCCACCGGCACCTTGTCCTGCTCGTCCTCGGCTTCATCGCCGGATTCAGCGAACGCTGGGCCCAGGACACGCTGACCTCCATCCTCCCCGCCGCACACGGCGGCACCCAGAAGACGAGCCCGGAGGCGTCGCCGCCGCCTGCGCACGCAGGGCAGCAGTGAGCCCGCCCGACAGCCAGCCGCGCTCGTACGCGGCGCCGCTTCGGCCTGCTGCCCAGCAGGTCTCGAAGCGCCATGTGTTCCGCTCCAACCAGCGGTACGAGCCCCTTCCTCCGCCGACGGGCCCCTACCCGTACCACCTCCCGCTGGAAAGCGTGCTCGACAGCCAGGCGATGAACGCGATCGAGCAGTCGGGCCGGCTCGGCTTCCACTGCGCCGGCGACACCGGCGGCGTTCGCCACGGCGCGTCGCAGCAGATCGTCGCCTACTGGATGGGCCAGGATCTGCTCGCCCAGGGAGCCGACACGCCCACGTTCTTCTACCACCTCGGCGATGTCGTCTACTACAACGGCCAGCACGCCGACTATTTCCCGCAGTTCTACGAGCCGTACGAGGAGTATGCGGCGCCGATCGTGGCCATTCCCGGGAACCACGACGGCGATCCGCTCGATGCGTCCGTGGAGCCCTCGCTCTCGGCGTTCGTCGACCTGTTCTGCGCGGAGACGCCGCACCGACCGCCGGAGGCGCAGGAGGTCCAAGCGGGACACGATGACCCAGCCGAACCCGTACTGGACGCTGACGTCGCCGCTCGTGACCATCCTCGGCCTCTACACGAACGTTCCGGAGGGCGGGCGGTTCGACACCGACCAGATCGACTGGTTCCACGCCGAGCTCGCGGCGGCGCCGACGGATCGCGCGCTGCTCGTCGCGCTCCACCACCCGGTCTACTCCGCGGATGCACACCACGGCGGCAGCGAGTCGATGGGTCGCGCCCTCGACGAGGCGATCGCGGCGGCGGGACGGGTGCCGGACGCCGTCCTCACCGCGCACGTCCACAACTACCAGCGGTTCACCCGGACGATCCAGGAGAGAGCGGTGCCCTACCTCGTCGCCGGGGCGGGCGGGTACTGGCATCTCCACTACATGGCGAAGGACGAGAACGGGCATGACCTGCAGGTGCCGTGGCAGACACCCGACCAGGACGTTCTCCTCGATGCCTACAGCGACGACCGGCACGGCTATCTGCGACTGAGCGTGACCGCGACGACGCTGGCCGGGGAGTACGTGACGGTGCCGCGATCGCACGAGTCCTGGCGGCACGGCCCCGTCAACGTGGTCGACTCGTTCTCACTCGACCTCGTCACGCACGCGCTCGGCTGACCGCCGCGGGGACTACCGTCAGCCGGCGGCGCGGTAGCAGAGCGGCGCGACGATGCGGACGTGCCGTTCCCCCACCGGCAGCACGCGATGCGGCACGAAGCCGCCCAGGAGCACGACAGCCTCCCCCGGACACGCGCGCGCCTGAACCGCCCCGTGCTCCGGAGCCGCACGGATCGCGGACAGCGGCTCGTGCGGCCGGCTCGGGTAGAGACAGAGCGATCCCCCGTCACCCGCCGACTCGGGACGGTCGTCGAGCACGCAGACGATGAGCGCGAGGTCGCACTCCTCGACGTCGCGGTGCAGTCCGAGGTGGTGTCCGGGCCGGCAGTAGTACGAGTAGGTTCCCTCGCCGCCAGACGGCGTCCATTCGACGTCGGTGAGCGCACCGAGGGCGTCGAGCACCCCCGGCGCGTGGTAGAGGCTCTGCAGCGCCGGGCCCCCGACCGCGGACTCGAGCGCCCGCTCGGGGCTGCCGCCACGGTCCTCCTCGCCGTCGCCCTCCTCGACGAGCGTCGCCACGGCGTGCGCGTGTACGGCGAGCGCCTCAGTCTGGAGCACGGCGAGACCGTCAGTGTCGAGGATGGGCATGATCGCCCCGCCGCCCGCGTGCGCAAGCTGACTGTTCGCCAGCCGATCGCGCAGGGCGACCATGCCGGCCGCGGTCACGACGCAAAGCCGGTCGGACCGAAGTCGGGCGGCGGTGTGAACGCCACGGCCTGCACCGCGCCGGCGATCTCCGGCGGAAGGGACTCGAGCGGAAGCTCCAAGCCGCCCGTCTGCGTCTGCGCCGTCATGGCGGTTCCCTCGCCCTCGACCGTCAGCGGGGCACCGAACACCGTTTCGAACAACGACTGCGGGCCGACGATCGAGAAGCTCAGCGCGACGCGCGGCGCCACCTCGAACCCGTGCTCACGGAAGTAGCACTGGACGGCTGCAGCGGCGGCCGGATCCGGCTCGAGCTCGGCCACCGTCTCGGCCGTGATCTCCTCCTCCCCGGTGAGCCGACCGCCACCCGGGGGGAGCACGACGAGGGCGGAGAGCAGCGGGTCCACGGCGTTGTTCTAGCGGTCCGAAGAGGCGAACGTCATGCGGGCGTCAGTGCCTCGTCCGCGATCTCGACCGGATCGGTGCTCTGGAGCCGCGGTGGCGAGTGCACCGCCAGGCTGAGGAAGCGAGTGCCGTCGCCGATCATGAGCCGCTCCTCGACGCACCGGGTGAGAAAGGCGTCGAGCTCGGCGGGCGGGACGTCTTCGAGCTCGGGCAGCCGCCGCAGACGGGTAGGCGATATCGCTCGGTCGCACGCGAGGTAGGCGGCGGCCTGCCAGCCCTCGAGCGCCAGTGTCCCGCGGGCGGCACCCTCCCTCTCGCGGACGATCGTCACGCACCCGTCGTCCCGCGGACACACCCAGAGCCCCGAGCGCGGCCCATCACTGCTCCAGAGCCGCACCCGCTCGAGGACAGGTCGTACGTAGTCGAGCGGGTCTCGTCCGTCTGCGTAGTCGAAGTCGAAGTAGTAGGCAGTTCGCATCAGCTCGTCGTCGTCGAACGGGTAGAGGTATCGATAGGGCGCAAGGGCCCGCACCGAGGTCATCCCCAGCCCGGCAGGGTCCGAGTGGTAGGGACTGAATCGGTCGAGGCGGACCGGGCCGCACGCGCCCGGAGGATCGAGGTGCTCGATCGCGTCGAAGAGCGGGAGCATCCGCTCGTAGTCCTCGGGCTCCTCGCCCGGGAAGCCGTACAGGAGGTTCCACTCCGGTTTGACCCCGAGCTCGCGACACCACTTGAGCAGCTGCACGTTCTGCAACGCCGTCGTGCCCTTGCGCATCAGCTCGAGCACGTGGTCGCTGAAGCTCTCGAGACCCGGCTGCACGTGCCGCACACCGGCTGCGGCAAGCCGGCGAACCTGCTCGTGGGTGAGGTTCGCCTTCACCTCGTAGAAGAGGTTCAGGTCGAGGCCGTCGCGTTCGAGCAGCGGCAGCAGCGTGTCGAAGTACGCCATGTCGAGGATGTTGTCGACGACGCTGATCGTGTCGATGCCGAACCGCTCACGCAGGTGGTGGATCTCGGCGAGAACGCGCTCCGGGCTCTTCGACCTGAACGCCATGGCGCCGCCGTTGAGCCCGCAGAACGTGCAGTGGTGCTTCGCTCCCCACCAGCAGCCGCGCGAAGTCTCGAGCAGGATCGTGGGGGTCAGGTCGGCCGCAGCGGGGCTTTGCAACAGCGCAGCGACGTAGCCGTCGAAGTCGGGGAACGGCAGCCCGTCGAGATCGCGCACGAGTGGCGCCGGGCCCGTCGAGACGCTGCGGTCACCGTCCCGGTACACGATGCCCGGGATCGCGTCGAGGCCGTCGCCGCGTGCGAGCGCCGACACGACCGCCGGGAAGGAGTGATCGGCCTCGCCCGAGCACACGACGTCCACGAACGCGAAGCGCTCGTGCAGGCTCTGTCCCATCTCGCCCTCCCAGTTCGCACCGCCGAAGGCGATCACCGTCTCCGGTCTGGCTTCCTTCAGGCGCTTCGCGAGCGCGAGCGAGGCGACGTTCTGCTCGAAGGTGGACGTGAAGCCGACGACGTCGTAGTCCTCCCACGTCGTCGAGGCGAGGCAGTGGTCGAGGAAGTGGTCGCAGTACGCACGCACGCGGCCGAGGCGGGCGATCTCGTGTTCCTCGAGTTGCCAGATACGCCGCAGGATCTGCTCGGCGTAGCCCGCGTCGACGTCGGGGCGGTCCCCGTACAGCGAGCGCGTGAACGTCCAGTCGCCGGCGAAGGCCGTGTACGGGAGGCCCCCGTACACCCAGAGGTAGTCCTCCAGGCCCACGAACTCGGCGAAGTCGAAGGCGAGGTAACGGATGTCGCACGCGACGCCCGCCCGCTCGAGGAGCGGCTTGAGCAACCCGAGCCCGAGCGACGGCCGCTCGAGCGCGGCGAACGGCATGCTCAGGAGGAGGACGCGGGGGTTCGACCCCGCGCCCTCCCTCCCGGCAGCCTCAGAGGTCGAGATCGGCATCGTCCGACTCGAGCACCAACTCTTCGAGCGCGGCGACCTCCTCGGCGGAGAGCGGTCCGCCGGCCGACTCCTCCTGCGCCTCCGTCTCGGCGGGCCGCGGGCCGGGACCGATCGGCGGCTCGATCGGCTGGATCGGTTGCGGTCTGATCGGGCCGACGACGCCGATCGGCGGCCGCACCGGCGTGATCGGCTGAACGGGCGTGATGGGCTGCACGGGCGTGATCGGCTTCACCGTGATCGGCTGGATCGGCGCCGGCGTGATCGGCTGGATCGGCCTGATCGGCAGGATCGGCCTGATCGGGCCGAGGCAGCGGATCTTCGCCACCAGCACCGCGCGATTCGCGTCGACGAGACCCGACCCCGTGGCGAGGTCCGGGCCGGGACCGGCCGCGTTGCCGCCCGTCGCCGGGTTGCACGTTCCCGTCGTCACGTCTCGGGCGGTCGACTTGAGGATGCTCTTGACCGCCGCCGGCGTGAGGTGCGGACATGCCTGCTTGACGAGCGCGCACACGCCGGCAAGCTGAGGCGCCGCCGCCGACGTGCCGCTGATCGTCGCCCAGCCGTCGTTCTGGGCCGTGTTGTCGCCGTTCGGCCAGGCACCGCTCGTGGCCAGGTCGACGTCGATCTGATCGCCCGGCTGGAGCGGGAGCATGATGTAGGCGGCGCGCGGGAGCATGCCCACGAGGCCGCAGACGTCCGGGACGTTGCGCCCCGGGTAGATGACGCTCGCGAAGCCGCTCGCGTAGTTCGACGCGGTGAAGGTCCCGTTGGGGTTCATGAACGTGCCGCCGGCCGAGATCACGTCCGGGTGCTGCCCCGGGAAGCCGTAGTGTCCGTTGCCGGCGGAGAAGACGACGATGATCCCGTGCGCGACCGCCAGCGAGATGGCGGCCGCCAGGGCCTGGTCGGCCGCGCTCAGCGGCGGGTTGAGCTGGCTCGAGCCCCAGCTGCAGCTGATGATGTGCGGGGAGAGGGCGACGGCGGCGTTGAACGCGCCGATGGTGTTCACGAAGCTGAGCTTCACCATCGTGAAGTCGATGTCCGGCGCGACCGCGAACGCGTTCGCGGACTCCGCCGTCCCGTGCCCGACCTCGTCGTCGTTCGGGTTGGCAGTCGCCGGGCCGAGCACGACGGGCGACGAGCGATAGCCGCGGCCGACGAAGTACGGGTGCCGGAACCAGCCGGTGTCGCACATGATCACCTTGATCCCGCGGCCGGTGATGCCCGCGCGGTGCGCCCGGTCGGCGTTGATCCCGAGCGACACGTCCCCCGGGACGTCGAGGTGCCAGTAGTTGACCGACGGCGGGAACCGGTTCTGGTGGAAGTACCGCGGCTCCTCGATGGCGACGCCCTCCAGCACGTCCTCGAGATGGCTCCCGCTCGTGTTGATCAGTCCCGACACCGGGGTATCGGCGGTGTCGATGAAGGTGGCGGTGTCCTTGCGCCCCTGCTCCTTGATCACGGGCCGCTCCTCGGTCCGGAGCTTGGTGCCAAAGACCTGCTCGTACAGCGAGGCGGGGCCGTCGATGTTGATCGTGAGCGGGGAGACCTGGAGGACGTCGAACCCGACGCTGTTCAGTCTGGCGGCCGCGTTGAGGACGAGATCCTCGTCGGACGTGAAGTTCAGCGCCGTCTCCTGGTTGATCAGCTCCTGGGCGTCGAAGAGCGACGTACCGCCGATCGATCGCGGCGACGCCTGGGCGTAGACGATGTCCGGCATGGCGCCGGGCGCCGTGCTCGCACGCGCCTTTCTGCTGCGGGACGCCGCCTTTCTGGGCTGGGCCATTGCCTACCTCCCTCTTCGTGTGCCGATGCAGAAGGTCTTCTCGACGAACCTGTCGCTGTCGTCGACGAGACCCGTGGTGAGCGAGCGCCGCGTGTGAAGCCGGATCGCGTACGAGCACGTCGGCCAGGTCGAGATGTCGTGGTGATCGGTGCCCGCAGCGCCTCTCGGACCGACGCCGCTCGGGAACGACGGCGCCGGGGAGACGGTGGCCGCGGTGATCATCTCGATGAACCAGTCGGCCAGGAGCTCGTGGTCGGTCGTGTACTCGATGTCGAGGTCGGTCGAGAGCGGCGAGCAAGGCGTGCCGCCGCCGGAGTGGAACTGCAGGAGGTCGAGCAGGCTGACCTCGCCCCAGTTCGAGATGTGGATCCGGCCGAGCGTGTTGGTGTAGTCCGGCGGCGCGGCCGACGGGTTGCTGACCCGGGTCGCCTCGAACACGATCGCGATGTCGCGGCCGTTCTTCTGGCTGCCGCCGGGGACGGGCGTGCCGGCCGGTACGCCGGGTGCGGGGTCGCCGTCGGGGAACGCGACGGCGGAGCTGAATCCCATCAGCCAGCCGTTGAAGCCGCTGTCGAGCGCGTTCTGGTCGACCTTGACCCAGCCGTCGCCGTCCGGGACGACGTAGTGATCGGGTGGGGACCCCCACGGCGGCGGGAAGCCGGGGAAGGGCGTCGGGTCGGGCGAGGGGCTCGCGCCCCGGATCCGAACGGTCTGCAGGGTGGGCTTGAGACCTGTCCCGTCGGCGTCCCACGTGACGTAACGGCTGCCGACCAGCACCTCGCAGACGAAGCCGCCCGTGATCGGGGTACGGCTCGTGCCCAGGACGAACAGGAAGCGGTACTTCATCGGCTCGGCGACGTGCGCCGGATCCCGCTTCGGGCAGTAGCCGCGCAGCGGCAGACAGCTGAAGAAGCCGAAGTCGGGCCCTCCGTGCCCTCCGGCCGCCTTGTTGGTGAGACCGGTGCCCGGATCGATGTCGCTGTAGATGCCGAAGTCGCCGACGTGCGTGAACCACGGGTGGTCGTAGATCGGGATGCACACCAGCCGGCAGAAGCGGCGGCAGCGCCGGTAGCAGATCCAGTGGCAGAGCTGGATGTAGTAGAGCTCGAGCTTCAGCCGCTTGACGAGCGCGGAGAACCGCTCGACGTCGCCGCTCTCGGTTGCCGCAATCAGTTGCGCCAGCGCTCCCGGCTCCTTGACGAACACCTGCGACGCGCGCGCGAAGGCAGCGGCCTCCTTGATCGGGTCCTGGATCTCGACCACGGGGAAGACACGGCAGAGCGGGAGGCAGACACGGATGCAGCGCCAGGTGCAGAACCACTCGCAGATCAGGTAGCAGCGGTCGATCAGACCGGCGGGACGGAGCGCTGCTTGCACCTTCTCGGCGTCCTCGGCCTCGAGCCCGGCGACGGCCGCGTCGAACGCGTCCTGCCGCTCGAGCAGCGCGCGGACGGCAGCGCCGGCCATGCGCAGCTCGACCACGAGATCCGGCCGCTCGACGACGATCGGCCTGCAGATCCACCGGCAGATCAGCCGGCAGCGGATGGTGCAGATCCAGTGGCAGATCAGGTGGCAGTACGGCTGGAGCTTGAGCTCCGTGATCAGCCGCCGGTACCCCGCGGCGTCACCCTTCTCGATCGCCGCAACGAGTCGCCGCACGATCTTCTCGTCGCCGGTGAGCTTCGCCACGACCTCGGCGAACGTACGAGGATCGGGCAGCTGCTGATCGACCGGAGGCGGCCCGCACAGCTGCAGGCAGCGGAGGACGCACTCCTTCGCACAGATCCAGTTGCACACGAAGCGACAGCGCGGGAAGAGCCGCAACCTGCGGAGAACGGCCTGGAATGTCTTGGCGTCGCCGGTGCGGTACGCCTCGAATGCCGACGCGAACGACTTCTCGTTCTTGGCCAACGGGGCGACCGCCTTGACCTCCTGCAGGAGATCGGCGAGAACGTCCGTGTCGAGCGTCGGATCTGGCATGGGTCGCCTCCTTGTGGACTGGAGGCAAACCTGACAAAGGGTCCGGCACCGGATCGGCACGCGTCCGCGTCCCGGGCGGCACCCCGGCATCACGGCTCCGTTGCCCGCACGTCACCTAGGTGTGGGATTGACACCCGTCCGGCTGCGTGTCAGCGTCGAGACGTCAGAGAGGAGGAGTTGTCGGTGCCGCCGCGACGCCGCTCACCTCTGCGGCACGCACCGACGACCGCCGCGCGGGGCGATCCGCCGACGATTCGGGTCGAGCTCCTCGGCGGGTTCGAGCTCGGCGTCGACGGACGCTCCATCCGCATCCCCGTCCACGCGCAGCGGCTCGTCGCGTTTCTCGCCCTCCACGATCGTCCGCTGCACCGGGCCTACGTCGCCGGGCGCCTCTGGATCGACTTGAGCCAGGAGCAGGCACACAACTGCCTCCGCTCGACCCTGTGGCGCATGCGCGGCCCGTCCCGGCCGGTCGTCGATGCGTCGGCGACCCACCTCGTGCTCGATCCGGCGGTCGACGTCGATGCTCGCGAGCTCGAGTCAGCTGCGAGCCGCGTCCTCCACCACGAGTCGTTGTCGGCTCACGAGATCGACCAGCTCGTCAACGCAGCCGACCTCCTCGTCGACTGGTACGAGGACTGGGTCGTCGAGGAGCGGGATCGCCTCCGGCACCTCCGGTTGCTCGCGCTCGAGACCGCCTGCACCGAGCTCGTCGCGGCCAACCGGTTCACCGAGGCCCTCGTTGCCGGTACCGCTGCCGTCGCCGGCGATCCGCTCAGGGAGAGCGCCACGAGAGCGCTGATCGCAGCGCACGGCGCCACGGGCAACGTGGCGGAGGCGCTGCGGCGATACGAGGCGTACCGCTCGAGCCTCGCCGAGACACTCGAGCT
>Ga0066709_100004329_pt1 | contig 11293 bp, 11 predicted proteins | sample GraSoiAngelo_158_FD_79665 | JGI IMG/M metagenome (GOLD analysis project Ga0066709, IMG submission 79665) | Grasslands soil microbial communities from the Angelo Coastal Reserve, California, USA - 14_1009_16_30cm | ecosystem: Environmental > Terrestrial > Soil > Grasslands | place: USA... | reverse complement strand
GGGCGGTCAGCTCGACGGTGATGGTGCGGGGGCCGGCGCCGAGATCGAGCAGGCGCAGGCCGGGCGGCAGGTGGGGTACGAGGTAGGCGGCCGAGTTGCCGGCGGTACGCCAGCGGTGAGAAGGTAGTACAGACTCGTGGTGTCCATGGGTGTACACGGAACGACGCTACGTCCCGCTCCCGATATGCGGGACTGCCATCCCATCAAGCGGACTCGCCTCCGGCGAGTTCGACTAGATGGTGCCGGTCGCGATGATCGACGAGAGCAGTACCGCCGAGCTGAGGCCGAGCAGCGCCCACGGTACATAGCGGTACTGCACGGTGAGGAACGCCGCCGCGGTCAGTGCCACGCCGACCAGCCCCATGGCGATCAGCGTCGGCTCGTACCACCCGGGGGTCGTCGAGACCAGGATGAGGATCAGGCCGCGTATCCCGACGGCCAGGCCGATCACCCCGATGGCGGCCGCCCAGCCGGCCAGGGCGGCCAGCGTGCGCAGCTTGGGCCCGCGCTGCGTGAGGGTGGGCCGGCGGAACGCGCCGGTGACCGAGGACAGCCCGGCCGGGTCGGCACCGGCCTGGGGTTGCTGGGTCTCCTGCATAGACACGTCTCTACCCATTTCTCGCGTTTGCGCTGACAGGGTGTGCAACGGCCGACTGCATTGTGTGTAACCTGATACCGCAAAAGCCGGCCGTTCCCCTGTCACGTTAGCGACACCTGTGGGTGAACGCGTGCGGGAGGGGGTGCGTCTCGGCGTAGGCTGCGCACCGTGACGGACGCGCCGATCGGCATCTTCGACTCCGGAGTCGGTGGCCTGACGGTAGCCCGTGCCATCCTCGACCAGCTCCCGCACGAGCAGGTGACATACCTCGGGGACACCGCGCACCTGCCGTACGGGCCCAAGCCGATCGCCGACGTGCGCCGGTACGCGCTGGCCTGCATGGACCAGCTCGTCGAGTCCGGAGTGAAGCTGCTCGTCATCGCGTGCAACAGCGCATCGGCCGCGTGCCTGTCCGACGCCCGGGAACGGTACCGGATCCCGGTGGTGGAGGTGATCCGCCCGGCCGTCCGCCGGGCGGTGGCCGCCACCCGCAACGGGCACGTCGGGGTCATCGGCACCGCGGCCACGGTCACCAGCGGGGCGTACACCGATGCGTTCGCCGCCGCGCCTCAGGTCACCGTCCACGCGGTCGCCTGCCCGCAGTTCGTCGACTTCGTCGAGCGCGGGATCACCTCGGGCCGGGCGCTGCTGGGCCTTGCCAGCGGGTACCTGGAACCGTTGCAGCGCGCCTCGGTGGATACCCTGGTGCTCGGCTGCACCCACTATCCGTTGCTGGCCGGCGTCATCGGCCTGGTGATGGGGGACAATGTCACCTTGGTTTCCAGCGCGGACGAGACTGCGAAGGACGTGTACCGGGTACTGAATGAGCGTGATCTGTTCCGCCCGGACGACGCGCCTGCCCCCGCACACCGGTTTCTGGCCACCGGTGACCCGGCGGTGTTCGGGCGGCTGGCATACCGGTTCCTCGGCCCCGAGGCGGCCGCCTCGGCCGGAGTCCTGACCCGGGCGGGCGCATGAGCGAGCGTCAGCGAGCGAATCATGGGCTCGGTGGTGTCGTGCCTCATGCGTCCGCGGAGCGCAGCGGAGCGGGCGCATGAAGTTGACTGTACTTGGCTGTGCGGGGAGCTTTCCGTCGGCGGACTCCGCCTGCTCGGCGTACCTCGTCGAGGCCGAGGGCTTCGGGCTGCTGCTGGACTTCGGCACCGGTTCGCTGTCGGCGTTGCAGCGTTATGCCGACCTGTACAGCGTCAACGCGATCCTGCTGTCGCATCTGCACTGCGACCACATACTGGACGCGTGCTCCTACGTGGTGGTCCGCCGGTACGCGCCGGACGCGCCGTTCCCGCGGCTGCCGGTGTACGGGCCGGCCGGGGTACAGGAGCGGCTCGCCGCCGCGTACGGCAGCCCCGACGAGGGGCCGCTGTCCGACGTGTACACCTTCCACACGCTCACCCCCGGCACCGTCTGCATCGGCCCGTTCACGGTCGCCGTGGAGCGGGTCAACCACCCGGTGGAGACGTTCGGGGTACGGGTCGACCACGACGGCCGGTCGCTGGCCTACTCGGGCGACACCGCACCCTGCGACGCCGTCGTCCGGCTCGCCCAGCGGGCCGACCTGTTCCTCTGCGAGGCGGCGTGGAGCGAGGACGCGGACAACCCGCCGGGCATCCACCTGACCGGCCGGGAGGCCGGTGAGCTCGCGGCCAAGGCCGACGCCGGCCGGCTCCTGCTGACCCACCTGGTGACCGCCTGGGGCGACCCGCGGGCCACCTACCAGGCCGCGTCGGCGGGCTTCCCGGGACCGGTCACGCTGGTCCGGCCCGGCGACACGTACGAGATATAACGCATTCTTCGCCAACGCGTCAGGTCGATGTGGCCTGCCGCACCGCCGGGCGCCGCACGGTGTTGCCATGCGGGTCACGATCGTTTCCGAGTCGTTCCCACCCGACATCAACGGGGTCGCGCACTCGGTCGTCCGGGTCGCCGAGCACCTGGTCGACCGGGGACACCAGGTGCTGGTGATCGCGCCGGAGCCGGCGTCCGGCACGGCACGGGTGGCGGGGCTGCTGCCGTATCCGGTGGTGCGGGTGCCGTCGGTGCCGATGCCCGGGTACCCGACGTTCCGGCTCGGGCTGCCCAGCCGGCGCATCGCCGAGGCACTGCTGGAACACGGTACCGAGGTGGTGCACCTGGCGAGCCCGTTCTTCCTCGGTGCCCGCGCAAGTGCGGTGGCGCAACGGCTTTGCCTGCCGCACCTTGCCGTTTACCAGACGGACATCCCGGCGTACGCGGCGGCGTACCGGATGCGCGGCATCGGCGAGGCGGCGGCCTGGCGGTGGCTGCGCGGCATCCACAACGCCGCCGACCGTACCCTGGCACCGTCGACGGCGTCCGCGACCGCGCTGCACGCGCACGGCATCGAGCGGGTCTGGCTGTGGCGGCGGGGCGTGGACACCGTGCGGTTCGACCCGCGGCACCGCAGCGCCGCGGTACGCCGCGCGCTCGCCCCGGACGGCGAGGTTCTCGTCGGTTACGTCGGTCGGCTCGCCGCGGAGAAGCGGGTGGACCTGCTGGCCCCGATCAGCGCGATCCCCGGGGTGCGGCTGCTGGTCGTCGGTGGCGGGCCGGCCGAGGGGGTACTGCGCAAAGCGTTGCCCGGTGCGGTGTTCCTCGGTCCCCGGCAGGGCGCGCAGCTCGCCCGGCTGTACGCGAGCCTGGACGTGTTCGTCCATAGTGGACCGTACGAGACGTTCGGGCAGACGCTCCAGGAGGCGGCCGCCAGCGGGCTGCCGGTGGTCGCCCCGGCGTCGGGCGGGCCGCTGGACCTGGTCGAGGACGGGCGGACCGGGTACCTGGTGCCGCCGCTGTCGTCCGCCGCGCTCGCCGATGCCGTGGCGACTCTGGTGGCCGATCCGTTGCTGCGCCGTGGGTTCGGTGCCGCGGGCCGGGCGATGGTGCTGGGCCGTAGTTGGCGCGCGGTCGGCGACCAGCTCATCGAGCACTACGAGGCGGTACTCGGTGGCGTCTCGGCACCCCGGATGGCGGTCGCGTGAGAATCGTGCGCCTGGCCAACTTCGTGGCACCGCGGTCGGGCGGCCTGCGGACCGCGATGCGGGCGCTCGGCGAGGGGTACCGTGCCGCCGGGCACGAGCCGGTGCTGATCGTGCCCGGACCGTCCTATGTGGACGAACACACCGAGCAGGGCCGGGTCATCACCTTGCCCGGCCCGGTGATGCCGTTCTGCGGCGGGTACCGCGTGCTGGTCAACCGGCCGCGACTGACCACGTTGCTGACCAGCCTTACGCCGGACCGGCTCGAAGTCTCCGACCGCACGACGCTGCGCTGGACCGGTGCGTGGGCGCGGCGGCACGGGGTACCGGCGGTGATGGTGTCGCATGAGAGCGTGGCCGGGTTGCTGGGGCTGGCCGGGCGGGTGCTGTCCGGTCCGGCGGCGGCACTGGCCGACGTGCTGAACTCGCGCACCGCCAGGCACTACGGCCGGGTGGTGTGCACCACCGACTGGGCGGCGGCCGAGTTCGAGCGGCTCGGCGTGGCGAACGTGCTGCGGGTACCGCTCGGGGTCGACCTCGACCTGTTCTCGTCGGACCGGCGTTCGGTGTCGCTGCGCGACCGGTTCGCGGCACCGGACGAAGTGCTCATCGTCCACTGTGGACGGTTGTCGGTGGAGAAGAAGCCGGAGCGCACGATCGAGGCGGTGGCGCAGTTGCGTTCCCGTGGGGTACCGGCCGTGCTGGTGGTCGCCGGGGACGGGCCGCTGCGCAAGCGGTTGGCCCGGCGCGCGGAAGGGCTGCCGGTGGTGTTCACCGGGTTCGTGCACGACCGGGTGGCGTTGGCGGCACTGCTCGCGAGCGCCGATGTGGTGCTCGCGCCGGGGCCGGTGGAGACCTTCGGGCTGGCGGCTCTGGAAGCGCTGGCATGCGGTACCCCCGTGGTGGTGAGCGGGAGCAGCGCGTTGCCGGAAGTGGTCGGCGAGGCCGGTGTGGCGGTGTGCGGTGAGGACTTCGCGGCCGGCGTGGCGGCGGTGCTGGACCGGCCCGCGGTCGCGCGGCGGACGGCGGCGCGCCGGCGGGCCGAGGAGTTCGGCTGGCCCGCCGCGGTGCGCGGGTTCCTGGCGGCCCACGCGGTGAACGAGCCGGTGCTGCGATGAGTTTGGTGGCGCTCGGGGATTCCATCACCTTGGGGATGGGCGACCCGATGCCCGACGGCGGCTGACGGGGCTGGGCCGCGCTGTTCGGGCTGCCCGGTGCGCTGGCGCGGCCGCTGAGCCGGCGGATCCGTGCGGTGAACGCGGTCGCGGACGCGGCGGCGGCGCGCTACGGCAGCGTGCACTTTGACGCGGCCGGGCATCCGCAGACCTACGACCGTCGCATGTGGAGTGTCGACCGGCTGCACCCGAGCGAGCGCGGGCACCGGCTGGTGGCGCACTCGTACGCCGCGCTGCTCGGGGTACCCGGCCCGGGGCTGGAGCCGGACGGGCTGCCGCCGACCCGGCGGGCGAAGCTGGGCTGGCTGGCGACGAAGGGTACCCGATGGGTGGTGGACCGGTCGACCGACCTGGTGCCGTACCTGGTGGCGATGGCGGCGGCGGAGTGGTGGTACGGACTGCGCGGCACAGGGTACCGCCTCGACGAGGCCGCGGCTCGGGAGACTGCCGCCGCGCTGCGCGCGTTGACCGGTCCCGCTCGGCTTGGGCCGCAACCCGAGCCGCTAGGCTTGGGCCATGGCCCGACCTGATGGACGCGCATCCGACGAACTTCGACCGGTCACGCTGACCCGCGACTGGAGCATGCACCCGGAAGGGTCGGTGCTCGTGGAGTTCGGGCAGACCCGGGTGCTGTGCACCGCGAGCGTCACCGAGGGGGTACCCCGCTGGCGTAAGGGTTCCGGGCTGGGCTGGGTGACCGCGGAGTACGCGATGCTGCCGCGCGCGACGACGACGCGTTCCGACCGCGAGAGCGTGAAGGGTCGCATCGGCGGCCGGACGCACGAGATCTCCCGGCTGATCGGCCGCAGCCTGCGCGCCTGCCTGGATCTGGCCGCGCTCGGCGAGAACTCGATCGTGCTCGACTGCGACGTGCTGCAGGCCGACGGGGGTACCCGCACGGCCGCCGTCACCGGTGCCTACGTCGCGCTCGCCGACGCGGTGGCGTGGCTCGCCGCACAGCACGCGTTGCGCGGTAAGCCGGGCGAGGCGCTGCACCGCTCGGTGTCCGCCGTCAGCGTCGGCATCATCGGCGGCGAACCGCGGCTCGACCTGTGCTACGAGGAGGACGTCGTCGCCGATGTCGACATGAACATCGTGTGCACCGGTACCGGTGACTTCGTCGAGGTGCAGGGCACCGGCGAGCAGGCGGTGTTCCACCGGCGCGAGCTGGACACGCTGGTGGACCTCGGCGCGGCCGGGTGCGCGCAGCTCGCCGTGGCGCAGCAGGCGGCGCTGCGGGCATGAGAGTTCTTCTCGCGACCCGCAACCCGAAGAAGCTGGTCGAACTGCAGCGGATCCTGTCCGGCGTGTCCCTCGTGGGGCTGGACGACGTGCCGCCGTACGCCGAGGTACCCGAGACCGGGCTGACCTTTCCGGAGAACGCGCTCCTCAAGGCGCGGGCCGGGGTGGCCGCCACCGGGCTGCCGACGGTCGCCGACGACTCCGGGCTCACCGTCGATGCGTTGAACGGCATGCCGGGCGTGTTCTCCGCCCGCTGGTCCGGCCGGCACGGCGACGACAAGGCCAACCTGGAACTGGTGCTCGCGCAGGTGGTCGACGTGCCGGATCCGTTGCGCGGGGCGGCTTTCGTGGCCGCGGCCGCGCTCGTGCTACCGGACGGTCGCGAGTGGACGGTCGAGGGCGAGATGCGCGGGCGGCTGGTCCGGGCACCGCGGGGCAGCGGCGGGTTCGGGTACGACCCGATCTTCGTGGCGGCCGGGCAGACGCGCACGAACGCCGAGCTGTCGCCCGCCGAGAAGGACGCGATCAGCCACCGGGGCAAGGCTTTCCGGGCACTGGCGTCGCTGATGACCACCGTATCCGTTTAAGCGAGCGGGCCGACGCGCGCTTCGATCTCGGCGCGCAGTGCGGGGCCGGCGACCAGTCCGCGCGCGGCGTCGAGGGCCGGCGCGAGGAAGATGTCCGGCCCCGGCTCGCCGAGGAGGGCACCGGCGGCGGTCATCGCGACGGCACCGGCCGGCGACGGTGCCAGCGGCGCGCGCAGTTGCAGCCCGCGGACCGCGGCGAGCAGTTCCACCGCGAGCAGGCTGGTGAGGTTGTCCAGGACCGTGCGCAGCTTGCCGGCGGCCGCCCAGCCCATCGATACGTGGTCCTCCTGCATGCCGCTGGTGGGTACCGAGTCCACGCTCGCCGGGCCGGCCAGCCGCCGGTTCTCCGCGACGATCCCGGCGGCGGTGTACTGCGCGATCATCAGGCCGGAGTTCACGCCCGGGTCGGGCGTGAGGAACGGCGGCAGGTCGCGGGACCGGTGCACGTCGAGCAGCCGGTCGACCCGGCGCTCGGCGATCGCGCCGACCTCCGCCGCGGCGATGGCGAGGAAGTCCGCGGCGAAGCCGAGCGGCGCGCCGTGGAAGTTGCCGGTCGACTCCACCCGCCCGTCCGGCAGTACCACCGGATTGTCCACAATGGACACCAGTTCCCGGCCGGCGACGGTGGTGGCGAACTCCAGCGTGTCCCGGGCCGCGCCGGCGACCTGCGGGGCGCACCGCATCGAGTACGCGTCCTGCACCGCGTGGGTCATGTCGTCGCGGTGGCTGTCCATGATGGCCGATCGTTGCAGCAGCCGGTGGATGTTCGCCGCCGACGTGGCCTGGCCGGGGTGCGGCCGGATCGCGTGCAGTTCCGGACGGAACGGCCGGTCGCTGCCGAGCATCGCCTCGATCGCCAGCGCCGCGGTCACGTCGGCCATGGTGAACAGGTGGCCCGCGTCGGCGATGGCGAGCAGCAGCATGCCGAGCATGCCGTCGGTACCGTTGATGAGCGCGAGCCCTTCCTTGCTCGCCAGCGTGATCGGGTGCAGTCCGGCGGAGTGCAACGCCTCCGCGGCCGGGATCCGGGCGCCGTCCTTGGCCAGTACCCAGCCCTCGCCCATGAGTACCAGCGCGCAGTGGGCCAGCGGGGCCAGGTCACCGGAGGCGCCGAGCGAGCCGTGCTCGGGTACCCACGGGGTGATGTCGTGGTTGAGCAGATCCACCAGTGCCTGGGCGACGAGCGGCCGTACCCCGGAATGGCCGAGCGCCAGCGACCGCACCCGCAGCAGGATCATCGCCCGTACCACCTCGCGCGGCATCGGCGCACCGATCCCGGCCGCGTGCGAGCGGATCAGCGCGTGCTGCAGTTCGGTCCGGCGCTCCGGCGCGATGAAGGTACCGGCGAGCGCGCCGAACCCGGTGGACACGCCGTACACCGGCCGGCCCTCGTGCTCGATCCGGTCCACGATGGACCGGCTCCGTAGCAGAGCGTCCACTGTGGACGGTGCAAGCTCGACCCGGGCACCACCCCGGGCGACGGCGGGCACGTCGGCGGCGTCGATGCCGGTCGGCTGGACGGTCACGGTGTGCATGTGAATTCTCCGTTGCGCAGGACGGTGTGCACGAGGGGTACCCCCGGGCGGTAGGCCAGGTGCAGGAAGCTCGGTGCGTCCAGGACGGTCAGGTCCGCCCGGGCGCCGACGGACAGGTGCCCGATGTCGTCGCGGCGCAGCGCGCGGGCGCCGCCGGTCGTGGCGGACCACAGCGCCTCGGCCGGGGTCATCCGCATCTCCCGCACCGCGAGCGCGATGCAGAATGGCATCGAGGTGGTGTACGACGACCCGGGGTTGCAGTCGGTGGCCAGCGCGACCGTCGCGCCGGCGTCGAGCAGGGCGCGCGCGTCCGGGTACGGCGACCGGGTGGAGAACTCGGCGCCGGGCAGCAGCGTCGCGACGGTCTGCGAGCCGGCGAGCGCGTCAACGTCCTTTGTGGACAGATGGGTGCAGTGGTCAGCGCTGGCGGCCTGCAGTTCCACCGCCAGCTGCACGCCGCCGCCCTCGGTCAGCTGGTTGGCGTGGATGCGCGGTCCCAGGCCGGCCTGCATGCCGGCGGCGAGGACGGCGCGCGCCTGGTCGACATCGAACGCGCCGCGCTCGCAGAACACGTCGACCCACTTCGCGTGCGGGCGGGCGGCGTCGAGCATCTCGCCGCAGACCAGCCGGACGTAGGCGTCCGGGTCGGTGCCGTCGGGTACCACGTGGGCGCCGAGGTAGGTGGTCTCCGGCGAGAACTGCGCGGCGATGCGCAGCGACCGGGCCTCGTCCTCGACGGTGAGGCCGTACCCGCTCTTGATCTCCACCGTCGTCGTACCCTGCCGCTGCGTCTCGGCGACCAGCCGTGCGACGTTGTCGTGCAGGGTCTGGTCGGTGGCCCCGCGGGTGGCCGCGACCGTGGTGCGGATACCGCCGCCGGTGTAGGGTTCGCCGGCCATCCGCGCGGCGAACTCCACCGCCCGGGAACCGGCGAAGACCAGGTGTGCGTGGCTGTCCACGAAGCCGGGGACGACCGCCCGACCCTCGACGTCCAGGCGCGCGTCGGTCGGCGGTTGGTGGCTCTTCGCGCCGACCCAGGCGACCCGGCCCTCGTCGATGATGAGCGAGGCGTGCTGCACCGTCCCTTGTGGACCGTGCGTGGTCAGCTCGCCGATGTTGGTGACCAGAAGACTAGTCATAGCAATGCCTTCAGCTCGGCGGATACGTCGAGGTCGCGGTGCCGCCGGTCGACGACGACCGGGCGGCCGTCGACGACCACGTGGGTGACGTCGGCGGCGGTCGCCGCGAACACGGCTCCGGCCAACGGTTGCGTGCCGGCGGTGCGGACGCTGTCGAGGTCGACGGTGACCAGGTCGGCACGGTACCCCTCGGCGATCCGGCCGGCGTCGGTCCAGCCGAGCGCGGCGTGGCCGGTCTCGGTGGCCGCGGTCAGCAGTTCCGCCGCGGTGAAGTGGCCGCGCGTCTCGGTGCGCAGCCGCTCGTCCAGTTCGACGGCGCGGGCCTCCTCGAAAAGGTCGATGACCGCGTGCGAGTCGCTGCCCAGGCACAGCGGTGCGCCGGCGTCGGCCAGCGCCCGTGCCGGACCGATCCCGTCGGCGAGGTCGCGTTCGGTGGTGGGGCAGAAGCAGGCGCGGGTGCGGGTGCTGCCGAGCCGTTCGACGTCTTTCGTTTCGAGATGGGTCGCGTGGATGACCGTCGTGTGCTCGCCGAGCAGCTCGCTGCGGTCCAGGAACTCGGTGGGGGAGCAGCCGTACCACGCCTGGCAGGCCTCGTTCTCCGCGCGTTGCTCGGACAGGTGCACGTGGAACGGATGCTTTCCGGGGTCGAGTACCGCGAGCGCGGCCGCCGGTACCGCCCGGATGGAGTGTGCCGCGTATCCCACAACGGCGTGGGGGCCCGGCTCCAGCGCGCGGACCCGCTCCGCCCAGGCGTTGACCGACCCGTCGCCGAAGCGCCGCTGCGGACCGGTCAGCGGTGCACCGTCCACTGCGGACGACAGGTACAGCGTGTCGAGGAGGGTGACCCGGATGCCCGCCTCCCGGGCGGCGGCCAGCAACGCGTGGCCCATCGCGTTCGGGTCGGCATACCGGGAGCCGTCCGGCGCGTGGTGCAGGTAGTGGAACTCGCCGACGCAGGTGATGCCGGCGAGCACCATCTCGCCGTAGACCGCGCGGGCGAGGCGGTGGTACGAGTCGGGATCCAGGCGCGCGGCGACCTCGTACATCCGGTCGCGCCAGGTCCAGAACGTACCGGCGCCGGTGTGGGTACGGCCGCGCAGGGCGCGATGGAACGCATGGGAGTGCGCGTTGGCCAGGCCCGGCAGGGTGAGCCCGGGCAGCCGGGTGCCGGCGCGGGGCGCACCGGGGGTGACGGAGGCGATCCGACCGTCGCGCACCTCGATGCGCACCTCGTGGGCGGGGGAGTCACCGCCGAGCCAGGCGTAGTCAGCGTGGTAGCTCGTCACCGGCACGCCAACTCCTCCAGTACCGTCGCGAGCGCCTCGACGCCGGCCGCGCAGTCGACGTCGGTGGCGGACTCCTCGGGGGCGTGGGACACGCCGGTCGGGTTGCGGACGAACAGCATCGCGGTGGGTACGTGCGCGGCGAGCACTCCGGCGTCGTGTCCCGCCCCGGTCGGCAGTACGGGCGCGCCGCCGAGGACGGACGCCAGACGGTCGCGCAGCGCGGTGTGGAACTCCACGACCGGCGACGCCGACTCGGCCTCGATGGCGAACCCGGTGCCGTCACGGGTTGCGCGCTCCGTGATGCGCCCCTCGATCGCGGCCAGCAGAGCGTCCACAGTGGACTGATCCGCGGCGCGCGCGTCCAGCCACGCCGTCACCGAGGACGGGATCGCGTTGGTGGCGTTGGGTTCCACGCTCACCCGGCCGACCGTCGCGTGCCCGTCGCGCAACCGCGCCTCCTTGTTCGCCGCCAGTACCGCGAAGGCGAACGTCAGCATCGGATCGTGCCGGTCGGCCATCCGGGTGGTACCGGCGTGGTTGCCCTGGCCGGTGAACTCCATCCGCCAGCGGCCGTGCGGCCAGATGGCGCTCGCCACGCCGACGGGTACCGCCAGCGCCCGGCCCTGCTCGATGTGCAGCTCGATAAACGTGCCGATCCGCGCCAGCCGGTCCGGGTCCGGACCGAGCCCGGACGTGTCGACCCCGGCGGACTTCATCGCC
>Ga0066709_100004328_pt1 | contig 11294 bp, 10 predicted proteins | sample GraSoiAngelo_158_FD_79665 | JGI IMG/M metagenome (GOLD analysis project Ga0066709, IMG submission 79665) | Grasslands soil microbial communities from the Angelo Coastal Reserve, California, USA - 14_1009_16_30cm | ecosystem: Environmental > Terrestrial > Soil > Grasslands | place: USA... | reverse complement strand
CACTGGCAGATGAATAAGGTTTGGGATTACACTCGCAACCACTACGAGCACGAGACCTTCGACTGGGACCATGGTACACCGGGGATGGCCAAGCAGTTGGGATTTCACATGAAGGCCTTTGCCCACCCCTTACCCAAACCGGTTATGTGGCATCACATCGATGTTTATCCTGCTTTTGACGTTTGGGGTTATTCGGTGACCACTGATCGTCATCGCCCCGGGTTTACGGCCTTGGAGAATGTGACCCCATACGGGTTTCGCAGTAGCGTCCGAGAATGGCTGTGGGAGGGGCAATGTATGCCGTCTGTCCGCTTGAGTATCGCTACAGATAACCTTTACATCAAGGATAAGGACTATGAGATTGTGGATGTCAACCGCCGCACTCGGGAAACTCGATTCATAAGACAGAAAGCGGATAACAACGGGCGGTTGCATCTAGAACTCGACGGCGATTGGCAAGAAGTGGGGATCACCACGGTGAATGCGTCTCCAGTGTTGACAATGGCGGGATTTGCCATTCAAAACACTGACTGGGCAATTGCGGGCGAGGGGGTCTCTTTCAAAATAGATCTCTTGAACAAAGGGACTGCACTGGCCAAGAACGTCATCGCAACACTCAGATCCTCCAATCCTGGCGTCACCATCAGCCGGAATCAGATCGCCTTAGGGCAAGTCGCTCCAGGCGAAATACTGTCCCCCGAGACACCTCTACTCTTCCACGTGGAGGACTCGACTCGGGAAATTGTGCAATTTGAGCTGGACCTCAAGGACGAAGCCAATCGAGAGTGGGAGGTTCCGTTCGAGGTAAGACTGTTCCCGAACGTTCCAGAACTTCGGAACGTGCAAATTGCCGATGGGCGCAGGTTTCGAGTGCAAGTGGGCGGCAACCAGACAGAAGAGCGGTTTCTCGGTATCGGCAACGGAGATGGGATAGTGAATCCCGGGGAGTCATGTCTGGTGTTACCGAAAGATCAGGGCGAGTTTCATCTGACCTGTCTGTATACGGGGGATCCTTATGTGAATCCTGCCGGTTTGAACCTGCGCTATTCTGATTACTGGGGAAAGTATGACCATGTGGGTGGCTCCGCCAAATATTCAATGCCAACCGTTGCAGCCAATTGTCCGCCGGGCCACGAGCTTGTATTCTTTGCCGAATACTGGCTTCCCAATGCGCCCGAACACACTATCAGGCGCAGTCTGGTAAGAGCTCGGGTTCAGGGAAAGGATCAGACAGCCCCCCAAGCTCGATGGGCGCAGGTTTCACCAGGAAATCTGCTGGAAGCGCAGCTGATTGAGGGGGGCTCAGTCAAGATTGCCAAAGCCATACTCACTCGCATCGATAAGCCCGCGTTTCGCGTGGAGATTGAACTCAATGACGAAGGAAAAGACGGAGACAGAGCTGCTGGAGATCGCATTTTCAGCGGAACCCTGCCTTATCCGCCAGACGGCACCTACCATGTCCACATTGAAGCTGTCGATGAGTCTGGAAACCAGGGTTCGTCAACCTTCGAGTTGCACAATAACTAGCAACTGGCCCTATATTCATTCATAACCTTCAATCTACCAGCAAACCCATGGGCGAAACCGAGCGAGAATTTTGTTCTGGCATCACGATGGGTTTATTGTGAGCGTGAGCCAGAGCAGTTGGCGTGAAGAGGTAACTTGTTCGTTACCGTCGTCCCTATGGCTTTCTACCTTGTTGCCTAGCTACCGGCGTTTTTGAAGGGATTTTTCCTTGACAAAGTACAGACAAATGTCTATATTGACTTTTGTCTGTATTGACCGAGCAATATTGACGTGCTGGTTTCTTAAAACTTTGTCTGGAGGAGCGAAATGGAGCTCACTGAAAAACAACGAGAAGTCCTCCAATTCATTCAACGCTATTTTGCCAATCAGGGCATTATCCCATCAGTTCGGGAAATTGCCATAGCCTTGGGGAAGTCGGCCCAGGCCATTCAACAGCACATCGAGAGTTTGCGCGCTAAAGGTTATCTGCAGCACCAACCCTCAAAATCGAGAGCCAATGTGCCGGTGCAGTCCACAATTTTCACTTCGGAGCAAATCAACCGAGTTCCCATCCTGGGCCGAGTGCAAGCAGGATTACCGGTACTGGCAGAAGAAAATTTGGAAGGCACGCTGCCGCTACCTCGCGAATGGGCCAAAGATGACCTGGTATTCATCCTGCGGGTCAAAGGAGACAGCATGAAAGAAGCCCACATTTTGCCGGGAGATCTGGCCGTCGTGAGGCAGCAGGCCGACGCGGAGAATGGGGAAATTGTGGTAGCCCGAGTTCACAAAGCAGAGGCGACATTGAAGCGGTTTTACCGACGCGCCAATAAGGTTATCCTGAAAGCGGAGAACCCCAAGTATGATCCCATTGAAGTCGCTGCCGAGGAGGCGGAGGTCATTGGTAAGTTGATTGGGGTGTATCGAAGGTTTGCTTGACTTTGGTTGGTCTGGGATCAACGGCTTTCACGATCGCGTATGACGTATCGGGTTCTTAAACACAACAGGTCAGGTTCTAATAAAATGCCAAATTATCGATCCGGAGGAATCTCATGGCTCTTTTACCGGTGGAAGCGCCCGGCTGGTTAGACCATTTCAAAGCTCAAATCGTTCTGGAAAGTTCAATCATCCGAAAACTGATTCAGTGGGGGTTCACCGAGTCTGCCTTCGACATCTACAAGAAAATTGAGGAGCGATTTAATGATGCCCTGGAATCCCAAACGTATCGAAGGTCTTCGTTGGATTTCTATTTGCCCGAAGAGGATAAAATCCGGATCCGGGAAGTTCTGAGGCAGTACTACGTCAAAACACGCGAGATCCCGCGTCGCCGGGGCTGCCGGGAATTATTGCAAAACGGGTTGCTGACTGGATTCGAAGAGTTAAGTGCGCAATTGGTGCAGCTTTATGAGCAACATCTCCAGGATCCGGCCCTGATGCAGGACACTGAAAAAGTGGCTAAGCCTTGCAGTTCTTCGCGCCAGCCCCCAGACCAGGCTTCTGCCGGCGTCGTCGCTCCCGGCAAGACCCCTGGCTCCGTCAATGTACAGGCGACTTTAAACTACCTGCAGCGAGGGCTCCAACATGTTGAGCTTTTCAATTCTCTTTAAAGATCTTTTGTCGTCTTTTCGTGGTAATGAAAATAATTCCTCCGAGAGCCAAAACCACAGAACAGGAGCCAACCATGAGAGGAGAGAGATATGGGCGCAAGTCGGGAAATGATTGATGCCGTGAAGTCAGGTGACGTGGCCAAGGTGAAAGCGCTGCTTGAGACGGATGCCGCCCTGGTCAATGCTCAGGCTGAGAGCGGCGAGTCAGCCATCCTCCTAGCGACCTACTACGGCCGCAAGGAGGTGGCGGAGGTGCTACTTGCAACCGGGGCGGAGTTGGATATCTTTGAAGCCTCAGCCGTTGGCCATGCGGGCCGCATCACGGTGCTTTTGAGAGACCATCTTGCGCGGGTAAACTCGTATGCGTCTGACGGCTGGACTCCCTTGCATCTAGCGGCCTTTTTCGGTCATGCTGAGGCTGCAAAAATTCTGGTGGCCCAGGGCGCCAATGTCGAAGCGCTGTCCAGGAACAGTACCGCTAATACGCCCCTCCATGCAGCCGTGGCCGGCCGTAAAACAGATCTAGTAAAGCTTTTGCTTGACAGTGGAGCCAATGTCAACGCCCAGACCGGGAATGGCTGGAGGCCACTACATCTGGCCGCCCATGGAGGTCACAAAGAGTTGACGGAAACGCTTCTGGGCAAAAGCGCCGAAGTGAACGCCAAGAATGGCGAAGGACAAACACCGCTGACCATCGCTATAGAAAAGAGCTACGAAGGGGTTGCCGATTTGCTTCGCCAGCATGCCGGGACAACTTAGATCTTGCGTCTGTTTAGGGTTTCCCAAGTCGCCAGATGCTGCAAGAGGGTTAAGCTGGAAGAAACAAATCAATGTCAGGCAATTCTCAAAAAGCTGGAATCTTTATCGGATCCGCGCGCAGTGGCAGGCGTGGTACAGTTCGGAATTAACCCCAGCAACACCTATGGAGTTTCTATTCCCAAGTTGAGAGAGCTGGCCCGGCAAATCGGCCGCAATCATCGGCTGGCTCAACGACTCTGGTCTTCGGGCGTCCACGAAGCACGGATGCTGGCCGCCTTGATTGATTCTCCCGAAAGAGTCACTGAGCAGCAAATGGAAAGTTGGGTCAAAGATTTTGACTCCTGGGATGTTTGCGACGGATGCTGCGGGAATCTCTTCGACAAAACGGAGTTTGCCTATTCGAAGGCAGTTGCCTGGAGCAAGCGTCCCGAAGAATTTGTCAAAAGAGCCGGGTTTGTCTTGATGGCTCAGTTGGCTGTTCATGATAAAGAGGCGAATGACAGGAAATTCGACAATTTTTTTTCGATCATTCGAAGAGAGGCAACGGATCATCGCAACTTCGTAAAAAAAGCGGTAAATTGGGCTCTGAGGCAAATTGGAAAACGGAACCGCCATCTGAACCAATTGGCCGTTGAAACAGCCAAGGAAATTCGAAACATTGATTCGAAAGCTGCGAAGTGGATCGCAGCAGATGCGCTGCGGGAGTTAACCAGTGCGGCGGTTCAAATGAGACTCCGTGGGCGAGATTCTCTACCATAGGCCACTGGCAGTTTCTTATTGCCTACTGCTTTTTTGCCTCGGTTATCCTGGGATCAAGGCCACCAGGCGATTTCAATAGCCCGGCTTGGATCAGATGCTGAAAATCTTCAAGCAAGGGTTTCTGCCAAGGCCTCCGCCCATGATGACAAGGTCGGCGATTTATCTTCCTGGCCCCCTCTTGCTCGCCATTACTTTCTTCGCATTCTGATACAGAGCCTTCGCTTGAGGAAGGACTTCCAGCGCCTTGGCGACCTGTGGGTCGCCTTCTAAAAGCACCTTTTGAGCCTCTTCCTGCGTGAATCGGGCTAGAAAGTATTCGTACCTGATCTGACGTTTTATGAAGTCGAGGTTTTCGCTGAATTCTGTTTCCCGGTATGCGACCTCATTAGAATTAAGGAAGTGCCTAAAATCATTGAGGAGGGTATCATTCACTTCAAACCCTTTGTCCAAAGGTGAATGACTGACATTGTAATTGCGAACAAAGGTAAAGATATAAGACTTACTTAAGAGCAAGGTTTGAAACTTGTTGAGTTTGGGAACTTCGATTTTTACGTCGGGAGCGATCCCACCGCCTCCGAAAACTTCACGTCCACTGTCGGTGTACCTAATCTCCGTCGGAGTCGTTTCTCTTCCTTTATTGTAATAATAGTCGTAATAAGACTTATGGGCATAATCCCTTTGTATAAGCCGGCCGCTAGGCGTATACCATTTGGCTGTGGTCAAGGAAACCCCAGCACCCTGACTTAGAGGAAAAACAGTTTGTACCAGACCTTTCCCAAAGCTAGTCTCCCCGACAATCAAGCCACGATCGTGGTCTTGAATTGCCCCCGCCACAATTTCAGAAGCGCTGGCACTCCCGCTATTGATGAGCACAACCATGGGAACATAGGGTCCTTCTGTTCCCTTGGTGGCCGGATACCGATGATTGGCGCTCGAAATGCGGCCCTTGGTGATTAATACGTCCTGACCATTCTTGAGAAATTTGTCGGCCACCGCGATGGCTGCCTGCAAATAGCCGCCAGGATTGCTTCGCAAGTCCAGAATCAAACCTTCCAAGTCCGAGCCGAGTTTTCTCAAACCATCCGCGATTTCTTTCTCGGTAGTTTCAGTAAAAGTGTCAACGCGAATATAGCCGATTTTCGGTCGCAGAAAGAAAGTGAAAGGAATACTGTAGTGGGGAATTTCGTCCCGGACGATGGAGAATTCCAATAATTCAGAGATCCCCTCTCGTTGTACCGAAATATTTACAGTGGTTCCTTTCGGCCCACGTAATTTGTCGACGACATCCTGGATAGAAAGGCCATCGGTTGATTTGGCTTCGATTTTGGAAATAATGTCGCCTGAGCGGATACCCAATCGATAGGCGGGAGTACCAGGAATAGGAGAAATCACAGTAGGTTTGCCATTTCGAATCGCAATGGTGATGCCGAGCCCATAAAAGTTTCCGCGCTGGTCTTCGCGAAATTGACTGAAGCTCTTGGGATCAAAAAAATTTGAATGCGGATCCAAAGTTTTTAACATGCCCCGAATTGAATCATAAACCGTTTTCTGTGGATCAACATCATCTGCGTAGTTCTCCTCTGCCAGACTGAGAACTTCAGAGTAGGTTTTTAACAGCTCGTTAATATCTTCTGAAGATTTTGAAGTGGCCTGGACCCGATTCCCCCAGAATCCACCGACCAGAGAAGCCAAAACGATGACCGCTAATATATAGGTTAAAGAATGGTATCTTTTCACAGATCTCTCCCGCTGAAAGTTCAAGCCGGAAAAACTATAACATCCGAAAATGGCAAAGTAAATTGAAAACTGACAACACCAGTACGCCTCAGGACCCCATAGTCATAGACTCCTAGCAGCTCGACCCTGCCTGATCGCTTGACTTTGGGTTGGGTCTCAATTAATATGCGATTATCCTTAGGAGGATCAAGATGGGTTCAATTGGAGTTCCCGAGTTAATCATTATCTTCGTTGTGGCTTTAATCGTCTTCGGACCGCGTAAACTTCCAGAGCTAGGTAAATCTTTGGGAAGAGGTTTGGCCGAATTTCGCAGGGCCTCAAATGAGCTGAAAGCCACGTTAGAAGAGGAAGTTCGTGCCATTGAATCAGAACCCCCTTCGACTTTCCATACCGAGACCGAGTCTAAATCCAGCTCAAAATCTACTGCTGAAATGAATGTGGATGGGCATTGATGACGAGGATGAGCTAGAGACATCCGCTAAGATGTCCTTTCTCGATCACCTCGAGGAACTTCGACACCGACTCATCGTTTCCCTCTCGGCGGTGGGAATTGGGTTTTTGGTTTGCTGGGCCTATTCCGGGCAAATCTATAATTTCCTGGCTGTCCCCATCACTCAGCACTTAAACGGTCGAAAACTAGTTTTCACAAATCCTACCGACCCCTTTACCATATACATGAAGGTCGCCCTCATCGCAGGGATATTCCTCACCTCACCCATCATTTTGTGGCAGGTATGGCTCTTTATCTCTCCGGGATTGTATGCCCGCGAAAAGAAGTTTGCCTTGCCCTTCATTTTCTCTTCCAGCTTCCTTTTCCTGCTGGGTGGAGCCTTCGCCTACAAGATTGCATTTCCTATGAGCCTGAAATTTCTCCTGAGTGTTGGCCAATCGTTTGAAGCCATGGTCACAATCAATGAGTATTTGGATCTGGCATTGGCGGTGATTTTGGGCTGTGGGATAATTTTCGAGATTCCGATTGTCATTTTTTTTCTTTCGATTTTCGGCATTGTCAGCGCTCGTTTCCTGCTGAAGAACCTCCGTTACGCCATACTAGTTATTTTTATTGTGGCCGCCGTCATAACGCCAACAACCGACATCCCAAACATGATGGTTTTCGCCATGCCCATGTTATTGCTGTACATAGTTGGCATCGTGATCGCCTGGATTTTTGGAAAGAAGCGTTAGGCCGATGAAAATTAGACTCCCCCAACCAAGTAAAATTCCTCAATCCTAAGATTCGTGATCACTTTGGGGTTTCAATTCTCTTGCAAACCTGATTCAATGAATTGTTCATCTATTTTTCGACTATTGGATGAGTCCACCTGTGACGATAGAAATGATGAATTCCCTAGGGGGGTATCCAATGAGAAAAATCAGCTTTCTTGTAGTGACGGTAATGTTACTTCTCGCCAGTGTGAAATTCTTGGAGGCTTCCAAGGTAGGGATCGCGCCTGAACGAATTCAATTGATAAAGGAAATTCAAAGTAGACTGAATGTATCCTTCCAGTGCGAATTTTCGGTCTCTATCGGTCAAACGAGAAAGTATGCGATGGCCAATAGTTCCGGGATTATTATTGTTGACAGCTCATTCCTCCAAACCGCCGACAGGAGCAGTATCTTTTTCGCTATAGCTCATGAGTATGCTCACGCCTATTTACAACACGATGTTCGCATGCTCGAACAGTTACTGGCGACCAATCATTCCCAGTCAGGCTCAAGTAAGTTGCTTGAAGTGAGACGACAGTTCGAAAAGGAAGCTGATGGGATTGCCGCGCGAAAAGCCAAACAAATGGGCTTTGCAATTGAGGCCTTGGTCGATTTTATTCTCGCCGGCCCCGACCCGGAAAAGGGGATTCCCCCTGAAAATCGCGTCTATTCCAAACCTCGGGAACGGGCCGACTATATTCTGGCAGTCTACCAGTCTAGTTAACCAGCGGCACTTTATCGCTTCATCCGTCTTTGGGTTCCTGGTCACTAAGCATCTCAGCCCTATCCCAATCCCACCGTATTTCCAAAACGACTAATGCAGGGCTTCGAAAATCAGGGGCCTTTTCGTTTGAACCAGATGAAAAAATTCTCACCAACCCTGTAATTTTTTTCTAGTTACAGCACCATCTAGCTTTTCAACTCCACGGCTAGCTCCCCGAACGTTGTTCATTATCTATAGATTGGACGGAGATGAGCGGGAACCGGAATTTGGCAGGGGCCGTGCTCGATGGGGCAGACAGACAGCACGAGTTGTTGAGCATTCAAGGGCTAGAGCATGAAATTCTCGCTCCGTCTCTAAAAATTTCGATTAACTATCCAACCAAAGGAGGGGGACTATGTCACCCAAAATCAAAGGGAGTTTGCTACTCAGTGTCACTATGGCACTGGCCTTGTTTCTTGAGACCGGTTGCGCCACCAAGAAGTATGTTAAACAGCAGATTGATCCTGTGAGTGGTAGAGTTGACGAGCTCACAGAGGTCAGCAAGAGGAATGAGAACTCAATCAAGGATGTCGACAGCAGGGCCCAGTCCGGAATTCAATCCGTTCAGGCCAAAGCCAATGAAGTGGATCAGAAAGCTGCTGCCGCTGATCAGAAGGCCCTAGAGGCTCAGCAGATGGCGAAGAATGCCGACTCCAAAATCGGAACAGTAGAAACCAATCTTAATCAAAAGATCGGCAACATTGATAGCTACAAACCTGTTGAGAATGCCAGTGTCAAGTTCAAATTCAATCATGCCGATTTGAGTGACGAGGCCAAGGCGACCCTGGACCAGCTAGCCGCCAAGGTCAAGGATTCCAAAGGATATGTCCTGGAAATTCAGGGCTTCACAGACAAAATAGGCTCGGAAGACTATAACCTGTCACTAAGCCAGAAACGATCTGAGAGTGTGCTGCGTTATCTTTCCGAGAACCATCAGATCCCCTTATTCCGGATGTTCATTTTGGGATTGGGTGAGTCTAAACCAGCAGACGACAATAAAACTCGAGCTGGACGAGAAGCCAATCGACGGGTTGAGATTACTTTGCTTAAGAGCGAAGTCGAAAGCATGGGTGCGAAGTAACACGAGTCTTTGCCTTGTTTAATTTGTAAAGCCGTTCAGAAAGCTAGGCGGGTCGCCGGTAAGGAGGCCCGCCTATTTTTTTCTCCAAAGGTGCTCCTTTTTGCTCTTCATATTGGTAAAACTCACTCCAATGGTGGTGATTCGTTTCTTTCCCCTATTTTTTCTCAGGCCGCTCCAGATTATGCCGTACTTTCCTAAATGGCCATTGATCTGAAGAGCTTACAAGACAAAGACCTTCCCTTGATCCCTTCGACTTGTATACTGGCGTCCAAAGATGCCTCAGCCTCAACGCAACAGCCTTAAAGGTCAAACTGGCAGCGCGGGCCAGGATAGGGAGCTTCCGAATTAGCTCGTTGGAATCCAGTCAATTTTGTTCTAAGATTTTCTAGATGAAGGGGGTAGCAGCGCTCTATGGGTGTAGTCTCGGCCAAAAAACCCGGAGGTTTCAAACCATGGTGAACAGAGCACGGGTGAAAGAGGACCTCAATCTCAACAATATTGTGTCTCATCAGTTTGACAAGGCAGCACAACACCTGAGAATTCACGAGGGACTGCTTCGCCAAATCAAAGCCTGCAATGCAGTTTATTTTATCCAGTTTCCAGTGAGGTTTGGGAATCGCTATGAAGTTTTCTACGGGTGGAGAGCAGAACACAGCCATCACCGCAAACCGGTAAAAGGGGGTATTCGCTACAGTGAAATGGTGAACCAGGATGAGATTATGGCTTTGGCGGCCCTCATGACTTATAAATGTGCCATTGTGGATGTTCCTTTTGGGGGAGCCAAAGGTGGAATCCACTTCAATCCAAAGCAATATACAGAAGAAGAAGTTGAAAAAATTACCCGTCGATACACGGCTGAATTGATTCACAAAGGGTTCATAGGTCCGGGAGTGGATGTACCGGCCCCTGATGTCGGTACGGGAGAGCGAGAGATGGCCTGGATCGCTGATACCTACGACGCTTTTCATCCAGGTGGAATTGATAATTTGGCCTGCGTCACCGGTAAACCAGTGACTCAAGGAGGCATTCACGGACGCAAAGAAGCTACCGGGCGTGGGGTTTTCTATGGAGTTCGAGAGGCCCTCGGCTACGGAGAGGATTTAGAGGGTTTAGGGCTCAGCTCTGGATTGAGGGGGAAAAAAGTTGTCGTTCAGGGTTTGGGGAATGTTGGTTATCATACGGCCAAATTCCTTTCAGAAGAGGGCGGGTGCAAAATCGTTGGGGTCAGCGAGGTGAATGCAGCAATCTATGATCCAAACGGATTAGACATCACAAAGCTCGTACAGCACCGCAAGCGCAAAGGGACGCTTCTCAACTTTAGAGGCACTCAAAATCTTTCCCGGCCCGAGGATGTCTTAGAGTTAGACTGTGACATCCTGGTGCCGGCTGCGCTAGAAAACCAGATAACTCTGGGCAATGCCAAGAGAATCAAAGCAAGGATTATTGCTGAGGCAGCCAACGGTCCAACAACTCCCAAGGCAGAACAAATCTTGCTGAAGAAAGGGGTATTCATTATTCCAGATATCTTTCTCAATGCCGGGGGCGTAACTGTTTCATATTTCGAATGGGGAAAAAATCTGTCCCATATGCGATATGGGCGTATGCAGAAACGACTGGAGGAAATTCACACCGAGAATTTGTTGCATTCCACTGAAAATCTTATCAACCGCAGGTTTTCGGAAAGAGAGCTCCATCAGTTGGCAAGGGGGCCGGAGGAAATTGATATTGTCAACTCGGGCTTAGAAGGGACTATGATTGCAGCTTATCGCGAAATCCGTGAGGCCTTGAAGCGTCACAAAAGAATTAACGATCTGAGAACAGCAGCTTATGTGCTCGCCATCCAAAAGGTTGCCAGGACATACATGGAGCTAGGGGT
>Ga0066709_100004327_pt1 | contig 11294 bp, 10 predicted proteins | sample GraSoiAngelo_158_FD_79665 | JGI IMG/M metagenome (GOLD analysis project Ga0066709, IMG submission 79665) | Grasslands soil microbial communities from the Angelo Coastal Reserve, California, USA - 14_1009_16_30cm | ecosystem: Environmental > Terrestrial > Soil > Grasslands | place: USA... | reverse complement strand
CGAATCGAGCGGTCGCTCGTGAAGCGCGCGCACACGGACACCGGCGAGCCGGCCGAGGACAATCCCGCCAACCTCGGCTCGGACCTCTATCAGGACGAGCTCGACGAGGGTCTGGCCGACGACCTACGCGAGGATCTCGCTGCGGTCGAGCGGGCCGAGGCCCGTCTCGCCGCCGGGACCTACGGGCTTTCGATCGAGAGCGGCAAGCCGATTCCGGACGAGCGCCTCGAGGCGCAGCCGACGGCCGAACGGACGGCCGAAGAGGCAGCCCACTGACGGCCGCCGGCTAGCGGGCCACGCGCGATCGAGCCGCTGCTGAATACGAGTCCGCGCTCGTCGGCGCCACTCGCGGGACACCAGCGGCCGCGTACGCATCATCCTCGTCGAGGGTCTCGTGCTCGAGAAGCGCGGCCGCAAGCGAATCGAGCTTGCCTCGATTTTGCTCGAGCAGTGCAGTGACCTCTTGATGCGATTCCTCGACAATGCGCCGGACCTCCGTGTCGACGAGCTTCTGCGTGTCCGGCGAAACCTCGGCGGCACCCGGCAGGAAGGGCCCCTGGCCGTCGCGAGGTATCACCGCAATCGGGCCGATCGCCGAGCTCATGCCCCAGCGGCCGACCATCTGGCGGGCGATCTCCGTGAGCTGCTGGATGTCCGATTCGGCACCGGTGCTCGTCTCGCCGTAGACGATTTCCTCCGCGACGCGGCCGCCGAGAGCAACGTTGATCCTCGCCTTGACCTCGGGCTGCCGATAGTTGAAGCGGTCACTCTCTGGGGCCGCGAACGTCACGCCGAGAGCAAGTCCGCGCGGGATGATCGAGATCTTGCGCACCGGGTCGGCGCCTTCGGTCAGCATGCCGACGATCGCGTGACCACCCTCGTGATAGGCGGTCCGGCGGCGGTCTTCGAGGCTCATCATCACCTGTCGTTCCGCGCCGAGGACGATCCGCTCGAGAGCGTCGGTGAAATCGGATTCGTCGACGACCTCATGGCTCCGCCGTGCCGCGAGGAGCGCGGCTTCGTTGACGAGATTTGCGAGGTCCGCCCCGACCATGCCGGGCGTCGTCGACGCGATCCTGCCGAGGTCGACGTCGGGCCCGAGAGGCACGCCGCGCGTGTGCACCTTGAGGATCGCCTCTCGGCCGGCACGGTCGGGAGGCTGTACCGCGACCCTGCGATCGAACCGACCGGGTCGAAGTAGGGCCTGGTCGAGGACATCCGGGCGGTTGGTCGCGCCGATCACGATCACGTTTGTGGAGGAGTCGAAGCCGTCCATCTCGGTCAGGATCTGATTCAGGGTCTGCTCGCGTTCGTCGTTGCCACCGCTGAAGCCTGCGACTCCGGAGGTGCGCGACCGGCCGATCGCGTCGAGCTCGTCGATGAAGACGATTGCCGGGGCCGCCTCCTTCGCCTGGGTGAACAGGTCACGCACGCGCGACGCCCCGACACCGACGATCGCCTCGACGAACTCGGAGGCGGCCAACGAGAAGAACGGCACGTCCGCCTCGCCCGCGACCGCCCGCGCGAGCAAGGTCTTCCCGGTGCCGGGTGGGCCCGAGAGGAGCACGCCGTGCGGAATCCGGCCACCGAGCTTTCGGTACCTCTCCGGATGACGCAGGAAGTCGACGACCTCTGTCAGCTCCGCCTTCGCTTCGTCGATGCCCGCCACGTCCGCGAACGTGACGCGGTCGCCGGTCGGCTGGTATCGGCGTGCACGCGAGCGGCCGAACGATCCCAGAACGTTCTGAACGTTTCCTGCTCGCCGCATCAACCAGAACAGCAAGAAAATGAACAGAAGAGTCGGCCCGAAACCGAGCAGCAGGTTCTGCCACCACGGTGCTCCGGTATCGAGCGGCTGGGCGTTCACGACGACGCGTTTCTCCTGAAGCAGCTTCGACAGGGCGTCGTTGTTGGCGAACGCGGGGATCTCCGTTTGGAACTTCGTCGTCGGCTTGCTTCCCGCGTACTGCTCCTTCTGCGTGAACGTGCCCTGAATCGCCGTGCCCTTGGACGTGATCATTTTCACGTGGCCGGCTTGCACCTGTTCGAGGAAGAACGGGCTGTACGGAACGCGAACGCGTGACGTCGGCTGGTTCGCTCGCGAGCCGAGGTAGAAGTTCAGGACCAGAAGCCCGAGTGCAAAAATGATCCAGCGCCTGTCGAAGCGAAAGCCTGGCCGCGGCGGCGACGGCGACGGCGAGGATCCGCGAGACGACGGCGGCGCGTTCGCCTGCTGACGCTGAGCGTCGCGGGCCGAGGGCTCGTTCGGCGTGCTCACCCGTCCATCTTGCTCTCCCGGGCGGGGCTAGGCAAACGACTCCGACCGGCGGCGGGCCGCGTTGCGGAGGATCCCCCACCGTGGGCCGCAGCGAGGGCACATCGGCCTATCGATGCCTGCGAAGCAGTGCCGGCGGGGCAGCTTTTTTGTGTTCTGCTGGCCGCGGATCGTCGAGACGGACCGCACACTGTGAATCAGGTCGCAGTTCCGCCAAAACGCGACAGCTAAGAGTTGACGCGGCGTGTTTTCACAAACAACAATTTTCGGCGCTCATCGGTCGTCCGAGGCAGTGGCGTTTTCGGCCTGCGACCCTCCGGGTTAATGGGCGCTGAGGACAGAGATCTCGCGCGAGTAAGAACGGCTGCGCGCGGCTGTCGGCTCACTCGCGCTCGAGGTCGTTGGTGAGCGCATCCCTCAACTTGAACAGACCCTCGCCGAACTCTTCCCCTCCAAGCCCATTCATCCATTGCGCTAGCACCTCGATCACGGCGACCTTCTGCGTGTGCGTGAAGGTAACGCTGGTGCTCGCATTTGCCGACACGGCGATCGTCTCCTCAGCCGGTTGAGCTAAGGCGACCCGTCGCAGTCGTTCGCGCAGCTCGCCGGCTTCCCGATCGCTCAGCTCGATCATCCCGCCGCTCGTCCGGATCCTCAACACGAGTGCGACCCCGCCATGGCCAAGACAAGGCTACGCAGAAAGACCGCGAGTGCGCGATCCCCTCCATCTTCCAGAGCAGGGCGCACGGCCCTACAGCTATGCCCCCAGCCAAGCTCAGACCGAGGCGACGACACTGACCGCCCGTGCCTGCGGACCCCTCTGACCAGCCTCGACTTCGTACCCCACCTTCGCCCCCTCGGCCAGGCTCTAGTACCCCTCGCCACTGATCGCGCTGTGATGGACGAAGACGTCCTCGCCCCCATCAACCTGCTTTGGCGGTAGGGGACCGCGTTTTGACGTTTAGCCTCGGCTCGAGCGACGTCGTCTCTGCGAGCGCGCCAAGCTCACGAGTGGTTCGACCTTCCATTCCGCGGGCTTGTCGGTGAGCTGCGCGGCTCGCTCAGCCCGACGCGGATGACGATGAACTCGGTGGAGCTCTACCGGATGCTCTCGGCCGAGGTCGGGCTCGCGACGGGCTGGCGCGAAGTCGCCCACCAGCCGGTAAAGGATCGAGCAGCCGCCGACACCTCAGCCGAATGACGACGGCCCGCACCCTAGACGCAAGCGCTCTCCGGAAGCGCCCGCTCCGCGCAGCCGCAAGGCGCCCACCCTCCCGCTCGGCGTGCCGGTCGCTGAGCTGCTCGCCGCCGCCGCGCGGGACGCGGACACGTTGGGCTCGCCGTCGAGCGAAACCCTGAAGTTGCTCTTCGTGATCGCCTCGGAGCGGCTCGGCTTCGACCGCCTTCCCGGGGGGCCACGCCTGCTCCAGGATCCGCTCGAGCCGCATGGGTGATCTAGCGCCCAAGCGCTCGCTATCCGAGGCTGAGGAGCCCGATACCGACGGCGACGGCAACCGCCCCCGCCATCCGCACCCAGCCGACGCGCTCCTTCAGGAAAATGCCCGCGAGCGCGGTGGCGATGATGACGCTCGTCTCGCGGACGGCTGCGACCGAAGCTGCGGGCGCGCGCTCGAGCGCGGCGAGCACGAGCGCATAGGCGCCGAACGTGGCGATGCCGGCAACGATGGCCGCCGGGTTGGTCTCGGCCCGGAGCGCGGCCACTCCATTGCGCCGGGCGACCGCGGCCGCATAGGCGATCGCCGGCGGCGCCATCGTCAGCTCGAGGTAGGAGACCGGGGTCGCATAGCGGATGCCGTACTTGTCGATAAGCGTGTAGGCGGCGATGCAGCAGCCGATCGTGAGGCCGAATGCGGCGCCTCCGCGCTTCAGACCGTGCCGGAAGCCACGGACGAACACGATCCCGCCGGCGACGAGGGCGACGCCTGCCGCTTGCTGCCACGACGTCGAGGCGCGTAGGCCGGCGACGGCGACGGCGAGGACGAGCACCGGTGCCGATCCTCGCGCGATCGGATAGACGACCGAGAACTCGGCACGCCGGTACGCAGCGGCCAGCAACGCGAAGTAGACGAGCTCGAAGGCGGCGCTACCAACGACGTACGGCCACACGCCCCCGTCGACGTGCCAGAAAGCGGCGGCCGGGAAGGCAAACGCGGCGACGGCGACGACGAGCGCGACGGCGGTCGCCGCTTCGATGTTGCGTGCATGTGCGAGCAGGAGGTTCCAGAGCGCGTGAACGAACGCGGCGGCAAGCGCAAGTGCGAGAGCCGTCAGAGGCACTCGCCGACGATAATGCGCGGCACTTGCCCGTGCGAGCCGTCATCTTCGACTTCAACGGGACGCTTTCGCACGACGAGCCGATCCTCTGCGAGATCTTCTGCGACCTCTTCGCCGAGTACGGGCGGCCCTTGTCCGCCCAGGAGTACTTCGACGAGCTTGTGGGCCTGTCCGACCCGGAGATCGTGCGTGCGTGGCTCGGTCGCGACCACCCGTCCGTGGACGAGGTGATCGAGCGTCGGATCGAGCGGTACAAGGAGCTGGTCGCCGACGGGTCGAGCGTCCCATTCCCGGTGCGTGAGGCCGTGCGCTACGCCTCGGAGCGAGTGCCTGTCGCGGTCGTCTCGGGCGCGGCCCGTGAAGAGATCGAGCCGGTGATCGCGGCCGCTGGCCTCACGGCGAGGATCAGCACGATCGTCGGCGCAGAGGACGTGGCGAACGGGAAACCGGACCCGGCGGGCTACCTGCGGGCGCTCGCGCTCCTCCACGGCGGTCTCAACGCGAGCGATGTGGTCGTCTTCGAGGACACGGAAGCCGGCGTCGCCTCGGCGAAGGCGGCAGGAATGCGCTGCTTCGCCGTGCTCGGCACGCTCCGCGCGGACCGACTCGCGGCGGCGGACGAGATCGTTCCTGCAATCGACGTCGAGCTGATGCAGCGTCTGCTCGGGTGATGTGACGCCGCTCGTCATCGCCCACCGCGGCGCCTCGTGGGACGAGCCGGAGAACACGCTCCCGGCGTTCCGGAAAGCGATCGAGCTCGGCGCCGACTATGTCGAGTTCGATGTCCACGCGACGAGAGACGGCAGGCTCGTCGTCGTGCACGACCGGCCCCGACCGTCCCGCGCGTACCCGACGCTCGAGGAGGTGCTCGAGCTGACCGCCGGCCGGATTGGCGTGATGGTCGAGCTCAAGCATCCCTACCGCTACCGGCGCTACGACGTAGTCGGGCGGACGCTCGAGCTCGTCGACGACGACGCGGTGATCCTCTCGTTCGAGCCGGGAGCGCTCCGTACGGTTCGCCGGCTCCGCCCGGGACTGCGGACGATCCAGCATGTCGGCTTTGGCGTCTCGATCAGGAGTGCCGCCGGCGCCTGGGCGGTTGGTTTCGCAAATGGGGCCGCGACGCCGCACGCGGTTGCGCGCGCGCGTTCCGCCGGTTTCGCGACGACGGTCTACACGGTCAACGAGCCGGCACGCATGCTCGAGCTGGCCGCTCTCGGCGTGACCGGGATCTTCACCGACCGCCCCGATCTTGCCCGTCGGACGCTGGCTCCTCGCTGAGGCTGAGCAGTCGGGTGCCCGCCACCGGCACGTGAGCGACGACTCTGGACCCGATTGGCAGCGCCGCCGCACGGGCGGTCGACATGTCCGCGATCAGCTCGGCGTCCGGGGCGATGACCTTCAGCCGCGTGACCGGGCCGAGGAAGGTCTGCGTAAGCACCTCGCCACTCAGCGTGTTCTCGCCGGCAGCGCCGCCGTCGGTCGAAGCCTCCAGCTCGAGCAACTCGGGCCGGACGAGCACGAGCACGCGCTCGCCCCTCGTGCGGCCCTGCGCGGCATCGACGGTGAGGCGCGTGCTCCCGTGCTCCACCTCGCCACGTTCGCCGTCCACGACGACCGCTTCGAGCCGGTTCATCGTCCCGATGAACTCCGCGACGAACGGCGTCGCCGGGGCGCTGTACATCTCCGCAGGCGTTCCCAACTGCTCGACCCGGCCCGACGACATGACGGCCACGTGGTCCGAGATGGAAAGTGCCTCCTCTTGGTCGTGCGTTACGTAGAGCGTCGTGATTCCGAGCTGGGTCTGAATGCGCCTGATCTCCTCGCGCAGCTGCACGCGGACCTTTGCGTCGAGCGCCGACAGCGGCTCGTCCAGCAAGAGGACGCGCGGCTCGATCGCCAACGCGCGCGCGAGCGCGACGCGCTGCTGCATGCCGCCGGAGAGCTGGTGCGGATAGCGCTTGCCGGCGTGCCCGAGGCCGACGAGCTCGAGCAGCTCGCTCACGCGCTTCCGCCGGGGGGCCCGCCTGTTCTTCCGGATACGCAGGCCGAACTCGACGTTCTGCTCGGCAGTCATGTTCGGGAAGAGGCTGTACGCCTGGAAGACCATCCCCATGTCGCGACGGCTGGGCGAGACGCGTGTGAGGTCCTTCCCGTCGACGACGATCGAGCCCGAATCGGGACGGTCGAAGCCGGCGACGAGGCGGAGCGCCGTCGTCTTCCCGCACCCGGAGGGCCCGAGCAGGGACAGGAACTCGCCCGTCTCGAGCTCGACCTGGATCCCGTCCAGCGCGACGACCGGGCCGAACGCCCGCCGCAGCTCCCGGAGCTCGAGGTACGCCATCAGCGGGCCGCGGCCACCTGAGCGGGCCGTGACCGGCCGCGACCGACGAAAAGGAGTGCGAGCATCGCGGCCCAGACGATGAGGAAGCTGAGCAGCGAGAGCGCCGCCGCCTCATACGGCTGCCCCTCGTTGATGACCTGGATGTACGGCGGGAAGGTCTTGAACGCGGAGAGGCTTGCGATCGTAAACTCGCCCATCACGATCGCGAGAGTAAGGAAGGAGCCGCCGAGCGCCGCGACCCGAATGTTCGGGAGGATCACCCGCGTCAGTGTCGTCCGCCAGTTCGCGCCGAGGCTCTGCGAAGCCTCGGTCAGCGTGTGCAGGTCGATGGAGCGGAAGCCGGCGTCCAGTGCGAAGTACATGTACGGAAACGCGAGGATCACATACGCGGCCGCCAGGAAGCCGTACGGCTTGTCGTAGAACCACGACGGTGCCCCCTTGTAGAGATTCAGGAGGCCGACCACGAGGACGATCGGCGGCACCACGAAGGGCACCAGCGCCATTAAGGCGAGCACGGGCCGCAGGCGCGGCAGCTTGAGATGGACCCAGTAGACCGTCGGCACCAAGAGCAGCAGGCTGATCGCGATCGTCTCGAGCGAGAGCAGAAACGAGAGGCGGACCGTCGTCCAGAACTGATGGTCGTGGACAATGAGCGAATACGCGGCGCCGCTGCAACACTTTCCCGTCTGGATGCTCCTGAGGCTGAAGAGCAGCGTGGCGATCAGCGGGATCAGGAAAAACGCGGCGGCGACGAGCAACCATACGATGGCCGACGGTGCGATCCAACGCCGCCTCATCGCATCCACCTCGCAGAGCGCCGCTGGAGCGGGATGTAGAGGAGCATCATCGCCGCCAGGACGACGAACATTCCGAACGCGAGAGCCTGAGCGAGGTGCGGGTCAGAGAGGACGTTCCCGCTGTAGTAGAAGCCGATCGTGATCGGGATGAGGAAGACACTGTTCCCCGCGAGTCCGTACGCGGTCGCGTACGCCGAGAACGAGTTGCCGAAGAGGAGGATGAACGCACCGAGGATCGACGGCAGCAGGACGGGGATGCCGACGTAGCGCCAAAACTGGAATGAGCTCGCGCCGAGGTTCGAAGCGGCCTCGCGCCACTCTGCGCGCAGCCCGTCGATCGCCGGCGCGATTACGAGAATCATCAGCGGAATCTGGAAGTACATGTACGTGATCTCGACGCCGGTCTCGCCGAAGATCGTGAACCCGTGCGCGTACGGGTCGAAGCCGAGGTGGTCACGCATGAACGTCGTCACGATCCCGATCGTCCCAAGGGTGGCGATGAATGCGAACGCGAGCGGAATCCCCGCGAAGTTCGCGGCGACGCCGGAGAAAGTCGACAGGATCGTACGGAGAAAGCGCGGCGTCCCCGCGCGGATCGCGGCGTACGCAACGAAGAGCCCGATCACGCAACCGCCCCCCGCCGTGATCAGGCTGATCTTGATCGTCAGCCAGTACTGGTCGAGGTACGGCTGGTGCACGATCTGGCGCATATGGTCGAACGTCGCGCCACCGTGCGCGTTCTTGAACGCCCCGACAATGACCTCTCCCGCGGGGACGAACAGGAACGCGAGCGCGTACACGAAGAAGGGCAGCGTTCCGAGCCAGGCAAGCGAAAGGCGCCTCCGGCCGGATCGAGTGTCCGGCCGGAGTGCGCTTGGAGCTTCAGCCTGGGTTGCCAGCGGTCAGTCTCAGATCGTCGGCCACTCGGCCACGATCTTCGCCTTGGCCGCCTTCTGCTGCGCGTCGCTCGCGAACCTGATCTTCGCGTAGCTCTTCGCAGACGGCAGCGCCTTGAGGAGTGCTGCCGGGATCCTCTTCCGCTTCGCGAGGTCCTGGAACCGCGCAGGATGCGAGTAGCCCTTGAGCCAGAGCAGCTGCCCTTGGTCGGAGTACAGGAACTCCATCCACAACCGAGCCGCGTTCGGATGCGGCGAGGAGGCGTTGATCGCCTGGCAGTAGAACGATCCGTAGGCAGCGTTGGCCTGGATCACCGTCCGCCAGTTCACCGCGGGGAACTCCTTGCGGTAGGCGAGGTTCAGGTAGTCCCAGTCGATGACGATCGGCGTCTGACCGGAAGCGACCGTCTGCGGAGTGGCGTCCACCGGGATGAAGTTGCCGTTCTTCTTCAGCTGCCTGAAGAAGTCGATCCCGGGGCCGATGTCGTTGAGCGACCCGCCGTAGGCGAGCGCGGCGGCGAACACGCCGGACACGGCCGAGTTCGAGGTAAGCGGGTTGCCGTTCAGCGCAACCTTGTTCTTGTACTCCGGCTTCAAGAGATCTCTGAACGTCTTCGGTGCCGGCTTGATCAGGTTCGAGTTGTAGCCGATCGAGATCGCGCCCCAGTAGTCGCCGTACCAGCGGGCACGCGAGTCCTTCATGTTCTTCGGGATCGTCTTGTACGTCGCGACCTTGTACGGCGCGTACAGGCCCTCGTCAGCTCCCTGGAGCGCGAACGGCGGCCCGACGTCGACGACGTCCGGCGCGCGCGAGTCGCCCTTCAGCGAGCGGATCGCCTGGTTCTCCTGCGCGGAGCTTCCGTTCGGATTGGCCTCGTCCATCTTGAGGCCGTACTTCTTCTTGAAAGCGGTGATGATCTCGCCGTAGTTCGCCCAGTCGTGCGGCAGTGCGATCACGTTCAGCTGACCTTCCTTCTTCGCTGCCGCGATCAGCTTCTTCGGAATGCCGTTAGCTGTCAGTGCCTCGGCGCTGTCAGCCGCCCAGGCGGCGGGGGTCGAAAGAATCGTCAGGCCGAATGCCGCAGCCGCGCCTCGGCGCAGCATCGAACTGCGGCTCATCGACTCCTCTTCCAGCTTCCGCCAGAACTCGATTTCCTGGAGCTCGTGATCCTCCACTCGTCCTCCCTCCTCGATCCGGAAGCCACGATCGTAGGGCGCTGTGACCTGGGATTCAAGGCGTCGAGAGTTAGGGTTGGCGTGGATGGCCGCTAACTCAAATCCGTTTGCGGCCACCGGAACGTGGGTTCGGTGCGCCCTCCACGCGCACACGACGCGCTCCGACGGCGAGCTGTCGCCGGAGGAGCTCGTCAGCCACTACGAGCGGGCCGATTTCGACGTTCTTGCTATCACGGATCACTGGGTGCGAACGGAGGCGCACTCGACGGACCGGTTGCTCGTGATTCCGAGCTCCGAGCTGAGCTGCCTTCTCCCCGGAGAGGCGGACGGGCATCTTCTCGCCTTCGGCATAGACGAGGATCCGCTCGATTTCGTACGCACGGCCCCCGACCTCGCCGCCGCGTCGGCGTGGGTCGGCGAGCACGGAGGCGTCGCTTACCTCGCGCACCCGTACTGGACCGGTGCGCCTGCGAGCGGCCTCTCGCTCGGCGACGGCGTCGCCGGGCTCGAGGTCTACAACGCGGGTTGCGAGCTCGAGGTTGGCCGCGGCCTCTCGACCGTGCACTGGGACGACCTCCTCGAACGAGGCGGGCGCTACTTCGGCATCGCCACCGACGACTCCCACCACGCGGACTTCGACAGCGACTTCGCTTGGGTCTGGGCGCGCGTCGCCGAGCGCTCGCAGGCGGCCGTTCTCGCCGCGCTCGCGACCGGCTCCTTTTACAGCTCGACGGGCCCGCTGGTGCACGAGCTCCGCGTCGAGGACGGGAGCGTCGAGGTGCTGTGCAGTCCTTGCCAGAGGGTCACGCTGTGCACCGGCCGCCGCCGGGGTTCCTCCGTCAGCGCCGGCCGCTTCGGCTACCGGTACGCCGGCGAGATCCTGTCTGAGGCGAACGAGGAAGAGATCACACACGCACGCCTCGAGTGGCCGGCCGGCAGCCTCTACGGAAGGCTCGAGCTCGTCGACTCCTACGGCCGGAAGGCCTGGACGAATCCGCTGTGGACCTAGTCTCTCGCGAGGAAGCGTGCGAGCAGCTCCGGCAACAGACGTTCGACCTGCTCGTGATCGGAGGCGGCATCGTCGGGGCGGGAATCGCAGCCGAGGCGGCGCGGGCAGGCCTCGCCGTCGCACTCGTCGACCGCAGCGACTTTGGCGCGGGCACCTCGAGCGCTTCCTCGAAGCTCATACACGGCGGCCTCCGGTACCTCCGGCTCGGCGACATCCGCCTCGTTCGCGAGGCTCACCACGAGCGGCGGCTGCTGATGCAGGTCGTCGCGCCGCATCTCGTCCGCCGTCTGCCCTTCCTGCTCCCGCTGTACCGCGATGGCCCTTACGGGCGCCTGACGATCCAAACCGGCCTCGTTCTCTACTCCGCGCTCGCCCGAGCAAGATTGAACCGGCTCCTGCCCCCGGAGCGCGCACGGGAGCAGGTCCCGAGCCTGCGCCTCGACGGCCTGCGCTCGTGCGGCCTCTACGCCGACGCGGCCACGCACGACGGCCGGCTCTGCCT